>VFSW01005041.1_pt1 | contig 19627 bp, 27 predicted proteins | sample 5358111 | NCBI WGS metagenome assembly VFSW01 (sample SAMN11554181, study PRJNA540505) | mine drainage metagenome | isolation source: sediment from site ElyBrook_90M | place: USA: Ely Copper Mine, Vershire, VT | collected 2017 | reverse complement strand
CTCTAAACCAGTTATCGAAACTATTTTTTACTTCCAATAATTCTATATACCGCATCATATATTTAGTTGACACAGGAAGTAGATATCGTCTATCTTCTTGCAATGTTATTACAAAAACTAGAAAATCAGAAATTAATTCATCCTCCGAAATGGTTAGCGAATAACACTTGCTATCTTGGTTACGCAGGAAGTGTTGCCTATGGAGCAAGCTCTGATACATCAGATATGGATTGTTTTGGCTTTTGTATACCTCCTAAAGAAATCGTATTTCCTTATACTGCCGGTGGAGAAATTGCCGGGTTCGGTATGCAAAAGCAACGTTTCAGAGTATGGACTGAGCACCACATAGAATCAAAAGGTGAAGGCAAGAATTACGATTTTTCTGTGTATAATATTGTTGATTTTTTTCATCTTGCAATGGAAAACAATCCAAATATCGTAGATGTGCTTTTCCTTCCACGTCGTTGCATCATACATTCGACTCCAATTGGCGAACATGTGCGAGCAAACCGAAAAGTGTTTCTGCATAAGGGATCGTTTCACAAATTTCGTGGTTATATGTTTTCGCAAATGACGAAGATCAGAAACAAAACAAATTCTTCAAATGCGAAGAGAGCCGAATCAATTGCAGAGTCCGGATATGACAAAAAATTCGCCTACCATGTGATTCGACTCGCTTTAGAAGCGGAACAAATTTTGGTTGAACATGATCTTGATCTTGAGAGGAACAGTGAGATTTTGAAATCTATTCGTCGTGGCGAATGGAGTTTAGAGCAGATTGATCAATGGGCGACTGAAAAAGAGCGAGCACTTGAAACGGCTTACGTGAATAGCACTCTCAGGAATATACCGGACGAAGCAGCAATCAAAAAACTTCTCCTGGAATGTTTGGAGATGATGTATGGCAACCTTGCTGCCGAGATAGTTCAAAATCAAGATGTCGCATCGTTGATTCAAGAATTGCAAAGCGTTATACAGAAATACAGCTAAGCAGCTTGCAAAGAAAACCGAAATCGAGTAAGCTTTTCGTTCAAGCAGAGAGGTTCGGTTGTGGTCCTTGCCAAAAACATTTGGTACGTCAGATGGTTTTTTTGGTCATGTCGAGTTCTCGACAGAGCCTTCAACATCACCACAGACATTTTCTCTGTAAATAGAAGGAGAAGTGTCAAATATCAGAAGCAAGCATCATTGTGCAAGTTCTTTGAGATTTTGTTCTTTGGAAATCTTATATTTTTGCTCAATGTGGCGATTTATCTCTTTGCTGGTTTTGCGCTGTTATCGCCATTGATACTATATGGTGTGGTCGACGCTGAGTATGTGTATACCAGAATCATCATTGTTATATCGATTATTTTAGGCGTAGTGATAGGAATTGCTATTATTTTCGGGCTGGCGTTCGGCACTAAGGTATTGTTTCGAAAAATGTTCAGCGACGATGTTAAACCAGAACATCCGACATTCACGACTTTGTTTAAAAACTACGTCAAGGGAATCAAAGATCGTATCTGTCCCTTGATCGTGTTTACGGAAAACAAACCATGAAAACCGAAAAACTTGTTCATTTCTGGGTGTTTATGCTGTTCCTGGCTTTTATTTCAGCAATTTTTCTTTTCCTTGTCGTCGATGGGCGTGATGCATACAAATATGATATAAGTATCGCCAAAAATGCATCTTGCAAGATTGTTGGAAGACCGGCTATTCGAGATTCCGAACACATGGTTATAGATGCGAATTGTTATTACAACAATAAGAACATTGTGGCAAAATTAGATAATTTCAAGCTTATTATGAATCTTCTTCAAAGTCATAAAACAAATATGACTTGTGAAATTTTTGCCGATAAACATCTCGCCAATTGCAAAATCTAGTCCAGGACAAAGTTGGCTTGCGAGAGTTCCGAATCACGCAACTTCCGCACGAATACCGTAAGAGAACCAATTATCGCTGCTTGACTCCACTGCAAAGGATTCGCTACGAACGTGTCACCAAATCCAGTGCCACGTAATTCTCTTATTTCACGGCTGGATGAAGGTCCAACAACATATTCAAGATCATCGATGCGCTGTTTAAAAACAACAGAATGTGTCGTTACAACCGGATCGTTGGGTGAAACCTTCCTCATAAAAAACGTAAGCGAGCCAATTACCGCTGTTTGGCTCCACTGCAAAGGATTCGCTACGAAAGTATTACCAAATCCAGTGCCACGTAATTCTCTTACTTCTTGACTGGACGAAGGCCCAACAGCATACTCGAAAGCTCCTTCACGATACATGTAAACCATGATATTATCTCCATTCGGTATATTTATGCGGCGCTTACCGGATAGGGATTTTATGTTTCTTATATACCAACACTTTACGACCATTGTTTATTGCCACCAAGCCATGATTTTGCATCATAGTCCAAACGGCTTTGGCTCGATCTGTCTGGACATTGCTCGCATAAAGAGAGAAACCAAAATTCTCTTCAAGCCAATGTGCCGAATAGAGATACAAACTCACACCAATTCTCTGCCGTAACCAAGGATTTTCAACCTTTACATAGATAATAGACGGGCGATCCACATGATATTTTTTCATACTACGATAATGTTTGATAATCCTATCTCTTGCTGCTTCAAGGAATTTATCCCACACGCAATCTACGTTGTTTTTTGTTATGACGTTTGATTTTCCTTGTGTAAAAGGAAATAAACCAAGGTAACCGTCTGCTCTATTCACTAAGGCGCTTTTTTGCTCATTACTCCAATCATTAATATTTGGAGACAAAGATTCAAGAAAATCGTCATTGATTGCCCAACCAGCATAACGAAATGCGAAGTGGAGTAATGTAGGAAAATAGGATTCCCATTTCTTCTTAGGGATGAAACCAAGCTTCATATATCCTACATCTTTATTTTCTATTGATGCTGTAATACAATAGTCTTCCCATGGATTTCTGCTGTCTAATGATTCTTCTTTGAATGTTATCAATTCTCCTTTATTGGTGAAGAATTTAGGCATGCTAGCCTTCCTTGAGAGATTGTTTGGCGTTTCGTTTGGCATTCTGTTCAAACATTTGACGAAGAACAGGATGACGATAGATAACGTCAGTCTCACATAGTTTGGTCAAAAAAGCATTTCTACCCATTTTCCATTCCTTCTTCGACAAATGAAAATATTCCGCTCGAATCATCAATTGGTTTCTCTGAAAAATATTCCAGGGCGCAGCAAGCGGAATGAGATCAAGACCGACAAACCACTCACGAACGTAATCATCTGGCGTTTCCATGGGTCTTTCATCAAAATGATTTTTCGTGGCTTTTATGGCATCATAAACCAAATGGAATTTGTCTGATCCAGCGCCATGTGTTCGCCACCATCTAGCGGAAGCTAATTCATTTTCAGTGAACTTTGCGTCGTAAATATAGTCATGGCTGGCAATGGCATTCGCTATTGGGTAATCGTAAAGAGCCGAAGGAGCGCCATCAATATTGCGAAGATGGATGTGTGCATACCATAAAAAAGCAATATGAAATGTGCCATGATAGGCTCTGTCATGACCACCATATACATTTCTGATATTTTCTCTAATTGCTAAATTAAAACTAGTTTGACGCAGTAAGGAATCAAGCCAATTTGCTGGGTTGTGCAAATGAAAATCTAGCATAGGTCTCTCATGGTGCGAGGTCGGAGTAGATTTGTTAGCATAAGCGAATCTCGTTGTCTATCGGGCAGAGATAAATACAAGAAGATTTTTTGCCTTGGTAGGATTTTTAATGACAAAAATTGTTGACGTTCGAAGTGCTGGTGGTACTTTTGCTATTCTCGGTGGGGCTTTGCTTTTACCCACTTCAAGCAATAGTTCTGATTCCACAGAGGGAAGTATCAGATATAATACAACAACAAACGTTTTGGAGCTTTATACAGGTGGCACTTGGGGCGGAGCCGTTGGATCATTGGTTTCATCTTTCAACACTCGTACCGGCGCAATTGTTTTAATATCGTCAGATGTAACAACAGCCCTTGGATTTACTCCCGTAAATGCATCAACTTTAGGACAAATAAACGGCGTCGCAACGTTAGATAGTTCTGGAAAACTAACTATTAGTCAAATTCCTTCTTCTCTTGTTGGTGCAGTTGTGTATCAAGGATTGTGGAATGCAAGCACGAATACTCCTACACTGACATCCGGAATAGGTACTAAGGGTTATTACTATCTCGTATCTGTTGCTGGTACAACAACATTGGATGGTATCTCGACATGGAATGTTGGTGATACGGCAATTTTCAATGGAACGAATTGGGACAAATTAGATGGTACTTCATCAGAAGTAATTTCTGTAGCAGGTCGAACTGGAGCCGTTGTTCTATCGGTGGGAGATGTTTCTGGCGCTGCGCCAATCGCTAGTCCAACATTTACCGGCTCTCCCACAGCGCCAACACCAGCAGCAGGAGACAATTCACTAAATCTTGCGACTACGGCATATGTAAACAATCTTGAAAGCGGTGTTGCAACAGTAACAACAACCGGTGGATCAACAACATTAACAGCGTCTCAATATGGTTCTGGTACAATAATTGTATCAGGAACGCTTACGAGCAACGCCACATTAGTCGTTCCTAATACAGGAAGATGGGTGTTTTCGAATCGCACAACAGGTGCGTTTTCAGTTACTATAAAAACATCAGCGGGAACTGGTATAGTCGTAGATCAAGGTTACAACAATATACTTGTGAGTGATGGAACTAATTGTATATATGCAAAAAATGATACTTCAACTGTTATAACGTTATCCGGAGCGATAACCGGGTCTGGATCAACAACTATTACAACATCATTTTCGAACGAAACAAATAACACTGTTCTTTCGAATATCAGTGGCACCTCTGCTGCACCGATAGCAAACACGGTCAGTGCGGTCATTGATAGTGCTATAGGTAATGTTCACGGTGATATTATCTATCGAGACACATCCGCATGGTTGGCGTTAAGTCCTGGAACATCTGGTCAGGTTCTACAAACAAATGGTCCATCGGCAAATCCATCATGGGCAACGCTAGGACTTGCGTCATTGCCGACAATGGCAAACAACACGATATTAGCGAATATTTCTGGATCAACAACAACACCATCTGCTGATACGCTAACAGCCATTATTGATAGCTCTTTTGGAAACGCTCAAGGCAATATAATTTACAGAAACGCAACAGGTTGGACTGTGTTAGCTCCTGGTGGATCGCCTGGATTATTTCTGCAAACACAGGGAACATCGGCTAATCCGTTATGGGCTTCTGCGGTATCGTCTATTGCAACATCGGGTGGAATAACTGGTGGAACAATAACAGGTACGGGAACTATTTCGTTAGCGTCTATATCTCCTCAAACAGTTCTATCGAATGTTAGCGGTGGAACAGCAACTCCAATTGGCAATACGATTAGTGCTATATTGGATACAATTGCCAGTGCAGAAGGTTCAATTCTTTATCGTGACGTTAGCTCTTGGTTGGCGCTTTCTCCTGGAACATCGGGACAATTTCTACAAACCAAAGGACCGTCTGCAATTCCGGCATGGCAGTCCGTTGGCTATAGTAGTTTGCCTGCTGAATTATCAAATGCGTTGCCGCATATTACATTACCTGGAGCACAAACTGCGAATATTAAATGTTTGATTTTGACAATCACTCAGGCAATGATTGTGCCAGCCAATTTTGCCGGCTCGGTTGGATGGTGCGGAACTCTTGCGACAAGTTCATCGGCTTATGCGGTTTCTTACTGGCGTTCCGGTACTACAACAAGCATTGGTACTTTGACCTTTACGAGTGCATCGCATTTAGCGACACTTTCGACACAGGCAGCGGTGAATCTATTGATAGATGACGTGCTTATTGTGACAACTCCATCCGTTGCTGATACTACATTGGCAGACGTTGGTATCACGCTGAGTTTGACAAAAGAATAATCATCTAACCAATTCAAAACGTTTGGTTATATGTTTTGCTTGCTCATAGGAACAAGGACCGATTCCGATAGCTGTTACGATTGGCGAACCATCAAAAAGCGGAAGCATGATGTGATTTTCGTCGACAATTAGCGACGTGATCAGTCCTGCATCTTTTGCTTCTTGCAGCGCTCTATTCAAAGCAAACTCATTTTTCGCTTTGAGTATAACTTGGGTACCAAGAAATTTTGGACCCTGATAGATACGCACTAGCTCAGAATCAATTTCTTGCGCCATAAGCAGGCAATTTTTTGCTGCATGGCATGCTTGTGCCGCCATCTTCCAGGCTGTTTGAGGATTCAACAGATCGCCACGAAGTATGGAATAAATTCGCAGCTTTTCGTGCAATTCAAGATCGGTCTATGAGAACATTTTGTTTCCTTTATAGTGATTGGGCGGTACGCTGGTTTGCGTACCGCCCAATGATCGATCAGTTCTTGGCCGTCGCCTTGCTGCTGAGGTCATGGATTGTTTCGGTGCCGATTTCGGTGAAGGTCCGAAAAACGTCTCCGTAGTGCTCGGCTGCATCCTTGATCCATGCTTGCCCGATCTGAATCATTTCCATCGGGTTCGTTGTGGGCAGCATCAAGCGCTGCATCAACGCAGCATTGCTCTCAAACCGCTTGCTGGCGAAGTTGACGGCTTCGATGATGATTCGTGCTGCGCTTTCGTGCGGGAACGACAAAGAAGTTGCTTCTTTCGAAGTTCCTTCTTCCCGTGGTTCGATGTCCATATGCCCTCCTGACTGTTTGCGTGCGACTTGTGAATGATGTACTAAATCAAAGGAAGATGCAAGCCTTTAGTTCAAGCAATTTATTTAATAGGATTCAAATTATTTAAGGGGTTCGTGTTCCCAGAAATATCTATCCCAGAATTTAGGCCAATTCTTACTCAATAGAAGTTCACTGTTGATAGTTCCTACAACACTAATCGCATTTGGTGGGATCGGCTTGTCTGTGTATACGCCTTGCGGGAAATACCCATCGACGTAAAATACAAAATCATTTGGCAATTTCGATGTATCAATTTTTAAAATTGCATACGATTCTTTCCATGTTGATTTCTTGACCTTATTGTGAATGAGTGCTTTTCTCAGTTGAAAACTGATTCTGACGGAAGCACTTTCTGAGGTTGTCAGATAGATACGATCAGGGTATTTGTCCTGGCTATTTTCTGATCTCGGTTCTAATCCATTTTCTAGAATAGATTGCACTCGGCTCAATGGAGCCGCATGAAAAAGTGTTGCAACTTTAACGGGTCGATCTGAATCTTGAGACTTCATAGCATCCCGAAAATACTGGGAACTAAAATTGCTTTCTTTGAGCAGTTCGGACATTTTCATCTTTTTATTTATATTGATCTAAAAATTGAAACACAAATTTTCTCTTGACGAACTTCGATTTTATGGTAATTATTACCCAACACAAGGGATGATTGCCATGTCGGACCTGACAGTCGTTGCGGCTCGGTTTCATGCCACGATTCTTCCGGAAGGGAAGGGTTGGATCAATCGGTTGCAGATCAAAAGCGAAACATCCAATTCTTATTACGTGGTGGCCCAGCGCCAGACGGACAAGTCATGGGCCTGCTCGTGCCGTGGCTGGATCGCTCATCGTCACTGCAAGCATCTCTCGGCAATGCTGCCGATTTTGGATGCGGCTTTCCCCAAGCCTGCCACAACCAAGCGGATTGGGAAATAGCACATGGGCCGCAAACTTCCTCCAGGCGAAGCCGCCCGGCGACGTGCCGCCCGTGCCAAGGCGACATGGAGCGGGGAGCGCTATCAGCGATATAATCCCGAAGACGGGTTTGGTAGCCGTCAGCAATGGACCGGCGCGGCAGAAGCGTTTGTTAACGGCAATGTCGCAATTGCCGGCGTTTTGGATGCCGATCTGGTCCTGCTCGGTCTGTTGGCACCGCCGGCATCGAAGGGCGATCTGCTGAAGGCGAGGCGAACGGCGGTCAAATTGTTGCACGCCAAATTCGGCTCAGATACGGCTGACGGTTACAAGCTTGAATTTCAAGCAATTTATGATGCCGTCGACCGGATCGTGGCGCAAAAAGGCTGGTAAAACCCGGAAAATATTTGACGGATTGTATATCTCTGATAAACTTAGATTATCAGAGAGCGGAGAACAGCCGTGGCTAAATCCATTTTTGCTGACGCCCCGATTGCCCCGACCCCAAAAAAGAAGGGGGGAAAGCAGGCCCGTACGGTCAAGATGCCGGGGTTGCGGAATCTCAATGAGGTCACGAAGGCGGTGGCTGTACTGATGGCTGTTCGTGAGACGTTGGTGGCGGAAATCAAGGAAAAAATGATTTCCGAATTCATCCAAACCGGGGTTGCCACGAAACAGCGCCCCGACAATTTCGTCGGAGAGGACGGCGACGAAACGGCTTCCTGTCAACTTCGCAAACGCTCGTCTGCGTCATCGCTGTCTCCAGAGGAAATCGAGATTTGCAAGAAGCATAATATTCCGCTGGATACGAACGTGTCGCAGTCGGAAACGTTCATTTTCAATTCGGCGTATCTTTCGGATACGAAATTGATGGCGAAAATCGAAGCGGCGTTGTCCAAGGTACCGGGCCTGCCGGCCGATCTGATCATGAAGCAGCCGGAAATCAGCAAAACCTTCACCAACGATCAATCCCTGGACAAAATGTTTATGCTCGGCGAATCGGCCGTTCAGGAGCTTATCGGGATTCTTGGCGTGACGGCGATTACGCCTCGCTTCTCGGAAGAATCCGACATGGTCGGAATCATGACCCGTGTGTGGCATATGGTCGGAGCCAGCGCCTCGCTGCGTGATGTTGCTCGTAACGCCGCCGCCAATCCGATCAGTATTATCGAACGGAAAAGGAAAGCAGCGTGAGGCAGGTGTTGTCAATGAGCGGGACCGTGGCGCAGCTTAGGGCAGCCCTGAGGCTGGCTGAAATTGTCGAGGAGAACGAGCGGCAAGCGGTGCGGGATCGCATCAAACCCAAGCATAGTTTTTCGATCAAACCTGTGGTGGTCCAGAGACACACCGGTTTTCACGACAGGATTCTCGATCCGACAATTCGCATCTACACTCTGACAGGCGTGATAACCAATTTGCAGGAGTGCGAAGCGGCTGGACATCAATTTCTCCGGAATGGATCGATGTCATATCTTTTCAATACGGGAACCGGCAAGATCGTCATGGCGCATGGTAGCGGCACGCTGTATATCGATGAGTCCGACACGGAAACGTGGAAACGCTTGAACAAATTCATTTCGGAAAACCCGAATGGCGGGGATATTACCGATTTGATGAAACACCGCAAGAACCGTTGATCCCATGTCGTACACGAGTTTCAGCTATCTCTGGCCCCCTCGCCCAGAACGGTGCATCCCGACGATGACGTTGGGATTTTATCTCCAAAAGGGATATTGGGCACAGGTCAAGAAAAACGGGACGTGCAACGTCATGGCAATCTCTCCAGACCGGGAGATAATAGCGATGAATCGGCACAACGAGCGGCATAAGGCATGGCAACCGGATGAAAGCACTCGCAAGGCATTTCGTGATCTGCCGGGCGGATGGTATGTGTTTGTCGCAGAATTGTTGCACTCCAAGGTGCCGAGTATAAGAAATACCAATTATATCAACGACATTCTTGTTGCTGATAGTGAATCTCTTGTTGGCACGACATTTGCGGAACGGCAGAAAATGCTTTCCGAATTATTTCCAGGGGCCGTGCCGTCAATGGCCCGGAGCCATTCGGTAATCGATAGCAACACGTGGCTTGCTCGTAACTACAAGGGCGGATTCCAGACGTTGTTCGATAGCCTGACTGCGGCAGAAGATGAAGGGCTTGTTTTGAAGGACCCGCAAGCAACGCTGAACTATTGCAGCAGAGCAACAGCTAATTCGGGTTGGCAAGTAAAATGCCAGAAACCGACGAAGGTTTTGTCGTTTTAGTACACAGGATCGATTGATGCGACTCCAGAAAGACCCCGAAAATTGGCTCCCCGTTCACGCCGAGGAGGCGATTGAGCCAAGCGGCTGTTCAAAATCTATAATGACAAAATAGATTTCAGTTGGCCGCAAGAGAAACAGGAAAAAATTGTATCTCGGTTTCTATTTGGCGATGGCCGGACTGCCGACATGAACTGTCGGTGCAGTTGGACATGGCGAAATGATAGTTGACACTGGCGTCGGCTCTGTCTATAGACATTGTGGGTCCGTAGCTCAGTTGGTAGAGCGTCTGACTTTTAATTAGAAGGCCGTGAGTTCAAGTCTCACCGGACCCACCATTTTCAAAAGGATCGAATCCGATGACTTGGAACTATCGTATAATTTTACACGATATCGATCCTGATCCAGAAAGGCACTGGTACGGATTGCATGAAGTATTTTATGATGATGATGGCAAAATGGCATGGACGATCGATCCGACTACCTTCTCTTGTGATAAAGACGAGGGAGCCGATGGAATTACAGCATCTTTAGAACAAGCATTGAAAACATTGCGTGATCCGGCATACCCTGTTTTGCTGGAAAGCGAGACCGCTGGCAAAAAAGGAAAATGAAATGCTGCACGTCGATTCGATTGAGCAGCTAAACAACTTATCCGGCATTCGATTTCCTGTTTTGGTGCGTGCAAAAGATTATGAAATTGAAGTGAAATCTGCGAAAGATTTTTCGTCAACCGTTTTGGATATTTTGCTCAAATACAATGAAGCGAATATTTATGAGTTGCCGTCAACTTTGGGCGAGATGTTGGAAAATCTTTGTCGTGATACCGGACATTTCTCTAGTTCACGACAACATATTGAGCATCCAATGTTTTCCAGAATTGTAGCGATTGGTGATCTCGCCACTCGCTATATTCTACTCAAGCTTGCCGCCGGGGAAACACAATTTGTGTTTTTGCTTCTTCTGCGTGAATTGACAAAACAAAATCCAGCAAAAGAACATGCCGGTCAGATCGGACGAATGATAATTGATTGGTATAATTGGGGAATCGACAATAAAAAGATTGATGCTTTAGGAGAACAATTATGGAAACTTTCGTGGCTTGGTCAATAATTGAACGCTGACCAAGATTTTTTTCTTAGAGAAGCGTCAAATTCTTTAATTTGTTTGGCTTTTGCTTCTGTGCCCGCCAATGGATAACCGTCCTCTGCAAGAATTTTGATAAAATCAAGACGTTGGGATGCTGCCATATGCACTATGTCAGCATAGCTCATTCCAAAAGCATCCTGCATCGCCAAAAAGAACGTGCCGGGTTTGGGCATAGCCTTTCTCCACAAAATAATTTACCCGTGAAAAGCAGAATCGTCAAGCCTTCCTATAAATAGCATCATGCGAAACTTAATGCAAATTGTTGAATCTGGTAGATACGAGTTAGTAAAGAAAGAATATGCCAAATACTTACAATACGTAGAGACAGAATCTCCCATCCTGGCAAAGATAGAATGGATTCGATAATGCGTTATATGATAGATTTAATTGAAGCTGCTGGTGGCATATTTGATGTAAGCGTCGATGCTTTGGCTCAAATTTACGATCCTTTTAACGATCCACCGTGGATAGGCGTGGCAACAATTACCAAAAACGATATAAAGATTGCAATCAAATATGGCAATTTAGAACAGAGACCACGAACTGAATTTACTCCGCTGACAAAAGATTTTCATGTGGCGAGAATTGCTTATCTTGTAGCACATCCCGATCCTACGCCTATCACCATCATTAAACGAAGAGACGGAGACTTTGAACTAGATGACGGTTTTCACAGATTAGCAGCAGCAATTTATCGTGGGGATGAAACTATTAAAGCGGCATTCGAAGGTACGAAAAAGCAATTGGCCGATTGGTTATTGCCCAGATAAAATTTTAGTTCTACATGATATTTTTTTTCTTGCTTTAATTTTACCAATAAGGTATAAGTTAATTCATGAATGCTTACGGCAAATAAATCAAATTTCTTAGCAAAAAAGAGAGAAACAGCATTCAGTGTTTTTGGAATAGGTTTCAAATCGTTTGAAACCTATTTCGTCTTTAATTCAAAGTGTGAAAGATTGGCAAAATGGTTACGTTCAAGAATGCGAGTATGACGACCCCTTCAATGGGACGTACGGCAAATGGAATGCCTACGTTTGTATCTTCTGGAAACCCTTTAGTCGACTTGTTTTCTGCGATTGGTTCAAGCAGAGGCAAAAATTTAGCGTCGCAATTTGAAACTGCCTATGAAACGGATCGTGTAAAGGCTCTCAAGATTTTGTTATGGGCACGTGATATACGTGGCGGTGCGGGAGAGCGTCAGGTTGTACGTGATCTTCTCGTGCATCTTGAGGACACACATCCAGAAGATGCACAGATATTGATTCCATATATTCCTGTTTTTGGACGTTGGGATGATCTATTGGTATTCCGCACGGAAACTTTGCGCCACAGTGCTTATAGTTTAATTGCACATGGTTTAACAGATTCAAGCACGAGTTCACTTGTTGCGAAATGGTTACCTCGGAAAGGCAAAATTGCTCTTGAATTAGAAAACTTTCTTGGACTTCGGCCAACTGCTAAAGGATTTGCATCGAAGCAGATATATCCTGGCAAGCAGTACCGTCGTATGCTTGCAAGTTTAAGCAATGTAGTTGAAAGTCAAATGTGCGCAAAGGATTGGGATCATATAAATTTTGAAAGTGTTCCTTCTTTGGCTGCGGCTCGTTATCAGAAGGCATTCAATAAGCATTGTGCTTCTCGTTATCAGGACTATAGAAATAGTTTGACGAAGGGTACAGCGAAAATCAACGCATCTGCGGTTTATCCGTATGACGTTATAAAGTCAATTGATAATGGAGACCAAATAGTAGCAAAGGCACAATGGAAGGCTCTCCCAGATTTTCTTGGCGAGGAACAAATATTGGCAATGGTTGATGTTTCCGGATCGATGACGGCACGGGCGAGAAGTTCAAACGTAACCAATCTACAAGTTGCAACGTCTTTGGGTCTTTACGTCGCAGACAAAGCGAAGGGACCTTTCAAGGATTGTTTCTTGACGTTCTCTGGTTCAAGTAAAATTGAAGTTTTGCATGGAGACATCATAAGCAAATATCGACAGATGCGTTCTTCTCATTGGGCAATGAATACCAATCTGATGGGCGCCTTTATGGAGATTTTGCGTGTTGGAAAAGACAACAAAGTTGATGATGCCGATATGCCAAAGATTCTTTTGATATTGTCTGATATGGAATTTGACTCTTGTACTACCGGCAATGATGTTAGAGCTATGACTTCGATTAAGAAAATGTATCAAGAAGCTGAATACAGTTTACCAAGAATTGTATTTTGGAATCTTAGTGCAAGGGTTGGAAATTCGCCAGTTTCGTTTAAGGAAGATGGGACAGCTTTGGTGAGTGGTTTCAGTCCAGCTATTATGAAGTCAATTTTGAATGCCAATAAAATGGCATCTTTTACGCCAGAAGCTATTATGGACGAGACCATCGGCAATTCCCGTTACGCCGTCATTGAGTGATTGAGAAAACGCTTCAAAGGCATTTTGGAGCGTTTTACTTGACATTTCTGCGAAACATGGGTAAGATCAGATAACTTGGAGAACCTACCCATGGCCGGAAAAGTTCCAGACAAGTCCACAGACGATATCCTGAAAGCAATTGAGCAACTGATAGATTTTTTGAATCTCGGGAAAACGGGACAGTCGAACCTGGATCATATCGGGATGGATATAATGACGGAACTTTTTTGGCATTGCAAAGGCTACGTTGGTATATCACCAACGAACGAGAACTGGATGAACTTCTGAAAGAGTTTTGAGAAGGAAACGACGATGTTGAAGTTCTATAAAGAAAACCATTCTTTGACGGTTTTGTTGTTGTCAACTATTTTTACAGCAGTAATTGCTGTTCCGTCACTTGTATCCTTGCTAATTCATATCGTTAATTTTTGCGTCTTGTTTACGATGCGAATGTTTGCCAGGAGTGGCGGCAACGATAAATTCGTTTATGTTCTGCTCTTTGTTTCTCTTGGGTTGACCGCCTTGGTTTCTATTCCTGATGTGTTTACTGTTGTGATGTATGTTATTAACATGATTATGCTTTTTGGCATCATCTGGACTGCTTCTATGGAAAGAAAAGTATGATAGAACGAGAATACATAATTTCAGAATGCATAACTTTTTGTAAAACAAAAGAAGCATACGGAGGTCTGTCAAATATGGCAGGCGGCTATCCCATTATAATAGATGGGAATGCAATCAGAACGAGCGAACATCTTTATCAAGCTTTGCGATTTCCAGATCACCCTGATATTCAAATCGAGTTGATCAACATTGCAAGCCCGATGGCAGCAAAGATGTTTGCAAAAAAACACATTGATAAGACAAGAGCAGATTGGGAATCTGTGAAAGTTTTAATAATGCGAACATGCATACAATTAAAAATGAAAAATACTTCTTTCGTTGACTTACTAACATCAACTCAATATAAACAGATTGTAGAATATTCTAGAAAAGATAAATTCTGGGGCGCTGTTCCGAAAGATGAAAATCATCTAGTTGGAGCGAATGTCCTTGGAAATTTGCTTGTGGACGTTCGAGATACAGCCTTTCCGATGGAAAATTTAGAATACTCAATCGAAAAATACGGATTTAATAAATTAGCGGCTGCTATTCAGCAGTTTATGATAAATAGATAGGATGGGATCGTAGTTTAGTGGCAAGAATTCCTGGTTTGCACCCAGGCGACAGGGGTTCGACCCCCCTCGACTCCACCATTTTAACGTCGACACATATCCTTGCCGACCCTTTACAAATCTGGCATGGACCGTTCGCCAGATATCCGGGTCCAGCAGAAGTCGCAAACTGATCCAAAATCTTGAGCACGCCTGTACCAACGCAGCTAGGGCACATAATGAAGATCATTTGGTTTTCTCCGCAAGTATTTGATAATATCACAGCCGGCTCCACTTCACCAAAGCATAGCAGTCATGATAGATTTGCATTATGTGATCTTGGCTAGACCGACTATATCACCGCTCCCCGGTATTCACCGGCAACAGATTCAGGAGTTTTTCGGCAGGTGCGGGCGGAGATACGCTTTTGCATCTGAATGGCGGCATGGCGTCATTAAGGGCAACACAGGAGCGAAATTGTGTAAGTGGTTGTATGTTTGTGCAAAATGTACGATCCTTGAAGCAATAAGCGAACTGTAGCTAAAGGGGGTAAGCCTACATAACCCCGCCTAATGCACTAAGGTTCATCCATGCAATCCCATAACATGTCCGAAAGACATCTTCGAAACAAACGGAGATAGGCGTAAAGCGAGAGTATTGGTCCTTGCAAGGGGATATGATCAGAGCCGAATCGGTGAGATCAAAAACGTTTTGCAGACGTGCCAATGCGTGCAAAACTCGTTGAAGCTGATGTTAAAGGGAAGGCGCTTAGTCCGAGATTCGCAATCAAGGGCTGGCGGCAGTTTGATAGTTGTTGGGCCGGGAACGGAACGATGACTTGAAAAACGACTGAGTAGCGTTTTGCGACGTGAAACGTAGCAGTTGGCGTATTGTATTTCGGCTCTCAAAAGGAGTTGAAGCAACAGGGACAGCACGTCACGGTAGGTTGCATCTAGCTCAATAAGTGGAGCAATCGTCTCTAAACGATCGGTTATCGGTGCGAATCCGATGATGATAAATGCAAAAGCCTGTCCCGGCCGTGTATGAAAAGGTGCCTTTCCCCGGCCCGCAAGGGACCGAGGCGCCCAAAGATCGCAAGTCAATGGGTGTAATCTGAAAGTTATCGTAGAGGGACGCACCCTCTAATGGCTCGCAAGGTCAGCGGTGATGGAACGGTTAAGTAAAGCACGGCGTCACGAGCGAGAAGCCACTCGTTAAAAAAGGCGGCATTGGTTGGTTACGTAGTGGAACTCGAAAGAGAACACACGTAGATACACGGAGAACCTATAGCTCTTGCAGGCTGTGGGATAATTCCGGAAGGCCAATCACAGAACCCCTTGTATCTCAAGGTTCAAAATTTGCTAATGGCGCTCGACCAGATAGTCCTTGATGACGTATCCCACGGTTGCGTCACCACGCTGGTAGCTCGGCACCCACCACCGGGCATGACCGCAAATCTGGCAACGTTGCCGATTTGGTGTGACATCAATATACGCATGCTCGCATTTCGGATCGCCACGGTGGCGCCATTGGCGCCAACTGCCAGATACATCATGCCGGCGTCGTGGCGAGCTTTCCGCAAAGCTGCGCACAAGCTGGTTTTCTACAACTTTGCGAGGCAGTTTCAACGAAACCAAAACATGTTGCAGATACGGTACAGAACGCCCGTTGACCAGATGTGATTTCTGAGTCGGGATTTTTTGTTCGTGCTGAACAAAATCGTGAGCGTTCAACAATGCCAGGAGCGACACGACTTGACGCCACGTGCCGGAACATTCCTGAATCGTCATTTTGGTAAGGTCTCGAAATGCTTTTTTATATCTGTGATCCAACTGTCCCGTTTCGATTTTTTTGTAGATGCCATTCAGCATCGGGTTCCTGATCCACATAGCGTGTTCCGAAAGAGCATCGCAAGCCTGAATGCGATTTTGCTTCTCTTCTTCGTCTTCATCTTCTTTCGGATGTTCTTCCTGATATGCGCCGCCAAGCAAGGCTTTGCGAATATAATCGACATATGCTTGCACGTTTGCGCCGCCACCATCAGGCGCTATTGCCTCCAAAATTTCCCTTTGTCGAAAGAGCGAGGGGAGAGTTGTGATACCCGAACGCAGATTGTAGTAGATGCACAACGGAACAATGCTGAATCCGTTCATGCCGGCCGGGCCGATATGGATTATGGTTATGCGAAAAATCGATTCTTCTTCGCTCATTTGCTCAACGAAACAGCCAGTACGTTCCGGAGCATCATCGGCAAGTGTGCCGTTCGCTGCTTTGACTTGTGCCGCAACCGACCATTCAAGCCAAATTTTTGGGAACGGCGTGCGTGCCCGATGCAGCATTTCAAGCAAAATTCGTGGGTGGTGGACACCCAGATTCGTTGCCGCTTGCGTTACTTCGTCATCAATATAGAAGACCCGTGATTGCCGAATTTTTTCACGAATGGAAACGGCCAGATTCCGTTTTTCTTTCAAATCATGTTCCGGGACCCCGCCAATCAATTTCGGATTGGCGCAGGCCCCCAGCATGATATCCAGAACGGTTTTCATACCGGTTGCAGGGAGTGCATATATTTCACCGCCTTGTTGGCGAGCGAGGCAGTGCTGAAAATGGCCCGATGATCGTTCTTGAGCACCTTCAGCCACGTTGCGATGTAGTTGGCGTGATCAGCACGAGGCTGGACGGCAAGGCCGAGGTCTGCCATCAGGAAAGCGGCGCCAAGCTCGGCCACCAACTCCTCCATTGCATAGCCTTCGTCGCCCCACCGCTTTACGCCGAGATTGCGATCCGTGCGCTGCTCCGTCTGAGTCCAGTGTACCATCTCGTGCGCCCTGGTGGAATAGTAGTCCAGCGGCGTGAGGAACGTATCGAAATCGGGAAGGTGTACCGTATCACTTGTTGAATGATAGAATGCCCGGCTTCCGCCGTGGATCACCGTCGCACCAAGATTGTCGAAAAAAATGTCAGCGGACGGGACATGAACCTTGGCGGCGGGCACAACGATATCCGGCTTTTTCGGATAATATTGTTTCGGAAGCCCGTCGATCTGCTGGCAGTTGAACACGTTGTACGACCGAAGAAACGAGATGAGTTTCTCGTCGTCGGTAACAATCCGGCTCGCATAGACAACCCTGGTACTTTTCTCCCCAGAGCGGACATTGCCCCCAAGCTCTTTCGCCTGCCGGAAGGTCATCCAGTATGGATTCGTGTAATTTTTTTCAGAAGCGGTCATCCAGAGCATGATGACATTGATGCCCTGGTACGGCTCGCCGTTTGCCCGTAGCGGACGGACGAACTCGAAGCCATCGTCCTTGCTCAGCCAGGGCTGCGACCACGGCTGTACGCCAGCCTCCAGCGCCGCAACGATCCGGTTCGTGATCTCGCTATACAAATCAGTGGACATCGACCTATACCAGAATGATTCCATGGATTCTTACCATGAAACCACGATCTGTCAAGCGAAAATTATATCCGAACTATGGCACAAAGAAAGATAGTAATCGCAAAAATGAACCCAATGACATCGACTGTCTCAAAATTGCTATAGACGATACCCTTCAAAATTGAGGCGATTACAAAAGATTTGAGAATAAACGCAAAATTGCTCGCTATCCCCACGGCGGCGTTGAAAACTTTTTCCTCTTTAATTCGACGTGCCGACCATTTTTCCAGTATGCGATCCGAGAAAAAAATGAACGCATTGAATTCATCGATCGTCATGTCTTCTGGACGATTTTCATTGATCCAGTTTTCATCATTATGATGATTAAGAATTATATCAATAAGATATATTGGAAATGATTGAGAGAGATAGTATTTCAATATTTCTTTATCAGCATCCTCGTTCAAAAGATAGGTGCTTCTAGCGCTTGCTTTGCGAAACAGTTTACGTAAATTCTGTGTTCCGATATTTTCAATAAGTAAAGAAACCACGGCATTGAACGGGGAGACCCGTTCAATGAAAATCATCCGTTCGGAAAACTGTTGTAACATTCCAACGTATTGATTCATATCTCAATTATACCATGCTATGACGATATGTCAAGGAAGCTGATCGGGAGGAATTAATTCCAACTGATCCGATGAAAAGCTCAAGTTTATTGAGCCGTCATGCAAATCAACCAAAATGACTTTGCCCTGGATTTGTGCAATTTCGCCAATCAATATAAACGCTTGTGTTGTTCCTTTGGGGCGAACCAATGGAATTTTTGGCAACTCGACATCACAAGCAGGAATCGGCTGAAGTGTTCGTTCCATGTCTGCAACTTCTGGCGCCGTGCGAGTTGTTCGGTCCTTGTGGAGTCTGTAATTGACAAAAAATTGCTTTTCGATAACAGATTGGAAATGCGGACGTGTCCGAAATAAGTGATTCATATGCTTCCTTGCTTTAGTTACATTACATATTAGAGAATTATGCAGGAAAAAGCAAGCCCCTTGCCAGCCTATTGCTCTCATGATAGCATGATTGTTCTATTATACATGGAGTCTTCTCGATGTACCGGTACGAAACTAAGTCCCTTGGTATTCTGCAAGTTGTTGCAGAATACAAGGTCACACCGGCTTGTCCCCAAAACATATTAGAACCCAAAGCATCGCTCCAATGCCTCATGTCGAGAATACCCCCATGCATTCTCGTTTTTAGGATGGATAACCCGTCCATCCGTCATGGTTCGCCAATGCTCGTACGAGGCAGCAAAACATTTCGAGAAATGCTTTGGTGCCTCATGTATCCCGGATATCCCAGATTGTACATCAATGATCAAGGCGAGATTGTTGAAGAATCGCATTGCAGTGTGCCAACAACTGCTGGATTGTCGTTGATTTCATTCAGTGCTCATACGAAAAATGAGAAAAACAAAAAATTGGTGAATATTGTTGATTCATTTTCTCTTGCAGTAAAACATACAATGTTTCCGACAATTCTCTATTATGATGATTCAGATCAGACAATTCCTTTGAATTTGCAAAATCTTATTGCCAATATCAGCAA
>VFSW01005040.1_pt1 | contig 19627 bp, 21 predicted proteins | sample 5358111 | NCBI WGS metagenome assembly VFSW01 (sample SAMN11554181, study PRJNA540505) | mine drainage metagenome | isolation source: sediment from site ElyBrook_90M | place: USA: Ely Copper Mine, Vershire, VT | collected 2017 | reverse complement strand
GTTGATCACGGGGCGGGTGCACGACCGCTGGCCCTTGGAGCAGCGTCGCTGGACGGTGCTCGCCTGGGGGTGCCTGTCGGTGGGCATCGTGCTCGGGGCGTGGTGGAGCTACCAGGTGCTCGGTTGGGGCGGCTTCTGGGGTTGGGACCCGGTGGAGAACGCCGCCTTGTTGCCGTGGCTGACGGCGACGGCCTACATCCACTCGGTCATCGTCCAGGACCGGCGCGGACTCTTTCGCATCTGGAACCTCTCGCTGGCCATCGCCACGTTCGCCTTCACGGTGCTGGGTACCTTCTTCACCCGTTCGGGCGTCCTGCAGAGCGTGCACGCCTTCTCTTCCTCCACCCTGGGCCCGGCGCTCATTGGCTTCTTCGTCGTGACGGTGGGCGCGGGTGTGGCGCTGATTGCCTGGCGCGGCGACGAACTTCGATCACCGGTGGGGGTGGAGCACCCGGCGTCGCGCGAGGGACTCTTCATCGCCAACAACATTCTGTTCGTAGGTTTCGCCTTCGTGGTGTTGCTGGGGACCGTCTTTCCACTCCTCTATGAAGCGGTGAACGGGAACCAGGTGACCGTCGGCACGCCGTACTTCGCCGCGGTGGCCGCGCCGGTCAGCGTGCTGCTGCTGTTCTTGATGGCGATCGCCCCGGTGGTGAGTTGGCGCACGGTCGACGCCACCGTGCTCTGGCAGCGAGTGCGCATTTCGGCCTGGACGGCGTTGGCCTGCGTGGTCTCCCTCATCACCCTTGGCGTGCACCACTGGGCCGTCCTGATCGCGGTGTTCTTGTCGGTCGGCGCGGCGGGCGCGGCGCTACGCACATTGAAGGGAGTGCTGCAGAGCGCTCGCCGTCGCGGGGACTGGTGGTCGGCGTGGCGCGCCCCGAGCACCGGGGGAATGATCGTGCACCTGGGCGTCGTGGTGCTGGCGATGGGCATCGTGGTGTCGACGTCGTACACCACTCGATCAGAGGTCACGCTGGCCACTCACCAGCGCACGGTGATTGACGGACAGTACGTGGGCTTCGACGGTTTCGCGACGGTCTCGAGCGCCCTGGACAAGCAGACCCAGTTGGTGGTCAACGTCGATGGACATCCACTGCGTCCGGCGATCACTACCTTCACGGGGCGCGCGAGCCAGCCGGTGGGTACGCCCGCGATCGATTCGAACCTCCTGCGCGACGTCTACGTCACGTTCGACGCCGTCGGCGGGAACGGGGCGGCGTCGGGCGCGCAAGTGGCGACGAATGTCCCCGCGGGTTCGGTGGTGTTGGGCGTGACCGTGGAACCCCTGTTGTCGTGGCTGTGGATCGGTGGTCTCATGGTGGGGGTGGGCAGCGCGCTCTCCTTCGCTCGTCGCCGCCACCGCGACGAGGCGGCGCTATGAGACGTCACCTCGTGCTCATCACCGCCCTGGTCGCCCTGATCGCCATCGTCGGTCTCTCGGTCCTGCTCGTGACGCGCCAGCCCATCTCGGCGACCCCGGTGCCGAGCGCGCTGGTGGGCAAGAATGCGCCCGCGATTTCGGGTACGCAGTTGGGCGGTGGCACCTTCTCCCTCTCCGCGCAACGCGGCAAGATCGTCGTCGTCAACTTCTTCGCGTCCTGGTGTGGTCCGTGCCAGGTCGAAGAACCCAATCTCATCACTTTCGCTTGGCAACAGCACACTCACGGTGTCGTGGTACTCGGGGTCGTCTTCAATGACACCATCGCGGCGGCGCGGGCCTTCGATGTCAAGTGGGGCACCCGCCAGTTCTATCCCTCCATCGCCGACCCCAACGGCACCTTCGCCTTTCACTACGGCGTCACGTCACCACCGTCCACCTTCGTCATCGACACCCACGGCCGTGTCGTCGCCGAGCTCCTGGGGCCCGTGACGACCGCTCAACTCAACAACGTGGTCGCTCGGGTGCGCGCGTGAGTACGCTTTCGCCGCCACGAAGTCGAGTGATGCACCCGGGCTCCTTCGCGCTCTGGTTGATAGCCCTCGTCGCGGTGGTGGTCTTCGCGCTGGTGAGTTCCCCCGCCACCTCGAGCGGGGCCCAGCGCGTCGCGCACCTCGAGACCCTGGTCAAGTGCCCCTCGTGCCAGGACCTCTCCGTGGCTCAGAGCACGTCATCCTCGGCCCTCGCGGTACGAAACGAGATCGTCACCATGGTGGCCAAAGGGGAGAGTGATACCCAGATCCTGACCGCCATCGAGGACGCCTACGGTCCGTCGGTCTTGCTGAGTCCATCGACGTCGGGATTGGGCGCGCTGTTATGGATCCTGCCGAGCGGGGTGTTCGCCGGTTTGATCGTCACCGTCATAGTTCTGCGTAGGCGTCGATGAGGAACGAGCGACAACTTCTCGACGAGATTCGTTTGCGCGAGGCGTCGCTCGACGACGCCCGACGCGAACACGCGGCCGGAGAGTTGGCCGACATCGACTACGCGTCGATCGTCGAGCGCGAGAACGCCGCACTGGACCTGGTCCGTGCGCAGTGGGCGACTCTGGTGAGCACCGCGGCACCCTCATCGGCGACACCCCTCGCACCGTCATCGAACGCGCCGCGTCGGCGTCGGCGCAGTCGGCTGGTCGTGGCCCTCGTGTGCTTCGCCCTCGCCGCGGGCGTACTGGTCTGGACGAACCTGGGGTTTCGTCAGGCGGGTCAGTCGGCCAGTGGCGGATTGAGCTTGTCGCAAACCCAAAAGGTGCAGCAACTGGTGATCGAGGGAGAGGCGGACGTGGCGTCGGGGAACGACGTGGCCGCCCTCGCGGCGTACGAACAGATCCTCGCCATCGAGCCCACGAATGTGGCGGCCCTCACCGAAGCCGGCTGGCTGGACTTCACCGCGGGCAGCGCCAGCAAGAATACGACCGTGGTCGCACGCGGCGTGAGTGACCTGCACGAGGCCGTGACGCTGGCCCCGCGTTCGCCGGCGCCTCGTTTGTACTACGCGATTGTCGCAGCGTCGACCCCGGGGAACCAGGCCCTGGCCAAGAGGGAGTTCGCGACCTTTTTGACCCTCACGCCCTCGAAGGCGCAATTGCTGATTGCCCGCCCGTTCCTCCGTAATTTGGGGATCGCCGCCTAGAGCGGCACCGCAATCTGTCACGTGGTACGGGGGGCCGCGCCCAGCAGGAAGTGAACGGGGTGTCGTGCGAAGAACGGCGCTGCGAGCGCCGCAATCATCACGAATCCGGGCGCGATGAGGTAGAGCTCACCCTGCTGGCGTGCGTCGCACCGCGGCGACGGCGTGCTGGAACTCTTCGTCACTCATTCATTCGTCGCGCTCCACAACAACGCTCGACAAGGGTGCGATCGGCGCGGATGGGCCGGTCGCGCGGGTCGCGTCAGGCGGTGACGCGGCAGGTGTCGTCGCCGCGCGCTCGCGAGGTCAACGTCACCTTGGTCGACTTCGCGCCCAGCCCTTCGAGCATCCCCGAGATGAGACCTCGGTCGACCGCGCACAGTACGGGGTGATGCTGGGCCGCCGAGCCGAAGGGACAATTGTCGGCTACGACCGATTGGGTGCTGACGCCCTCCTCGACGCGCGCGGCGAACCCGTGCGCGGTCAAGAGCCCGGCAATGGAGGACATCGCGGACTTGACGGTCACGGTCGTGTCGGGCGATGAGGTGTTGGCCGTGGCCCCGAGACCGCGACCGTACTCCAGGCCGACGTCGTGGGCGAGCGACTCGGCCGCTCGGGGTCCGAGACGTTCCAGGGCCATCTCGAGCAGCGCGACCAGCAGTGCGTCGCGACGAATTGAACCCTCCATGGCGACGTTGCTGTCCACGACGCGGTAGCCCTTGGCCGGACGTCCGACGGTTGACTTGTGCACGTTGTCGTAGGAGACGTAGCCGCCTTCGGTCAGGCGTTCGATGTGATGCCGGACCACGTTCGCGTGCACGTCGCAATGTCGCGCGAGCTCTGAGGCGGTAGCGCCGGGGTGCTCGCGCAAATAGAGGTAGATCTTGCGACGCGTGTTGTCACCAAAGGAGTGCGCGAGGCTCGTGACCGTGGCGGTAAACAGCGCCGGGTCGAGGTCAATCTCGCGGTTCATCGACATATGACCGGAGTTTAGGGGCAACGGGGTAGCACTTGAGCGATTGGTCGTCGGCGCCGGTAGCCTCTGAGTGACACCACAAAGGATGAGCCGTGACTTTCGACGCCCTGCAGTACCCTTCGCTCGCGGCCATTATCGAGCCCCAGGTCCTGCGACCCCTGGGCGATTTGGGCTTTCTCGATGAAGTCATCGAGACCGCGCAGGGTCCCCAGGTGACTCTGGTCCTGCCCGCCTCGAATTGGCCTCAGCGTGAATACCTCGAGGAGCACGTCCTGCTCGCCGTCCCGGGAGCGACCCTGCGTACGCGCACGATGAACGAAGAGGAGCTACTGCGCTTGCGCAATTTCCTTCGTGGCGCCATGACCACCTCCTCGCCGCCCGGCGAACACGGCAGTGGTGATAAGCCCAAATTCCTCGACCGACTCTCCAAGACTCGTGTGCTCGGCATCTCCTCGGGCAAGGGCGGGGTGGGCAAGTCGTCGGTGACGGTGAACCTGGCGATCTCGTTGGCCCAGCAGGGGTATCAGGTGGGTGTCCTGGACGCCGACGTGTACGGCTTCTCCTTGCCCAAGATGCTCGGCGCAGTGGCGGACCCGATCGTCCTGGGCGACACGGTGCTGCCGACGTTGGCCCACGGCGTGCGGTGCGTGTCGATGGGCTACTTCGTGCCGGACGAACAGCCCGTGATCTGGCGAGGTCCGATGCTGCACAAGGCCATCGAACAATTGGTCACCGAAGCGTGGTGGGACGAACCCGACTTCTTGCTCATTGACATGCCGCCGGGCACGGGAGACGTGGCGCTGACGCTGTCCGAGATCCTTCCGCGCATTGAGATGTACGTGGTGACGACACCCCAGGCGGCGGCTCAGCGCGTGGCCCAACGGTCGGCGTACGCCGCGCGCAAATTGAAGTTGTCGGTGCGCGGCGTGATTGAGAACATGAGTTGGTTCCGAGGTGAGGACGGTGCGCGCTACGAAATCTTCGGCAGCGGCGGCGGAGAGTTGCTCGCGCGAGACCTGGGCATTGCGTTGCTGGGTCAAATACCCTTAGAGACACCCTTGCGAGAGGGGGGCGACACCGGTGTTCCCCTGGTCGTCTCTCACCCCGAGAGCGAGGCGGCGCTGGCCTTTGGCGAACTTGCGCGCAAAGTCGCCGCCCAGGGCCCCGCACGGGTATACCGCCAGGAGCTGCGACTGCTCTAGCGATCGATACCGTTGGGCAACTGGTCGATCGGCCAGGAGAGGAGTGCCACCGCGCTGCGACAGGCGAAGCGGTCCGTCATACCCGCGACGTAACTCACGGCCGCCGACAATGCGGCGGGCGAATCCGCCAGATCGACGGGGGCCTCGATCTCGGGCAGGAGTTCGGGATGCGCCGCGTAGTGCTCGACGAGTGCGCGCAGCATCCCCACGACTCGCTGGGCCTGTAGACGTGAGGCGTCGCGCATGTAGATCGAGTCGTAGTTGTAGGCGCGGAACGTTGCGAGAGCCTCGGCGTGGAGAGGATCCATGCCGATGGCGCCGCCGGCGCGGGTGGTGGCGATCATGGCATTGATGAACGTGCCCAACTGCCGGCGCCGTGACGAGCCGCAACGACTGCGCACCACATCGGGGAGGTCGTCGAAACTCACGAGGCCCGCCGAAGCGGCGTCTTCGAAATCGTGGCACACGTAGGCGATACGGTCCGCCCAACTCACCACTTCACCTTCGAGCGTGGCGGGTGCGGGGCGCGACCAGGAATGGTTCCGGATGCCGTCGAGCGTCTCGCGGCACAGGTTCAGCGAGTGCAACGAGACGTCCGCCCCCCACTGGGCGTGGTCGAAGCCACCCTCGAGATAGGGGGTCAGGGCTTCTTCGCTGGCGTGCCCCCCGGGTCCGTGCCCGCAGTCGTGTCCGAGGGCGATGGCTTCGGTCAGCGCCGTATTCAACCCCAGCGCGCGGGCCACGCTGGTGGCGACTTGAGCTACTTCGAGCGCGTGGGTCAAGCGAGTGCGCATGTGGTCGTCGGGGAAGACGAAGACTTGCGTCTTACCCGAGAGGCGGCGAAACGACGTCGAGTGCAGGATCCGATCGCGGTCACGTTCGAAGCACGTGCGATACAGGTCAGGCTCTTCGTCGACGACTCGATTCCCCGCTCCTCGTCCGCGAGTGGCCCCCTGCGCCAATAAATGGTCAAGTTGCTCCTCGCGGGCGTCACGCGACGATGCGGTGACCACACGATCATCGTGCGGATCGAGGGCGGCGACCGAATTGCGGTGGGCTCGCACGATCTGGTCACCGACGAAACCCTCCATCGTGGCGGCCCACTGGAGGTTGTGGTGGCTGTTGAAATCATCTGGCACGACCATCATCTTGCCCCAAAGCCGTAACATGGGAAAGTTGTTACCCACCGAGGAGTCGTCATGGAAATTCGAATTGGCATCGTGCAATCAATGAAGGAACTCAGTGTCGAGTTGCCCGAGGGCACCGAACGTGACGCCGTGGAGAAGAGCGTGGAGTCCGCCCTGGAGGCCGACAAACTCCTGTGGTTGACCGACCGCAAGGGCCGACGCGTCGGCGTGCCGGCCGCGCGCGTCGCCTACGTGGAGTTCTCCACCGTCAATGAACGCAACGTGGGATTCGGCGCAGCCTGAACCGTGATCGATTACCACTTGCACTTATGGAGTCACGACGACTCGTCGGTGGGGTATCGCATCGATCAGGTCGCCAAGTACTGCGAGGAGGCGGCGAGCAACGGCGTGCACGAACTCGCGCTGACGGAGCATCTCTACCGCTTCGTCGAGATGCGCGCTGCGGTCGGCGACTTCTGGACTCGCTGGAACCACGAGCCCACCGCGCCGTTGATGGCCGACTACTTCGACTTTCACGCGCGCAACTCGCTCGAGGATTACGTGAACTTCGCCCACTTCGCCAAGTCGGAGGGACTACCGGTCAAGGTCGGCCTCGAAGTCGATTTCTACCGTGATCAGATGGACGACGTCGCAGCCCTGCTGGACCAGTACCCCTTCGACGTTCTCATTGGCTCGGTGCACTGGCTGAACACGTGGCAATTCGACGACATCGACAACGCGGTGCAGATGGATGAATGGCGCACCCGCGACGTGGACCAGTGCTGGGAGGACTACACGCTGGCCCTCGAGGAGCTCGCGGCGACGCGCTGCGTCGACGTGCTGGCGCACCCGGACGTCATCAAGGTGGCAAATTACTACGCCACCAATCCCGCCCCCCTGTGGGACCGCATGGCGGAGGCCGCACATAAAGTCGATGTGTCCGTCGAGTGCTCCTCCTCGGGCTGGTTCAAGCCGGTCGACGAGCAGTACCCCGCGGAAGGATTCCTGGACCGCCTGGTGGCGCGCGGCGTGACCTTCACCACCGCCTCGGACGCGCATCGCCTCGAGCGCGTGGGTTCGCGCGCCGACGATCTGGCCACACTGCTCGAGGCTCGTGGCGTGCACGAACTCGCATCGTACGAAGGGCGCAGTCGCGTTATGGTGCCGTTGCGCACTACGTCGTGACCACACTTAATGAACTCTCCGAGGATTTCACATCGCTCAGCGACGCGGCAGTAGACCACCTGCTGCGCCTCACGGCGTCGTGGTCATTGCTGGCGGACCTGTCGTTCTCGGACATGGTCCTGTGCGCGCCTGACGAACACACCGCGGGTGATGAACACTTCGTCGTGTTGGGCCAGGTGCGCCCCAACAATCGCTCGACCTTGATCGTCGACGACCTGATTGGCTCGATCCAGCCCTCCAGCGAGTGGCCCCTGGTACGCGAAGCCTTCGAATCGGGGCATCGCGCCGTCGGGGAAGTCGCGTTGCCCGCCATCGCCCAGGCCGTGCCGGTCTGGTGCATCCCGGTTCGTTTTGACGGACGCGTCATCGCCGTCCTCGTGCGACTGCAGGGCCCGCTACGTGGACCGGCGTCGCTCTACGAGCAGGCCTACCTCTCCATCTTCGAACGGCTGTGCTCGATGGTCTCCGACGCCACGTTCCCCTACCGCGAGGACACGGTAGCCGGACCCGGCATGCCACGCGTGGGCGACGGGATCATCTTGATCAACGACGCTGGGGAGGTGGAGTTCGCCACGCCCAACGCCACCAACGCCCTGCACCGCCTGGGGGTGTACGCCTCGACCGAGGGCAAGACCTTCACCCAGGCCGGACTGCGATTGCGGGTGGTGGAGCGATGTTTGGAATACGGGATACCCGCGATGGAGGAGGTGGACCGTTCCAGTGACGTCGCAATCCTCTTTCACTGCGTGCCGCTGTTCGATCGCGGACTGGTCACCGGAGTAGTGGTCCTGTTACGCGACGTGTCGGACCTTCGTCAACTCAATCGTTTGGTTTTGAACAAAGAGGCCGCGGTGCGCGAGGTCCACCACCGCGTGAAGAACAATCTGCAGACCATTTCGTCGCTGCTGCGTCTGCAGGCGCGACGCAGTGACGAGATCGAGACGGTGGTGGCGCTTCAGGAGGCGGAGAGGCGAGTGCGCTCGATCGCGGTGGTGCACGAGGTGCTCTCTCGCGAACCCGGCGAAGAGGTGGTGTTCGACGAAATAGTGCGTTCCATTGTCTTGTTGGTCGAAGACACGGTGTTGGCGCTGCACCCGGTTGAGATCGTGGTGAACGGCGAGCTCGGCACCCTGCCGACGGACCTGGCCACGCCGCTGGCCCTGGCCCTCACCGAACTGCTCACCAACGCGGTGGAGCACGCGTTCATCGACTTCGGTGGACCGGAAAATGAACACGTGGGCGTGGTGACGCTCAACCTGAGTCTCGAGGGCGATCACGCCGTGGCCGAAATTCGCGACAACGGACGAGGTCTCGACGATGACTTCATGCTGGACGTCGCGACCAGTCTTGGACTGTCCATCGTGCGCGACCTGGTGCGTTCACAACTCAACGGCACCATCGAGATGTCCAACATGCCCTACGCCGATGGTGGGGGAACTCTCATCCGGGTGGTCGTGCCGACCCAGATGGCTATCTGAACTGCTCGCGCAGTACTAGTTCTGCTGCATGCGACGACGCGCGGCGAGCCACTGCTTACGCAGTTTGCGGCGCTCGTCTTCGGTGGTCCCGCCCCACACACCGGACTCCTGGTTGGTGGCGAGGGCGAATTCCAGGCAGTGCTTCTGGGCGTCGCAATTGATGCAGACGCGCTTGGCGGATTCGATCTGGTCGGTGGCCATGCCCGTCGTGCCAACGGGGAAGAACAACTCGGGTTCAGTGTCGCGACACGCCGCGTCCGAACGCCAGTCGGCGTCATCCCAAGCGTGAGTACGGTTCCAGATCAACGACATGACACAATCCTTCTAAACTAACGAAAACGTCCGAAATTGTCCTCGGAGTCCGTTACGGGCGGGAAGGTAATTTTACTCAGCAGAGGCTCTGAATTCAAGGAGTTTTTGGTATTTGGCCTCCAAAGTGGACATGAATGACAGGATTCTTATCGTGACTTCACTATTTGCGCACCGTGGTCATCATGCCCGGTGGCCCGAGAATTCCGCGGCCGCCGTGGCCGATGCGCGCGACATCGGAGCCGACGGCGTCGAGATCGACGTCTGGTTGACGGGGGACAAAGACCTGATCGTGAACCATGACCGCACCGTGGGGGGGCGCGTTGTTCGACACTCGACCCGGTCTCAACTCGAGGACGTGGCGACGTTCTCGACCCTCGGTGACGTTCTCGACGCGGCTGGCGATTTGCGGGTCAACGTTGAAATTAAGTCAACTCGTTCGGATTCGTACAATTCTGAGGTGGCGCGGGCGGTGGCGCGGTACCTCGACGCCTCGAGCAACTCGCCGCAGTGCATGGTTTCAAGTTTCTCGCTCGCAATCTGTCAAGAAGTGCGACGACTCGCACCCGAGAGGAAAGTGGGTTGGCTCGTCACGCGACAGCCGGGTGAAGCCGTGTTGGACCAGGTGAGCGCCCATCGTCTGACGTCCGCACATTTCCCCTTCTCACGGGTCAACCGCGACGTTGCTCGTCGCGCGGCGACGCTAGGCATCGAATTGCACGTCTGGACACCCAACCTCGAGCGTGACCTCGAAAGAATGCTCGAGCTCGGCGTCGCTGCGTTGATCACCGATGACGTGCCCTTGGCACTGGCCCTGCGCGATCGATACCGGCGCACTACCGACCAGTAATGATGACGTAGATTGAGAGTCATGAACGTTGTTGTCTGCGTGAAACAGATTCCCGATCCGGCGGCTCCCCAGTCGCTCGACGCCGAACATCGCCTCACCCGCTCGGGCAAGCTCATCTTGGACGAAGCCGACAGTTACGGCGTCGAGGTCGCCCTGCGGCTCGTCGAGGCGCGCGGAGAGGGTGAAGTGTCTCTCGTCTCGATGGGTGACGCCACCGACGTGACGGGTATTCGTAGCGCACTGGCGATGGGGGCGATGCGCGCCACCGTGGTCGCGGATCCTTTGCTGCGAGGGGCCGACGCGCTCACGACCGCCAAAGTGCTCGCCGCCGCCATCTCTCGCGAGTTGCCGGACCTGATTCTGTGCGCCACCGAGTCCTCGGACGGCTACACCGGGACACTGCCCGTGCAGTTGGCCCAATTGCTCGACTGGCCGGCTCTCACCTTCGCCACTTCCGTGGTGGTGGAGGGCGACACCGTGGTGGTCCATCGTCAAACCGAGGCGGGATTTGATGAAGTCGCGGCGCAGTTGCCCGCTGTGGTCACCGTCACCGCTGGAGTAGTCGAGCCGCGCTACGCCACCTTCAAGGGCATCATGGCGGCAAAGTCGCGACCCGTGAACGTGGTGAGCGTCACGGATCTGGGTCTCGACGCTTCGGCCCTGGACCCGCGACAGGACATCGTGGCCGTCGAGATGTCCGCAATGAAGAGTGCGGGAGAGAAGTACGTCGACGAGGGTGACGCCGCGGCGCGGATCGTCGCCTTTCTCGAACAGATCAAGATCGTGTCGGGGAGTGCGTCGTGAGTGTGTCGAATCTCTGGATCATCGCCGAACCGTCGGGCACGGGAGTCACCTCGACGTCGCGTGAACTCCTCAGCGAGGCACGCCGACTCGGTGCGTCGGTGTCCGCGGTCTCGTGGGGAAACCACCCAGACAGCGTCGCGGCGGACGCGGGCTCCTTCGGCGCCCAGCGACTCCTGCACCTGGGTGACGTCGGTGCCGTATTGCCCGCCAGCGTGGTGGCGGCCACGCTCGCGACGCTCATGCGCGACGAATCGCCCGACGCGGTGCTCATTCCCGCGAGTAACGATGGTCGCGACATTGCCGGACGGCTGTCGGCGACGTTGGATACTCCGGTGCTGACTAACGTGACGGGGTTGCGGTCGGGGGAGCATCTCGAGACCGAACACCCGATCTTTGGTGGTACGCAGACCGTGGTGGCGCGATTCCGTGCGAGTTCACCAGGACTGATCGTGGTGCGAGCCAAGTCCTTCGTGGCCGAGGTGTCGGGCGCGGACAGCGCGGTCATCGAGAACGTGACGCCCACGTCCCCGTCGACGCCAGCGGCCGTGATCCGAGCGTCGCACGCCGAGGAGCGCAGCGGCCCGGCCCTCGAAGACGCCGCGGTCGTGGTGTCGGGCGGCCGGGGACTCGGCGACGCGGCGTCGTACGAACTGGTGCAAGAACTCGCACGACTCCTGCACGGCGCCCCCGGGGCGAGCCGCGCGATCGTCGACGCGGGGTGGGTGCCCTATTCGCACCAAGTCGGGCAAACGGGTAAGACGGTCAAGCCCGATCTCTATATCGCCTGCGGCATTTCGGGAGCGACCCAGCACATGGTGGGGATGAAGGGTGCGGCGAATATCGTCGCGATCAACAAGGACCCCGATGCGCCGATCTTCTCCATCAGTGACTTGGGCGTGGTGGGTGACGTGCATTCGATCCTTCCCGCATTGATCGCCGCGTTGAAAGCGCGGGCGTAAGGCTAAGGATTCACGTACATTACGAGGACGTCGCCCCCGTGCTGCGCGAACGGGTGAGGATTCTTTAGGCTGAGAGGCAACTGTATGCAAACCACCTCCCCGCCACACAATCGTCGGTGGTGGGCCCTGGTGGCGGTCAGCATCACGCAGTTGATGGTGGCCCTCGACGTGACCGTTATCAACATCGCGTTGCCCCGAGCGCAGGTCGACTTGAACTTCTCCTCCGCCAATCGCCAGTGGCTCATCACCGCCTACGCGCTGGCCTTCGGATCCTTGATGTTCCTCGGCGGGCGCTTGAGCGACCTCTGGGGACGTCGCACCGCGCTCGTGATCGGGTTGGTCGGCTTTTCGGTGGCGTCGGCGGTAGGCGGAGCAGCCACGTCGTTCGCGGTGCTGGTGAGTGCGCGTGCGTTCCAGGGGGTCTTCGGTGCGCTGCTGGCGCCCGCGGCGCTGGCGGTGGTGACGGTCACGTTCCGCGAACCCAAGGAGCGTGCTCGAGCGTTCGCCATCTTTGGCGCGGTGGGAGGTTCGGGCGCGGCAATCGGCTTACTCCTCGGTGGGGCCTTGACCCAGTGGGCCTCGTGGCGTTGGTGCTTGACCATCAATTTGTTCTTCGCGGTGGTGTCACTCATTGGTGTGGTGATGTTCGTCGAGGGCGGACGGGTGGAGCGCGTCATCCATCTCGACCTCGTGGGCTCGGTCCTGGCTAGCTCGAGTCTCTTCGCCCTGGTCTTCGGCCTCGCTCGAGCGGTGAGCACGGGATGGGGGAACGTCGACACGTGGCTCAGCCTCGCGGTCGGGGGCACCCTCCTGGTCTTCTTCGTCATCTGGCAGAGCCATTCGAAGAACCCGCTGCTGCCCCTGCGCATCGTGACGAATCGCACGCGCGGAGGATCGCTGATCGCGCTCTTCGTCACCTCGATGGGAATCTTCGGCATCTCGTTGTTCCTCGCCTACTACCTGCAGAACACCCTGGGCTACTCCCCGTTGAAGACCGGCATATTGTTCCTACCCCTCGTGGGAGCCCTCGCGTTCTCCGCGTCCCTGGCGAGCGCCCGACTACTCGACCTCGTGGGACCGCGCCCCCTGGTGCCGGTGGGCATGTTGCTGGGCATGATGGGGATGATCCTGTTCACTCGGCTACCCGCGCACGCCGACTATCTCGGACACGTGCTGCCGGGCCTCGTGGTGACCGGCATGGGACTGGGGCTGATCTTCGCTCCGTCGACGGCCAGCGCCACGGCGGGTATCGAGGCCCGCGACGCGGGCGCGGCGTCGGCAATGGTCAACACGTCCCAGCAGATCGGCGGTTCCGTCGGCACGGCACTTCTCAACACCATCGCCGTCATCACGACTCGCCGGGTGGGGTGCGTGACGGCGCCGGGCCACCTGGTGTGCCACGTCAACGTCACCGCGGCGACCATCCACGGCTACACCGTGGCGTTCTGGTGGGCGGCAGGTTTCTTCGGCGTCGGAGCACTCGTCTCGTTCTTCATGCTCGAGTCGGGAGTGCCGGAGTTCGAGGGCGACCTCGTTCCCCTCATCTAGGGTCGGCGCTGATCAGATGAGGGGCCAGGGGTACGGCGGCCAGTCGCTCCCCTCATTGGGTGAGGGGAAACTGCTGGCGAGCAGGAGTTGGTGCGCGCGCGTCGTCGTCGCCGCCACCTCGTCGGCGCTGAGGTAGAAACCCAGGTCGCCGCTCTCGCCCTGGGCCAGGCGCGCGAGGGGTTCGAGCAGGTGATCGGGCAGGGCCTCCTCAGCGTATTCCCAGATCACCGTGCGCAGTTTCTCCTCCTCGTTGAAACAGAGTCCGTTGTCGATCGCCCAACAGCGAGTGCCGTCAAAGAGGATGTGCCCGCCCTTGCGGTCAGCATTATTGGCGACGACGTCGAAAGCACACAGGTCGCTGAACCAGGGCAGCAGGGCCTCCTGCTCGCGCAGGGTGAAGTAGTGGTCGTCGGTGGCGTCCTCGATCCACCACTGCAGCGAACCCACGCCGAAGGGTAGGTCGTCGCGCGCGATGGTCACGGGCACCAGACTGGTCCCGAGCAGTTGGTCGAGCTCCCAGGCGGCCACTTCGCGCCGCCAGAGTCCGTCGTCGAAATCCCAGAGGGGGCGTTCGCCCGCTTCGGCCTTGTAACAGGCCCGCCCAGTAACACCCTCGAGGTCGAGGCTCACCAGCAGCGCCTGATTGGAGGAACCGGCGACTCGGCCTTCGACGGTGACCGCGCCGTGGCGCAGTAGCTCGATCTGGTCCTCGCGTCGCACGCTCAGCGGATGGGCGCGCGGTGCCCGTTGGTCCGCGGACAGTCGTGACCACGCGGGTCGAGGGGTCCACCGCATAAGGGGCAGGGGGGACGCCCGGCTTCGACCAGGCGCGTGATGGCGATCGCCAGGCCGCCCGCCCACTCCTTGGTCAGTGTGATGATGGCCGTGTCGTCGCTCTCCTCCGTCGATTCGAAGGTCACCTCCATCACGTCACGCTCCTCGTCGACCGCGATGGCGATATCGCCGACCGTGAAGTCGACCTCGTATTCGGGTTCGAGCGCGAAGTCGTCGGGCAGGTGGCCCGGTCGGCCCAAATCGTCGAGGACCTGAGAGATCCACTGGGCCAGCGCGGCGAGTTGGAGTTTCTCGCACTTCAGAATGACCAGACGTCGACCTTGTCGGGCCTGCAGGAGGAAGAGGCGCGCGCCCACCTCGCCGCGTACGCCGACCATCACCTTGTCGGGGGCTTCGAATTCGTAATTCATTACGCGATGAGCTCCTTGAGGGATCCAGTGTTGTTGACGCTCAACACAATGGGGGTCGAATCGGTGAGAAGTACCGCGCTGATCGAACAGGTGGAGATCACGGTGCGCTGGAAGAGGTCGAGGGGCACCCCCTGGGCGTAGGTCACGGCGGCCTTGATGGGGTCGGCGTGACTCACGACCACGATCGTCTCGCCACGATGGACCTGGGAGAGTCGCTCCAAGGTCGTCCAGATGCGTAACTGCATCTGTGTGAAGGACTCACCCCTGGGGAAGCGAAAGGTGCTCGGCGCGTGCTGCACCGCGCGCCATTCGGGCTTCTTGCGCAACGACGACAGCGTCTTGCCGGTCCACTCGCCAAAGTCGCACTCGAGTAGTCCGCGGTCGATCCGGACGCGCACACCCAGGGCCCGGGCGATGGGCGCCGCCGTCTCGCGGGTGCGCTCGAGCGGCGACGCGTAGAGCGCGCTCGGGGTCGTGGTGAGTTCGCCGAGGCGATCGGCGGCGCGTTGAGCCTGCTCGCGGCCCCGCGCGGACAGGTGAAGGCCGGGGGCGCGGCCGGGCAGGACCTTTCCGGTGGTCGCGGTCACGCCGTGGCGAACCAACAAGATGGTGGTCGGGGCGGGGGTGCGTGCCACGGTCTTAGGACGCGCGCACGGGAATGCGCCGCGGTCCGGGATTGGCGCCCTCGGGCCAGCGCTTGCGCGAGACCTGGGCGAGTTTGTGCAGGAGCGCCACCGCCCCGGGGTCATCGTCACCGGGGCGCGTCTCGATCAGCCCGTGCTCCTTCAATGCCGCGACGATGTCGCGACCCTGGTCGGTGCGCACGACGACGAGCGTCCAGTCGTTGTAGGCGCCGATGCCGCCCGCCGAGAGGTCCGCGTGTTCGGCGGCGAAGTCGGGACAACTCTTGCAGCCCTCACGGGTGTAGGCGTGAGCCTCCTTGAGGGGTACTTCGTGATAGGCCCCGTCGCGCGTCCAGATCTGGAAGACACCCTTGATGTTCATCTTGACGATGTCGGCGCGACGCAGTCCGTACTGCTTGTCGAAGAGTTCTTCGAAGATGGCGTCGTCGAAGGTCTTGGAACACAGCAGGCCGATGCTGAGGCTGAGGCGGCGCGCCACTTTGCCCGCTTTGCGGGTCTGCATCGCTCCCGGTGCTGAGGCCATGCAGCCCATGCCCACCAGGGCGATGCGCTCGGCCCCGGCCTCGACCGCTTGGGGGTAGGCGAGCAGATTGGCGCTGTAGGTGTAGCGCGACTTCGCAGTGGCGAGCACGTCGGCGCGGGTGCGCGCCACCCGAGGTTCGGCGCGCCACGTGGTGCCGTCGCCCTCCAGGCCGCTCACCAGGGCGGCGTCGATGAGGTCGTTCTCCAGGGCGTAGATGAGCAGCGTCGAGATGAAACCGCCGTCCTGTCCGTTCTCCACGAGGCTCTCGTCCGTCGAGCGCGCCAGCAGGACGTCACCGATGCCGAAGACCTCATCCTCGGTGCGCTCGCGCGCGAAGCGGTGAGTATCGATCTCCGCTTCCCAGTTGCGGAAGCGAGGACATGCGCGGGTGCACATGGTGCAGCCCTTCACGCCGTGGGTACAGTCCTCGCGTCCCCCGTCGATGTCGAGGTGCCAGGGGCGATACACGCCGCCGGTCGAGTCATAGTCCAAGACGTCGTGCGGACACGCCACCACGCACGCTGCGCACCCCGTGCACAGACCAGAGGTAACGACCTCGGTGAAGAGTTCTTTCCACTGCGGTTTCTCAAGAGCCATGGTGACAACCTTAGTGACCACGTTTCTCCATTCGATAGTGTGCCGAGGTGCCTGAAGTGCTGGAAGTGGAGTCCTACCGTCAACTCGCCGATCGACTGGTGGGGGCCACCATCGCCAAAGGTTGGAGCGACGCCTACGCCGCCAAGAAGCTCCTCTCGAGCGCGCAATGGGCGCGCACGGTCAAGGGTCTGCGCATCACCGCGACGGACCGACGGGGCAAGTTGATGTTGATCGAGACCGACGGCGTGCGATTGGGTATGCGCTTTGGCATGACGGGTGTGTTGCTCCTCGACACGCACGCGGGGATCGACGGATTGTTCTACGGCCCCCACACCTTTCGCGCCGAGTGGGTCCGTGCGGGCCTCGAACTGAGCGACGGACGGCGCCTGTTGTTACACGATCCTCGGCGCCTCGCACGTGTCGAGATCGATCCGGACCTCTCCGAACTCGGTCCCGACGCGCTCTCGCTCACGAGGGCGCAGTTCGCGCACGTGGTGCACATCGCGCGCGGCGAGGGACCGGCCATCAAGGCGCGCTTGCTCGACCAGTCGGTGGTGGCCGGCGTGGGCAATCTGCTCGGCGACGAGATTCTCTTCCGCGCCGGCATCGATCCGCGTACGCCGACGGGACGACTCAGTGACGCGCAACGCGCCGCGCTCTTCACGTCCTTCACCCAGACGATGCGGACGTTGCGGCGCCGGGGCGGGTCCCACCTCGGCGACCACATGCCCGGTCGTTTCCCGGGTGGACTGTGCCCGCGCGACGGAGCCGCGATGCGGGTCAACATCGTTGGCGGACGCACGTCGTACTGGTGTTCGCTGCACCAAAAGTAAGAATTTCATAGGGCGCCGCGAGCCCCCTAAGAAAAATAGGAGACTAGGGCCATGCAACATTTCATCTCCGCCTATGGCTACATCGGTCTCTTCATCGTCACGGTCCTGTCCTCGGCCTGCCTGCCCATCCCGTCCGAAGTCGCCTTCGGCTTGGCCGGTGCCTACTGCACGACGGCCTTCACCCTGCACCCGCAGTTCAACGTGGTCAGCGTGGTGATCATCGGGACCATCGGCGAGATCATTGGTTCGGTGATTGCCTACGAACTCGGTCGCTTCGCGGGACGCGCCATCGTGGACCGCTACGGCAAGTACCTGTTGCTGTCGCACAAGGATCTCGACGCGTCCGAGGTGTGGTTCGACAAGTATGGTACGCCCTCGGTGCTGGTGGGTCGTCTGATCCCCGTGGTGCGCGCACTCATCTCGTTGCCCGCGGGTCTGGCCGAGATGAAGCGTGGGCGCTTCCTCGTCTTGACCGCGATCGGGTCGCTGATCTGGGCGACGCTCCTGACCGAACTGGGGTACCACGCGGGTAAGAACCAGTACTTCGTGAAGTACTTCCACGGCGCGCAGTATCCGATCGCCGCACTGATTGTGCTCGTGCTGGCCGCGGGTGTGTGGCACCGCTGGCACTCGATGAAGCAGCCTCCGCGCCACGCGCGGCCGCGCCGCTAGCCTTCGATCGCCGCGCGCACGCGCTCGGCGTGACCCTTGGTGCGCGGGCCGTACCAGGCGTGCTCGATCATCCCGGTCGGTCCGATGACGAAGGTGCTGCGGATGACGCCGACGACGGTCTTGCCGTAGAGCATCTTCTCGCCGTAGGCGCCGTAGGCCGCCATCGTCGTCCTGGCGGGGTCGCTCAAGAGATCGAAATCCAGTCCGTACTTGGTACGAAACGCCACGTGCGAAGGGCCGAGGTCGGGTGAGACGCCCACGATGCGCACCCCGAGTCCGCGAAATCCGGCGAACTCGTCGCGAAAGCCGCACGCCTCCACGGTGCAGCCGGGCGTGTCATCCTCGGGGTAGAAGTAGAGCACGTACCGCTCGCCGGCGAGGGACGCCGAACTCACCAGTCGCCCGTCTTGGTTGGGCAGGGAGAAATGAGGGGCCGGGTCGCCCACTTCGAGTCGTGACATTCTTCTCCTTGTCATCGTGTCGGGTCGGAGTCGACCTCGCACCTAGACTAGGAGCGAAGCTCTAGAAGTGAGCTTGGGCCCTCTTTTCGAACGCCGGTTCCGGGTCCAACCGAGAAACGACTGTTGGCCCATGAATAATGAAATTATCGAGACGTCCGCGTCTCAGGACTCCTACGACACGAAGAAAACCTTCGCCGATCTGGGGGTCGCACCCGAACTGGTGGCGGTGCTCTCCGCCCAGGGAATCACCACCGCCTTCCCCATCCAAGCAATGACCATCGCCGACGCTCTCGCCGGACGTGACGTCTGCGGCAAGGCGAAGACCGGCTCGGGCAAGACGCTGGGCTTCGGCCTGCCCATGCTTCAGCGCGTGGCGGCCAGCGCGACCCTCGAGCGCACCGAGGGCGGACCCGCCCGCCCGCGCGGGCTGGTCCTGCTTCCCACCCGTGAACTCGCGGTGCAGGTGCATGAGGTGATGGAGCCCCTGGGGGCCGCCCTCGGTCTGCACGTCAATGCGGTGTACGGTGGCGCCGACATCGAGCGCCAGGTGAAGTCGTTGCGCAAGGGCTGTGACATCATCATCGCCACGCCGGGACGGCTCATCGACCTCGGCGACCGCGGGGAGCTCAACGTCGAGAAGCTCGACGTGCTCGTGCTCGACGAAGCGGACCGCATGGCGGACATGGGATTCATGCCGCAGGTCGAATGGGTGCTGCGTCGCATCGCCGAGCACCCGCATCAGACGTTGTTGTTCTCGGCGACGCTCGACGGCGCCATCGACCGTCTCGTCAAGCGCTACTTGACCGATCCTGTGTTCCACGAGGTCGCCAGCGATTCTCAGACGGTCTCGTTGATGGTGCACCACTTCTTGACGGTGCACCAGATGGACCGCATCAAGGTGGCCGCGACGATTTGCAATTCCTTCGACAAGACCATCATCTTCTGTCGCACCAAGCGCGGGGCCGACCGCCTCGTGGAGCAGCTCGAGAAGGAGGGTGTCGACGCCGCCGCCATCCACGGCGACCTGCGCCAGAGTCAGCGCGAGAAGGCCCTGGCCGACTTCAGTGCCGACAAACTCGCCGTCCTGGTGGCCACCGACGTCGCGGCGCGAGGGCTGCACATCGACGGAGTGGACTGCGTGATGCACTTCGACCCGCCCGAGGACCACAAGGCCTACCTGCACC
>VFSW01005039.1_pt1 | contig 19627 bp, 34 predicted proteins | sample 5358111 | NCBI WGS metagenome assembly VFSW01 (sample SAMN11554181, study PRJNA540505) | mine drainage metagenome | isolation source: sediment from site ElyBrook_90M | place: USA: Ely Copper Mine, Vershire, VT | collected 2017 | reverse complement strand
CAGCGGCCCTCGCAGCGGCCCTCGCAGCGGCCCACGCAGCGGCCTCAGCGGCCCTCGCAGCGGCCCTCGCAGCGGCCCACGCAGCGGCCCTCGCAGCGGCCCTCGCAGCGTCCCTCGCAGCGGCCCTCGCAGCGGCCTCAGCGGCCCTCGCAGCGGCCTCAGCGTCCCTCGCAGCGGCCCACGCAGCGGCCCTCGCAGCGGCCTCAGCGGCCCACGCAGCGTCCCCGCTCCGATCCGTCCCGGCGATCCAACCGCTGGCCCACTGTTCAACGGCCGGTACCCCACACGTCAGTGCGTACCGGGTGACAGCCCGCGTACAGATCCGCTCTAGAACCACCGCACGTTGCCGTGGTGTTAGTCCCTCTGGGCGCCACACGACCCAGAGGCGATCCGCCACTGGGATATCGAGTGCTAGTACCTCCTTCAGGGTCAGCCGCTCTCGCCCCGCCCACAGCGCGGTGATCCGCTCCGGTGTGTACTTCGGGCACGGCCGCTCCGCGATCATCTCCTGGACTGTCCATGACTTCACAGCTCTACCCTCCTAGGTACCTAGGTACAGTACCGCCTAGGTACAGTACCGGGTGTACCGATATCCGCCCCTACAGCGTGACCCGCCGCGCCAGCGCCTCGCTGATCGTTCCGTCGCGGGCCAAGTAATCGACGTAGTCACAGAACGCGCACCGGATATCGGTCGGCAGATCGTTCTGTGCCTTGCCGCGGTATTCTCTCGGCTTGCCCTCAACGTAGAAGGTGAGCCAGAACGCATCACGGACCTGATCTTGTCGGGTGAAGGTGTTAGGCATGTTGTCCCTCCGTCCGTGTTGCCGCTCGTGCGTCCGCGTGCGGGGCGCTCAGACACGCCCCGATCAACAACTCCAAGTACTTCACGCGGTTGTCGCCGAACAGGTGATCGTTCGACAAGCCGAACAGCGGTTCCGCCAGCCCGATCAACAGCCGTTCAGTCTCCCGCCTCAGGGTCTCCGCGTGCAACGCCGGACAATGATCCGCTGGCCCCGTCCAGCCGTGCGCGCGGTGCGCCGCCGCACAATCCGCGTAGAAGGCCGCCACCAGCGGATCGTCTAGATCCTCGACCATGTACAGGTACTTCGGATCAGGGATCACGCCGGTGAGCCCTGATCGCCCTGGCCTGTACTCGAATCGGTACGCGGCGAAGATCGGCGCGATGTAGGCGTCGACCCGCTCCCGCTCAACTTCCGCAAACGCCCGTGCCATGCAGACCGCGCGCGCCGCTGGCGCACAGTCCTTCGCCCACGCTTTGAACGTCGCCAAGTCCGGTACTTTCATCGTGGGCATAGATCCTCCTCAAGCTGAACGAACAGCAACCCGAGTTCCCGTGTGTTGATGATGCACCCGCCTTGGCGCGCCCGTCGCGGTCCCTTCCAGTACTCCGGGTTCTCCGGCAGACAGAACAGCCCCCACAGCGCGGAGGTACTGGTGTAGGCCGTCTGTTGATAGCCGAGGCTTGCGGCTAAGGCTTCCGCCCGGGGGAAGTCCTCCGGACGGAATTCCAATTGTGTCAGCGGTTGCGTCGGTTGATCCCGCTCGTGTTGGTCTCTCATTTGTCCCCCTTCGGTACTAGCCAGATCACGCCCCCCGTGATCGTCTGTACCCGATAGTCACTCAATGCCCACAACCACGTACGATCCTGATCAATCGCCCGGACATCGTGTACGCCCACACGCGGGGCGTATTGCGGGTCATCAATTAATCGGTGCTTTGCGGGTCCGGGCCAGGCCTGCCACTGCGCCAGCGTTACGGTTGTCTGTCCGTCCATGATCTAATCCCCTCCGCCCCGTCAAACGGGACCGCGGATCGTCAGCAGGCTCCCGCGGGGCACCCGCTCCGTATTGTGGCGCGCCGCTTCGTACGCGTCGTTTGTGTGCGACCATTCCCATGCCATGCTCATACCCTCCGCCAGTCCCGCTGTCACTCGGGACTGAGCAAGGTAGGAACCTACGCGGTCTCGCTTCGGTCGTACCCAGCGCAGGTACAGCCTATCTGCCCGCATTCTCCGCAGTAGTCCTCCCGTGCGATTGGCGTGATGTCGTCCTCGTCCACCACGAACCGCGCATCGTCGCCGATCATCGTGACGACAACCCGCCCCGTGCGCGCTTCGATGCCCGACCATTCGGTATCCTCGTCGGGTTCCACTTCCCAGCCGCGTACGGAGAATGCGATCCCTTGACCCCAGCCGCGCACGGTGTAGGCTGGAGCGTGGAACGTCGTGTCGTCTTCTTCGTAGTGTGGGCATCGGTTGGTTCGCATGGCCTAGTCTCCTTCCGCGTGCTCGCGTGCATCCTGCAACGCTTCGTCCTCGGTCTCGAACGGTCCGAACGGTTCCGAGTCGGGCAGACAACCGGGGAAGCAATACCAGTAGTAGTAGCCCACTTCCGGGCATGGTTGAGCGCCCGTGTCGTCACGGTCGAACAGCTCCGACTGATTCGACACGTAGAACACTTCCACATTGGGTAACGCCGTCGGTTCACTCTCTCTCGCTGCGTCGCTGTAATACATGCTCATGCTGTCTCCCTCCACTGCTACCAAGTATAGACGCACTATAACGCGGGAAAGTTCCCGTGTCAACCCCGTGATTTCCAGCCCCTTGCCAGCCTAGCTAGTCTAGCTAATAAGCCGCGCGAGAGTATAACCGCGGCTTATGGGTTACCGGCGTGGTCCGCGGCCGAATCCGCGCGCCACACCGAGTCGCTCCATCTTCAGGTACAACCCGCGTCGGGTCACACCGAGGAGTCGCGCCGCTTCGCTGATATTCCCCTCGCGCTCGGCGAGTGTGCGCTCTATTAGTTCCCGCTCGGTACGCGCGTGATGCTGCGCCAGTGTCCGCGTCTCGTGGTGTGCGAGCCCTGCCATGCGTTCCCCCCAGCTTCGGTTGACCATGCCGACAAGTATACACATGGATACCCAGCTTCACACTGGATACTTATCATGTATGAACAGTATCCACCTGCTGGCCTGGCCGGGCTGGCCACTGGATACTCCTCGTTATACTATCGAGCACTAGATAGTCCACCCATGGACCAATTGTCCGCAGGGGCCAGGTGGGGAGTGTCGGCGCTGGTGCAGGACTCACCGATTTTTTAGGGTGGGGACGCACCGATTTTTCTGGTAATTTTCGAGGAATTCGCTACCCTGTGGGGGTGGGCCATTCCCCCCTCAAGGGACTCCGTCAGACCCTCTCCGGGGTCTTCCTCCTGCGGCGGGTCGTGGTCGAGTTGCGGGGAATTCGGCGAGCCTTGGAGCGTCACGCCGATGCGCGGGAACTCCAGGCATCAGCGAGTCCCTCGCCCGCAGTCGCCCAGACCACCTTTCGGTCCTACAGCCGGACCAAAGGGGATCTCTCAGAGCGGGATCTGAAGGGCCTGACCGAAGTGAGCTATGTGGATGAGCAGGTGCTCGGCCAGATGCTGGCGCGGGAGGATGAGCTGCGGGCACTGTTGGGGCGGGACCCGACCGAGGCGGAGTTGGAACGCGCGTACCGCGGGGATGTAGAATAGCCTCCGAGGTGCGAATGCCGAAGATCAAGACGCGCGACCCCCAAGACACGACCCTGCGGAATGTGCGAGCGACTAAGAAGCGGGAGGCCACGCTTCAGGAGCGGGTGTTCCGCCTCGAATCCGCGTTGTTCAAACTGGACCGACGCGTGGCACGGCTGGAATAGCCCGTCATGGAGATTGTAGACCCGCGGATTGACCCCGCCCTCGTCTCAGCCGGTTCCCGCGCGGTGGTCATTGCGGAACATCAGGAGGAGTATCGAGACCTCCCCTCGGTGCGCACGCCGGCCGTCTTTGTCGATGGCGAACTGGTGAAGCCGCCACAGGTGATTACGCGCTGGACCCTCTCAGATGCCGAACGGACGGCGGTCCTGCGGGGTGAAGATATCTACGTCACGTTGTTGTCGGGGGGACCGATCAACCCGTTCTTCGTGACGGTGGGTCCCGTGGACTGGACGACACTGAGTATCCAGGTCAGGTAGTCATGGCCACCCTCCTCGCCAAGCGCGCCAAGACCTCGCCAGCCAAACTGGTCTCAGCATCGCTGGCCCTCCTGGAGGAGTCCCTCGGGGGGCGCGACGCGATCATCGCCGCCCTCACGCACGCGCCCAAATCGCGGGATGTCGCCTATCTCCTCGGGATCATCGGCGACCCTTCCACCGCGTCCAAGCCCCTCGCCGACCTCTGTGCCCAAGGCGGGATCACCCCCGGGGAACTCATCCAGGCGTACACCGCCGGGGAGATCAATCGCGCGCAGGCCCTCTCGCAATCAAAGGTGGGCGCGCGGCTCGCCGATGTGGCCGCCGATACCATGCGGCGATCCCTCCCCGAGGAACAGACCTGCGCCACCTGCCAAGGGACCGGATCGGTCACCCCCGACCCCTCCAAGGCGGATCCGGATCCCCTCCCCGGACCCTGTCATCGGTGCGGGGCCACGGGCCGCGTGATCGTCGAGGGCGACTTGGAGCACAAGAAACTGGCGCTGGAGATGGGGAAGATGCTCCAGAAGGGTGGGGGTGGAGGGATTTCCCTTCAAGTCAACCAGCAGGTGGGCGTCCAGATGGGCTCGGCCGGCGGGGCGCTGGAGAAACTGCAAATGGCCACAGATGCGATCTTATACGGAGAGAAGGACTTCGCCCCATCCATCGTCGAGGCGGAGGTGGTGGAAGAGGAATCCCCCGCCGAGATTGACGCCGAGGGGGCCATCGAGGACGATGATTGGCGAGGAGGCCACGCGGCGCATGACTGACGTACTCTACGCGCTCGGCGCACTCGTGGTGTTACTCGGGATCGGGGCGCTCGCCCTCGTGATCCCGGTGGCGCTCGCGGTCGCGTTCTATGGGAATCTCCGGGAACACGACGCCCGGGCGATTCCTGACCCCCGCCACTTCCGTCCGTGGAAATGTAGTTGACTGACCTTGAGGCGCTCATCCTGACGTTATATGGGGAAGCTCGCGGGGAACCCATCGAGTCCCTCATCGGGGTGGCCAATGTGATCCGCCGTCGGGTCCTCGACCACTATCGGGGCGATCTCACCTTCGCCGCCGTCTGCCTCCACCCCGCGCAGTTCTCGTGCTGGATCGACGCCAAGGATCTGCTCGACAAGGCGCTCGCCAAGCTCCAGACCGGCACCCTCGGGATGATGCCCCCGGATCTCGCCCGCTGTAAGGAGGTCGCCAAGGCCACCCTCGCCGGGACGCTCGCCGACAACACCTTCACCGCGAATCACTATCTCGCCAAGGAACTGTACGATTCTCCGTCGTGCCCCGGGTGGGCCAAGGGGTTGACCCCGACCCGCACCTTGGGGAATCATGTGTTTTTGTCGCTGGCCTAGGAGGGAAGTGGATGCCGTTTGCAGGAATCTCCACGGGGGCGGCGCGCATCGATTTCTCGCAGTTGCCCAAATACGCCGGCTACCGCGATCTCCTCGACCTCTATGCGGGCGACTGGGACGCCCTCCTCGACGCCTGGGTCTCCGGCGCCATCCCCTGGGCGGTCAGGCAGCAAGCCCGTGAGACCCTCGACCCGACGCTCCTCCAGGCCCTCCTCCTCGAACGCCTCATTCGCCAGCAACAGGAGATGACCACCCTCTTGGCCGACCTCCTCCTCGAAATCCGCACCGCCCCCACCGTGGAGCGCCTCTAATGGGCGGGGCCATCTCCTTGGGCGAGGCCCTCATCGCGGGCACCACCGCCGTGGGGTTCGTCGCCTCGTGGGTCGGGTTCCGCGTCTCGGTGCTCACGCGGATGACACGGATTGAAACGGATCTGCGCGAGGCGTTCGGTCCCGATGGCCGCATCCAGCGCATCGAGGACGTCCAAGTGGAACAAGGGGGGCACATCCAACGCATCGTGGGACGACTGGAAGGGGCGGAGGTGATCGTGCGGAAGGCCCGCTAGGGGGTGTGCCGCGTGCCCCCGCGCCCTCCAGATTGTGCGTACGGCCGTGCGGTCCCTACCGGGCGCCGGTGTGCCCGTCCGGCGCGGTTGCTCGTCGCGACCCCCACGCCGAAACTCCTCTGTCTTCACCATGCCGCCATCGCCGAGGCGCTTGGCTATGGGACCACGGCGGTATATGATGCCACCGAGCGTCCGGCCTTCGGGCCACCAGGAGCCTTTCATGTGGATACGCCGCATCGCGTCGCTGCTCGTCGCCGCTGGGTGCAGTCTCGGGATCGCGACCGCGCAGCCCGCTACCCCCTCCAGTCGGCTCGCGTGGGATGAAGTGGGCCAATCGGTGGCCACCGCCCAAGCCGCCGCCTATGCGGTCTACGTCGATACCGGGACGCCCGTGGCACTGGCGGGGGTGACCTGTGTCGTCGGCACCCCTGCGTCCACCACGACGTGCTCGGCCGCGTTCCCGGCGCTCACCCCCGGCGCGCACACCCTCACCCTGACGCAGATCATCGGCGGGGCGGAGAGCGCGAAGTCCGCCACGCTGGCCTTTTCCTATGTGCTGGTGGTCACCCCCACCGCGGTGCGTGTGGTGCCCTGAACCCGTGCCGAAACATCTCTATCCCCTCGTCGCGCTCCTCCTCACGCTCTTGGGGCTGGTCGGGTCCGCCGTGTCGAGCCTGATCGAGATCAAGACCGACATCGCCACCATTCAAGCGGAACTGAAGTATCTGCACGGGGATGTGCAGGTCCCGAAAGGCCACGGACCATGACACCGAAGAAATCGCTTGTCGTCTCGAAAACCTTCTGGGTCAACCTCCTGATGGCGGTGGTGGGGGTGGCCGGTAGCGGGATCGTCCCCCCGAAGTACGCCGCCCCCCTCATCGCGGGGGTGAACATCGCGCTCCGGCTGATCTCCTCGGGCGGGGTCTCGATCTTGGGTGATCCGCAGTGAGCGCGCATCCCGATCGCACGGAGGTGGTGGCCCAGGCCAAAGCCGATCTTGAAGCGGCCGGCACGGACGTTTCATCCCCGTGCGGGGCGTGGGCCATCACGAACCTGGCGGCCTCGCGGATGCGCGCGGAGGGGGCGGGGCTGCTGGACAAACCGTTCGGCAACAACTGCCAAGGGTTCGCGGTGGACATCATCGCCTACCCGGATGGGCAGATTTACGATGTGCTGATTCGCGCGGAAACCGACAACCTCCCCGCGTGGCAGGACGCGGGCACCGTGGATCCGAGTCGCTGGCGTCCTCCGCTCGGGTCGCTCGTCGATCCCCCGGATCCCCCGGATCCCCCTGCGCCAGGCGACCCCGCGCTCGCCGCGCTCGACGCGAGGCTCACCCGGATCGAACAGTGGATCGCCCAAGCGCCCCGCTGATCCCGGGCGCGGCGTGACGCGATGTACCACCCCACCCTGGTCGCGCAGGCCCAGCAGCGCCTCGAAGCGGTCTACCACGCGGCCCTCCCGAACGGCCTCATCCGCGTCCCGGTCGAGGTCTGCGCGGCGATGGCCAAGCAGCTCGACGGGGCGATCGACGCCAACGGGAATCCCACCCGGAGTTTCACCCCCGAGGAGGATGCCTTCCTCGCCAACGAACGCCTGCTGACCAAGATCGACTTTCGGTATTGGGCGGAACGCTATTGTAAAATCCGGGGGGATCAGGGGCTGCAATCGATCTACCCCTTCTATGAACCCCAGGAGATCGTGCTCCAGCGGCTCGCCGATCTCCAGTTGCACCGGGTCCAGCAAGGCCACCCCGACGGTCTCCTCGCCAACATCCTCAAGGCCCGTCAGGAGGGGATCTCGACCATCTCGCAGGCCCTCATCGCGCACCGCATCACCACCCACACGCATGTCAACGCGCTGACCGCCTCCGACGTCCCCGAGAACTCGGGCTCCGAAGGCATCTTCGGCAAGTTCGAACTCATCATCGATCACCTGCCCTGGTACCTCCGCCCCGCCACCAAGTTCCACAAGAAGGACACGCACTGGGTGTTTGGGAATGGCTCGTGGATGAACGTGGAATCCGGGAAATCCATGAAGGGCGGACTGCAAGACCAAGGCGCGACCAAGGGCAATCTGGGCCGGTCCCGCACCTACACGGTCCTCCACCTGACCGAACTCTCCACCTGGGAGCGTCCCGAGCAAATCGACGATGGCCTCCTGCCGGCGGTCCCGCGGTCCGCCCGCACACTCGCCCTGAAGGAATCGACCGCCAAGGGCCGGCACAACTGGCACCACGAGGATTGGTTGGAGGCGGTGCGCGGGAATGGCCAAGGCGCGGTCGGGGGGCGATTTGTGGCGATCTTCCTCCCCTGGTACGCGCTGGCGAAGAACTGGCTCCCCGCACCGACTGATTGGACCCCCGACCCGAACACGGTGGCGCATGCGCAGAAGGCGGAAGCGGAAGGGCCGAAGTGGTTGTCCCGGCGGGTGAAACTGAACCGGGACCAACTCTTCTGGTACGAGCAAACCCGTGGGGACTACCAGCGCAAAGGGATGCTGGGGAAATTTCTGGAGGAGCAGGCGGCGGACCCGGAGGAGTGTTTCCAGCATTCCGGCCGCTCCATCTTCGGGATCGAGGCTCTTCAGTACTTGGACTCCTTAGCCAAGCCGATGATCGACTGCTGGACGGTCAACGTGGCGCGGGACTTGGAAGACATCAAGCGCAACGATCTGGCGAAGATCGCCCTCGCGCGGTCCCTCGCGGCGACGATCACCGAGAGCCCCTTGGTAGATGTCGTGGAGACGGGGCGGTAGGCGATGGACACCTTTAGTTTACCCCCCGGCTATGGCTTCTCCCGCCTCGCCCTCTCGCAGCTCCAATTCCGGGACGACCTTCTCTCCACCCTCCAAATCTACGAGCCCCCACGCCGCCGCGGCCCCCGCCAGTACATCCTCGGGGTCGATGTCGCCGACGGCATCGGCAAGGACCGCTCGGTCGTGGCCGTCCACCGCATGGGCACCCTCGAAGAGCCCGAGGAACAAGTCGCTCTCTATGTCTCGGACCAGATCACCCCGGTGCAACTTGCCTTCGTGGTGGACGCCATCGGCCGCCTCTACTGCGACAGCGACCAGTTCGAGGCCCTCGCGGCGGTCGAGTGCAACAACCACGGGCTCTCGACCCAGGACACCTTGCAGCTCCACACGGGCTACGCCCACTTCTACCGCTGGGAATACCTGGACGCCGCTGATCCCCAGCGCCGCTATTCCACCAAGATCGGCTGGGTCACCACCCCGCGCACGCGCCCGATGCTCCTCGACAAGCTCTACGAGGCCCTGACCACGCGGGACCCAGTGACCCATTGTACGGACCTGCTCATCCATTCATCGATGCTCCGCGCTGAACTCGCCGACTTCCAGACCGAAGGCGCCCTCTGGGAAGCCTCCGCGGCGCGCGGTGCCCACGACGACATCGTGATGGCCACGGCGATTGCGCACTATGTCGCCTGGCGGCTCCAAGGCGGGGAGCAGGAACCCTTGGGGGAGCGCCGCGCCCGGATGCACGCCGAACAGGCCGCCCGGGACGCCCATGGCCTGCTCGCCGGCCAGCCCAAGCGTGATTGGCGCAACACCGGCTGCACCGCCGAGGAATGGCGCGCGGGAATCGATCCGGACGAGACCTCCGCCGAGGTGTATGATGATCGCGGGGCACCCCTGTTTGTTCCGTAGAGGAGGGTGCTGATGGAGGAACGGATGGCGGAACTGCTCGAAGCACTGCTCGTGCTCAGCGTGTGGGGGATTCTCTTGGGTATCGTGGTCCATGATGTGTGCGTGACGCTGCGGGGGAAAGTCTGATGGGCCTGGTCAAACTCTCCGACGACCTCCTCGTCCGCTACGACGCGATGGCCCACGAGTTCAAGCAGCCGCTCGATCAGCTCCTTGACCGCCAACTGGCGCGTTTCGTCGACTTCCCCCCGACCGTCCGGGTGGTGCCCCTCTCGGGAGAGGCACTTCAAGGCATCGAACAGATCCTCGGTGGGGGCCAGATCCGCACCGCCGTGGACCTCGTGGCCCGGGTGAAATCCTACGCCCAGATCACCCTCGGGAATGTGGTGATCGACTGCTCTCCCGCGCAGAAGGCCGAACTGGTCCACCGGGCGACCAAGCGCGGACTCCCTCCGGATGTCCTGGTGAAAGAAATGGTCGATCTCCTGCTCGATCAGCTGTTTGAATCGGTCACCCCCTATCGCTGATGGCCGACCACCTCGACGCGCCCACGATCTACCGCCAAGGGGTTCCGACTCTCGGGGTGCCGGTCCTCTCGCTCGACTACCGGATGACCGGTGGACTCCCAGGTGTCGGGGGGTACAACGAACCTCCCAGTACTCCTGCGGATCCCCGGTGGGCGCAGGTCGACGCGCGTCTGCTCGCCCTCGAATCTCTCGTCGCCTATTTGCGGCTTCCGTGGTATATACGTCTCTGGCGCAGCCTGCGTGGCTTCTTTGCCGCCCAGCGTCGGCACGCTCCTTCTCCCCCTCCCAACGACTGAAGGAGTTTTGGCATGGCGAAGTACAACGTAATGGGCAACGCAAACGCCGCCGTCGTGACGGCGGCCTGCGCGGGGCTGGTCGGCGTGAGCAACCCGGCGGCGGCGGTGGTGTGCAAGATCCTCGGCTTTGTCGTCGGCCCGCAGGCCAATTCGGCCGACAATACCTACGGCGTGAAGCTGAAGCGGGAAGTCGCCAACGGGACCTGGACGATGCAGACGCCCGGTCCCACCGACGCGAACTTCCGTGCGGCGGCGACCATCGGCAAGACGGCGTCCACGTCCAACGGCACCGCCAGCACGGAACTCTGGCGCGGGGGCTTCCATCAGCGTGCGGGGATCCAGATCGTGCCCATCCCGGGTGCGGAGTGGCTCAACACCGTGACCGCCTGTTTCGGGACGATCCTGGAGTACATCTTCACCCAGGGCACCGACATCAACAGCGCCACGATGACCTTCGAGGAGTAGCCCCCGGGAGGGGGGACCGATGCGGTTGTGGTACTACACGGACCCTCACCCCTCGGGGTGCTTTCACTATCGAGACGCCCTCCCCGCCCTCGGGCTGACCGCTCGGGGGCACGTGGTTCACCCCTCGACGGACCTGTCGTCCTGTGTGGTCGGGGACTGGGACGGCTTCCTATTCTCCCGCGGCTACCCAGACACGCCCGATCTTCCCCTGTTCCTCGCCGAGATCCGCGACGCCGGACTCCCCATCCTCTACGACGTGGACGACGCGATGGACCTGGTGGCTCCGTGGCAACCGGAGTATCTCGCGATTCAGCGCCTCCTCCCGACCTACTACTACCTCCTGCACACCGCCACACTGGTCACCACCACGACCGACCGGCTCGCGGCCCATCTGCGATCGCTCGGGGCGCATCGGGTCACGGTGCTCCCCAACACGATGACCCCCGCGTGGCAGCTCAAACGCCCCGCCCTCCATGACGGCCCGGTACGAGTAGGCTTCGTGGGATCGGTCTCCCACATCGAGGATGTCTGTCTCTGGCTGGAGGCCCTCGCCCTGCTCGACCCGGCCCGCTTCACGCCGGTGCTCATGGGCGTGGGCCTCCAAGCCGATCAGTCCGTGCCGGACTACTTCCACACCTGCCGCGTTGGGCTAGCCCGCCGACACCGAGACTGGCCGGCCGTGGTGGACCGCTTTGAACACGCCCTCGCCGCGCTGGGGGATCGCCTCGACTGGCACCCGGTGGTGCCCATCCCGGCCTACTTCGCGGCGGTTGCGGCCCTCCGCCTCGACATCGGCTGTTCTCCGCTTGCCGACTCCCCATTCAATCGCTGCAAGTCGCACGTCAAAGCGATCGAGTACATGACCCGCGGTACGCTCGCCCTCGCCTCCCCGATCATCAACACGGGGGACCCGGTAGTCTCGGTGGAGTGGAACACCCCAGAGGGCTGGGCCGAGTGCCTGACGCACTACCTCACCCACCCCGACGATCGGCTCGGCCTCGCCACGACGCAGCAAGCCTGGACCATCGAGAACCGGGAACCGGCGATCTGGGCGGCGATCCGCGAGCGGACCTACCGCCTCGTGGTCACCGATCCGTTACCCCTGTCAACTGTCGCGAAAGGACCGTCCCTATGCGTGTCGGCCACATCGGAATGACCGTGCTCGACCTCGACCGTGCGGAAGCGTTCTACCGGGACGTCTTCGGGTTCGCGACCTTCTTCCGGATTCGCCGGGATGCCACCGTCCCCTGGCTGGCCGCGCAAACCGGCTACCCCTACACGGACATCGAGTTCTGTCACATGCGGGGGCACGGCCTGCACCTCGAACTGCTCCAGTACCACCACCCGCGCGATCCCACGCCGCTCCCGGAGGACACCTACCGCCCGGGGTCCATGCACGTCAATTTCTGTGTGGATGACATTGTGGACGTGACCGCCCGCCTCGCCGCCTACATCGACGCGACGATCCGTGACGCGTCCAACCGCACCCGCTTCGCTGGAGATGCGCACGACCTCGACGCGACCATGATCACCGATGGGCCGCAGACCGGCGGGAAGGGCTACTACCTCCGCGACCCGGATGGGCATACCCTCGAAATCTGGCAACCGGCGCCAGCGGCGCAGTTCGGCGTGTCCCCAGGACGTGACGAGGAATCTGCCGTCAGCCCCGTATGAGGCCGCTCACCGATCTCCACCGCAAGCACATCGGTCGCACGATCTGGGTGATCTGCTCCGGCGCGTCGATGACCTACGTCCAGCCGTCCTTCTTCGCGGACAAGCTCTGCATCGCGGTGAACGAAACCTTCCGCGACTTCCCCGCGCTCTACCACACCGGCACGCATCACGACCGGATCGATGAGGCCCTGACCGCGGGGTGCCGCGTCGTCGTCCCCGAGCACAATGCGGGGTTCCTCGACCAACCCGTCGCCACCCGCGCCCACCCGAACTTCTACACCTTCCCCCACGACCACAACCGGCTGTCCGAGCCGTTCGACCTCACCCGCCTCGACGCCCCGGACCGCCTCCTCCTCTCGGCCTCCTCGGCGGCCGTCGCCCTTCATCTCGCCTACTACCTCGGCGCGTCCTCCATCATGCTCTGCGGGATGGACGGGGGCCTGCTCGACGACGCGATGAACTACCGGGGCTATAATCTCCCGGTGGACGTCCCCAGCCTGCGCCCGACCCGTGGTCACACCTGGACCGGCCACCCGCGCCTCACCGCGCATCTGGTCCTGTCGCTCGTCGAGGCCCTGCGTGCGCGTGGTGTCCCCGTTCACTCCCTCAACCCGTTCTACAACCTCACCCTGGAGGACCATCAGTTCGCCTCCCTGACCGAGGATCTCGTCACCATTCGCAGTTATCTCCCGGCGAGGTAAGCGCCTATGCCCTGCTGCAAATACCACGACCACCTCGGTGACAAGCTCCATGCGGGCGAGTGCCTCGACGGCTCCTGTGGGTCGATCAAACTGGAAACCCTGATCGCCCTCCTCCCGGGCGTCCAAGCCGCCGCCCCGATCGCCATCACCAACCCAGCCATGGCCAGCGCAGGGGCCATTCCAGCCCTGGACCCCGGCGACCCGCACCACCAGCACGTCTTGGGCTACGGCAAGCCCTACTACTGCTGTTTCGAGTGTCCGACGCTGTTGGCGAAGCTGGGAGTCGCCGCGCCGTGACGCCGCGCCTCCAGACCGGCGGGGCGTACCTCGCGACCGCCGCGGGCCATGTCTACGGGGAACTCGTCGGCTGCGTCCACTGCCAATACAAGTGGTTGCCACAACCCGGCTCGGGCACGACGCGCGGCGTCTGCCTCTCGTGCAACGGCCTGCTCTGCCACCGGGCCGAGTGCTATGCGGAGCAACGCCGGCATCTCGCGTGGGCGACCCGCAACGGGTGGATTCTCACCCGCAGCTGCCTCCCCTTCACCGAGTGGTGCTACCGAACCCGGGACGCGCTGGACCGACACGAGTCCGGCGGGAAGCGTCAGGGCGTGGACTTTCAGCTCGATCAGTCGGGACTCTACGTGCCGCTATGGTAACGCGCCTCCTGCTCGTCCTGCTGCTGCTCCTCGTGCCGCGACTGGCGCAGGCCGCCACCTACTATGTGCAGCAGAGCAGTCCGTCGTGTTCCAACACGGGCGGTAGTGGCACGCTCGGCAGTCCCTGGGTGAACCTCTATAACGCGATCACGACGCACACCTTCGCCGGGGACGACAGCATCAACCTGATGGCGGCCAGCAACGGCGGCACGACGGTCTACCAGGTCACCACAAACGGATTCACGCTTACGTGCAACAGCGAGGGTAACGGCTCGACGGGGGCGATTGGGCCCGCGAACATTGTGCTCCCACTCGCGATGGCGGGCACGTCGGGGCACAACATCATCATCCAGAACTACTGCAACGGGGCCACGTGTGACACGGTGGTGCTCTCCGGGTCGCCGGCCAATACGTTGACGTGGAGTCTCGATAGCGGCAGCGTCTATAAGTCCACGACCCTGACGTGGGGCTCGATTGCGCCGATGGTGCGCGTGACACCCGCGGATGTGTCCGTCAACGAAGGCACGCGGCTCGTGTTGAAATGCACCGGCGGCGCGTGCAATGCTGCGAGCCTCACCGGCGCCGGCCAATACGCCTACAACAACGGGGCGACCAAGACGCTCTACGTCTGGATGCCCAACAGCGGCGATCCGACGAGCCAGGCCGTCTACTTGGCCGCACAGCAAGGCGATGCCGCGCCCACGCCCGTGTCCGCGCTGAAGAAAACCGACGGCTACATCACGCTCCGCAAAAATCCGAGTGGCGGCCGTGTCACCGTACGCGACGGCTACCACAACCTCTATTTTGACGACAACACAGCGTCCCCCACCGGATCGCACGACGTGACGCTGGACGGGCTCACGATTCTCGGAGCTGGCGGCTACGACTACGGATCGTGCGTGCGCACGGTCTTTGGCGTCAATATCACGGTCCAGAACGTGCTCTGCGACGGCGCGCAGGGCGAAGGCATCGCGTTTTACGGCGGCGGGCCGGGCTGCGGCTTCGGCTCATGCGGCTATCAAATTTCGGGAAATCAACTCCTGACCAGCGAAGTGAAAAACACCGGGACGTGCTACTTCGACAACAGTCAGGGCTGCGTCGGGGAATCCGACCTCGGGATGGGTGTGATCGTAAAGGGCTGCAATACCTGCACGGTCAAAGGGAACAACATCCACCACGTCGTCGCGTTGGGTATTCATGTCACCACATCCACCGACGCGAATAACACCTCGACGGACGCGGTGATCGACAGTAACAGCATCCACGATTACGGCTATCTCTGCACGAACGGGTGCGGCGGGCGGAACACGGCCGCGATCCAATTCGTCGCGCAAAACAGCGGCTGCGCGAACGGCTGCATCAACGGCGCCATCGTGCAGAACAACTACATCTATAACGGCGACTTCGTCGGGCTGACCGGCACCGAAGCGCCCTACGGCATCACGCTCGACAGCGGACCCAGCAACGACCAGATGACAAGCATGCTGATTGTGAACAACGCGTTCACAAACATCGTGAACAGCTGCTTAGACTTCAACCCGCTGACCAGCGGCAGCGTGACGTGGCGCAACAACGCGATGACCTCGTGCAGCACGGGCGCGATTGGCACGCCGACGTGGGGCAGCAAAACGGTGATGGACGACAACACCGCGCTCACCCGCACGCACAGCAACAACACCTATTGGTCCGGTGCCTCAGGCGATAAGGTCTACGACAGCGGCGGGGGCACGACCTACACACGGACGACGGTCACGACCTACGAAGCGTCCGCGGTGCAGTCCGACCCGCTGTTTGTCTCGACCACGAATCTCGACATCCAGTCTGGCTCCGGCCTACGAGACACGGGCACGAACACCAACTGCCCCGCCCTGGATTACCACGGCAGCAGCCGTCCGTTCAACACGATCTGTGACATCGGCGGCTTCGAGTATGGGGCATCCGGGGCTACGCCCACCGTGCCCTCTGGGCTGCGTCTGGTGCCGACGCCGTGTTGTTCCCTGCGGTGGAATCAACCCTCCAGCGACACGGTGACCGGGTTTCGGATCTGCCTGGATGGGCAAAGCGGCACGGGTTGCACCGACGTGGGGCTGCCGACCGGGGCCACCGTCGCGGACACGCCGCCAGGGTTCCTGTCGTATACCACCGCGTTCCTCTCGATGAATCCCGGACGCCACAGCCTCACCGTGGAAGCCTACAACGGAGGCAGTCTGTCCACCCCCTCGACCTCTCCCTTGGTGGTCACGGTCGCCTATCGCGATGACCTTGAGGTGCCCTGATGGCGTGGGCGCTGGTGCAGTCGTCTTCAATGAATCAGACGGGGTCTAATACCGCCTCGGTGATCAGTGGGCTCACGGCGGTGACGGCTGGCAATGCGCTCGTCATGGTTCACTTCGCGGGGTCGCTCACCCGGCCGATCGTGACGGTTACCGGGGAAACCTGGGTGGACCCTGGGGACTTTGCGGATCCCCCAGGGGGTGGCGCGTCTCTGGACCTCCGCTATGTGCTGAGTGCGGCTGGGGGGGAGACGAGTTTTACCGTCACCTATGCGCTAGAAACGAATTGGCAGGCCCTCGCCTTCTACGAGTTCAGCTACACCAACACCGCCAGCTTGGATGCCCACGGGATTCGCCAACCGGCCGGGTCGGAAACGAATCCGCCTGGTGTGACGCTCACCCTCGGGGGGACGTCCGATACCATCGTCCAAGCCTGCGCGATCAACACCAACCCGACGGCGATCGACTCGGGCTACACCTTGATCGGACCGCGGTTCGGGCTGGCGGCGGCCTATCTCCTGAACACGACGTCTGGGACCGCTCCGGTCTGGACGGCCGGCGCGGAAAATCCGGGCGACTTCTACGCGCTGGCGATCAACGCCGCCGCCGCCGGAGCGCCCTCGCAATTCGTGCCGGTCACGCGCCACATTCCCACGCCGGTCTGGCGCGTGGGCTAGGGTCCGCCGATGGCCTTCCGGAGTGTCACCGCCGCGACCACCGCCGCTGCGGCGTCGATCACCATCACGAAGCCGTCCGGCACCATCAACGGCGATGTGCTGATCGCCGCCGTGGGGTCGCAACTCGGGGCGGCGATCACGGCCCCCGCGGGCTGGACGCAACTCGGGACCGAACAAGTGCTCGGGGTGGTGCGTGCGGCCTTCTTCTACAAGCAGGCGTTGGGGGAAGGCGCGAGTTACATCTTCTCCTCGGCAGCCGCCACCTTCATGCAGGGGGCGATGGCGTGCTACTCCGGCCGCTTCACCGGTGCCGCCCCCACCGACGGGGTCACCACGGCGACCTCCGCCTCGGGAACCTCGCATGCGGTGACCGGGTTCACGACGACCACGGATCGGGATGATCTCGTCACCGCCTATCTCGCCCTGGTTGCTGCGTGTACCTACACCGCTCCTGCGGGCGAGACCGAGCGGGACGACACGTCCAACCAGGAACTCAACGACGAAACCCAAACCACCGCAGGAGCCACCGGCACCAAAACCGCCACCTCCTCGGTGGTCAACCAGTGCGCGATGTTGCTGGTCGCCTTCAAGCCCGAGGTGAACGTGGAAGTGTTGCGTGGACTACCCCCACCCGCTCGGGAACACTTCACTCCAGCGTGGTTTCCCTAACGGCATCCCATGGCCATTACCACCGTTGATGGCGTCTTAGCGGGGATGCAGCCTCCCGTGGCCCTGCTGAAAACCGGCGTGGCCATGAAAGCGATTGGCTTAGCCCATTCCCACTTCTATTCCGTGGGGGCGCCTGGGGCGGCCGTGGCGCCCTCCCCCGGGGTCAACGGGGCCGCCCTGACGACCTACGCAGGACAGATCCCCTTCACCAACCCAGGCGCGGGGAACTCCTACCTCGCCCGTTTTGTGTGTGCGGCCTCGCAAGCCTGCACCCTCCTGGTGTGCGACCGCCTCTGGCACAACTCGGGCCTCTCGGTCACCTCGGCGGTGCTCCAGTCCATCGTGTCTGGGGCGATGCCCGCGCGGGATGCCAACGGGGCCACCGCCGGGGTGAATCTCCTCTGCGGGGTGGAGTGGTCTACGGCGGGAGGGGCGGGCACCCCAACACTCACACTGACCTATACCAATCAAGCGGGCACCGGCAGTCGGACCGCGGTCATCACCGCCACCACCACCCCCAACGCGGGGACCTTGGAACTGTGGGGACTCCAAGCGGGCGACACCGGCATCCGCACCATCGAAGGCTATACCGCCTCGGCGACACGGACCTCGGGTACCTTCCACCTCGTGGTGTATCGTGTCCTCGCGACCATTCCGCTCATCGCCCCGAGTGTGGCGAACGGGGTGGATGCCTTGACCTCGGGGTTTGTGCGCCTCTACGACAACACCGTGCCGTTTCTGGTTCAGATCCCCTCCGCCACCACGTTGACGACCCTGAGCGGACAATGGATTGTGACCCAAGGCTAGAGGACCACACAAATGGCGGCTGAGTACGGGACCAAGCTCCGATCGACCTGGGCCTTTCCCGCAGGGTTGCAGATGGCGCAGCGTGTCCTCCAGTATGGCGACCGCGATGCGACCGAACAAACCGTGTGGACGGCGTGGTGGTTCGCCGCCGCGGCGAGTGGGGATGCCCTGATGGTGCCGATCCCCTTAGTGCCTGTGCCGCGCCAACACTTCACCCCGACCTGGATTCTGGGGTAAATGGCTGCACCCCGCTACGTCATCCCGCGGTTTCGCCTGGTCCAGCCCAGCGCCCCCGAGCCGCCCTTCAGCGGGCTGGTGGGTCCGCCCGAGCCGTGGCGCTGGCGCCCTCCGAGTCCCCCGCCAGCCTTCGTGTTCCCCCAGCCGAGCGCCGCCGTGGCCGCGCTGTCGGTCTCCGTCAGCGCGATCCCGCTGATCTACGAGCAGCGGTGGCCGATGCTCCGGCCGCTGGGCACGTACCTCGTCGACAACCCGGCCGCCGCGCCCGTGTCGCTCCCCTCGGGATTCCTCCCGCCGGAGCCGTGGCGCTGGCAGACGCTGACCCGCGCGCAGGGGGCCGCGGGCCTCTTCGAGAACCCGGCACCCGCCGTGCAGACTGCCGTGCCGGGCCTCGGGGCGCCCGAACCGTGGCGCTGGGCGGTGTGGTACCCGCCACTGGGCATCCCGACCCTGTTTCGTAACCCGGTCGTCGATACGCTGACGGTGGTGGCGAGCGCCATCCCGCTGATCTACGAGCGGCGGTGGCCCCGCGTGGTGGCGTTCCCCTACATCGAGACAGCGGTCACGCCCCCGCCGACGCCGACGGATGTCTTCCCGTATCCGCCACCGCCGCCGTGGCGCTGGCTCTGGACGCGCACGCCGGGGACGTTTCGCGATCTCGACCCGACCGTGCCTCCGCCGGCCCTCCAGACCGACGTGTTCCCCTATCTGCCGCCGGACCCGCGCCGGTGGACGTGGACCGCGCCGCCGCCGTTCCGTCCCGACCTCGCCCAGCTCGTCGTGGTGGTGGATACCGATGTGCCCGGGATTGGCCCGCCGGCGCCGTGGCGCTGGACCGTGTGGTATCCACGGCCACCATTCGTGTTCGTCTCCCCGCGCACCCCGTCGCCGGATATGCCGCTCGGGCTGACTGTGGCCCCGGAACGCTGGCGCTGGGTGGTGCAATACCCGCCCCCGCCGGTCCCGTTCGTCTCCCCGCGCCCCCCGTCGCCGGGTATGGCGCGCCATCCCGCCCCCAGCGCGCCGGGGGGCTGGGGGGATCTCCCC
>VFSW01005038.1_pt1 | contig 19628 bp, 19 predicted proteins | sample 5358111 | NCBI WGS metagenome assembly VFSW01 (sample SAMN11554181, study PRJNA540505) | mine drainage metagenome | isolation source: sediment from site ElyBrook_90M | place: USA: Ely Copper Mine, Vershire, VT | collected 2017 | reverse complement strand
GTGTCCTGGATCAGGCGTGCCATCGGCCGTGCGCCCATGAGCGGGTCGAAGCCGTGCTCGGCAAGATGCGCCTTCAGCGCATCGGTGAAAATCACCTCGACTTTTTTCTCGTGCAACTGCTCTTCCAGCTGCATCAGGAACTTGTCCACCACGCGCAGGATGACTTCGTGGTCGAGCGCGGCGAAGGAGATGATCGCGTCCAGCCGGTTCCTGAATTCGGGCGTGAACATGCGCTTGATCTCGGCGAGTTCGTCGCCGGTGGTGCGCTGCTGGCTGAAGCCGATGCTGGTCCGATTCAGGGCCTCGGCGCCGGCATTGGTGGTCATGATGATGACGACGTTGCGGAAATCGGCCTTGCGCCCGTTATTGTCGGTAAGCGTGCCGTGGTCCATCACCTGCAGCAGAATATTGAAAATATCGGGGTGGGCCTTTTCGATCTCATCCAACAGCAGCACGCAGTGCGGCTTCTTGGTGATCGCCTCGGTCAGCAGGCCGCCCTGGTCGAAGCCGACGTAGCCCGGCGGCGCGCCGATCAGGCGCGACACCGCGTGGCGTTCCATGTACTCGGACATGTCGAAGCGTATCAGTTCGATGCCCATGCAATAGGCGAGCTGGCGCGCCACTTCGGTCTTGCCAACGCCCGTGGGGCCGGAGAACAGGAACGAGCCGATCGGTTTGGTCGGCTGTCCCAGGCCGCTGCGCGCCATTTTGATCGAGGCGGCGAGCGCGTCGATGGCTTTGTCCTGGCCGAACACCACCGCTTTCAGATCACGGTCGAGATTCTTCAGCGACTCGCGATCGTCGGAAGACACGCTTCTCGGCGGGATGCGTGCAATCTTGGCGATGATCTCCTCGATCTCGAGCTTGCCGACTACCTTCTTCTGTTTGGTCTTGGGCAGAATGCGCTGCGCCGCGCCGGCCTCGTCGATGACGTCGATGGCCTTGTCCGGCAGATGCCGGTCGTTGATGAAGCGCGCCGACAACTCGGCCGCGGTGGTGAGCGCCGCAGCCGAATACTTGATGCCATGGTGTGCTTCGAAGCGGCTCTTCAGTCCGCGCAGGATCGCCACGGTTTCCTCCACCGACGGTTCTTCCACGTCGATTTTCTGGAACCGTCGCGACAGCGCATGGTCTTTTTCGAACACGCCGCGATATTCGTTGTAGGTGGTCGCGCCGATACATTTGAGTTGTCCGGAGGAAAGCGCGGGCTTGAGCAGGTTGGATGCGTCCAAGGTCCCGCCCGATGCCGCGCCGGCGCCGATCAAGGTGTGGATCTCGTCGATGAACAGGATCGCGTTGCAGTTATCGAGCAGCTGCTTCAGCACCGCCTTCAGGCGCTGTTCGAAGTCGCCGCGGTATTTGGTGCCCGCGAGCAATGCGCCCATGTCGAGCGCATACACCTGGCAGCGCGCCAGCACCTCGGGCACGGCGCCCTCGACGATGCGCCGCGCCAGTCCCTCGGCGATGGCGGTTTTGCCCACCCCGGCCTCGCCTACCAGCAGAGGATTGTTCTTGCGCCGCCGGCACAGCGTCTGGATTACGCGCTCCAGTTCGCGCTCGCGGCCGATCAGAGGATCGATCTTCCCGACCAGAGCCTGCGCGTTCAGATTGAGGGTGTAGGTCTCGAGCGCACCATGTCCGGCCTGCTCCTCTTGCTGCTCCTCGCTCTGCTCCGGTTTGCCGCCCTGGGATTGCGGCGTTTTGGTGATGCCGTGTGCGATGAAGTTGACCACGTCCAGCCGCGTGATTCCTTGCTGATGCAGAAAATACACCGCGTGCGAGTCCTTCTCGCCGAATATCGCCACCAGCACGTTGGCGCCGGTCACCTCCTTCTTGCCCGAGGACTGCACGTGCAGAATGGCGCGCTGGATCACGCGCTGGAAGCCCAGCGTCGGCTGAGTGTCGATTTCTTCGGTCCCGGCGACGGTCGGGGTGTGCTCGGCGACGAAGCCGGAGAGGCTCTTGCGCAGTTCGTCGATATTGGCGGCGCAGGCGCGCAGCACCTCCGCGGCGGTGGGATTGTCCAGCAGCGCCAGCAGCAGGTGCTCGACCGTGATGAACTCATGACGTTTTTGCCGAGCCTCGACAAAGGCCATGTGCAAGCTGACTTCAAGTTCCTGCGCAATCATTCAGTTTCCTCCATCACGCACTGAAGCGGATGTTGATGCTGGCGGGCGAAGCTGCCCACCTGCTCTACTTTGGTAACCGCCACGTCCTTGGGGTAGACGCCGCATACGCCCATTCCTTCACGGTGCACCTTCAGCATGACCTGTGTCGCCTGTTCGCGACTCAGACTGAAGAACGTCTGCAGCACGACGACCACGAATTCCATCGGCGTATAGTCATCGTTCAGCAGCATAACCTTGAACAGCGGCGGCGGTTTGACCTTGGCCTTTTTCGCCTCTAAAACGGTCCCTTCACGCGCCCGGTTCGCCATACTCGCTCACCCACCTGAACACTATGCCACATTCTGTAGCCAGTCAATTTCGCTTAGACAACAATGCACCTGTTGGAATTCCGCCTGCGGCTGCATTATCGCCCGAAAATGCGCATCGCTTGAGTGTAATCCTAATCGCTGTCGCGATGCGGCGCAATGCTCACCGCCGCCGCGATTTCGAGCGCGTTCGCGCCAGGACCGCAGCCACTTGACTTGCGTCGGCAAACTGAGTAAAAAACGGCTGGTGCCCTGCGTCAGGCGGCGTGCGCCACGCATTCCGGACGCAGCCTCGATTCAGGGCATGACAAGGGGATGGACTCGATCGCGCAACTTTTTTTGGAAGTATTTATGCCAACAGGTACGGTAAAGTGGTTCAACGACGCCAAGGGCTACGGTTTCATCACGCCCGACGATGGTAGCGAGGATTTGTTCGCGCACTTCTCCGCGATTCAGATGGACGGCTTCAAAACGCTCAAAGAGGGTCAAAAGGTGAAATTTGAAGTGACCCAGGGTCCGAAGGGCAAGCAGGCCTCCGGCATCCAGTCGGCAGGCTGACTCGGCGCCTTCGCGGCGCCGGACTTGATTGCGGAAGCAAAACTTGCCGGCATCAGGCCCGCAAGCCGGGGCCAGGTGGTTTTTTTCCGGGCGAAATAAGAAAACGGCCGCAGGCGTCAAACCTGCGGCCGTTTTTCATGGCACGCGAGCGCAGGCCACTTTGCTTGCGCGTGCCGGCGTATCGCCGGCTGCTGCGGCGCGCGCAAATGGCGAAGGGCGAACTCAGCGCATGTTATCGATCAGGACCTGGCCGAAGCCAGAGCACGAAACCTGCTTGGCGCCGGACATGAGCCGTGCGAAGTCGTAGGTCACGGTCTTGGCGTTGATCGCCTGGCCCATAGACTTGATAATCAGGTCGGCGGCTTCGACCCAGCCCATGTGACGCAGCATCATTTCCGCCGAGAGGATCTCGGAGCCAGGGTTGACGTAGTCCTTGCCGGCGTATTTTGGTGCGGTACCGTGGGTGGCTTCGAACATGGCAACGGTATCGGACAGGTTGGCGCCGGGGGCGATGCCGATGCCGCCGATCTGCGCGGCCAGGGCGTCGGAGATCAAGTCGCCGGTCAGGTTAAGCGTCGCGATCACGTCGTACTCCGCGGGGCGCAACAGAATCTGCTGCAGCATCGCGTCGGTAATTACATCCTTCACCACGATCTCCTGGCCCGTTTTAGGGTTCTTGTAGCTCATCCACGGACCGCCATCGAGCAGCTTCGCGCCGAACTCGCGTTGCGCCAGCGCATAGCCCCAATCGCGGAATGCGCCTTCGGTAAACTTCTGGATGTTGCCTTTGTGCACCAGGGTGACCGACTTGCGATTGTTGTCGATCGCGTACTGGAACGCCTTCCTGATCAGTCGTTCGCTACCCTCGCTCGAAACCGGCTTGATGCCGATCGCAGAGGTTGCGGGAAAGCGGATCTTCGTTACCTTCATTTCCTTGATCAGGAAATCGATCAGCTTTTTCACCTCCGGCGTGCCGGCGGCCCACTCGATGCCGGCGTAGATGTCTTCCGCATTCTCGCGGAAGATCACCATGTCAGTCTTTTCCGGCTCTTTGACCGGGCTCGGAACGCCCGGGAAGTAGTGAATCGGGCGCAAGCAGACATACAGGTCGAGCTGCTGGCGCAGCGCCACGTTGATGGAGCGGATGCCGCCGCCGACCGGCGTGGTCAGCGGTCCCTTGATCGATACCACGTACTCCTTTGAGGCTTCCAGCGTTTCGTCCGGCAGCCATACGTTCTCGCCGTACACTTTGCAGGATTTCTCGCCGGCATACATTTCCATCCAGGAGATCTTGCGCTTGCCGGCGTAAGCCTTGGCCACAGCGGCATCCACCACCTTGATCATCACCGGCGTGATATCGACGCCGGTGCCGTCGCCCTCGATAAAGGGGATGATCGGCTGGTTGGGCACTTCCAGGGAATTGTCCGGCCGGACGCGGATTTTTTCGCCTACGCCTGGGACCTTAATGTGTTTGTAGCTGGCCATGGGAACTCCTGTAATGGACGGAATCGGGAAAAAGGAGGGAGGGGGTTGACAACTCTTATGTCTTATATATGATACACGACAAGCGCACGGTCAGGTTGACATTTTACTCCCGTTCGCAGCCGAGTTTGACCTCCGCGGAACCGGCGTGGACTGGGGCTTGCCACGGTAGCGCACCACGATTAGGGAACGGGATTGCGCAGTACGGCAAATGAAGCCAATAAGCTTTCTTAATACGATGTGTTTGCTTGATTTAATGGAATAATGCTGTATGCTGCGAAGCAGCAATGCAGCGATATGCAGGGACCATGTTTTTGCACGGGATGGTTTTTCCCGTGTTGTTTAGACCGGGCCCGATGCCGACCGCATCGAGGACCCGGCAGGCGGCCGGCGACGAGACCGTGCCGTCAGGGGTAGCGCGCCCCAACAGGGCAGCGCATGGCGGGAAGGCGAGAGTCTCTCACCCAGTCGGGTCTCTTCGTCCGCCGACACAAGACAGGCGCGTCGCGCGCACTGCCCATTAATATTTTTCGAGAGGAAATCATGAGTCATCGAGAGCAGGAAATTGCCAGAATAAAGAAGGACTGGGCCGAGAATCCGCGCTGGAAAGGCGTCAAGCGCGGCTACACCGCGGAAGACGTGTACCGCCTGCGCGGTTCGGTGCAGATCGAGTACACGCTGGCCAAACGCGGTGCGGAGAAGCTGTGGAAAATGACGAACGAGATGCCGTTCGTCAACTCGCTCGGCGCGCTCACCGGCAATCAGGCGATGCAGCAGGTGAAGGCCGGCGTCCCGGCGATCTACCTGTCGGGCTGGCAGGTGGCGGCGGATGCGAACGACAGCCTGTCGATGTATCCGGACCAGTCGCTGTATGCCGTAACCAGCGTGCCCACAGTGGTGAAGCGCATCAACAATGCGCTGGCGCGCGCCGATCAGATCCAGCACATGGAGGGCAAGGGCGATATCGATTTTTATGCGCCTATCGTGGCCGATGCCGAAGCCGGTTTCGGCGGCGTGCTCAACGCGCATGAACTGATGAAGGCCATGATCGAAGCGGGCGCGGCCGGCGTGCACTTCGAGGACCAGCTCGCCTCAGTGAAGAAATGCGGTCATATGGGCGGCAAGGTGCTGGTGCCGACGCAGGAGGCGGTGCAGAAGTTGATCGCCGCACGCTTGGCGGCTGACACCATGGGTGTGCCCACGGTCATATTGGCGCGCACCGATGCCGAGGCGGCCAGCCTGGTCACCTCGGATGTCGACGAGAACGACAAACCGTTCCTGACCGGCGAGCGTACCGCCGAGGGCTTTTACCGGGTCAACAACGGCTTCGAGCAGGCCTTGTCGCGCGGCATTGCCTATGCCGAATACGCCGACATGGTGTGGTGCGAAACCGGCACGCCCGACCTGGTGTTCGCGAGGAAATTCGCCGAAGGCGTACAAAGGAAATACCCCGGCAAGATGCTCGCCTACAATTGCTCGCCCTCGTTCAATTGGAAGCGCAATCTCGACGATGCCACCATCGCCAAGTTCCAGCGCGAACTCGGCGCCATGGGCTACAAGTTCCAGTTCATCACCCTGGCCGGTTTCCATGCCCTCAACTATTCGATGTTCGAGCTCGCCTACGGTTATGCGCGCAACAACATGACCGCCTTCGTCGAGCTGCAGCAAAAGGAATTTGCCGCGGCCGAAAAAGGCTTCACCGCGGTCAAGCACCAGCGCGAAGTGGGCACCAGCTATTTTGACGATGTGACCCAGGTGGTGCAGGGCGGCAGGTCTTCGACTACGGCCTTGCACGGTTCGACCGAAGACGAGCAGTTCTTCGACACCGCGGATCAGATCAAGGCCGTCGCCTAAGCACGGTCATTCCCAAATTGCGCCGCAGCGCTGTATGCTGCGGCGTTTTTCATTGCGCGGCGCAAACGCAGCACCAAGCGCGGCGGCGGGCAACTATCATGGCGAGCGTGATCCTTTTCAACAAGCCCTACGGCGTGCTGTGCCAGTTCACTTCCGCCGAGGGGCGTCCCTGCCTCAAGGATTACGTTCCGGTCCGGGGCGTCTATCCGGCAGGGCGGCTGGACACGGACAGCGAAGGGCTGCTGGTGCTCACCGGCGAGGGCGCGCTGCAGGCGCGCATCACCGAGCCGCGGCGCAAGCTGGCCAAGACGTATTGGGCGCAGGTCGAGGGTTTGCCGGAAGCGGAGGCGCTGCAGATGCTGTGCGCCGGGCTCGATCTGGGCGATTTCGTTACGCGGCCGTGCAGCGCGCGGCGCATTGAACAGCCCGAGGGTTTGTGGCCGCGCGACCCGCCGATCCGGCAGCGAATGCATCTGCCTACGGCGTGGCTGGAACTGAAGCTGGAGGAAGGAAAGAACCGCCAGGTGCGGCGCATGACGGCCAGGATCGGGCATCCGACCCTGCGCCTGATTCGCCAGGCGGTGGGCCCGTGGACGCTGGACGGTCTCGCACCCGGCCAATGGCGCGAGGCCGCAGTCCCGGAAATATGGGCGTAGCTTGTCAACCAGAGCGACTACGAGGGCGTTATTGCGCGTGACATTGCATTTTTCTTGTCTGTCGCTCCGCGTTAACTTCTTTGAGGAATATTCATGAATAAGTTGATCTCTACCCTGGTTGCCTCGGTGTTCGCGCTTGCGAGCGTTACCGCGTTTGCACAGGCCACACCCGCTGCACCCGCGACTCCGGCTGCCAAAGCTGAAGCCCCCAAAGCTGAAGCCCCCAAAGCTGAAGCCCCCAAAGCGGAAGCCAAAGCCAAAGCCAAAGCCAAAGCACCTAAAGCCAAGGTCAAGAAAGCCAAGAAAGCCAAGAAGGCCGGCAAAGCCAAGAAAGCCAAGAAAGCCGCGGAGTCGAAATAACTGATTCGCAGGCAGCCGGCGCCGAGCTTAGCCCTGGCGCCGGTTTTTTTGTTTCTGTTTCGCAGTGAGCGTCGACCCATGAAACGCACATCCCGCAGTTGCTGGCAGCTGGTGGCAATGGTTCGCAGCGCAGTGCTCGTCGGTTTGATGTTTTGCGTCGGGCCGGCCGTGGCGCAGCAGCCAGAATTGCCCACGATCGCGCTCAACATAGGTATTTTTGTGATTCAGGCGGAGGTGGCGGACACCCCGATGACGCGCGAGTTGGGTCTGATGCGGCGCAGGTTCATGGCCCAGGGCTCCGGCATGCTGTTTTTGTTCGACCAGCCCGCGATCCAATGTATGTGGATGAAAAATACGCTCATCCCTCTAAGCGTCGCCTTTATCGACGAGCGCGGGCGGATCGTCAACATCGCCGACATGCAGCCGCTGAACGAAACTTCGCATTGCGCATCGCGGCCGGCGCGCTACGCCCTGGAGATGAATCAGGGCTGGTTCAGGAAACGCGGCATCGCTGCCGGCACGGTGGTCGGCGGCTTGGAGAGATTTTCTCGCGCTGCGCGCTGAGCCGGATTCAGAAGTAGGACGCGGCGTGGCCCGCGGCTCCCATGAAGAACAGCAGCGGGAACGACAGCACCAGGTTCAGCCTCGATACGATGAAAGCGCGCCGGCGTGCAGCGCTTTTTTGAGTCTCGCTTCCCGCCACCAGGCCGAGCGCTACTTTCTGTGCGGGCCACAGCAGCGCCCAGACATTGATCAGCATGATGGTGCCCAGCCAGGCGCCGATGCCGATGGCGGCGTGACCCGGCCTCAGGGTGAAAGCCGCGGTGAAATTCCCGCCGAGCAGCGCCGCCCCCGTGAGCCAGGTCGCGACCGAGGCCCAGCGGAACCACGCAAGCGCGCGCGGCGTGACGTGGCGATTGATGGCCGCAGCGCTGCCGTCGGCAGCAGCGGATTTCAATGCCGCCATCTGCACGAAATTGAAGTAGTACAGCAGGCCGACCCACATGATGCCGGCCATGAAGTGAAACCAGCGCGCCAGCGCCGGAACGGCGTCCATCTCAGGTTCCGATTGCGTAGCGCGCGATGAGATACAGCGCGAGGGTCAGCGCAAGCCCGCAAGCGACCGTGGCCGGCAGCGAATCCAACGGGTTCTTCATCGGTTTCGCGCGCGCGTCCAGGCGAAAGCGCGCGCGCCGCAGGGCATCAGCCGGCGAAGTTCTTCGCCACGAAGTCCCAGTTCACCAGGTTCCAGAACGATTCCACGTACTTGGGCCGGGCATTGCGGTAGTCGATGTAATAGGCGTGTTCCCAGACGTCGCAGGTCATGAGTGGCTTGTCCGCGCCGGTGAGCGGAGTGGCCGCATTGCTGGTATTGACGATGTCGACCGAGCCGTCGGCCTTTTTCACCAGCCAGGTCCAGCCCGAGCCGAAATTGCCCACCGCCGATTTGGAGAAGGCTTCCTTGAATGCGGCGAACGAACCCCATTTCTTGTCGATCGCTGCGGCTAGCGCGCCAGCGGGTGCGCCGCCGCCTTTGGGCGAAAGGCAGTTCCAGTAGAAACTGTGGTTCCATACCTGGGCAGCGTTGTTGAACATGCCGCCCGAAGCTTTCCGGGTGATGTCTTCGAGGCTCGCGTTTTCGAATTCCGTACCTTTGATCAGGTTGTTCAGATTGGTGACATAGGCCTGATGATGTTTGCCGTAGTGGAATTCGAGTGTTTCCTTGGAGATGTGCGGCTGCAATGCATCCATCGCATAGGGCAGCGGGGGTAATTTATGTTCCATTTTGGATTCTCCTTGTCGGATTGTCGCGGATGCGTTGGCGACGATTGTAGGCGATAAGCCACGCCCGTGGCAACGAAGTCCGTGGCGTCAATGGGGTTTTTCGACGCGCACTCCCGCCGTGCCGCGCGCGAACGTGAGTTCCAGCAAATCCCCGGTGCGCAGGTCTGCGCTCGCGCGCACGACGCTGCCATCGGGCCTGCGGGCGATGGCGTAGCCGCGCTCGAGCACTGCGGCAGGATCCAGGTGGGCGAGGCCCAGAGAAAGGCGTGCAAGGTTTTCGGCGCGCGCCGTCAGCTGTCGTGATGCAGCGCGGCGCAGTGCGGTTTCCAGCTGGACGATCTCATGCCGGAGCACGTCCAGGTTCGGCATCGCCGCCGCGAGTCTGCGCACCGCATGCGCCAGGCGCCACTGCGCATCGCGTGTGCACAGCGCAAGCGCCGCGATCAGGCGGACGCGTGCCGCGCCCAGGCGGGCGGAGTTTGCGGCCAGACGATCAGTGGGGCTCTGCAGGCGTCCAGCCAGAGAGTCCACGCGCTGTGCTCTTGCATCGAGTGCGAACTGGATCTGTCGCAATAGCGACTGCCTCAGCCGGCGCAAATCGGCGAGCAGATCTGCGCGCGCCGGTGCCGCCAACTCCGCCGCAGCTGTCGGGGTGGCAGCGCGCCGGTCGGCGACGAACTCGGCAATGGTGAAGTCGGTCTCATGTCCGATCCCGGTGACCACCGGGATCGGACTGGCGTAGATCGCGCGCGCCAGCCCTTCGTCGTTGAATGCCCACAGGTCCTCGATCGAGCCGCCGCCTCGGCACAGGATCAGCACATCGCATTCATTGCGTTTTGCCGCGGTGGCGATGGCCGCAGCAAGCTGCTGCGCCGCGGCTTCCCCCTGCACCTGTGCCGGATACAGGACCACGGGAATGGAGGGATTGCGCCGCGCCAGCGTGGTGAGCACATCGCGCAAGGCTGCGGCCTGCGGCGACGTGACGATGCCTATGCGCTGCGGGTAGAGGGGCAGCGGTTTTTTGTGCGCGGCATCGAACAGTCCTTCCTTGTCCAGCTTGTCGCGCAGCCTGAGAAAGGCTTCGAACAGCGCGCCCTGGCCGGCGCGGCGCATCGCTTCCACGGTTAGCTGGAAATCGCCGCGCGCCTCGTACAAGGTGACCAGCGCGCGCACTTCCACCATTAAACCTTCGCGCGGCTCCCAGTCCAGATATTGGCCGCGATTGCGGAACATCACGCAGCGCACCTGCGCCATTTCGTCCTTGAGCGAGAAATACAGATGCCCGGATTTGGCGCGTACGCAATTGGAAATTTCACCCGCCACCCACAACAGCGGATAGCGATGTTCAAGCAGATCGCGCACGCTGCGAGCGAGCGCGGAAACGCTGAGAATTTCCCTCGGGAGGGGGCTGGAAACCCGCGTCAAATCTGGCTCTGAAGGCATGTGTTGATATTACACTATCCACAGCAAGGCCTTACGCGCGGCCTGCCCGCTGATTAGGCAAATGGCTTCCCTCTGCGGCGGCTATAACATGCTGTTTTAAAGGTGTAAAAAGGTCGGCCTAATTTGCAGGCAACGGCGAAAAAGCCTTGTAGCCGCTCCACTTAAGTTGTTTTTCCGGGAACTGTACACAACTTTATCCACACAAACTGTGGATAAGCTTTTTGCGCCGCTGGTTGCGGCCCGCGCCGCCATGAAAAGGCCGCCGCCGCGCGCGCATACTCGCCGGCGCAATGCGACACTGGCTCTGCGCCGGCGATGCGATCGGACGTGCGCACGCCGGCGTGTAAGCCTTGCCGAAAAGTCGCGCAGAAGCTAAAGTGACGTCGGCAAAAAATTTCCAGGAGAGTCAATTGTTTGTGCTCATCACCGCTGCGGGCTGGCCGATTTATCCGCTGTTGATCGCTTCGATCATCGCGGTAGCATTGATCATCGAGCGCCTGATGATGTTGCGCAAAGAAAAAATTGTGCCTGCTGACCTGCTTGGCAAGGTGGTCAGTGCCTACCGGCAGCAGGGCGTGAATTCGCGGATGCTGGACCAGCTGGCCAAGGATTCCCCGCTCGGGCAGGTGCTGGCTGCCGGGCTGAGAAATCACCAGAGCCCGCGCCATGTGATGAAGGAAGCGATCGAAGAGGCGGGGCATGCCGTATCGCACGAGCTGGAGCGCTTCCTCACCACCCTGGGCACACTGGCTACCATTGCGCCACTGATGGGCCTGTTCGGCACGGTAGTGGGCATGATTGAGATTTTCGGCTCGCAATCGCCCGCGGGCACCAACCCCCAGGTGCTGGCGCACGGAATATCGGTGGCGCTGTATAACACCGCGCTTGGCCTGGTGATCGCGATTCCGGCGATGATTTTCTACCGTCATTTTCGCGCCAAAGTCGAGAGCTTCCTGGTCGACATGGAGCAGCAGGCGAGCAAGCTGGTCGACCTGATACACGGCGAGCGCCTCGATTTCGATTCCGCCAAGCGGCAGCAGATGCAAGACAAAGCATGAATTTCCAGCGGTTCCATACCAGGGAACCCCTGGAGATCAATCTGATTCCGCTGATCGATGTGCTGCTGGTGATCCTTATTTTTCTGATGATCACAACCACCTATTCGAAGTATGCCGAATTGCAGATCAATCTGCCCGCCGCCGATGCGCAGAAACTGCTGGAGCGGCCCAACGAAATCAACGTCACCGTCAACGTCGCCGGGCAGTACACCATCAATCGGCGGCCGGTGGTATTCCATGACGCAAGCGAGTTTGCGGATGAGATGCGCCGTGCCGCGGGCGAACTCAAGGATCCGGTGGTGGTGATCAGCGCCGACGCCAACGCTACCCACCAGTCCGTGATCAACATCATGGAAGCGTCCAGGCTGGCCGGCTACGGCCACATTTCCTTCGCCACGCAGACCCAGACCCCGAACCAGGGCAAGTAACCCGCCGCAGCGATTCTCGCCGGGGAGTGTACGAAGTGGAAGCAAGCTTTCCGGAACGCCACTGGTATCGCCTTAGCGCGCTGTCGCTCGCGTTGTGGCCGGCGAGCCTGCTGTATCGTCTGCTGGCGGCATTGCGCCGGTTCGCCTATCGCAGCGGCGCCTTGCCCGCGGTCAGACTGCCGGTGGCGGTGATCGTGGTCGGCAATCTCGTGGTAGGCGGCACCGGCAAGACGCCGCTGGTCTTATGGCTGGCCGCGATGCTGAATAAAAACGGCCGCAAGCCCGGTATCGTCAGCCGTGGTTACCGCGGCAACGCCGCGGCGCCGATGGCGGTTGACGCCGCCAGCCCGGTGAATCTGGTCGGCGACGAGCCGCTGTTGTTGGCGCGCGCCAGCGGCTGTCCGGTATGGATAGGGCGCGATCGCGCCGCCGCCGCCTTGGGCCTGCTTGCCGCCCATCCCGATTGCGATGTGCTGCTGTTCGACGACGGACTGCAGCACTATCGCCTCGCACGCGACATCGAAATAGCGGTCGAGGATGAGCGCCGCGCCGGTAACGGATTGCTGTTGCCCGCGGGGCCGCTGCGCGAGCCGGTTTCACGCCGGGTCGACGCCTGGGTGGTCAACTCGGCGGCGCCCGGAATTCACCAGCCTGCGTTTCGCATGGATCTGCGCGGCGACAACTTCCGCCGCGTGGCCGCTCCGCGGGAGAGCCTGCCGGCAGCCGCGTTCGCGCGCAAAAAACTGCACGCCGTGGCCGGCATCGGCAATCCGAAGCGCTTTTTCGACCATCTGGCGCGGCTGGGTCTGAACTGCGTGAATCACGCGTTCCCCGATCACCACGCCTATACTGCCAACGATCTCGATTTCGGCGATTGCGATGCGCTGCTTATGACCGAGAAGGATGCGGTAAAATGCGAAGCGTTTGCGCGCGAGCACTGGTACGCGCTGCAGGTCGAGGCCGAGCTGGCCCCGGCGTTTATCGATTTTATCCTGGCGAAGCTAAATGGACTCAAGACTGCTTGATATCCTGGTGTGTCCAATCTGCAAGGGGCCGCTGCTCTACCGCAAGGCTGAACAGGAACTCATCTGCAAGGCCGACCGGCTGGCATTCCACATCCGCGACGGCATTCCGGTGATGCTCGAGGACGAGGCACGCAAAATCGATCCGGCCGAGGAAATCCAGTAGTGCCGCCTGCCCGGACAAAGCGTCGCAGCGGCTGCCTGCGACAGCGATTAAAGCGCTAGCTGCGCGGAACGCCGGCGACGACCGGGTTTTGTCTTTGCCGGGTTCGCTCCGCGCCCTGTGCGCCAGGAATCGCGACATCCAATGATCACACTCCGCCAACTCACGCTCGCGCGCGGCAGCAAGCTCCTGCTCGAAGCCGTCGACCTGACTTTGCATGCCGGACAGAAGATCGGCGTGGTCGGGCCGAACGGCTGCGGCAAGTCGAGCCTGTTCGCGCTGTTGCTGGGCGAACTGCACCAGGAAGCGGGCGATCTGGAATTGCCCGCACGGATCGCGGTCGCCCATGTGGCGCAGGACATTCCGGCGAGCGCGCAGGCGGCGATCGATTTCGTCATCGACGGCGACGTGCCGCTGCGCGCGCTCGAACAGGAGTTGGCGCGAGCGCACGAACAGGATGACGGCGAGCGCCTCGGCGGTCTGTACGAAGCATTCGAGCACGCCGGCGGCTATGCCGCGCGCAGCCGCGCCGCCAGCCTGATGCACGGTCTGGGGTTTGCCGCGGGCGAAGTGGAGCAGGCGGTGGATGCCTTCTCCGGCGGCTGGCGCATGCGCCTGAAGCTTGCGCGCGCGCTCATGTGCCGCTCCGACCTGCTGCTGCTCGACGAACCGACCAACCACCTCGATCTGGATGCGGTGATCTGGCTGGAGCAGTGGTTGCGCGATTACCCCGGCACGCTGCTCGCGATCTCGCACGACCGCGATTTCCTCGACGGCACCGTCGGCCACATCCTCGCGATAGAGCGACGCCGGGTGAAGTTGTATACGGGGAACTACTCCGCGTTCGAGGAGCAGCGCGCGATGCAACTCGCGCAGCAGCAGGCGGCCTACCAGAAACAGCAGCGCGAGATCGCGCATCTGCACTCCTACGTCGAGCGCTTCCGCGCCAAAGCGACCAAGGCGCGCCAGGCGCAAAGCCGGCTGAAGGCGCTGGCGCGGATGGAGATCATCTCGCCGGCGCACGTCGATACGCCGTTCGACTTTCGCATGCGCGAGCCGCTGGCCGGCCCCGACCCCCTGCTGACGCTAGAGGATGCGGCGGTCGGCTACGACGGGCGCGCCGTGCTCGCAGCGATCAAGCTGACCATCGCGGCGGGCGGGCGTATCGGACTGCTCGGGCGAAACGGCGCGGGCAAATCGACTCTGATCAAACTCCTGGCGGGCACGCTTGCTCCCCTGCAAGGCACGCGCCAGGAAGGCAAAGGCCTCGCCATCGGTTATTTCGCCCAGCACCAGATCGAGGTGCTGCGGCCCGACGAATCGCCGCTGCGGCATCTCATGCGCCTGGATCCGCGCACGCGCGAGCAGGAATTGCGCGATTTTCTCGGCGGCTTCGATTTCCGCGGCGACATGGCGCTCGAGGCGATCGCGCCGTTCTCCGGCGGCGAGAAAGCCAGGCTGGCGCTCGCCCTGCTGGTGTGGCAGCGGCCCAACCTGCTGCTGCTGGACGAGCCGACCAATCACCTGGATCTGGAAATGCGCCATGCGCTCACGCTGGCGTTGCAGGAGTACGAGGGCGCGATCGTGCTGGTATCGCACGACCGGCACCTGCTGCGCACCACCGCCGACAGCCTGTGGCTGGTGGCCAATGGCGCGGTGCAGCCCTTCGACGGCGATCTGGATGATTACCGCGACTGGCTGCGCCAGCGCGAAACGGGTGTCGCAGCCAGCGAGCCCGCGGGGGCGACGCGCAAGCAGAAAAAACGCGACGAAGCCGCGGCGCGCAACCGGCGCTATGCGCAGAAACGGCCCTTGGCGCAGCGTCTGGCCAAGCTCGAGCGGCATATGGCCGAACTCGGGCGCGAGCGCGCGCTGCTGGGAAAATGGCTGGCCGACCCGGAAAGCTATGCCGATGCGAATAAGTTCAAGGCTGAGCTCGCACGCGAAGGCAAACTTGCCGCCGAACTGACCAAGACGGAAGAAGAATGGCTGGCGCTGCAGGCTGAGTTGGAGACGCTGGCCTAATTCACCGTTTTCGGCGCGGTCGCGCCATCTGCATCCGCCTGAGTATGGAGCGTCGGCAGTTCCAGCAGGATATCCCAGTCGGATTTGGCTACGGCGTTTTGCAGCAGCGTGCACAAGGAGTGCAGCAGGGTGTTATCCAGAGTCAGGTGTATGCCCTGGCCCTGCTGCGGCAGCAGCGCCAGCACCTGGTTGCCGCGGTCGTCCTTGTTTGCCCGCATGCGCACGACCAGGATGGGTTCGGCACCCAGCGGCATCTCGCGCGGCGCTTCCTGGAACGGGTCGCCGAAATTGGCTTGGCGCAGTGCCTGCTCGTGTTGCATGCCGACCAGGGCGTCGCGCGCCTGCGGGTTGCTCTGCAGCGCGACATCCGGCGAGGAACGCAGCATTTGCAATAACAGCGGCCACAGCAGCCGCAGCGCGCGCCGTGTCAGCCACAGGCGCACCTCGATCTGATTGTCGGTGCTCACGCGCAGCAGCAGGCGGTCCTGTTCGGGGATGAAGTCGAGCTTCAGCTGGTGCAGTCGCATGATGAAGGCTTGATTCTATCGAATTATATACGGTGCACTAGATTCAGACGCGTGCCAGGAGCGGCCATTGCGCGCTCGCGCGCGCCAACCCTGCTTTCTGAACGGATGAAAGGCACATCCGTTCAGAAAACAGGGTTATTGATAAAACAACAGCGACTTGGGGTTGCTTTTATACAAGATTGCCGATTACGCGCGGATGTGTTTTTCATCCGTGCGTAATCGGTGATCCGCGCGGACGGGCCGCCGTCCGCGCAAGAATCGCAACACAATCGGCTAAATGCCGTGGCGCCGCAAGGCCCAAGCGACGTGCTCGCGCACCAGCGGTGATGGATCGTCGGCGCGGGATCTCAGTGCGCCAGCGACAGCGGTGCTCGCGGGCGCGTTACCCAGGCCCACCGCAAGGTTGCGCGACCAACGTTCGAAACCGATGCGATGGATGGCGCTGCCCGCCATGCGTTCGCGAAAGCGGATCTCGTTCCAGGAGAACAGTTCCACCAGCTGCACATCGTCCAGACCGTGGCGCACGCGGAAATCGGGCTCGCCGCTGGTTTCGGCATAGCGGTTCCAGGGACAGGCGAGCTGGCAATCGTCGCAGCCGTAGACGCGGTTGCCGATCAAGGGCCGCAATTCCAGTGGAATAGCGCCTTTCAGCTCGATAGTAAGATAGGAAATGCAGCGTCTGGCGTCGACCTGATAGGGGGCGACGATGGCGCCGGTGGGACAGATGTCGAGGCATTTGCTGCAGCTGCCGCAGTGGTCCTGGACCGGCGCATCCGCCGGCAGCGGCAGGTCGGTGTAGATTTCGCCCAGAAAAAAATACGAGCCGGCATCGCGCGACAGCAGCAGCGTGTGTTTGCCGCGCCAGCCCAGGCCGCTTTTGGCGGCAAGCTCCACCTCCATCACCGGGGCCGAGTCGGTATAGACGCGGTGGCCGAAGGCGCCGATTTCTCGCTCTATGCGCCGGGCGAGCTGCTCAAGCCTGCTACGTAGCACCTTGTGGTAATCGCGGCCGGTGGCGTAGCGTGCGATATAGGCTTTGTCGGGAGCCCCGATCACCGACCAGCCCGCAACTGCCTGCGGCTGGTAGTTCATGCGCGCACTGATAATCCGCAGGGTGCCGCGCCGGAGTTCCGCCGGGCGCGCGCGTTTCAAACCGTGGGCTGCCATATAATCCATCTCGCCGTGGAAACCCGCGCCAAGCCATTCGGCGAGGCGGAGTTCCGCGGCGCCGAGATCGGCGTCGGCGATGCCTACCGCCTGAAAGCCGAGTTCGCGCCCCCACGCCTTGATGGCACGGGCGAGCAGGGCGTAATCGTAATTCGCGGTCACTTCGGACATGCCGAATCATAACCACAGCGCGCTTGAAATGCATTTGGCCGATGACGCGGCGACACGCGCCCTGGGAGCGCGCTTGGCGCAGGTGATCGTGCCGGGCTTGGCGATCTATCTACATGGCGATCTGGGTAGCGGCAAGACCACCCTGGCGCGTGGCCTGTTGCGCGGGCTGGGCTTTACCGGCCGGGTAAAAAGCCCGACTTACACCCTGGTTGAACTTTATACGGTTTCTAGGTTAAACTTGTACCACTTTGATTTTTATCGCTTCCGAGACCCAAGGGAATGGCGTGATGCGGGCTTCAGCGAATACTTCAACGACGCCGCGGTATGCCTGGTCGAATGGCCGGAAAAGGCCGCCGGACTATTGCCTGTCGCCGACCTCGACCTTAGGCTCGAGTTCGCCGGCGATGGGCGTGACCTGAGCATCCACGCCGGAACCGAAAGTGGCGAAGCATGTTTAACTCGACTGGTGCAAATGCCGCCCTGAACGGTCCCGCCTCCAACGGCAAGCCAGCGCTTGCGCGGTTCTTCGGCAAACTCATTTTGCTTGTGTGCGTGACGGCTGCGGGAAGCACCTGGGCGGCAGAGCGCATCAGCGCAGTGCGTGTGTGGCCGGCGCAGGATTACACCCGCATAACCATCGAGGCCGATCGGCCGATCCGGCATGAATTGCTGCTGGTGAAGAACCCGGATCGTCTGGTGCTCGACCTTGATGGTGTGGACTTTGCCAGCGTGCAGCGGGAGATCGCCAATAAGATCCTGCCCAGCGACCCCTATATCGGACAGATGCGCGCCGGCCGCTACAAGCCGGGGGTGGTACGCCTGGTACTCGACCTCAAGGCCGAAGTCCGGCCGCAGATTTTCATGCTCGACCCCGTAGGCGATTATGGCTATCGCCTGGTGCTCGATGTCTATCCGCTGGTGCCGGTCGATCCGCTCATGGCGCTGTTGCAAAAGCCCGAATCGAACGCCGAGGCGGGAGCGCCATCCGTCGCGCAGGCGCCATCCCGGACTGGGGCCAAACCCGTGCCCGCGCTTGGACCGGAACAAGCCGTCAATGAAGAGCCGGTGGTCGCGCGCATGGTGACCATCGTCATCGATCCAGGGCACGGCGGCGAGGATCCGGGTGCCAGGGGCCGCGGGGGCAGCTTGGAGAAGAACGTGACTCTCACCATTGCGCGCAAGCTCAAAGCCATCATCGACGCCGAGCCCAATATGCGCGCTGTGCTCACCCGCAACGGCGACTACTTCATCCCGCTGCAAGTGCGCGTGCAGAAAGCGCGCAGGGTGCACGCCGACCTGTTCGTGTCGGTGCACGCCGACGCCTTCGTCGGGTCGCATGCGCGCGGTTCCTCGGTATTCGCGCTGTCCGAGCGCGGCGCCACCAGCACGGCGGCGAAATTGCTGGCCAGGCGCGAGAACAATGCCGACCTGATCGGCGGCGTCAATCTCGCGGTGAAGGACCGCTATCTGGCGATGACGCTCGCCGACCTGAGCCTGACGGCGCAGATCAACGACAGCCTGAAGCTGGGCAAGGCGGTGCTGACCGAATTGGGCGGAATCAACGACTTGCACAAGGGCCGAGTCGAGCAGGCCGGTTTTGCCGTACTGAAGGCGCCTGATATCCCCTCGATCCTGGTGGAAACCGCCTTTATCAGCAATCCGGAAGAGGAGCGCAAGCTCAACAATGAGGCTTACCAGGAGAAGATTGCACAGGCCATTTTCAATGGCATCAAGCTCTACTTCACCAAGAACCCGCCCTTGGCCAGATCCACCATCGCCTCCAGCAATTGAACCGATCGATCGCGACGAGTTGCTGCCGGTTACGGCGCCGCCGGGCTGAAGTAGCCGCTCAAGCCCGGCGCAGCCGGTGTCTGGCGAAGCCGAGCGCGATCGGCGCCAGCGACAGGCCGATAATGCCGAATATCACCAGTGTCAGGTTGTTCCTGATAAACGGGATATTGCCGAAGAAAACTCCCGCGTAGAGCAGGCTGCCCACCCACATTACGCCGCCGGCAATGTTGAACAGCTGGAAGCGCGCGTGGGCCATGCTGCCGACCCCGGCAACGAAAGGCGCGAACGTGCGGATGATGGGCAGGAAGCGCGTGATGACGATGGTCTTGCCGCCATGGCGCTCATAGAACGCGTGCGTTCGCTCCAGCGCCTTGCGGTTGAACCAGCGCGAGTCCGGCCAGTGGAAGACTTTCGGGCCGAGGTAGCGGCCGATCCAGTAGTTGGTCGTGTTCCCCAGAATCGCGGCGGCGATGAGCAAGGCCGCGAGAGCGTGCACGTTCAGGCTCGCCGCCGCCCACAGCGCACCGGCCACGAACAGCAGCGAATCCCCCGGCAGGAACGGCGTCACCACCAGGCCGGTCTCGCAAAATATGATCAGGAACAGAAGCAGGTAGACCCAGACGCCGTGCTGCTGCAGCAGGCTCGCGAGATGCGTATCGAGGTGGACAGCGAGGTCCCAGACATATAACAGCAGTTCCATCAAA
>VFSW01005037.1_pt1 | contig 19630 bp, 18 predicted proteins | sample 5358111 | NCBI WGS metagenome assembly VFSW01 (sample SAMN11554181, study PRJNA540505) | mine drainage metagenome | isolation source: sediment from site ElyBrook_90M | place: USA: Ely Copper Mine, Vershire, VT | collected 2017 | reverse complement strand
TGCAGCTGGAGATCGCCGCGATGGACGTCGAGCGCAAGACGCAGCGCTCGCGGCGGCAGGGGCGCCAGGGAATCGCCAACGTGGCGCTGGTCGGCTACACCAATGCCGGCAAGTCCACCCTGATGCGCGCACTCACCGGCAGCGAAGTGCTGGTCGAAAACAAACTCTTCGCCACGCTCGACACCACCGTGCGCGCCCTCCAGCCCGAGAGCAGGCCGCGCGTGCTGGTCAGCGACACCGTCGGCTTCATCAAGAACCTGCCGCACGGGCTCGTCGCCTCGTTCAAATCCACGCTCGAGGAGGCGCTCGATGCGTCGCTGCTGCTCCACGTCATCGACGCGAGCGATCCCGGCTTCGAACGGCAGCTCGAAGTCACCGACACGGTGCTGGCCGAGATCGGCGCGAAGGACGTGCCGCGCATCCGCGTTTTCAACAAAATCGACCATGTTGGCGACGAAGAGGCGCAAGCCGAACGCGAAGCGGCGCTGCGCGCACAGTATCCCGATTGCATCGTGATGAGCGCACGCCGTAGCGGCGACGTTGCGAAATTACGCGAGGTGATAGTCACGTTTTTCCAGCAGGGCCTCGTCGAAGCCGAGCTTTTCCTGCCCTGGTCGGCACAGCAAATGCGCGGCGAAATCTTCGCGAGTTGCGAGGTGCTGGAGGAGCGAGCCGACAGCGAAGGCGCGTTGTTGCGCATTCGCGGCGAGCGCGAGTTTGTGCAGAGCCTGAGCGAGCAGTTCGGCCAAGCGCGATGAATTCCGATGGGCTTAATCTTCTTGGGTACGCGGCCAAAGGTAGCAGTGTCGATTCCCTTGGCGGTGAGGGAATCGGCTCTTCGCGACTAGGCAGAGAGCCTAAAGGGGGTAACCTGCTATGGCAGGTTCTCGACCTAAGCGAACTGTGGAGATTTTCTGAAAAGACTTTCGGTGTGGATTGGAGGAATGTCTGCTTCCAATTTTTTCGAGCCGACACTTTAGAACCAAAGACATCCTTTGACATTCGTTAAAGCAGCCGCTTTGGAAAACCAGTAATACATCAACTGTTATTGTCTAATTTCCATGAGCTGCGTTGAAAACAAGGTAAATGCGGAAAATCAGAGGCGTGCTACCAATGCCCCTATTGCCGTTGCAACTTCTACTCGGCTCGTTTAGAGTTCGCCCAACGCGCGCAATGGATAAATAAAGTAGCAAGAAGGCGCTAGTTCTCGCACCGTCGGGAACGACCATTCTGCAATGGTTGTTATTTAGGGGATAACATGACTGCAAGTTTCTCTACTTTTTCTTTTCGCCGTTCCGGCAAATCGCAGGTTGATCCAATTTACTCAAGAGACTGCAATGAGTAAAAAATTAACTTGGCTGCACATTTCGGACATCCACTTCCATCCGGAAAATGATTGGCGCGATAGCCCAGCTACTGTCGGTCTGATTGACCATCTCAAAAACGTCCTTAAAAAGATACCCACGCTATGCCCAGACCTTGTTTTTTGCACTGGAGATATTGCGTATGGAGAAACAGATTCCTCTCCACTGAAAGAGCAATATGAGAAAGCCCGGACATTTTTTGATGAGTTGCTTGCTGCCTGTGGGAAGGACAACACCCCATTGCAGAAGGAGCGCTTGTTCGTTGTCCCGGGCAATCATGACATACGTCGTGACAGTGGTGTTAGCGACACGCTAACCTTATTGAACTTATGGGCGAAGGATGCTACGAATCACGTTAATGAAGTAAATCAGCGCTTCCACAACAAGGAAATACAGTTCAATAACTGCATTCATCGGCTTGGAGATTACGCCAAATTTATAATGGACTATTTACCACACCAGAATGATTCAGAGGGGCATCATTGCTATACCACGAGTATTAAAATTAACGGACTGAAGATTGGTATTGCAGGATTCAACTCGGCTTGGTCCTGTGCCGGGCCAGAAAAGGAACGAGATATATGGCTCCCCGCTGAATCACAGTTTGGAGCAGCACAAAGCGTCCTCGACACTGCTGAAGTGCGTATCGGGCTAATTCACCATCCGCTTGAGTGGTTGAATAACGCTGATCGTGATGTTGCCAAGCAACGCATTTCCGGCTACTTCGACTTCTGGCTTCACGGGCATAGCCATGACGCTTGGATAGAGCCAAGCGAGAATAAAGTTATCATCGCAGCAGGTGCAGTAGGTGCAGAGAATGACAGAGAATTCGGCATCAATTTAGTGCAAGTTGAAATCCCAACCACTAAAGGAACTGCACATCTATATCAGCATCAAAGAGCCGAAAGGGGATGGAAGCCTGCTTCTGTAGCAAACCATGCCCCAATAGGCATCTGGACGTTCAATTTACCCAAAAGACTTCTGGAATCAGTATCAACTGCTCCAGCGGCTTCTACTTCGCAAGCCCCCGCCAAGAAGCCATTCGACTTGTGGGCACAGGCGTATAAGAAACATCTTTCAGCGGCACACAAAACCTTTGAGCCAAAGTTATTCATTTATCAAAAGGTCTCCGGGATTCTTGCCACGACTGAATCGAGGAATGATCTTGAAGGCGGCGATAACGAAGATATTGAGAGCATGATGCTTCATGCCTACGGTAATGTTGCCGTCCATGCCTCAAGCAAGCCCACCGCATTTGAGGCTTTGCGGGGAAATCCGCGCGTAATTATTCAGGCTGGAGCCGGTGCCGGTAAAACCACAAGCGGCTTGAGTTTTTGTCTTGAACAAAACACGGTTGCGGCTGGCAACGAGATGCAGCTTACGCTGTATTTGAACCTTCACGATTACAAGGAAACGGGGCTTGACAGCTTGCTTCCCCGTTTGGAGAGTTTTCAACCTAAGCTTTCCGAGTTGCCTGATGATTGGGATATTCATCTCATCCTTGATGCTTTGGATGAATGTCCGTATTCGCTGACATCCCAATGCGTTAAGGACATCCTCAACCTCGTCTCTTTGAGGCGGGATATTCATTACGTCATTATTACAAGGCCAATGCGGGGTGGCCTTGGTCAATTTGCAGACTGGAAACATTTCAAGCTCGATGCATTCTCCAGAGAAGACCGCGAGCATTATCTGGAGGAAAAGTTGGCAGGGTGGAAGCCTGACCAACTGAACAAATTATATGAGGCGATAAATAACCAACCCGGCTGCGAATACCTATATGCCAACCCGTTTTTCCTCTCGATCTTCGCCGAAATCATTGAGCCGCAAGCGGTTGAGGTGCCGCGCCGCCTGCAGATGATGGATAGGTACGCGAGACGGGCTGTAACTCGGGAGTTTAATGAAAAGTTTCCTCAATGGGCCGACCATGCCGAGGCAATAAGAGAACAGGTGTTTTCAATCTTGGGCAAGATTGCTTTTGCAATTGGAGTTAACGGACAAGCTGATGCTGATACGCTGAATTTGTCTAGCGACCAACACTCGGCAACGCTAATTAACATATTGGTCAAGCGTAGCCTCATTCTGGAAAAGACGCCTTCTGACGGCATCGCATTTACACACGACCTGTTTAAGCAATTTTTCCTTTGCCTTTATTTGATTTCTAATTGTGGTGATATTAACCAACTTCCCCACAGGCAAAATGGCGAGTGGAGCGTACTATTATCGTTCCTGCTCGAATACGACCACCAAGATAATTTGCCGCGCCCCATAGTCGAATGGGCGTGGCATTTCGATAAACTTGCGGTTACTTTTGGTCTCAACAATTTAGAGATACTGAAACAATTGGCTATTCCTGATTTACTGGAAGATCCCTGGTTGCGCGGGTTGTTGAAAGCCGGTCGTGGAGAGGATGCAAGGCACGAGACCGATGAGATTTCGGAGAAGAGACTGTCTTCGCCTTCCTATGCACTGGAACAACGACTCAAAGACCCTGCTCTGTGGTACATCGGCAGTCTTGGTAACGCACGGAACGAGTATATTGCGGATTTGATAGGTAACAACATGGAGCCATGGGGCGAACTGATGCCAGCAATCACGGAGGGAAATACTGATTGGCGGGAGAAACTTCAAGGTGCTCCACTTTTAAATTTCTGTCTCGGGTTGGTAGATATACGCGATCAAACTGAGGTTGATCGCCTTGGGAATTCGGCGCTGAATGAACCATCTTGGTTTCTTGCCCTGTTCATATCGCGCTGCGCCAAAATCGGCCTGGATATTTTGAAATGGAATATGCACTTGATACCGCATCTGGAGCAGATTTCCACCCGGCGGCTGCATCGTCTATTTGTCAGTAAAGCCTTCCGTGGCGTAGTCGAACAGAACAACGAGAGCGGCGACAGACTGTTTGATTTCACGATTACTCACAGGAAGCTTATTCCTGAACTCGCAAATATCTTCCCCTTGAAGATGGTTAGAAAAGCGGTGCAGCCAGTACAGGCTGAAATGCTGGATATGTTATCACCTGTTGAAATGAGCCTCGGGGTAAGGAAAAAGTTATTCAATGCCTGCGACGTGTCTGAGGCTTGGATAAACTATTGGGCGCCTATGGTTGACCCTATTGAGGCGCATAAGCTTTTGGATACAGGTATTTTTACTGCCGATAAAATTGACGAGGTAAAACTCACCGCGTGGAAAGATACATTGGGAGCAGAGGAAGCTGCATGGCTGGTTAGAGCCAAATTATTCAAGGGAAGTGACTTTAACCCACAGCTAATTCGCCGCTGGCTGGACGAATCGGATCGTCATAATCTATTCTATCTGTTCACAACCCGCACAATCACTCCGGAAATAAGTGCATATCCCGAGTTCGTCGAAGGTGCTTTTGCGAGGCTGCCATTTGGGCAATGCTGGCTTCTCGTCCGCAAAGATATTATCCCGGAAGTAGATATTCCCGAGAGTTTCTGGCCTCGCGCCAGACAGGGGAAAAACAGTGACCCGTGCGCCTTTGCTTTTCTGCTTGCCAAGGGGGAGGTATACGCCAATGCAATCAAAGAAGAGTGTAAGAATAACGCCATAAAATCGGGCTCCCCAGGGATTAGAGCCTTTCTTCTTCAAAAGGAGGCGTTGACGCTTGAAGAGTGCTGGGAATACGAGTCTGCTTCTATTGCAGAAATTGAAGAAAAAATCACTGAGAGCATCCGTCTAAATCGCGTTGATACAAGCAATTTCGAGATAAACAGGGGGTTGCATGGCAGGTCGTTTACCTTTGTAGTCATTCGCAAGTGCGCTTCCTCGGATTCGTTTTATGCATACCATCCATTCTGGAATTGCGACGTTCGTTTTTCCATAGAAAGTGGTATACCCTGCGACAAAATCCAGGTGGGTTCGGTAATTCAATCTTTTGTTAATGTGGCCTTCCTGAAAGATAAAGGAGTAATTGATTTTCGGGTCAAAGCAAAAAGCAAGTGGGATACTGGGAAAAATTACTCGGATTCTATCGAATTGATTATTATTCACGGGAATAACAGAGAAAAATTACGTGAACTGCGAAGCGGGAATCTCGATTATGCAGAGGTGCAACAGAAGGAAGGAGAGGCAGGGGCAACAATTCTTCCATTGGACATCAACCAATTTCAGGATATTGATACTCCTGCTAACGAAGTTCAAGACATCAACTACCAACTCAAAAATATGTGGTTTACGTTGCACGTTGTGGAAACCAAGCCGGACAGAAAGACGGGGCTGGCAGCACACCCATATCTGAAGGACAGAGTTAATTTCTCATTTGACAACATTATTGAAGAACGTGAAGTTTCAGACAAAGACTGGATATTTTGCAAGGTGCGGATACAGAAGAAGAGCTCCGGAAGAAAATGGAGGTTCTGTGTCAGAGATGGGGCTTTTTTGCTTCGATGCTCGAAAAGCAACTAACCGGTTCAGCTCCGCATTGCATTTGGAATAGGTATGCACTTAATCTGGGTTGAAAGGGGGAGAAACAACGGTTCGAAAAACTTAAAACCGGACCTTCCCGCAGGCTGAACAGATAGCCTTTCTAATAAATTACGATGGTCTGCTATGGCCGACCAGCCCTTGGTTTTTATTGCTCGAGAAGTTCGGTAATGGGGGGAATTCCAGCCATTCATCGATCATTGGGTGACATCATCCTGCCCTATCCGAGTTCTCCTCAGAGAAAATCCCCGGACCCCGCCACCGCTGTTAAAATAGTTGCATGAAACTCTACGGCATCCCCAACTGCAACACCGTCAAGAAGGCCCGCGCCTGGCTGACAGGAAACGGCATCGAAATCCCTTTCCACGACTTCAAAAAACAGGGCATCAGCGAGGAGCTGCTCAAGGTCTGGCTGAAACAGGTCGGCTGTGAAAAACTGGTCAACCGTCAGGGCACCACCTGGCGCCAACTGCCGGACGAAGCCAAGGCTGCGGCCTGCGATGATGCCGGCGCGATCCGCCTGATGCTGGAGAAACCCAGCGTGATCAAGCGCCCGGTGCTGGAAATGGACGGCAAGATCATCCTCGGCTTCGATGAAGCCGCTTATCAATCGCTATTCGGAATCAAATGATGGACAACAGCACACTGGAACTGGCCAAGGCCCTCATCGCCCGTCGCTCGCTCACGCCGGATGACGCCGGCTGCCAGGAAATCCTGATCGATCGCCTGCAAAAAATCGGCTTCAAAATAGAGCGCATGCGCTTCGGCGTCGTGGACAATTTCTGGGCGCGGCGCGGCACTGCCGCCCCAGTGATCTGCTTCGCCGGCCACACCGACGTGGTGCCGACCGGGCCGGCGGAAAAGTGGGGCAGCGAGCCCTTCACTCCCTCCATCCGTGACGGCATACTTTACGGGCGCGGCGCGGCCGACATGAAAACCTCGCTCGCCGCCTTCGTCACCAGCATCGAAGAATTCGTTGCGGTACACCCTGACCACGCCGGCTCGATCGCCCTGCTGGTGACCTCGGACGAGGAAGGCGTGGCGGTAGACGGCACCGAAAAAGTCGTGCTGGCCTTGCAGGCTCGGAACGAGCTGATCGACTACTGCATCGTCGGGGAGCCGACCTGTGTTTCCAAACTTGGCGACACACTCAAGAACGGTCGGCGCGGCTCGCTGTGCGGCACACTGGTAGTGAAAGGCATCCAGTGCCATATCGCCTACCCACATCTGGGCAAGAATCCGATCCATCTCGCCGCCCCTGCCATCGCCGAGCTCGCAAATACGACCTGGGATCAGGGCAACGAATATTTCCCGCCCACCACCTGGCAGATATCCAACATCCACGGCGGCACCGGCGCCACCAACGTCGTGCCCGGCACGGTGGAAATCCTGTTCAACTTCCGTTTCTCCACCGCGAGCACGGTCGATGGCCTCAAAGCCAAAGTTCACGCCATTCTCGACAAACATGGCCTAGACTACGATCTGGAATGGGCGCTCTCCGGCAAGCCTTACCTCACTCCCAAAGGCAGCCTGGTGGATGCTGTCGCCCAGGCAATCAGGGACACGACCGGCGTGGAAGCCGAACTTTCCACCAGCGGCGGAACCTCGGATGGCCGCTTCATCGCCGACATCTGCCCGCAGGTGCTGGAGATCGGTCCGCTCAACGCCACCATCCACAAGATCGACGAATGCATAGCCGTGGCTGACATTGAACCCCTGAAGGAAATTTACCGGCGCACGCTGGAAGATCTTTTAAAATAAACCGCCGATGAACACCGATGAACGCAGATTAGAGCTTGATGAGTTAACCAAGAAAGTTATTGGCTGCATTTACGCGGTTAGCAATACGCTCGGAAGTGGTTTTCTGGAAAAGGTTTATGAAAATTCTCTAGCTATTGAACTCCGCAAGGCAGGAATCAATGTTGAACAACAGTCTAGAATCCAAGTAAATTATGAAGGCATAGCGGTAGGCGAATTTTTCGCCGACTTGGTCGTGGAAAAAAGTGTCATTCTCGAACTAAAGGTTGCAAAAGGGTTTGATGAAAACCATTATGCACAGTGCCTGAATTATCTCAAGGCAACCGGTTTCACTATCTGTCTTCTGGTTAATTTCGGCAAACCCAGGGCGGAAATAAAACGAGTCGTCAATCAGTTTTGATCGGCGTTTATCAGCGTTAATCGGCGGTTAATAATTATGTTCAGTCAAGCAATAGACCAGCTCACCACCGTGCGCGACCTGCTGCGTTTCGCGGTAAGCCGCTTCAACCAGGCCGAGCTGTTTTTCGGCCACGGCACCACCAATGCCTTCGACGAAGCGGCCTACCTGATTCTGCACACGCTGCACCTGCCGCTGGACCGGCTTGATCCATTTCTCGATGCGCGCCTGCTGCCGGAGGAAGTCGGTGCCGTGGTTGAAATACTGCGCCGCCGCGTCGATGAACGCCTGCCTGCGCCCTATCTCACCCACGAAGCATGGCTGGGCGACCTCCACTTTTATGTTGACGAGCGCGTGATCGTGCCGCGCTCCTTCATCGCCGAGCTGCTGCGCGAACAGCTGCAGCCCTGGGTGGAGGATCCTGAAGCCGTCACCAGTGGCCTGGACATGTGCACCGGCTCGGGATGCCTCGCCATCCTGATGGCGCTCACCTTCCCCAACGCCCTGATCGACGCGGTCGATCTTTCCACCGATGCGCTCGATGTGGCACGGCGCAATGTCGCCGACTACGGCCTGGAAGACACGCTGAGCCTGATCCAGTCCGACCTGTTCACGGCGCTGGAAGGACGGCGCTACGATCTGATCGTGAGCAACCCGCCTTACGTCAACGCGCCTTCGATGCAAATACTGCCCAATGAGTATCTGCACGAGCCGCAAATGGCTTTGGCCAGCGGCGAAGACGGTCTGGAGCATGTGCGCATGATCCTGCGCGAAGCCCCCAAACACCTGAACAAGGATGGCCTGCTGGTGGTGGAAATCGGCCACAACCGTGATGCGTTGGAAGAAACCTTCCCCGAGCTGCCGTTTACCTGGCCGGAAACCAGCGCCGGCGACGAGCATGTCTTCCTGCTTACCCGCGAGCAAATGGTTGAATCCTGTTTCGTAACCACGTAACCTACAAAAAATCTTTCACCGCCAAGGACGCAAAGATTCGCAAATGGGAAACAAGAACTTTGCCAATGTTATTCAATCTCATTTCTTGATGTTACAAAATAGCGACAGAATTCGAACTCAATACCAGTCTCATACCAAGGTAAATTTGTTCTCTTCCCCTCTCCCGAAAGCGGGCGAGGGGACAAAACAGCGTGGCTTCTTCATCAGTATTAATCAAGCAGTTACGGGGAGAACAAATTTACCGTGAGTCTCATGCAAGGGACAACGTTGATGCAATTCATGATAGTTAAATAGGAAGTGCGATGAAAAGAATAATCGGCGAAATATGGATCTATATCGTTTTTACGCTAGTACTCATCGGCATCGTGGGGCTGTCACTGGAATTGTTCAAGGAAAACGGCTTGGTAGAGCGCGTTCTGGGCGTTGTTTGGGATGCCGAAGTGCGCAGCCCCTTGCTTGTAACCCCTATACTGGGGGGTACATTGTTGATGCTCTCGATTTTTTTGCGGGGGGGACTAAACCCCGGCAAAGGGCATTCATTCTCTGATCTGCTGCTCTATGCGGTGATGGGATGTGGCGTCTATTTCTCCTACAAATGGTGGATCGGTTAGCCTGGGTTCCTAAAGTAGAAGACAGGTCGCCCGGTTGGGTACGACCTGGTCGTGCAAACTCAGTGGGAATAGCGGCAGCGGAACAACTAGCCTCCGGCTCAACCCGCCTCTCCAATCAGCGGGATGGCGCCTTGCGTGGTGAGCGGCGAGCCGGTTTTTCCGGCGCCACGGAAGGATGCGATCTGATCCGGCTTCCTCGCCTCTCTTCGTCGGGATTCGACTGCTTGTCGGCGATGGAGGGAGCTTCTATCCCCGCCCATTTCAGTATCTGACGTACCTGTAGCGGATCCAGCTCCAAGGTCTGCCCGCGCTTCAGGCGCGGCGGCAGGTTGATCGCACCGAAACGCACCCGCATCAAGCGGCTGACGGTCAGGCCTACCGCTTCGAACATGCGCCGCACTTCGCGGTTACGGCCCTCGCGCAAGACCACGCGATACCAGTGATTGCTGCCCTCACCGCCCTGGTCGGATATCGTATCGAAATTCGCCGTGCCGTCCTCAAGCTCGATCCCCGCCGTGAGCTGCTCCATCTGCTCGGGCGTTAGGGTACCCAGGGTACGCACAGCATATTCGCGCTCGACCTCGAAACGCGGATGCATCAAGTGGTTGGCCAGTTCGCCGGAGGTGGTGAAAATCAGCAGGCCGCTGGTATTGAAATCCAGTCGCCCGATGGCGATCCACTTCGAAGTTCTCATCTGCGGCAGACGGTCGAATACGCTGGCACGGCCCTCCGGGTCGTCACGGCTGACAATCTCGCCTTCAGGTTTATGGTAAAGCATGATGCGCGGCATCTTGCCCGCCGCACGAACGCGGACGTTCTTGCGATCCACCCGCACCATGTCTTCATCACCGATGCGCGCACCCAGTTCGGCCACCTGACCGTTGACCGTCACCCGCCCGGCCTTGATGAGTTCTTCCATGTCGCGGCGCGAACCCAGTCCAGCCTGGGCCAGGATCTTCTGCAGCTTCTGGGTCGGCTGACCTCGATGCACACGAAGCTGGCCGGCTTTGTCGGCTACCTCATCGTCCCTCTCAACTTCATGGACGGGAGCGTGAACTTCCTCTTCCCTGGCGGGCTTCATTTCACCTTGCGCCTTCAACGGCTTGCGAAAAGGCGTCTTCTTGCCGCCGCGAAATTCCTGGTTGCTCGCTTTCTTCCTTGGTGGCGAATCGGAGCGCGGCCCGGTGGAATCCTTCTTATCTGGCATATCGTCCTGCTTTCCGTTATTCAATTAGAGCAAAACTCGCGAAGCGAGCCCTCGTCTCTCTCTCCCTCCGGGCGAGAGTTAGGAGAGAGGGAGTAAATTTACGTCGGTCTGTTCCAACTGCGGTAATTCCTCCAGCGAACGCAAACCGAGATCGTCGAGCATTTGTTTGGTGGTGGCAAACAGGGCCGGCCGTCCCGGCACGTCACGGTGGCCAACAGCATCGATCCAGCCACGATCTTCCAGCGTCTTGATCACCTGGCTGCTGACCGTAACGCCGCGAATATCCTCTATATCGCCACGCGTCACTGGCTGCTTGTAGGCGATGATCGCCAGGGTTTCCATGCCGGCGCGGGAATAGCGTGGCGGCTTTTCCGGGTTGAGGCGGTCGAGATGTTTCTGGTATTCGGCGCGCGCCTGAAAGCGCCAGCCATTCGCCACGCTGACCAGTTCCACGCCACGCCCCGTCCAGTCCTGGCGCAGCTCTTCCAATAGTTTGCGCAGGATATCCGTGCTCAACTCGAAGTCGAAGAGCTTTTTCAGCGCGTGCGGGGAAAGCGGCTCCTGGCCCACCAGCAGGGCGGTTTCCAGCACCAGTTTAATCTCTTTCAGATTAGCGGACATGGCGAGAATCGTCCGCAGAATTATAAATGTCGCTTCTCGCCGTGTCCGCTCCCTCTCTCCTACCTCTCCCCCGGAGGGGGAGAGTGATGAAGTATCGCTTCGCGATGTTCGCGTTAATTGTCTGCATGGTTCAGTTTCACGTAAATCGGTGCAAAAGGCTCCTGCTGGGTGACCACCACCAGGGACTCTCGCACCAGCTCCAGTACGGCGAGGAAGGTCACCACCAGCTCCGGCACACCCCGTGCCGGGTCGAACAGCGCGCCGAACTCGGCGAAGCGCTCGTCCTTCAGACGGCGCAAGAGGCGGCTCATGTGCTCGCGCACCGACAACTCATCACGGCTCACCTTGTGGTGGCGATTGACTTTTGCACGCGCCAGTACGCCCAGCCAGGCCTGTTTCAGATCGTCCAGGCTGACTTCCGGCAGGCGCTTTGCCGCAGCCTGCTCCAGCCATACCTGAACCAGGGCGAAATCGCGCCCGGCGACAGGCAGCTCATCCAGGCGCTGTGCCGCCAGCTTCATCTGCTCGTATTCCAGCAGCCTTCTCACCAGTTCGGCACGCGGGTCGCTTTCATCCTCAATCGACTCGTCGCGCCTCGGCAGCAACATGCGCGACTTGATCTCGATCAGCAGCGCCGCCATCAGCAGGTACTCCGCCGCCAGCTCGAGCTGGCCGGCATGCATCATTTCAACATAGTGCATGTACTGCCGCGTCAGCTCCGCCATCTGGATATTGAGCACATCCAGGTTTTGGCGGCGGATCAGATACAGCAGGAGATCGAGCGGACCTTCGAAGGTTTCGAGAAAAACCTCGAGCGCTTCGGGCGGAATGTAGAGGTCATGCGGCATCTCGGCGAGCGGCTCACCGTGGATGCGGGCAACGGGGGGAGATTCCAGAACTACCGCCATACCAAATTTACCGCACAGGACGCGAAGGATTGCAAAGTATACCTGTTAGCCTTCCCCTTGCGTACCTTTGCGTCCTTTGCGGTGAAAAGCTTTTCAGGCAAAAACGATCTTCACCACATCCTTGAATTGTCTCACAAAATGCGCCGTCACGCCTTCCTTTATGTGATCCGGCAGCTCGTCGAAATCGCGCCGGTTGGCTTCCGGGAAAATCAGTTCCGTAATGCGGATGCGCCTTGCTGCGATGACCTTCTCGCGCAATCCGCCGATAGGCAGCACTTCGCCGGTCAGGGTCAATTCGCCGGTCATGGCGAGCGGGCGGGAAATTTTCTCGTGGCGCGCCAGCGACAGTAGCGCGGTGGCCATGGTGATGCCTGCGCTCGGGCCGTCCTTGGGCGTCGCCCCCTCCGGCACATGCAAGTGAACAAAAGCTTCGTCGAAAAACGCCGGGTTGCCCTTGTATGACTTGAGGTGCGACGCGATGTAGCTGTAGGCGATTTCGGCCGACTCTCGCATCACCTCGCCGAGCTTGCCGGTCATCTTGAAGCCGCGATTCTTGGTATGCACCAGGGTTGCTTCGATCGACAGCGTGGCGCCGCCCATCGCCGTCCAGGCCAGACCCGTCACCACGCCGATGCCGGTAATCGGCTTTTCCGGCATGAACACCGGTTTGCCCAGATACTCTTCAACCTCATCGACACTCAGACGAACAGGCAGTTCCTCGCCGCCGACAATTTTCACTACCGCTTTGCGCACCATACGGCCCAGCTGTTTTTCCAGGCTACGCACTCCGGCTTCGCGCGCATAGCCTTCGATAATTCGCTTGAGCGCGGCTTCGGTGATAACGATATCCCCGCGCTTCAGCCCCGCCTTCTTGAGCTGGTTCGGCCACAAGTGGTGTTTGGCGATTTGCACTTTCTCGGCGGTGATGTAGCCGGAGAGCCGGATCACCTCCATGCGGTCGAGCAAGGCCCCTGGAATCGTATCGAACTGGTTTGCCGTGCAGACAAACAAAACCTTGGAGAGATCGAATCGCACGTCCAGGTAGTGATCGAGGAAATCGACGTTCTGTTCGGGATCGAGCACTTCCAGCAACGCCGAGGCCGGATCGCCCTGATAGGAAGCGCCGATCTTGTCGATCTCGTCGAGCATGATCACCGGGTTGGCGACGCCACATTCCTTGATCGCCTGTACGAATTTGCCCGGCATGGCGCCGATGTAGGTGCGGCGATGCCCCTTGATTTCGGCCTCGTCGCGCATCCCTCCCAGGGAGAAGCGGTAGAATTTTCGCCCCAGGGCATTGGCGATGGATCGACCAATGGATGTCTTGCCGACACCGGGCGGTCCCGCCAGCAGCAAAATGGAACCGGCAATTTCGCCCTTGAGCGAGCCCACGGCAAGAAACTCGATGATGCGTTCCTTGACATCGTCGAGGCCATCGTGATCGTGGTCTAGAATCTTGCGCGCACGGGCGAGGTTAAGCTTGTCCCTGGAAAACTTACCCCACGGCAACTGGCTCAGCCAGTCGAGGTAATTGCGCGTCACCGCGTATTCCGGCGAGCCGGATTCAAGCACCGAAAGCTTCTGCATCTCCTCGTCGACGCGTTTTTGCGCCGATCCGGAAAGTTTCAGCTTGGCCAGCCGCTCCATGAAGCGCTCGATGTCAGCGGTCTTGTCGTCCTTGGCCAGACCGAGCTCTTTCTGGATTTCCTTGAGCTGCTCGCGCAGGAAAAACTCGCGCTGTTGCTTGCTCATTTTCTGCTCGACCTGCTCGCGGATCTGCGACTGCAGCTTGGCGACCTCGAGCTCCTTCTTGATCAGCACCAGCACCTTCTCCATGCGGCGGCGCAGGTTGAAGGCATCCATCACCGACTGCAATTCCTCTTTCGACGCGGTGGTCAGGGAAGCGGCGAAATCGGCCAGCAACGACGGCTCGTTCGGGCTGAAACGGTTGAGGAAGAACTTGAGTTCCTCGCTGTAAAGCGGGTTGAGCGGCATCAGCTCCTTGATGGTGTTAATGATCGCCATCGCGTAGGCCTTCAGCTCGTCCTCGTTGCGCGCGATCTCGGGGGGATATTCGACCTGCACCACGTAGGGCGGCTTGCTGGAAATCCATTTAACGATGCGGAAACGGCTTTGACCCTCGGCAATGAACTGGATTTTGCCTTCGCCGCGGACCGGGTGATGCATGCGCACGAGGGTGCCGATGGAATAGAAATCCCCCGGCTTGGCGTCTTCGGTGTTGGGAAGATTGACCAGGATAATGCCCGCCATCTGCTGTGGCGTTTCGCCGATCTTCTCCACCGTTTTCAGCCACGGCCCCTCGTTCATCAGCAACGGCAGGGTCTGCGCAGGGAAAAATGGGCGCTCCGACAGGGGCAGCAGGTAAAGCGTAGTGGGATAAATACCGGCAGGAACCAGCGGCGCAGCTCCCTCTTCGACATCCGTGGAGCGCAGCACTTCACCTTCGAGGGGTTCCGGGGCTAGTGTGATTTTCTTTTTTCTGGGCATAATATTCCTAAAAAGCGATCAGCTGTCAGCTATCAGCGGTCAGTCAAACCAAGTGGCTTCGTTTTAAGCTGATAGCTGACGGCTTAAAGCCGGTTTCTAACCGTAATTCAACCCCATCGCCTCGCGCACATCGCGCATCGTCTCGCTAGCCAGCTCGCGCGCCTTTTCGCAACCATCGGAAATGATGTTGCGCACCAGAGTGGGATCGTCCATGTACATCTGCGCCCGTTCGCGCATCGGTTTCTGCTCTTCCAGAACCGCGTCGATCACCGGCTGCTTGCACTCCAGGCAGCCGATACCGGCGCTGGTGCAGCCCTGCCGCACCCATTCCTTTCGGCTTTCTTCAGAATAGACCAAATGAAACTGCCATACGGGACATTTCTCCGGCGTGCCGGGATCGGTGCGCCGCACCCGCGCCGGATCGGTCGGCATGGTGCGGATTTTCTTCGCCACGCTGTCTTCATCCTCGCGCAGGGAAATGGTGTTGTTGTAGGATTTCGACATCTTCTGCCCATCCAGCCCCGGCATTTTTGAAGCCGCGGTGAGTAGCGCCTGCGGCTCGGCCAGGATCATCTTGCCGCCGCCCTCGAGATAGCCGAACAGCCGCTCTCGGTCGCCCAGAGACAGGTTATGCTGGTCGTTGAGCAAGGCACGTGCGGACTCCAGCGCCTCCTCGTCGCCCTCCTGCTGAAAGCGGGTGCGCATTTCCTCGTAAAGCCTGGCACGTTTTCCCCCCAGCTTCTTGACTGCGGCTTCCGCCTTTTCCTCGAAGCCCGGTTCACGACCATACATATGATTGAAACGTCGCGCCAACTCACGGGTGAATTCCACATGGGGTATCTGATCCTCACCCACCGGCACTTTATCGGCACGGTAAATCAGGATATCGGAACTCATCAACAGCGGATAGCCGAGGAAGCCATAAGTGCTCAAATCCTTGCCGCTGAGTTTTTCCTGCTGGTCTTTGTAGGTCGGCATCCGCTCCAGCCAGCCCAGCGGCGTCATCATCGACAGGAGCAGATGTAGTTCCGCATGCTCGGGTACGCGCGACTGGATGAACAGGGTCGCACGGGACGGATCCACCCCTGCCGCGAGCCAGTCGATCACCATATCCCAGACGCTCTGTTCGATGATGCCGGGCGTATCGTAATGGGTGGTCAGCGCATGCCAATCGGCAACAAAAAACAGGCATTCATATTCATGCTGCAACTTCACCCAATTCTTCAGTACGCCGTGATAGTGGCCAAGATGCAGTCTCCCGGTAGGGCGCATGCCGGACAAAACGCGTTCAGTAAACATGTTCTTGATTCTTCCTTTTAAGTAAAACTCGCGAAACGCGGCTTAATCAAAGACCGAATAGCAGCAAAATCAGCGTTTTCGTAATATTAATCAGCGGCCACATGATGGCCCCCAGCACGCCGCTGAACAGCAGGACCACCAGCAGGATCATGCCGTAGGGTTCCAGCAAGGAATAGCGGTAGGCCAACCGGTTCGGCAACAGGCTGACAGCGATGCGTCCGCCGTCCAGCGGCAGTAGCGGCAGCAGATTAAGCACCATCAGCACGACATTGATGTTGATCCCCGCCATGCCCATCAGCGCCATCGGCAGGGAAAACGCGCTGTCCGGCATCATGTTGGAGAGCTTCATCACCATCGCCCAGCCTAGCGCCATGGCGAGGTTGGCACCTGGACCGGCCAAGGCCACCCACAGCATGTCCTTCTTCGGATTGCGCAACTGGTTGAAATTCACCGGCACCGGCTTGGCCCAGCCGAACAGGATGCCGCCCAGATACAGGGTTATAAGCGGGATCAGCACGGTGCCGATGGGATCGATGTGGCGTAGCGGGTTCAGGCTCACCCTCCCCAGCATGTAGGCGGTGGTGTCGCCGAAGTGTTTGGCGACATAGCCATGAGCCGCTTCGTGCAGGGTGATGGCAAACACCACCGGCAAGGCATAAACGGCAACCTGTTGTACGATATTCAATTCCATTTAATTTTCTTCCAGTCCAAACGGTTGTATGTCTCCCTTGCCCGCCCGCACCAGCACGGGCGTCTCACCGCAAAGGTCGATCACGGTGGTGGTGTCCACATCGCCATAGCCACCATCCAGAACCAGATCGACCTGGCGCTCGAGCAAGTCGCGAATAGTGTAAGGGTCGTTGAGCGGGTGATCGTCCCCAGGTAATTGCAGGGTCGTACTCAGCAACGGCCCGCCCAGATCGGCCAGCAGCGCCTGGAGAATCGGATGATCCGGCACGCGCAGGCCGACGGTCTTGCGTTTCGGGTGCTGCAATCGCTTCGGCACCTCCCGAGTCGCTTCCAGGATGAATGTGTAGCAGCCCGGCGTATTCGCCTTGAGCAGCCGGAACTGTCGGTTATCCACTTTGGCATAAACGGAAATCTCTGCCAGGTCGCGGCATACCAGGGTCAGCGGATGGTCTTTATCCACACCGCGGATCGCGCGGATGCGCTGCTGCGCCTCTTTGTCGCCCAGACCGCAGCCCAGGGCGTAACTGGCGTCGGTCGGATAGGCGATCACCCCGCCGTTGCGAATGATTTCCACCGTCTGGCGAATCAGGCGCGGCTGCGGATTTTCGGGATGGATGACAAAAAACTGGGCCATGGCGGATCAGTGCTGAGCGCTGAGTGCTGAGTGCTGAGTAAGGTCCGACTCAGGACTCATTTCAGACCAATTGTGCCACACCGGCTGGCAGATGGACGGCAGCTCGGGCAAACGGCCCAGATCCATGTGGCTTTCGCCTACACCGTGAAAATCGGAACCGCAGGAAGCCAGTAAATCGAATTCCCTGGCATAGTTGGCAAATTGAATGAACTGATCGGCGGTATGGCTGCCCGTCACCACCTCGATCGCTCCGCCTCCGGCTTCCTTGAAGTCGGCGATCAGGGCGCCCAGATTGGTCCTGCCCAGATCGTATCGACCGGGATGGGCAAGCACCGCGATCCCGCCGCTTGCACGAATCCAGCCGATGGCAACATCAAAATCGGCCCAGCGGTGCTCCACATAGCCCGGCTTGCCCTTGACCAGATATTTTTTGAACACGGTACGGGTATCCTTGACGATGCCCTTTCCCACCAGAAAGCGGGCAAAGTGGGTACGGCTGATGATGGCCTGATTGGCGGCGTAAGCATAAGCGCCCTCCAGGCTGCCAGGGATGCCGACTTTCTCCAGTTCGGCGGCGATGCGCATGGCGCGTTCGCCGCGGCCGGCACGGATCGCCGCCAGTCCATCTCGTAGCGACCCGTAAGCAGGGTCTATGCGCAAGCCGACGATATGCACGCTGCGTTTATTCCAGGTTGCCGAAATCTCGACACCATGGACCAGCGCAATGCCCGCCTCGACCGCGGCTGCACGCGCTTCTTCCAGTCCGGCGACATCGTCATGATCGGTCAGCGCCAGCACCCTGACGTTTTGGGCGACCGCACGCCTGACCAGCTCGGAAGGAGTAAACAAACCATCGGAAATGGTAGAGTGACTATGCAGGTCAATAACGGAAGACATTAGTAATGGGCTTGTTAAAACAACCCGAATCATAGCAAAATACGGGTCTCGATGAAATAACGCGTAATCCGACCAGCCCTGATGAAATTCCTTTTCGACCTGTTTCCCCTTATCCTGTTCTATGGTGCATTCAACCTTGCGGGAGCGCATCTTGATCAGGCTGCCGCACTGGCGACCTCGATCGGATATCTGGCGGATGCGAAACAACTGCCGATACTGATTGCCACGGCTGTCGCTATCGTAGCCACGTTCGGCCAAATCGGCTGGGTACATCTCCGCTACGGCAAGGCAGACAAAATGCTGTGGATCACCCTGGTGATCATCACGGTGTTCGGCGGCGCGACCCTGGTCCTGCATGACAAAACCTTCATCATGTGGAAGCCGACCGCGCTCTATTGGCTGTTCGCCAGCGTGCTGTTGATCAGCCAGATCGCCTTCAGGAAAAATCTGATTAAAACCATGATGGGAAAGCAGATGGTCCTGCCAGAGAACATCTGGCTCAAGCTGAACTTTGGCTGGGCCGCTTTCTTTACCGTGGTGGGATTCGTCAACCTGTACGTGGCCTTCAACTTTTCCACCGACACCTGGGTCAACTTCAAATTGTTCGGCATTCTTGGCATGATGCTGGTATTCGTCCTCGGCCAGGGCCTATTGCTGGCAAAATACGTTGTTGAAGTTGAGGAAGAAAAGGACGCTCAGTAATGCTGTATGCCATTGTCGGCGATGACGCGCCAGACAGCTTGGAAAAACGCCTGACCGCCCGCCCCGCACACCTCGCTCGCCTGGATGCCTTGCAGCAGGACGGGCGGTTGGCGCTGGCCGGCCCATTCCCGGCAATCGATAGCCCCGACCCCGGCCCTGCCGGCTTTTCCGGCAGCCTGATCGTGGCCGAATTCGAATCACTTGAAGCCGCACGCACCTGGGCCGAGGCCGACCCTTACCTCTCGGCTGGGGTTTTCGAATGGGTTACCGTCAAACCATTCAGGATAGTACTGCCTGCATGAGCACACTGAAAAAAATTCGTGAACGACTCGCCCCGCTTTCCCCGGAACACCTGGAAATCGAGGATGAAAGCGCCCGTCATGCCGGCCATGAAGGCGCCAGAAATGGCGGCGGTCACTACCGCCTGACCATCGTTTCAGCCCAGTTCGCCGATAAATCACTGATTGCCAGACACCGCATGATCAACGAACTGCTGGAAGAAATGCTGCAAAAAGAGATACACGCCATCAGCATAAAGGCGTACACTCCCGGCGAGAAGTAAAAAGACTATAATCAACTTTTTCAATAATCAATTTTTTCAATAATTTTTATCAAAGGATGACATTGATGT
>VFSW01005036.1_pt1 | contig 19632 bp, 13 predicted proteins | sample 5358111 | NCBI WGS metagenome assembly VFSW01 (sample SAMN11554181, study PRJNA540505) | mine drainage metagenome | isolation source: sediment from site ElyBrook_90M | place: USA: Ely Copper Mine, Vershire, VT | collected 2017 | reverse complement strand
CGTCACTCCTCGCTCCTTGAACTCGAAAAAATCCACTCCCCTCGCTGCCGTCCGGGTAGGGTTAACAGGCCCTAATAGCTGGCTGGCTGAGCGGTGATTCTGAGGTATTCAAAATCGGCACTGGAACCAAGCAAGGCCCACAGGGTGTAAATGCCCAACGCGGTACCGGTGAACAGCTTGATCAGCGTCAGAAACGCCACCACAATCGCAAAGGTGCGTGCCCACGGCTGCCGAGTGACTAATGCGATGCCTGCAATCAGCGAAAGAATCGAGCGCCCGATTACCAGGATGGTAATAAAGGACATCCACCAGGAGTTTGCAAAGGGCATGACACCCATAAATCCGCGCGTGCCCATAAACCACATGTGGGAGTGAAAAAATCCGCGCAGAAAAGTGTAGGCCAACATCCACTGCAGTGCACTGTAGGCCGCATAAGCAATCCAGAGAATGCCCACCGTCTGCAGATGACGTTGCAGCCGGGAAGTTCCCATAAGAGCTGCTTCGCTTAACGGCGCACCGGTTGGCGGAGCCATCGGCTGGGGCGCAAGGCCCGTAGGCGCTCCGCAGGCACTGCAAAAAGCCTGCTGCTGAATGGGTTGGCCGCATTTGGTGCAGAACATTTGTTTGCCTCGCTTCTGGTTTGCCTCAGGCGCGTGCCTGCTGGATTCGAAGTTCTCTCCTCAAGATACGCTCGGAGTCCGCGTTTGTTCCGCGGTTTCTCCGGTTATTTTCCTTCTTAATTTGATACGCACTCTAGGAAATTCCCACCGGGGAATCGTCTTCATCGTCCGGTCTCTCTGGAGCTGCAATCAAATTCCCCAGTCGATCCAGTCGGCGATCCCACAGGGTGCGGCGCGCTTGGATCCATTGCTCCAGGCTGGAGAAGCCTGAAAGGTCGATGCGGCAGGTGCGGACGCGCCCTGTTTTTTCGGTGCGCACCAGGCCGCACTCCTCCAAAATCTGCAAATGCTGGACGACAGCGGTCAGCGTTATGCCCAGGGGTTCCGCCAGTCGCGAGACCGACATCAGCCCATCCCCGAGACGTTCGAGTATGGCCCGACGGGTGGGGTCGCCCAGCGCGTGGAAAACACGATCAACATCGGCCTTGTGGCTGGCCGTGGATTGCGTCAGATTAAGTTCGTCTGCCATACGCGGTCTTTATAAAGCACTGAAAATAAATACTATCAATGCATCGAAGATTTATGAAGCTAATACTTCAGTATAAGATTGCACTGGCGCCGCTTATTGTCAAGTGAAGACTTCAGCATTATCTTCCTCGAATTTCGCTCCTATATAGTGCATCGGCGCTACGATAGATCAGCGCCGCCGCTGGCATGGCATTCCCGACAGCACTGCCTCGCAGCGTTGACTTACCCAAATGACTGCTCCAAGATCGAAAGCTGACGGTATCTGATTCCAATGACCCTGCTGCCCGTGATACTCACGCCTCTGAAAAAGACCAGCGCTGAGACGTTGGAGTTTCCCCGTCTGCTGGAGTTGGTGGCTGGCTACGCGACTACGGAAATCGGCCATGCCTGGGTGGCTGCGCTTGCGCCCTCCGCCGATGCGAGCTGGGCGGAGCGTGAACAGCAACGCGCCCATGAAGTTCGCGCCCTGCTTGCTGCAGGCACCAGCTTTGATTTCCATGGGCTCATCGACCCCGGTTTGCTGCTGGAGCAGGCGGGCATCCCCGGCGCGATACTGGAGATGGAGGAAATTCGCGCGCTGGCGGTGCTGGTGGATCGCATCGCCGCCTGGCAGCGCGTCATGGCTACGCTGACGGATGCAGTGGCACAGCAGGTTCCGGGCGTGCGGCAACTCTCTTCTCCCCTGCACGAGGGCCGGTTCACCCATTTGCTGCGTGTGCTCGAAGGAAAATTTGAATCCGACGGGTCGATCGCTGACAACGCCTCCCCGGCGCGGGCGCGGATGCGCCGCCAGATGGAGCGCCAGCATCGCAATATTGAGGACAGCCTGCACTCAATGCTGCGCCGCATGGGCGAAACCGGCGGCGCGCAAGAGGACTGGATCACCGTGCGCGGGGAGCGCTTCGTGATCCCGGTCAAAGCAGAATGGAAGCGGCGGATTCCAGGCGTGATGCATGGCGCAAGTTCAAGTGGACAAACGGTTTTTGTAGAGCCACTGGAGACGATTGAGCAAAACAACGAACTGCAGCGTATGCTGGACGACGAGCAGGCCGAGATTCGCCGGATTCTGGCGGAGATGACGCGCGCCTTTGCCGAGCACGCCGAAGCCATTGCATCTGGGGCGTTGATACTGGCGGAGGTGGAATCACTCTTCGCACGTGCGCGCTTCGCGGTGGAGTTCAACTGCACGATACCGAAGTTTTTTGCGGTGGACGACGCGGAGTCTCGCTTGGAATTGAAGGCCGCACGTCATCCGCTGCTGGAGCGGCGGCTCCGCGTGTCGGGCGGCGCGGTCGTTCCGCTGGATATGGATTTAGATAGTTCGGCCCGGCAGCTCATCATCAGCGGCCCCAACACCGGCGGCAAAACCGTCGCGCTGAAAACGACAGGCCTGCTGGCATTGATGGCGCAGGCGGGCATCCCCGTACCTGCGGAAGAAGCACATCTGCCCCTGTTGGCCGCCGTCCGTGCCGACATTGGCGACGCGCAATCTAGCTAGCAGAATCTCTCCACCTTTTCCGCGCACATCACCCGCCTGGATGAAATTGCGCGCATGGCCACCGCCTCATCCTTTGTTTTGCTCGACGAATTAGGCTCGGCGACCGACCCCGAAGAAGGCGCGGCCCTGGCAGCAGCGATTGCCGAACACTTTACGCATCGGCGGGCGTGGTGTTTGATCTCCACCCACCACACCTCGCTCAAGGTCTACGCGGCAAATACGCCGGGGGTTCGGAATGCCTCCGCCGGGTTCAACGAAGAAACTCTGGCACCTACGTACAAAATTCGCATCGGCGTGCCGGGTGCCTCCGCGGGCATCAACATCGCGCAGCGCCTCGGACTGGATGCGGCGATTCTCGCCTCGGCGCGGCAGCGCATGGGCAGCCAAACGGAGCAAGTGGCGCAGTTTCTGGATCGCCTGCACGCGGATTTGCTGGCCATTACCGACGAACGGCAGCAACTGCAGGCGCGTGAACAGGAGCTGACGCGCGAGCGCAATCGCCTGGAAGTGGAGGGGCGCAAAGAACAAAAGCTGAAGGTACGCGCGCTGGAAGACAAGATGGGGTCTCTCCTCAAAGAGCTGGAGTATCAGATCAAAGAGACGCTGAAGAGCATTGAGGATCGCAGCCTGCAGCAGAAGGCTGGCAAAGAGGCCGAACGGCGCATGGCGCAACTGCGGCGCGAATTTCGCGAGCAGTTTGATATGACGGTCGTCGCGCACCAGACTGGCGCGGATAAGAGCGACGCCAACGCGCAGACTCACATTGTGCGCAACGTGAATGTGGGCGACACGGTCAAGCTGCGTTCGTTTGCCAAGCCAGTGGTGGTGCTGCGGCAGATTGACGCCGACAGCTTTGAAGCCGCTGCCGGGGCGATGAAGATGCGTGTGCGCCGCGATGACATTGCCGAGGTCATTGCGTCCGCCACGCGCGCGCCGGAGACTAACTCTCCGCTGCAATCCGCGCGCGGCAAGGGGATTCGCGTGTCGCTGAGTCGGTCAGAAGCTCCGATGAGTTCAATGGAGATCAACGTCATCGGCCAGACAGTCGACGAGGCGACGGACTCCGTTGAAAATTTTCTGGATCGCGCATTTCTCGATGGCGTGCCGTGGATTCGCGTCGTGCACGGCAGCGGCATGGGCATTCTGCGGCGCGCGCTGCGGGCGTGGCTGGAACGTCATCCGCAGGTCAGCTCTGTCCGCGAACCGGCACATAATGAAGGCGGCGCCGGTGTTACGGTTGTGGAGCTGAGGCAGTAGACCCAAGCGATCTAGACAGCTTTCTTCTTGATATTTTGGTTGACCACAATGGGAGAAGTCGCTAATCTTGCCACTCGTGCGGCGGATATTTGTCGGGGGGAATTTTATTTCTAAACATCATTCACCTCTAACGGTCAAAGAATTAGTTTCTCTTTCCGCTATCAGTATCTCCGCATATGCGTCGGCATTTCTTCTTCTCGTACATAAGGCATCTCTGCTAACAAATGGATGTCAGTATTACGCGTTGGATGATCCTTATATCCACGCTGCGATTGCACGCCACATCGTGCAAGACCATACGTTTGGAATTTCACCACATATATTTTCTTCCGCATCTTCTTCGATATTGTGGCCACTCTTGTTGGCAGCGTGTTTTAAGTCATTCGGTGTTCACATAATTATTCCTTTATTACTGAACGCCTTCTTTTCGATCTGTATTCTCTTCTCTGCGGCGTATTTCTTATGGAAACTTTATCCGACCATCACGTATGGATTTCTTGTGGGCTTGCAGTTCGCCCTATTTCTTGCCACACCATTGCTCACAATGACCTTTGCGGGCATGGAACATACGTTACATATTCTTCTTACGTTGCTGTTCGTGTATCTGGCCGTAATTGTTGTCAGCGAATATGAAGGAAGTGATATTCGCAGTTCTCCACGTTTGATTGCTTATACAAGAGCGTTGTACGTTGCGGCCTTTCTTTTAGTGGCGACTCGATATGAAGGTGCATTTACCGTAGCTGCCATCGGAATATTATTTTTACTGCAAAAAAGAGTTCGCGACTGCATATATGTCGCACTTGCTGGCATGTCCGCCCCTGTTATCTTTGGGATTTATTCTGTGATGCACGGGTCTCACTTTCTGCCGAACTCGCTTTTAATAAAAGCAGACGCTTCAAATATCCACAATTTGTTCCATCCTGAAATTATCAAAGCGCTGGGGGGTCGATATGCGTGGCTTTACGCGCCAACTTGTCTTTGGATAGTTGCAATTATTTGTCTATTAAGTTCACTCTACAAATCTGAGTTTTTTTCTAAAAAAAGCGTGGCCCTCTTTTTATTTGTCGTATCGTTTGCACTTCATTTGCAACTTGCCCGACTTGGCTGGTTTTGGAGATATGAGGCATATCTGGTGGCGATGGCGATGTTTGCTTTTTTCTTCTGGATCGCCGACATAATAACCACAAGCAGCGATGTTCCTCTAAAAAAACGCTTTGGATTTCTAGTGGTCGCAGTGCTCTGCATGCTTCCATTGCTCCAACGCATACGTGTGGCAACACTATCTATTTTGCCCGCAATTCGAACCATCTATATTCAGCAGTATCAGATGGCTCAGTTTGCCAGGGAATACTATCATGATGAACCGCTCGTTGCGAACGATGTGGGAGCTATCAGTTTTTATGGCAACCATGATGTAATCGACATCGTGGGTCTGGGATCAGTTGCGATAACGAATCAACGAATCGCCAATGCCTGCACTCCTTCATCTCTTAACACCTTAGCGAAAAGCAAACATGCACACTTGGCCCTCATTTATAAAGATTGGTTCGTCAGCCTGACCGGAGAAGTTCCCGTCTGGACACAGGTGGGGACATGGAAGATCGCCGTATCACCCCACGCTACTCTGGGCGGGGGCGAAGTTACATTTTATGCAATTGATCCCCAGGATAGTTCTTATCTCAAAAAGAGCCTGGAGCGTTATGATCGGGTTCTTCCGCAAGAAGTAAGGGTCTCCTTACATTGAACTTTGTGCATGGCCGCGTGTCTGAAATCGATCGATCAAGTCTTAGGGTTCATTTTTTGCGCACCATCCTTTTGCGCGCGCCACCCAACAATTGAACTCGCTGCAACGAGGATCAGCAGCAGATACTCTGGAGAAAAAAATCGATTCGCACTGTAGGAATCTCTCACAGGAAATGCGGTTTGGTGAAGGACAATCGTAGCCAGACATACCCCTAAGTATTTTCTGCAGGCTGGGAAAGCAATCGCAATCCAAAGACTAATGGCAAGAATGAGCAGTAGCTCCGAGTGTGTGGCAAGGTTCAGGGTATTTTTGAAAAAAATATCGAAATACAATCTGGCGCTGACGCGAACCACAGCCTCTTTTGGCATCGTCAAAGGGTGAACGAAGGTCTGAGTAAAGAGCTTTGCCCAGCTATAGCTGTGAGCAAAATAATTATTAGAAAAATATAGAGCGATGGCAGCCACCAGCGGCAACAGCGCGCGGTATAGCGCAAAGACAAGTACACAGAAAATCACGTTGTCCGGTCGATCCAGAATCGAGAGCAGCAGCAACCCGTATCCGATTCGGGTTTGGTGCCGCTCCGACACACAGTATGCACCGCCCACCACCAGCGCGAGGCCCAGTGCGTCCGGCAAAAGCGCTCGCGCAGTTTGAATCATAAAAGGTTGCAGCAGTATTGTTACGGCAATAGGAACAGCGGCCCACCCCACAGCATATTTCGAAATCCAACTCCAGATGACACATCCCGTTACAAAAAATGCGCATGCAGAGATCAGATGCAAGGCGGTAAATGCAGATACTCCTACGGCAACCAACATCCACGCGATAGCAAGAAAGATTGGCTTGACTTTGTAAAACGGGAACTGTTCCGCCAAGGACTCGGGCTGCGATACCATCGCCTGCTTGTATGCATTGGGAGGTAAGTGCCCATCGCCAGTGCCGGTCAGGATTGCGTACTCTCGTACGGACAAGCGTTGCTTCAGGTCTGCATAGACTGCTGCGGAATTGTGATCGTGCCGGACGAGACACATATACGGAATCTCGTCCCACTCGGACACAGGCTTGAGCGCGCAGGCAAGCGTCGCGGCCAGCAGAAGCAGGAAGTACGTAATGGCTGGCTTGTACATGCTTTCAATTCTCCGCCCGATGGCATTCGGAGATGACTCCTCACTGTAAGCCCCAAAGGATTCGCCTATTTCACGGTCACAGGAACCGGCTGAGGACTGACAGCTTCTGCGTTCTCGATCTCAGTAAAATGTTTCGTGATGTTTTTCATCAACTCGATCATTTCGTCAGAGTGATCTTCTCCGCGATTGATTTTTTCGTCCAGAATCGTAAGGTCATCCTCAGAGATTCGTATGAGCGAGAGCAGTTGCGCGGCTTTTCTCTGAGCATCACTGGCGTCCGTTTCAGGATGGAAGTTCTGCTTGATGAGAGATGCGACCAGCACCAGAACGCCCATGGCCCCTACCCATGTGGGATTCAGGGATTGCTGCACGAACGAACTCGCCAGCAACCCACCTAAAATATACTGCCCGACGGTCAGCGCATTGGATGCGAACTTTGACCTCTTTTTGCGGGACAACTGGTCTTCCATCGCCCTGGATGCTTCTTCGAGCCGTGCCGCCACGCGCTGCCTTGCAAAGGCCGACGTATTTTCTGGAGTGGAGGGGAAGATCAGGCCAGCTTTCACGACTTCGTTCCTTGCCGGATGACCACTCATCGTGATCTGTAGTTCTTTCTTCAACGCGGTCAAACGGCGATCCGCAGATCTTTGCGTGAAGGCTTTTGCTGCGATTGCGCTTCCCGCACCGAACAAGATAAAGAGAGCGCTGAAGATCATCTCGCTCGTCGGGACGTGCGTCTTGATGATTTGAAAAAGATTCGGCTGATCGAGCATTCAGTTTTCTGCCATTTTTCTCTGCGGACTTTTTTGTAATTCCAACCATCCTCTGGCCGGTTCAAGCATATATCAAACCCGCTGCGAGTTGCTGTTTTCATTCAATCTAACATTGCGGTTCTCCTACTCGGGCAGCCTTCCCTGCGGCGCTCTCCTGCGTTACGTCTGCATGTTTGCCAACTGGCAGGCCGTCATTCTGCAATTCGGCTCTTTGATCATCTTCGGCACATTCCTGCGCCAGCGCGGCGCGGCCCACTCTCTCAAGCCGGGTAGTTCGGGCTCGACGTCCGGCTTCCGACTTGGCAGGAGTTATATCTCCAAAAAAAAGGAAGCATCATTTGGACAAAGGATGCTTCCTTTTAATTCTTGTCAATTGAACCATAATCTGGCCGTAAGAAGCATAATGTGGCCATCATAAGCTCTTTACTTGTAACGCGAATGTGGAGGACCCTTTTAACAAAGGAGGCATAATTTGGCCGAGAGTTCGAAAATGTAGCATATCTTGACCGAGATTTCGAGTCAACCTGATTCCGATATTTGATACATAGGGGACACCGCAGTAGCGAAAGAAACTAGGATTCCATTAAAGATGAATCCTTCGTTCTGCGATAATTTTAGTTAGAATCGAGTTGCTTCATGGCCAATTCATGACGCCAATCATTGCTGGCTATACGTTCGATAGGCTACCGGACCTCACTGATGCAGGCGAACGCAAGCGGTTGAGCCCCAGTGCCCTCAAGGCCTTTGTCCACATTACAGGAAAATGGAGCCTTAGCGCGGCACAAGCGCGCGGATTGCTCGGCGGGGTTGCATCTTCAACTTTTCATGAATGGAAGAAGAATTCCAAAGCCAAAAGGTTGAACCAGGACACATTAACAAGGATTTCCCTCATTATCGGCATTTATAAGGCACTGAATATCTATTTCGGTGAACCGTGGGCGGACAGATGGATCACTCTCGAAAATCGCGGACCTTTGTTTTCCGGTACGGCTCCTATCCATTACATGCTACGACTCGGGCAACCTGGCATGATGGAAGTGCGACGCATGCTGGACTCCTGCGGGGGTAGACACTAGGGTCTACTTTTTGGGGTCTATTATTTAGACCGTTACCGTTACGATTACGGTGAAGGGACTCCGGGTTAATACCGTTGCTACAGAATGGATATGGGCCATTTAGCGAGTAGATCGCTAAGTGCGGAAGCCACAGATCAACCATCTTGGGGCGAAAATGGCCTGACTTCATCCGAGTTGGAGCACACCGATTTTATGTCGCCTCATTAACAATCCTTACGGCGTTTGTCCCATACGAATTGCTACTTGTAATTCATACCATCCCCTACTGCCCAAGCTCGGATTCTCGGCCAAGACGCGCGCAGCGGATGGATATTCGCTGCGCTCTCTAAGCAACCGGACTATACGTGCTACTTCATGTTGAAAGTTCTCGATTTGTTGCTGTCGTTTGACTGCTCTCAAACTGCGAAATCGTTCTTCATACGCCTTTTTTTGTTCGGGGAAGCGCGCCCTGATCAACTCTATAGAGAGCCGCTCCGCCTTGCAAAACTTGTCAAATGCTGGAATATTGTCCCGCTCCAAGGCGCGCTCCAGAATATCCTTCACACATTCCTGATTTTTTATTTGCCACTCTTTCCGTCGAGCTACAAGTTGACTGCACAAGACGGGCTCACGAATGCGTAGCCCACATGCGTTCGGCATATTCAACACTTTGGCCAACTGGTCGAGTGTGGGTGGAGGGAACTTTTGCAGTGCGTCTTCTAAAGTTGTGCGAACCACAGCCCCACGCTTCGCGACCTGTTCTTTTGATCGCAACGTTAGTGCGGCACAAAGATCTGGGAAATACTTAAGCGCCTCCCGAATAGAGGAATATCCAATAGATATTGCCACTTGGCGGGGGTGAGCGGGGAACTCACTCGTTAGCGCTTCTTCGAGAGCATGCAATAGCCGCTTCTTTCGTAGCAATCTTGTATTGCGAGATTGCCCGGGCTTGGGCTGACAACATTTCTTGCTCTTACCTTGGCCCTCCGTAACGACAGTACCTTCGGGAGGCACTAAATCGTTTGTTAATTCAGAAGTTTGAGACGAGTGGATTATTCCTCTCTTCGAATCGTCAACGGGTTCGATCCCGCTTATTAGATTGAATGGTGAGAATCCGAGTTGAAAACATAAGCGAAGAAAACTTTGAATCCGAGGCCGGGTGGGGCCATACATCCAATTGGCTAATGATGGTCTGGGACAATTGATACAGGTAGCCAACGAGCTAAGACTGGCTGGCGAGACAATTTTCATGCATCTAGATAATGCGCAACTCACAGTATCTCGTCCGAACGTAACTGTGATATAGGGCAAAGACTCTACCATCCAGCCGACTTGCGTAGTGCACCAGTATCGATAATGCCAATATATTTCCGGATAATTAATGCTGGCCTCTTCTGTCGTTACTTCATCACTGGCACCGAGCCATCCGAGGCAATGCCCACAATACCCTGGGCATGATCGCCCAGCTAGCAGGCCATATGCTTTGTGGCAATGAGGACACTTATCCACTAGCAGCGTGGCATGCACAGGGCAGAGCAAAACTACCTTAATGTTCCACATCAGAGGTTCATAAATGATCCGTTGTTCGCAGCGCCATGTCTCATAACATTTAGGGCACCAAGCCCTTTTAGTACGGAACCATGACCCTTCACAGATTTTGATATATGGGTAAAGTGTTAAGGCGCGCAGGTTGCTCTGCAGGGTAGCGGATTCTAAGACATCGACCCACTTCTGCGTGTGGGATTCCGAGCCATCCAGAAGATGACACCCTGCCTGAAAAAATCTGCGCTTGGTCGAGTGTCCTGCACCTGCGGAATGATTAGAATCGAACAGTTTGAAGTCCAAAAAGTCAGACACAGTCAAGGCTTGTGCGCTGGCCAGACGGCTGAGGTATCCCGTTAGACTTTCAACAAGCAGAGTTCCAACTCCAATCGGAGGGAGCGAGTACAGGGGACTTCGTGGTGGCATTCGTATATCGCAAATCGAATCGCCAAAATCAGTTCTGTACATAATTTTCCATACTCACTTAACTGCACATTACGGCATCAATACTGTGTCTATGTGATGCCAATTGGGTCGCGAGTAGGGTTGCGCGTACCAACTCGATGTTGACGCGGTTTCTTTGTACCCTTGTGTTCTGCCGCATCCGTTAGCGAAGTGCTAGAAATTTTGCTATTACTCGGAACTCCCAAACGCATCTCCTCGATGGAATATTGGCTCCCCCCTTCTATGAGCCTGTCCTCTCCTTCAACCATTTCCATAAATATTTTGGTAAGTGCCTCGTCTGAATATGACCGCTTCTCAAGATGCGTTCTGGTTACGGTCTTTTCCTTGGATCGAAGTGCTTCTATTAGAGATTGGTCAAGCCATGTTTTAAGTATTCCGACACAACCCCCACTGCGTTCCATCAGATAGTCCACATGCTCGATCAGGTTCGGACATTCATCAACTGGCATCTTGACCGCGAAACTATTTACAACACCCGCAAATACGTGTCGGTCAAGATTGGTCGGCTTGTAACGTGGAAGGTGGATATCAACACTTCGCCGTGAGATTTGTCCGCTTAAATTTCGAAGCGCCAATAACTCATAGGTGCCAAATAGCACGTGAGGGACTTGAGTGGTAGCGGCAATCGATTTGACGAAATCCAGTTGATATAAGAGCCTTGCGGCTGGAACTTTGTTTAGATAATGTGCGTCATCGAGCAAGACCGCGACTGGCCTTCGATGCTTCACCGATTGTTCGTAGGCCCACCGATATCGACTGGTGCTGGGTTTTTCTTTGCTTGGTAAGTTCACCTCTAAAAGGGTCGTCCGTATAGGAATTTTACGATCAACGCCGGTCGAGCTTTGATGTTCCGTCTGTGGCGGAGAAATCTTAAAATCGATGAGTGGTTCTTCCAGCCAAATCAAAAGCTGCCGAAAGTTATCGGTCCAGCTAAAAAAGCCCGCTGACGGTGATAGGAGTTCCATACCCACAACTGGGATGCGACCTAGATCCGATTGCAATTCGGGAAGCATACCGAATATGATCGCGTTCATCACACTTATGCGAAGCGTACTCTTGCCCACGCCACTTGGGCCAAATACAAAAATCAGAGAGCCTGGATCTGCATCTTCAATCGCGTGTAAGAGATTTGTCTTAGCGTCTTCAATATGAGGATGCGCGATTTTTATCCCTTTGAAGTAGTCAATTCTCGTTTTCCTATCAAGACCCAGCAGTTCACGAGGGAAGGTTTGAGTGGCAGTTACCGTCATAGCGCTCCGTAGATCTTGACATCCCGAAATGACTCTTTTGTGATGATGATGTCAGCAGCTTCAGAAGCTTCCGGCACTCCTTGAGTCTTCATAGGTTTTTGGGAACCCAATCGTTCACGTGCGGACCTGCTTTCCTGATCGCGAAGGCGCTGTAGTAGTACGTCTTCATCCTGTTTGACATTCCGGAGGAAAGCGGCCAGTTTGCTGGCGGTGATCGTCATGCGTGTCTGAGAATACAAACGCATTTGATCCAGTAATTTTCTGGCGGCTATTTTAATTTCCCTCTCAGACCGGCCCTTCAACTCTGCATGGAACTGGGAGTGGCATTCCACCCAGCGGCCGCGCACGAATACCCAAGCGATTCCCATATCGTAGGGGTCATAGCGCACAGGAAGGCTTCGGTTTTCAACTAGTGGATCACGGAATGCTTCGCACCAATAGCGAAAATAGTTGATCGTAACGCCACGACCAGGATGGACCATTGCCGTACCCTTTTTGGTGCTAGGGGCGGTAGTCATCAAAAATGCCGTGTCATACAGAATGTATTTTTGTCCTCGGGTGCCATTTGTATTTACTCCTGCATTAAATGCATCGCGCGGGCTCTGTCCGAGGGTGGGATGGTCCATTGTGTCGTATACGTCGTAGAGATAATCCCTCAGTCGGTGGTCCAGAGTTGCGAAATCCCATATGGCACTTTCTTTGGGATTGTTTGTCTTCGTAACCTGGCGTACTTCTTTCATGATTTGTGTATTTCCACGAAGGTTATGAATAAATTGAGTGTTCGTGGTTCCGAAGAGACGTTCACAGACGGAGCCATATCGGGCTTTTGCAGGCGGGCGCGTTTTTTTTGTAACTTCGTATCGTGCCAGGACCTGATCAAAATATGTACTGGCAAATTCGCGGCCACCATCAATAACAATGATCTGAGGGAGCCTGTGATGACGGCGCACGCATTCTCTTATGACCATCATGCAAGAGCGGTAGCTGGGCTCATCAAACGTGAGATAGAAAGCTAGGCAGCTCCGGGTAGAGGCATCTATCATTGTGGTGAACCAAGCCCGGCCCAACTTCTGCCCAAGTTCTCTGGAAAGGTTCTCCACATCTAATTCCGTGTGATCGATGTGGACGACCTCGAAAGGACGATCCCCGTGCCTTGGCGTTTGCCGCTCAAGATTCCAATAGAATTCCTCGTGCCTGTATGCCGCACGCGTTCCTTTTCGAGCCACGGCTTGTTTATGCCGTGGTCTCACAGCTACTGCCTTACAATATGTTCGATAGGTCGGATAGGGTAGATTTATGCTCTCGCGAGCATCTTTGAAAATGGACCAACAGCTATAAATAGTCGGCTGCTCTCCCTTCTCAAATCCAACCTTGATAGACTCATCCATCGCAAGTCGAGATTCATCGCTCATTCTGGCTGTTCGGTTACCTCGCTTTCCGATTTGTGGGATCAGGCCGATATATCCATTGCCGTAGGCTTCTTGTGCAATTCGGTAATTTGATATGTGCCTTCGCAGAGTCCGACCAGGAAAATGTTTTAGCGCATCAGAATCAAGACTCAGCCAATCCTGGACTATCTTCGCTCGCTTGTTAGCTATTTTGAGATCGCGAGGACTCGCAGTAGCTACAACGTTTTGGATCTTAGGATGTTCTGTTTGCTGCTGTCCACCATCCTTGCTTAACAGCCTTCCCTCTCGAAGAAGGATTTCCATGGCAAGTATAGGAAGCTCGACAACATTTTTGTTGTCTCCGATAAGAGATATGTTGTTGTTGCCGACATTGAGGATTGTCCATGGCTTTCCATCCCATGACAGTGACGTGCCGGTACAAATATCAACTATTCCGATATCAGAGCGGATTTTTTGTGACGCAGCATGAAATCGGATCGCCGTCTCCCGATCTGCGAATACATGAACCCGTTCTGGCTCTGTGATTGGGACAGCGTTCCAATCGATGTGTATCATCGACGTCGCAATCATTCGATAGATTTCGTCTCGAGAGCACTCTTCTCTGGTCTGTTCAAAGAGCTGGTCAAGAAATAACGCAGGGCTTGTCGCTATACGCTCCAAGACGGCTTCATGGCTCGCCGAAGAAGCCGGATCTGTAATCCGCAAATAGTCGTCCAAAAACTGGGCGGTTCTGACAAAGATAGGACTAATGTAAGCAGATGAGTGTAGGTCATAGCGGAGACCGAGCGATGCCGCATATGAACTCCCCGGGGGACAAGCCCACACACCGTCGATAAGCTGGTAACGGTTCGGTGATTTCTCTGCTAGAAGTGGAAGCTGTTTTTCGTGCTTGCACTCCACCCAACCGGCGCTATATCGGCTAAGGCGGAAATAATCCGACGTGTGACGGGCAAAAGCATGCTTCCCACTTGGCCCGGCGTATTTGAGATCGATAGGCGGAGGCTGGCAGTAATACTCCAACACATCATCGTCATTCTCCATCTGATAAACAAAAGGGAGTTCAACCGTATGGGATTCAAACTGGATGGTGACGCCCATCTTGCGGCTCGGATAGTTACCTGTAACGTTGCTTCGTCCGCCACCAACCCGTCGTGATGGCCCTGATGATCGGATGTTCTGCACTAATGCAATGGCATCTTTGGACAACTCGAGATGCTGTGCCCATGCCATAAACTCTGCCGGGTTGAGCACCGTAGGCCTCCGCCGCCCGATTCCTAACTATCAGGCTACTTGAGTGTGAACGATTTCATCGTTTCTTCGGCTGTGGAATGCAGCAGAGGGAGCTACATCTCACGAATTCATTGTTTACAGGTAAAGGAAGCGCTCACCACCCCGGCAATATCGGCAATATGCGAGATATAATCCGTATTGTTGATCATTGTTTTCCGTGAAGAATGGCTTGCCCCCCTATTCCTCATACAGGATAATTCAGATTTAATCCTTCCACTTTAAGCGTGTCGCGTCAAGGCCAAATGGAAAGAAAAATCCAAAAATCGATGGAAATATCGAGATCACGCTTCGATATTGGATCTAGGATAAAGGCATTGAGGCGGAGCTGCGGCAGCAATGGCTTGAGTCAGGCTGAGTTGGCACACCACGTGGGCACTACCCCAAATACGGTTTCGCGCTGGGAAACTGGGATCTACATGCCGAGCGTTGACGACATCGTGAGACTTGCAAGTTTCTTTAACGTCCCCCTCCTCGCCTTCTTCCCGACGCTAGACCCTTCCCCACACGTGACGAAATTAATTGTGGCAACGCGGGATCTGCCGGATACAGAGCTAGACGATGTCATTCAATACGTTAATTTCAAAAGGACTAATTGCCTAAAAAAGAGGGGATAGGATGCTTTAGGCGGCTGCAAATGCACCGCTCGCTCCCCCACCGTTGCTGCGCGCGATAATTATGTTTCTATTTTTCCTCGGATAGTGGGAGGCTACTATTATTGTCGTTGTTTGGGCGTCGTCCCTGCACGAACCATCGTTGCATTACACCCAGAACTTCATCGCGCTTGTCACTATCTGAAGTGCGGCTTTCGACTAACTCTTTCATCCGTTTCATCGTCCGCGTGTGGCGCTCCGAGAATTCCGCCAGCAGGGACTTCGCTGCGCTTGCGTGGCCAGGTAGCAAGCAGCTCCCGCTGAAACCGATTTCGGCGATAGCGGCCACCAATTGTGCGACTTCTGATGATGAGCAGACGACATGTCGCTTGCGGCGCTTGCCGAAATAGACCGTTTCCGCTTCAAAAATACTTCCTTCTGCGAGTTCAATGGGTCTGTCAGCAGGGATTTCGTATGACTCCGCATCTGGAGTAGCTCGCTTTCTGAGCCAGTCTGCCGCGGGCTGAACATCCTCCAGGTCCAGCGCATCCCAGGCGTCTGCAGCAAACTCTTCTGTATTGAACTCCTGCTTTCCACCCTTCGCGCGATCCTCCATCTTTTGAATCTCCGTAACGCGGATAGCGCGGAAATGGCTTGCGACGTCGAGATACAGCCGGTCAACGAGGCCGCGCCGTTCGGTCGCACTTTTCACGCCTAAAAGTTCAAAGACCGCATCATCCAGTTCGCGCCGATCAGGTTTTGTCAGTTCTGTCGGAAGAACGATAGGCCTCGACGCCAGTTCGAGCGCGCGCTGATAGGAGTGGCAATCGAGAAGCGACTCCTCGACCAGTCGGCCGCTGGGCCGCTTGTTCAGCTTTTCAAGAGCTTTGGTCAGCTTTTCTGCCACGGCAGGGCTGGCGAGTCGTGGGTTCGGAACGTCAATCAAGTTGACATCCACAACTTCAGTTTTGAGATTCCCTTCCGTACCGGCGAAGCGACCGTAAAAAGTCTTGAATAATCCGATCAACGTGGAGTTGAGAATGGCAACAAATATCAGCTTCTCTCGCTTAGCCAGCGTTTCTGACGACAGATCGAACAGGTTGTGGTTGCAAATTAGATTTTCTGGATTTGCAGAGATGATGTGCCTATACTGCTGTGCCATGGGCCAGAAAGCAAAGCCTGGCCGCTCTAGCTTCGTTAGGTCGTACCAAGGGTGTCTTCCGGCGCAACTGGAGCGCTCGGGAACCGGGACAGCCTTTGACTTCTTGGAAGCGTAGGTGGCCCGTTCCCCATATTTCATGTATTTGTAGGCAAAAGTATCTTTGTGATATTCGAGCGAATCATCCGCAAGGAAAACCACGCGGTCCAAATCGCGGGCACGAATCACCGGGCGGTCAACCTTCATCAGGCTGTGAACTTCTGGCTTAAGGTAAAGGGACTCGATGGGGTGGAGCGTGCTGGCTCCGTCGCGGACGATCTTTACTTCGCCGCTGACGACCCTTTCGCGATTCACTCCAGTCAGCTTCCGAAACTCTTTTGCATCCTCGGTTCGCGTGAGCAATTCCTTGCTGACATCACGTGGCATGAAAAATGCATCGCATCCCGTGGTAATTCCGCGGCGCAAATCTACAATCTGCCCCAGCGGTGTGAACGAATCTCGGAAACGTTGCATGATCTCAAAGTAGAAGTCCGGCGCACGAAGATACCTTCCCCATTTACCTGCGATGTAATCGCGACCGTCCCCGTGACCGGCAATCCATGATTGCGGTTCATCTGCTGCGTTGACTGGTTCCTCTGTCTCTTCTTCGGATTCCTCATCGTCTTCGGAAATGTCTTCGGCAGCGATGGGAGTTCGTTTGAGTGCCTTGCCAGATCGAACCCCTTCCTCCCAAAGCTCGTCCTGACTCCGCAGAAGGATGCGCCACCGATCATCGTGCATGGGCTCGTCAATGTTCTCAATGGCGTCGCGAATATGATCGACTGCGTGTTGTCGTACCTTCTCTGCCTGGTCAGCATCTTTGCCGACGCCGCTGGAGGGCTGAACGCCAATGAGATCGGCAAGCGGCTTCTCGAAACGAATAAAGCGGACGCGATTGCTACGACGTTCCGACTCATCGGAGCAACGCTGAAGGATCGTGATACAGGTCTTGACGCGCGCGTCGGGAAACCAACGCTCCGTGGCGCTCTCCATAATGGCCACAATTCGGAAGTTGAGCAGAATCCAACGCTGTAACGCAAAGCCGTAGTCCACGTCCAGCCATTGCCCGCTGGTGAGGAAACCAAAATAGCCGCGTTCCTTAAGGAATCGAGTGGCATGGGGCCAGAAATAGCAATGCAAGTCGGCGCGGCCACGGAGCTGTAGCCCAGGGAAGGCTTCTCTGACCCGGTCTGCACACTTCTGTTTTTCAGACGGATTTACTTTCTCCTGCCGCACATAGGGAGGATTTCCCACGATAGCGTCCAGCATCGGCAATAGAACAGGAGTACGAGCATGGTTTTTTCCAATGGGAAGTTCGCAGAAAGCCGTGTCCGGAGTAATGTCAAAGAAATCCGTGCGTGCGATGCGAGGATAGTTCGCTTCGTCATTGATCTCGCGAGCTGCAAGATTGAGAGTTGCAAGGTGCGCAGGGTAAAGCGCGATATCAGCTCCATACAGCTCCCCGAGCAGCGCCGAATGAGGACGGTTGAAATTCATTGCCCGTTTACGGTAGTAGGCCCGGACGAGAAAACTGCCGCTTCCACATGCCGGGTCTAGCGTTACGGTCTCTGCGCTGCGAATACAGAACGAGTTGATAAGGTCAACTGGATCGGGCCCAGTAAAGTGTTGGCCCAGGCGATATCTCTCTTCCGGGCTGATGAGCTTTTGGAAGATGAGGCCGACAATGTCCGCTGGCACGTCCCGGAAGTCCACCATTTCGATGCCACGCAGGAAGCTGCGCCATGCATCAACGGCCCCAACAGGGGCAAAGACAAGGTCATTTGCCCAATCCCGACTGTTAGGAAAGAGAAGCGTCTCATAATCACCACTCGCTCGGGCCGCTTCATTGAAAAGCTGTGTGAGCCGACGTACGGCCTGCTCCGCAGTCTTGATATTTGGGCCTAGTTCAAGCCGCGGAAGTTCAGGAAAACGTGCGCGGAGCGCTTTATAAAAGATGAGACGATTCGTCCAAACATAGGCAAGCGTTCTTGCTGCGTTATCAACAGCATCTCGCCACGCTGCTGGGTCGCTTCTGAGAAAGGATCGGCCTTCGCTGGTCATCCATGATTGAAGCTCAGCATCTACGTTCTTATCACTGTCGGAGTTTTCTTGCAGGTACTGACGAAGAAGCGTGACTGGCCAATCCAGGTGGCTTTCGAGAGATCGAAGGAATATCTCATCAGGAGGAAGCGCCCAATCTTGCTTGATGCCTGTGACAATGTCTGAGATTTCAGCGATGAGGTCAGGGAGAAACTTCCTCTTAATGAATTCCAGAGTCTCAGGTCGGGCAACTGGCTGCGCGGAGGTCAGATTCAGCCGTAGCTGCCAGACCTTGATGCGCCGATCCAGGAGTGGCCGATCCTGTCGATACCTATCCCACAGGACGAAGGTATTCACATCCCAGGTGAAGAAGTATTGCACTCCGGCATGATCGGCTTTGTCCTGTGCATCCTGAACCAGGTCGCTGTCGAATGCCGATTTGCCACCGGGAAGCTTGACTTCGCCGGTAAGCAGGACTTTGTTTCGGGCATCGTAAAAGCGCAGATCTTTCCGCTTAGTCTTGCCCGACGTCGACCCCATGCCCTCCCCGCGGCTTTCTACGAACGGACATCTCGCGAGTTGAGCAAAGATGGGCTGCACATCAGCGCAGACCTTTGCGCAGAAGTCGACTTCGTTAATCGTTTCGTTCGCGGTTACGGGCATCATTAAAAAGATAACAGGAAGGATAGGGCGTCTTATTATGCAGAAGCATTATGCCCTTGTACGTCGTGCCTGAGTGCGTACGCCAGTGATTTGTATACGGTATTTTGCCAAACTCTCGCTTACTCCAAATTGGAGCGCGATCTGCGTAGGCCCATGACCATTGCGAACCGCCTGAAGCAACGCCTCTCTGGGAACGAGCAGGCTCCACGCCAACCAATTAGCTTCCTCCTCCTGCTTTTCATTAAAGCTTCTCAACACAATGTCTCCGTCTTGCGACAGAACCATTTTGGCGGGGTCATGTTCGAGGATGATGTGCGCGAGTTCGTGAGCAATATCACTAGCTTGGCGTGCAGGAGAGTGAGCGGGGTTGTAAATTACGATTGGATGTTTTTCCGACATCACTGTGACGGCAGACCAACCGGATGGGTCAATTTCTAGGAGCTGTTTCAGCGCGTCTATGGAAAGCCCGGGCACTTGTCTAGGCGTACAAATCCCGACTCCCAAAAATGTTGCCAGGCAGCGAGGGGCGAGAGGATCCGTGGATTTAAGTTCTAGTTCCTTCCGCTGCCCTTCTCCATACCGT
>VFSW01005035.1_pt1 | contig 19632 bp, 23 predicted proteins | sample 5358111 | NCBI WGS metagenome assembly VFSW01 (sample SAMN11554181, study PRJNA540505) | mine drainage metagenome | isolation source: sediment from site ElyBrook_90M | place: USA: Ely Copper Mine, Vershire, VT | collected 2017 | reverse complement strand
CCCTTGGATAAGGCATTGGTTTTAGTGGCGAATGTTGGGGAGAATGGACGCGGCAGGAGAGACCTTGAACTTAGCCAGCTCACTTGCGAAGAGCGGGTTCTCCGGAAACTCCGCGACGAGTTCGTTCAGCTGGATGCGGGCCAGCTCCGGCTTCTTCTCGCGCAGGGCCGCCAGCGCCAGCATGATCTTCGCAAATGGCCGCATGTAGTGGCCATGATCGGCGGCGATCTGGAGCTGCTGGATCCCTGCTTTCTTGTCGCCGTGGATTCCAGCAAAGCCGAGCACAAATCTTTTGAGTCCCGACAGACTTCCGATGACGTAATTCGCCGTCCCGAGGGTCAGGTAGGCATCGGCGGCATCCGGCGCGACGACCAACAGTTTTTTGGCGTACCGATCGGCATCTCGGACCATTCTCAGGCTTTCCACCTGGTGCTTATCGATCAGACTGGCATAGTCGGCCTGCATACCCACGCTGAGGGTCAGGGCGAACAGGGCGTTCGCATCGTCCGGGTCCGTCTTCAATCGCAGCCGCGCCAACTCCTGAGCCTGTTTGTCCGCGGCGAAGAATGCCGCGCGCAGTTCCGCGTCCGGCTTGAGAGGGATCTTGCCCAGAAAACGCTTGTCGTCCAGGAAGAAGTCCGAGGTCAGGACGCCTTGCCGGTAACACTCCTCAAACAGATAGCTCGCCGCTTCCGAAGCGCTCCCAAGGGGGTCGTCCGGATGAGCGTTTTGCCAGGCCCCAAAGTGCTTGCGAGCATCCTCAGGCTTCAGTTCGTAGAGCAAGTGAAAGCCGGCGTCGAGTTCCGGCACGTGCAAAGCCTCCAACGAACTCCGCCCGGAGGCTGCCAGCACCGGTCGAACAGCGAGGCTCCCTGCCAGCAGCGCGCTGCATAGAAGCACACAGTTCAGTGAGAAGTATGCGGCACGGCCGGCATGGTCCCAATCGATCAGGCGCAAGTTGCCTTCTTCAGTGCTCGGCTGCCACATCGTGTTCGCTTGAGAATTCAGAAAGCTGCGTGATTCGCCACTCGGCCAAATCCAGAAGTGTGCTCCCTCGCCGTTGCTTCGACGACGCCTAGAAGCGAACGATTGATTTGCAGCCCTCGCAGCCCGCTGCCGTACTCGATGAATCCCAGTTTTCGGAATTTGTTCATGAACAAATTGACCCGGGGGCGCGTTGTGCCAATCATCTCCGCCAGCATCTCTTGCGATACATTGGGAAGTAGCTGTTGAGGTCGGCCTTGCTCCTTAATGCGAGCGAGCAGAAGAAGAGCCCGCGCCAGCCGTTTCTCGCTGGAGTTAAAAAGCTGATCAACCAGGTCCTCCTCGATTCGGATACTTCTCGAAAGCACGTGCTTAATGAACCGATCGCAGAAAGCCCGTTCCGCATTTAGCAGTCGAGTCATCTCCGGCTTTTCGATCACCAGGATCGTGCTCGGTGTAATTGTCGATGCCGTCTCTACCCGCTGCAGTTGCCCCGCCAGGCACTGCTCGCCCAAAAAGTCGCCCGGACCTAATATCGCCACCACTGCCTCTTTGCCGGCCTGATTGACAATGGCGAGCTTCACGATGCCTTTTTGGATGTACAGAACACTCGCTGCGGGATCGCCTTGCGTGAAAACGATCTCCCCGCTCCCATATTCCACAAACTTCCTCGCCCCGCTGGCCGATTCGAGAAAGGCTCGGGCATCGAAAGCTTGCTCTTCCGCAACTTTCGCTTTGAATCTGGTATTGCTTGGCGACGGTCGGGGCGCCGCTGCCTGCATGGCTTTCGCACCCGCCGACCCCCGATTGACGGCCATCGAGATCCCCATAACTACCTCCTGAGCAGGACGCCTCTATGCGCACGCACAAACATCTTCGACTATCCGCCGCGTCCGTCGGAAGCGCGGTGATACATATCACCAGGTCAGGTGACGAACGTCATAGGACCCAACGCCGTTCGCTTCCACTTCTCGCCAGGCTTTGCCAAGGGCGGCCGTCACGGGAGTTTCACGGATCCACGCCAGCCATTTCTCATCTGCCCTTGAAGCCACCATGACTAGAGCCACTACTCGCGTCCCGGGGCTTGCAATTGAGAGGTGCGCGCAGACAACTGCCATAAGCAAATAAAGGGCGCAGTTTTGGCGAAACTAGTTCTCCGTTAGTACGACAGACTGTGGCGACCGCCCAGGCTTCATCAAACCTCACCATAGATTCCTCTAGAAGCTGTTGCCCCCCGTTAATCCATTGAAAATGGGGACCTAAGCGGAGTGGATCCTAAGTCGAGAATAGGCCAAATGAAAATAAAGGACTTAGCATATGACTCCAGCCTGGAAACTTGGCTGAAAGCTATATCCATAAGAATCAATCAGTTTCGTGAGGTTATGACAGCTTGTAATAATCGGAAGAATGGCCTCGATGCAAGGTTCGGGGCTATGTCGGTGAGCGCAGTGCCAAATCCATTTACGCCGCGTGTCGCGCCGTCCGCGCTCCTTCAGTCCACTGGTAAATGGAAAATGCGCTCCCACCGATCGAAATCACGATGAGCGCGATCATCACGTGCTCGAGCAAGGGCGATTCAGCCTGCTTGACGATCCATCGCCCGTAGTGAATTGCAAGCGCGCCCTCGATCGCAAAGCGCATAAATCTTCCCACGCCGACAAAGCTCAAGAGCTTATTTCGCGGATACCGGAACGCTGCCGCAGCCGCCACAAACGGCGTAAAAGGGAACGGCGGCGGCATGAGCGACGCCACCACCAGCGTCCACCCTGCCTGCTTTTCCACCTGCTTCCGAATGTAGTTGAGATGCTTGCCCGATACGAACTTTTTCTGCGCGCGCTCGCTCTTTCGGCTGATCCAGTCCGTCGCAAAGCAGCCGATCAGCGATCCCGCGGTCGCCATGATCGCGTAGTACAGCATGCGCTCGTGATAGCGAGCGCTCAGCGCCAGCACAAGCAAGTCGTTGCCCATCGGCACCACGAGAGGTGACGAATCAAACGCGCCCAGCGTCAGTATTCCCAGTCCGCCGGCATGAAACAATGCCCTCGCAATGGTATGGATGATTGCTTTCATAACTAGTGACTCATCAAGTTGCGTCCGGTCGGCGTCGCTGTGACGGACGCTGCGAAGGTATCACAACTCTTGCCTTCATCGCGCAGCGGGCGGTTCCTGGTCGGTGGCAATTCCGACCAGGTGCCGATAGAACGCCACGGCCCGGTTGACCGAGGAAGACTCATTTCCCGCAATCAGCGCGTTGATGTTCTTTCCGGTGCGGACGATGCTGTAGTAGCGCCAGACGTTTGTCGATTCGCGATCCAGAAAGTAAATCGACTGCATCTCACCCGGGTGAAAGACGGGTACGAAGAAATAACGCATCGTGCTGACGTTCTCGATATCGATGACGAGCCGGTTCGGCGAAGCCTCGGCAATGAGCATTCGGTAGACGGCTTTGCCGGAAAGGTTATCGACCTGTTCAAAGTAGAGCACCTTGCCGTCCTTCATCTCGTCCGGCGTGAAGTCCGCGCGGCGTTGACCGGGCTGCACGTCGGCCAGGGCGTAGGCGTCCACAATCAATGTTTGCCACCGCTTGTGAGTGGTGGACCAGTAGCGCATGCCCGTGAGTTCTGAAATGGCCCCGATGCGGCGAAGCAAGCCCTCCGCTCCCGAGGTATCGCGAAATCGCGCGACGATGGTTACCAACGCCGTAAAGCCCACCGCGGTCCAACCGGTGCACGCGGGGGGCGTCCAGTCGCGGCCGAAGTCAGACTTGCTCCATGACTTCACGATGGCCGGCTCATCCAGGCCCGGATAGGGGGGAATTGCTTCCTTTCCGCACGGCGGCTGAGGTCCTAACTGTTCCGCCTGCAGCGCAGGGGACGAAAGCTGGATGCGATTTGCCTCTTGGGCTGGGTGGACCGAGGGCACGATCAAAAGAAGCGCCGAAAAAGTCAGCGCGTCCCGGAACCAGGACAGACAATTCTTAGTTCGCATGATGACCAGTGCCTCCTGGATTCCATGCAGCAGTTTCTCGGCTGTCATCAGGCACGTATCCGGGCATCGGGTTCAGGGAATGAGAACACGCAATCCTTCCGTTGCGTCATTAACCGGCAGCCTCACCGGATCAGGCCTACTCGAAAGACCAGCCCGGAAGAGAAGGATCTCCCCCATCGCTGGCCGCCGCCACCGGCGGTGCTGCCGTCTTCAATTGCTCAAGTTGAGCCTGAACTTTCGCCCACGCTTTTGGTTTGCGCTTGGTCGCATAGGGAGCATTCGGATGCCCGTAGAATTCAAGAAGTTCCGCCCGAACGCCCGACGAAGCACCGGCAAAATTTTGCTTGGCGAGCGCATCCAGCAGCTGTGCGTGCGCCTCGTCGTTGAGCCGGTATTTTCCGGGACCCGTGGTCCCACCGGTGTCAAAATTGTCGTTCGGCAAGTCGGGCTGACCGGTGCCTACCTGGGCTAGCAGTTTCCGGTAGCGATCCAGAGTGGCATTGAAGCTGGCTTCGAACATGCGCTGCGTCTCCGGCGTAGGCGTCCGGAGCTGCAGCACTCTTAGCGGACCGATCTTGGGGACAATCCTGGTAAGAAAGGCGAGAAATCTTTCCCACAAGGTGGGTGGATGATATATCTTTCCCCAAGTTTTTTGATAACTCGCGCGCGAAAGATTGTAGAGAAACTTCCTTTTCGTCATGCCGGGCTGGTCCTTCATGATGTCGCTTTTCTTCAGGCTCCAGGCAACACGCGTCGCTTGGGGAAGAAGCTGGCTAACGTCATGACGGTAGGAACCAAGCACCTCGTCTTCGTTCGAGAGCACGGCCTTGAGATCCCAGCCGTAAGTTTCCTGAAACGCTTGCTCCAGGAGAGGAACGGAAACCCCAAAGCCGATAAAGTCATGGTAACTATCCGGAGCGTAACGTCCCTGCGCTATCTCCAGAACGTCGAATCCAAATTCCGTCTTTACGTGCGCCAGCGGGTCTTGTCCATACGAAACCAAGTCGCCGTATTTCTTTCTCAACTTGGGATATAGGATGGGGACCGCGCGATTCACGCCCATCAGGTGGCCGTCGTTGTCCGCAGCGTAGTGAGAAAGCGCCCCGAGCGCGAAAGCATAGCCGTCGAGGTCCTTGGAATCGCGCAGAAGAGCCAGGATAAAGTCTCCGCTCCGCACGTAGTGGGTCAAGTCGCTGAAAAAATGGCTTCCGTGCGGGTAATAGCCCATGTCCTGGATAATGGCGCCGCCATATGCATACCCGTGCGCTTCTTTGAGTTGTTCCGCCGTTGAGTCGGGAAAACGCTTCAATAGTAATGGGCGTATGTTGGTGTCCCATACGCTGTCGATGATGGCTTCATGCGCAAGGACGGCGTAGGCAGCGCTCTGCGCCGGCCAGCCAAACGACAAGAAAAGCGCCAGCACCAGCGCGCAAATTCTCGCGAACCACGCTTTGCCTCCGCCACGTCGCATGTTGCCCATCGCACCTCGTTCCGATCTTAGCTCAGAAATCACAGCCCCACGAATGCCAGACCCGGATAAAGACAGTTCAAGGCAGGGACCAAGTGTGTGTAGGAGATGGGCGGAAACATCGGCGTGGTGTCTATGGGATTGTTTTTTGTAGACATTGATAGTCTCGCGATCGAGGTGCTGGAAGGCCGCCGGCTACTCGCTCCCTCGCGGCCTTACGAGTTCGGCCGTCAAGCATGTCAGCAGCGTGGAGTTCCGCGACACGGTCCTGCGCCAGTTCGCAACGCCCTTGGCCGCGTTCCAGACGAATAGCATGCTCGTTAACATCAGACCCAACGTGACGATCATGATGCCTGAGATCATCAGCGAAGCCACAACCTCGCCCGCAGTGTAAAGATTCAAGCCAAGCCCTAGCGTGAACGCTCCCACTCCCAATGCACAGCCGCTTGGTGTCAATGTAATCAAATGATTCCCGTCCTTCCCTGACTGCCCATGAGACTCTAATTCCCGATAACCGAATCAGAGAATGACGAATGCCAACGAGACCCCGGCCCAGCCTAGGGTTTGGGCGTCTCGTAATTGCCTCGCCCTGTACAGCAACATCATAGATTTAGCCAGGATCGGAGGCTGTTCTGTTCAGCACACTGTCGTGCAACTCTGTTCAGGAGTTCGCAGGCGGAGAGGAGCATTTCGGCTGAGGACTGCGGAATTTGAGCTGTTGGAGAAATCGTACGCCAGTTGGGCCGTGGTTATTGCGAACTGCGAAGGTTGCTCGTCAGTCGTGCAGGACGACACTCAGGAGGGAGCTGTTGATTTGGAGGCCGCCGTTGTATTTGATGAAGCCCAGCTTCCTGAACTTATTCATGAAGAGATTCACCCGGGAGCGCGTCGTCCCGATGGTGTCTGCCAGCGTGTCCTGCGATATCTTGGGAAGAACCCTCTGCGGCTGGTCGTCCTTTCCGTACCGAGCAAGCAGCAGAAGAGCGCGAGCCAGCCGTTTCTCCGTCGAGTTAAACAGTTGATCGACCAAGTCCGCCTCGATTCGGATGTTCCTGGTCAGCATGTACGAGATAAAGCGGTCGGAGAACTCGTGCTCGGCATGCAGGACGCGAATCATCTCATCCTTTTCAATGACGAGTGCTGTCGTCGGAACAATTGCCTTGGCCGCCCCGATGCGGATGGGTTGCGCTGCCAGACAGCCCTCTCCGAAAAAGTCGCCAGGCCTCAAAGTCGCCACCACCGCTTCTTTGCCCGTCCCGTTGACCACCGATAGCTTCACGCCGCCTTGTTGAATGTACAGAACCGTCTTGGCGGGATCACCCTGCGCGAAGATGACCGCATTTCTTGGATACTCAACGATCCTTCTTGCTATGCCGGCCGAATCCAGAAACATCTGGGCATCGAAAGCCACTTTCTTACCTGGTTTCAGGCGGTTTGGTGCGGTGCCCATGGCGCGAACCTCCGAAGATCGCGATTCTAGCACTTTGGCATGAATATGCAATGAAGATGGGCAGGTGTCCGGAACGAGACAGATATCAGCCATCGCCTCTCTTAGAATCTGTTCCATGGGGAAGTACGAACAGGCGGAAGCGGAAACGAGCGTCCCGGCTTCAGTGAATACGTGCCACTTCGCCCGCCGGAACACGCGACTTTCGGACTAACACACCGAAATCGCTGCAACACTACCTCGACCATGCCGGAGTGCTCGCTCGCGAGAAAAAGGAGGTAAATAAATCATGCCTTTGCTTCAAGTATTGATCCCTCTGATCGTAGTGGGCGTCCTGCTCTGGGTGGTCAATCGCTTCATACCGATGCAGGGAACGATCAAGTCCATTTTGAATGCAGTCGTCGTGATTGCCGTCGTCTTGTGGCTCTTGAACATTTTTGGATTCCTTCATTCCATTTCCCGGATGCACATCGGGGCCTGAGCAATTCTGAAGGAACCACAGAGGAAGGAGCCTGGGGACGGAAACAGCACACACGCCAGACCCAACGGGGGATTGGCGCATGGATTCGCTGTAATGGAGGCAACATCATGAAACCGATGAGTCTTATCAGCACGGGAGTTCTGCTTCTTCTTCTCGGCGCCGTTGGTCCCACGTACGCACAGCAGGATCACCAGGGAGGAGGGGCTAAGGACCCAAAACAGGAACAGCAAGCTGGGGGGAAGCAAGGGCACCAGCCCCAACAGCAGCAGCAGCAACAGCGCCAGCCGCAAGCCAAAGGCCAACAAGGTCAACAACGGCAACAGCAGCAGCAGCGCGCGCAACAGCAGAATCAGAACAGACGGCAACAACAAGCCAACCAGCAGCAGAACCAACAACGGCAACAGCGCCAGCAACAGGCCAACCGGCCCGCACGTCAACGCAGCCCTGTGCAGGCGCGCCAACAACAGGCCGCGTGGCAGCGAGACCGCGCGCATAACTGGCGCTCCGAGCACCGCACGTGGCAGCAGCGCGGCGGTTACCGCGGTTACCGCATTCCGGAGGACCGTTACCGCAGCTACTATGGCCCGGATCACGGCTTCCGCTTCAATAGTCTCCGCGTGATGTTTGTCGGCGGGCATCGCCGATTCTATTACGGCGGCTTCTGGTTCGGTCTGGTTGACCCGTGGCCGGAATACTGGGCCAACGATTGGTACGACAACGATGACGTATACGTGGAATACTACGGTGACGGATATTATCTGTACAACCGCAGTTATCCCGGCGATCGCATTGCCATCAGCTTCTACGTGAACTAGGCGTTCATCGGCCGCGGTGAACTTAGTGCAATCCCGGCCCGGCACGTTATCGGAGAATTCAGGCCGCCGCCGGGACGCGATGCCTGAATTTCCGCGGCTGAATGCGTAAAGGGGACGGATGACAATGCTTGCAACGATCTTGATCGTCTTTTTGGTGTTGGCGCTCGTCGGTGCTCTGCCCCGGTGGTCGCACAGCAAGGACTGGGGTTATTACCCGACTGGCGGAGTGGGATTGGTTCTTGTTATCGCTGTCATTCTCCTGCTGCTCGGCCGGCTCTGACGCAGGTCCGGCCGGCGAACGCGAAGACAGGTATCCCTGCCGTGGACGGGACGGTTGGGTATAAAGGGCCAGTGCTCGGGGGACTTGAAGCGTTTGAAGCCCAGGGGAGCCGGGGCTTTTCTTCTTGCCATGAGACGGCGAATTGTCGAGCGGGAGGCAAACAATGGATGAGTCTAAACGACAAGCGATTCAGTTCCTGGAGAAAGAAATCAGGACGTACGCCGCGCTAGCCCTGTTTCTGTCGAAGAAGGACATCGAGAAACACCTGCGAGCGGGAGGCAAAGGGGCCTTCTTCAACCCGGCGTTCTATAACGATCGGATGAAAGAGGCTAAGAGACTTGTCAGTGAACTCAGGAACCCCAGTTAATCCACTCCGATCTCGGGCCGCGATTCGACGCAGTTGGCGCCTCTTGTGGATCCGTATAGTAGCACTCCTCCTGGTCTCGCTGATGTGCGGCGGCGGTTCCTTGGCATATTCCGTACTCACCCATGAGGAAATCGTGGACCTTCTCTGGACCAATGAGATCCGGCCTCTTCTGCTCAAGCGATTCCCGGAGTTGTCGGAAGACCAGCTCAAGGAGGCCCATGGCTACGCCTATGGCGGAGCCGTCATTCAGGACCTCGGCTACTATCCGTTTGGCAGCGTGGAATTCAGCAATCTGGTGCACTACGTTCGCAGCGGAGATTTCGTCCGCGAGTTGCTGCTGGAGAGCCAGGACGCCAACGAGTACGCCTTCGCATTGGGCGCTGTGGCGCACTATGCGTCCGACATCGCTGGCCACCCAGCCGTCAACCAAGCCGTGGCCATTGAATATCCGAAGCTGCGGCGGAAGTTCGGAAGCTCGGTCCGATACGCGCAGGACCACACCGCGCATCTGAAGACGGAGTTCGGGTTCGACATGGTCCAGGTGGCGAAAAATCGTTATGCGTCGCAGCAGTACCACGACTTCATCGGATTCAAAGTGTCAAAGTCCCTGCTCGAGCGGGTCTTCCCGGTCGTATATGGCATGGATTTGAAAGACGTGCTGGCGCATGAGGATCTCGCGATCGGTTCCTATCGCTTCGCCGTCAGCCGGATGATCCCGCAAATGACCCAGATCGCACTGCGAACCCACAAGAAGGACATGATGACGGAGTCGCCGACTTTCGCAAAAAAGAAGTTCCTCTTCCGCCTTTCGCGCTCCGACTATGAAAAGGAATGGGGAAAGGACTACACCAAGCCTGATTTCGGCACTCGCCTGTGGTCCATGATTTTGCGGTTCATGCCCAAAATTGGCCCCTTTAAGGCCATGGCGTTTAATAGCCCTACCCCGCGGACAGAGGAGATGTATTTCAAGAGCATCAATACCACCGTTGACCAATACCGCGCTTTTCTCGAGGAAGTTCGCGCCGGCACTCTCCAGCTTCCCAACTGCGATTTTGATACAGGCAGGCCAACCAAGGCGGCGGAATACTCGCTGACCGACGACACGTACGCGCAATTGCTAAACCAGCTGGCCAAGCGGAAGTTCGATCGGACCATGCCCGCGCTGCGTGACAACATCCTGAACTTTTATTCCGATCTATCTCTGCCCATCGAGACCAGAAAAGACACAGCTCGCTGGCAGAGCGTGCTGGCGTCACTGGATCAGTTGAAGACGATGACTCCAGCTCCAACACTCGCGGGCCCTCCTGCACAGCAACTTCCACCGGGGCTCGACTAAATGCGCGCGTCGCTTCTCGTCATCTTCTTCCTTTGGTTCTCGGCCTTTCCGGTTCCTGGCCAGGCAGGCTCGGCACACCCCGTCACCGCACCCGGGGCTTCCACAATGCCGCCTGCGATCGTAATCGGGTTTGTCGGCGGGTACATCAAGCACGACAACCTCGTTCATAGCGAGGTTCAGGTCGCTGCGCATCTCAGCCAGGATTATTCCGCGGGCGTCTATGTGAGGGTTTTTGAGAATTATCACGGAGAGCAGGCCTACCAGGAGATTCTGCGACTTCTGGATACCAACCACGATGGAACCCTATCGGTCGACGAAAAGCTGAACGCCCGGATCGTCATCTACGGGCATAGCTGGGGCGCCTCGGAAACGGTCGCTCTGGCGCGACGATTGGGAAAAGACGGCATCCCAGTGCTCCTCACCATCCAGGTGGATAGTGTCTCGAAGAAGGGCCAGAATGACATCGTCATTCCCGCCAACGTCGCCCAGGCCGCCAATTTCTATCAGACGAAGGGACTTCTCCATGGCCGCCCTCAGATTCGCGCCGCCGATCCGGCACGCACGCGGATCATCGGGAATTTCCGATTCGACTACACACACCATCCCCTCACCTGCGCCCAGTATCACTGGTTCGACCGTCTCTTCGTGAAGCCTCACACCGAGATTGAATGCGATCCAGTCGTTTGGACGCAGGTGGAAAATCTGATCCGCTCGGAATTGCCTCCCCAAAAAGAGAACCGGCCAGCGCGACGAACAATCCAGTGAAATCGCTGTTCGGAGGTCGGTCTTGGCGCGGAGGCTTCGCTGCGAGAGCATCCTCATACTGCAATCTCCATGAGCGCCAAACAACGTGTGGCCGGCTGACAGGCGCCGATGCTCCGCACACCATCCGTGGATATCGGGCGATTGGTCCCGTTCGCATTGGCTAGATGCATGACCTGGGAACTAACTCGCCCGTGTGTGCTCAATAGGACAGACTCACGAATATCGATGCGTATAGCATGAGCTTCCGTGGGGAGTACAGGGGCGATTCTTGCAGGCTTTCCGGTGGCTTCCACGAGATGGACGTCGGGTGGCCGTTGATTCTCCCGCTCGGGCTGAAAACAATGCCTCTCGGACAGACGCAGCCATTCCTGTAAGACGCCTCGGGCAGCCCATATCAGCAGGCCACGGTGGATCCCAGCAGCTTTGACATTTCTCAGGAGGAAATGAAAATGAAAATGGTAAGAACAGTTCTAGTTGTGCTAGCACTCACGTTGGTTGGCGCGATATCCGCTGTAAGCGTTCACGCCGATGATTGGAACAAAAAGACCGTCATGACGTTCAGCCAGCCGGTCGAAATCCCGGGACAGATTCTGCCCGCCGGCACCTACACGATCAAGCTCGTGGATATAGCGTCCGAGCGCCACGTCGTACAATTCCTCGATGCGGATGGTGTCAAGGTATTCGCCACAGTCCTGGCGATCAACAACTGGCGGCTTCTTCCGACGGGCGAAACCGTGGTCAAGTTCGCGGAGAGAGCCGGCGATAATCCGGAGGCCCTCAAGGCGTGGTTCTATCCGGGCGACAACTTCGGACAGGAATTCGTGTATCCCAAGAAGCGCGCGATTGAGCTAGCCGTAGCGACGAAAGAACCCGTTCCGGCCATCGCCAGCGAAGAGACCCCCGAGGACCTCAAGACGGCGCCGATCGTAGCGGTTACCCCCGAAGAGAAGGAAGTTCCGGTAGCCGACGTGATCGAGACCACTCCACCCGCCACGGAAGAAGCCAAGCCTATGGTTGCGGAGAACACGGCTCCTGCGCCGATGGCCAAGACCGAGCCCTTACCGAAGACGGCCAGCCAACTTCCACTGATTGCCCTTCTTGGCCTGGTATCGCTGGGAGCGGCTTTTACTGTGAAGCGCTTCGCGAAGTTAGGTTCATAAACGTATCAGGCTCCGAAGCGCCGCGGGACGTATCGCCGGTGATTCCGATCCCGCGGCGCCAGGAGACTTACCTGACTCTGACCGTGCCATCCATGAGAGGCAAGTGGTTTTCGAGTTTCTTTCTCTTTACCGTGCTGCTGTGCCTTGGCGCCATCTCTGCGTATTCGCAATCTTCGCCACCTCGGTCCGTAGCACCCAGCGCGGCCGGCCAGTCGGCACTTTTTGCCAGGACCGACCTGGTGGTGCTGCCCGTCAGCGTTACAGACAGCAGCGGCAATTTCATCGCAGGGCTGCCCGTGCAAAACTTCCGCGTGTACGAGAACGGACGGCTGCAACAAGTCACCGCGTTCCACGAGGGAGATGCGCCGGTAACCGTGGGCCTGATCGTGGATCACAGCCGCAGCATGGGCCCCAAGCTCCCGGAAGTGGCGGCGGCGGTTTCCGCCTTCGCGCAATCCAGCAATCCTCAGGATGAGATGTTCGTCGTGGATTTCAATGACGACGTTTCGGTTGAACTGCTCAACGGGAAGCCCTTCACGAACAACGCGCACGAACTCGCGAAAGCCGTCTCGGCCGTTTCCGCGCGCGGACGCACGGCGCTGTATGACGCGGTGGCCGAAGGGCTCCTCCATTTGCAGCTGGGCCGTTGGGAGAAGAAAGCCCTGATCATCGTCAGCGACGGTGGGGATAATGCCAGTCACCAGAAATACTCGCAGATTCTGGCGCTCGCTCAACGATCGCAAGTCGTGATTTACTCCGTCGGCCTGGTGGACGCCGATGAGGAAGAAGATCCCGATGTCCTGCGAAACCTCAGCAAACATACCGGTGGCATCGCCTTCTTTCCTACGTCTTTGGAAAGCGTCGCGGACATCTCCCAACGAATCGCACGCGACCTTCGCGAACAATACATGCTCGGATTCGTTCCGCAGAACACGGATGCTCCGGATTCCTTTCGACAAATAAGGGTAAAAGTCGCGGCCCCCGGCCACGGCAAGTTGCACGTGCGAACCCGGTCCGGCTATTTCAGGTCGGAACAACAGCAAGCTCCCGCACGGCCTGGGAAGCGTGCCTCGTGAATCACCATGCCACGGTCGCGAGAACACCTGGGACCATGAGGGCGCTGATCCTGCGCGCGGCGCACTACATTTTACTGACCGGCGGGATTCTGGGACTCGGGTACGCCGCCTATGTCGTCGTGGATGCGCGCGTTTATCAAGCGATCGAGGAGTCAAGACTCCCCGACGTGCGCCCGGCCCAGGGGCCTCGCATCGTGGCGGATGGTGACGTGATCGGCGAGATGGAGGTTCCACGCCTGGGACTGAAAACCATCTTCGTCAAGGGTGATTCGCCAAGTATCCTGCGGCGTGCGGTCGGGCACTTCCCCTCAACGGCTTTGCCCGGCGAGGCCGGCAACGTCGCACTGGCCGGACATCGCGACACTGTTTTTCGCCCCTTGCGCGGCATTCAACCGGGTGACGCGATTACGATCAAGACGCCCGACGGAAAGTTCGAGTATCAAGTCGAATCGACCGACGTGGTATGGCCCAGCGACGTTCAAGTCCTGCAGCCGTCCCGCGAGAACACCCTCACCCTCGTCACGTGCTTTCCGTTCTACTACGTAGGCCCGGCGCCGAAGCGATTCATCGTCCGCGCCCGCCAAATTGGACGCCTGCCGGCGCCATCCCCGATCGCGCAGGCCCCTCTCCACTTTTAGTTGGCCCCAACAAGAAAGCCAGATGTGTGCCTAAGCGGACAGATACTCCCTCGCGATGCGTCTAGCATACGGTCCAGGTGGAGGAGCAAGAGAGCTGCTTCGCGGATCATCCGCTTCATCCTCATCGCCGGCGCGAACAATGAGAGTTAAGGGGCCAATATGCTCTGGACAATTTGTGCAGTCTTGCTCGTCTTGTGGCTGTTGGGAATGGCCACTGCCTACACCCTCGGGGGGTTCATCCACATCCTGCTGGTCCTGGCCGCCGTGATGATTCTCATCAGGGTCATACAGGGCCGAAGGGTCATCTCCTGATCGCGGAGTCGAAAAGATGAAATCAATGTCTCTGGTTGGAGTCTTGTTGGTTGTTCTGGGCGCGCTCGCTCTGGCCTACCAAGGCATCGCTTACACGCATCAAAAAGATGTCCTCAATGTGGGATCGCTGCATGTCACCACGGAAACACACGAGCGAATGCCCCTTCCTCCAATACTCGGAGGCATGGCACTGGTTGGAGGAATTGCTCTCCTGATCGTCGGTGCGAGGCAAACAGTTTAACGGAGGTCTTCGGTTGGGGATCATTCGAGAGCTGACGGCAATACACGAGCGTCCCCCGGCTAATGGCGTGGTGCAAAGCGCCCTCACAAAGGTTTCGGAGAGAGCCAACTTCCGCAGCCGCAATTCTGATCATGGAGGTCAGCGATGATACGTAAATCGATTCTCGTTGTCTGTTTAGGCCTGGTTGCGACGGCGCCACTGTTCGCGGGAAACAAGGAACAAGATCGGCTCGAAAATACCGGCGTCGTGATGCAGGAAATCATGAACACGCCCGAGAACATTCCTCAAGAGGTAATCGATAAGGCCGAATGCGTCATCGTCTTTCCGTCGGTTCTCAAGGCGGCGTTCGTGATCGGCGCAAGCTACGGCCGCGGAGCGATGGTTTGCCGGACCGGGAAGAATTTCAGGGGACCGTGGGGCGCGCCCGCGATGTATGCGTTGGAAGGCGGCAGCATTGGATTTCAAATCGGCGGCCAGGCTACCGATCTCGTCCTGTTGGTCATGAATGACAACGGCGCGAGTTCCATTCTTGACAGCAAAGTCAAGTTGGGCGCCGATGCTTCGGTAGCGGCAGGCCCTGTGGGCCGCGACGCTTCCGCAGACACCGATGCGTACATGCGCGCGGAAGTACTCAGCTACTCCCGTTCGCGCGGTCTGTTTGCCGGCATTTCCCTGGAAGGTTCTACGCTTCGGCCCGATGACGACGCTACCGCGGACGTCTATGGCCGCAAGCTCACGGCAAGAGAAATCGTGCTAGGCGGGAAAATCCAGATTCCAAAATCCGGCCGCCTCTTGGTTGCAGTGTTGCAGAAGAACTCACCCCGGAATGACTCGAAGGAATCCGCAAGCAACTAGGCTCCGAGGATTTGCCGCTCTTCTTGGATCGAGGCAGGAAGTAGGCCTCGGGAAGAGCGGCGCTCGGGTTCGGTACTCCATGGACCTCCTGTCCCCACCGCAAATTCGATTCTCATTGAATCAGTCGAAGTTGAACGCCGTCGGCTACCACCGGCAGGTGCCCCGCCGCTAGCGGAAGTTGGTCCCCTCCCCCGCCCGAGTAATTCAGGTACCAGATGCAGTCCCGCACGTATCGGACCGCTGGTGACAAGTATCATATCCAATAAAGGATATTGCGAAAGGGGACGTAATCGGGACACTGCACCTTCCAAAGATAAAACGTGAGAATGAGGTTTTGCGAGTGACTGAGAGAGAAGGAGAATTTGGCTCCCCGGGCTAGATTCGAACTAGCAAGCCTTCGGTTAACAGCCGAGGTTGCCAAAACTCAAAGTGCCCCATTTGGTGTCGCTTGCAAGCAAATGGGAGCCATTCTTCCCTCTTTCGTTGCACCCAATGCCGCACCCAAACCGATACTCGCGACGAATCTCCTCGAATCGTTCCACCTTGCGTCTCCTGTCCATCGGCCCCCGTCAATAACGCCGATAGCTTAGGCCGTTCCTTGATGTACAGGGTGGACCAAATCAAAAGCGCAGAGTGGGCTAGTTCAGAGTAGCGAAAGCACACCGACCTCCTGGTCCCGAACCAGATTCCAGTGCTTATTGAAATCTATGGATTCTTGTTGATTTTAAGTGATTGGTGTAGAAGCGTTTGCGGCCCGCCTGTGGAGCTCTGTTGAATCTTGTTGAAGCTGAGTGCTTTCGCAGTTACAAAATTATCTACAGTCGCGTATGAGCCAAATTTCTCACCCCATTTGAATTTTGGCGAGACAAAGGTCAGCGCAAGCTAGACCGAAGGATTGATTGGGCGCTCTCGTCCCGGTGTCGACCGGGATTCGGATAGAAGAATCATGGCCGCTGTTTAGGTCGTATCGATGGTTGGCGGAACGATCCGCCGCAAGCTGATTCACCGTGCGACTTTCAGAGCTTCGGTCCTCCACCTCTCTGGCAACTACGCGGTGCGAGAAACACTGCTCGGGAAAACTGCGCCTTGACAACGCCTTCGTTCTTATCGACGGGCACCCGCAACTTCAACCCCAAAGGCCCCGCCACCGCTACGGAAACTCAAGAAATGGGAAATCGAATACAACGACGACCGAACCCATCTCGCCCTCAAGGCAAGACTCCTGCGGAACGTCTCCGCGAGTTAAATCAACCATCCTGCATCTCAAATGATCCCGCTTGACTAATACATAACTGTACAGGTCAAATTCAATCAAAAACTGACCGATCTGCCCGATTTATTTGCTTCTCGAGTCTTGTAGTGTATGGGCCGAACACGCTCAAAGTAGTACCACAAGAAGAAGTACGGAATGCACGCCAGCAAGATAAAGGAGAATGGATGTTTTTCATAACGAATTGCGGTGTACAGCATCCACGTTCCCCCTAGGCCCGATGTGACAAAAAACGCTACTTCCAACACCATCGCTACTCGCGTATTCGGAATCCCTGGACTCGTGACTATCCACAGACCCAAACACGTTATCCCTAACAGGAGAAGACCCCACAGAAAATTCTTCATGGTGCCCATTGGCCTCCCTTGGCAGCGCAAGCGTCGTTCACCTTTATCTGACGGAACATCTTGTCCCAATTGAAGGCGGGTGGCCCAGGCTTTGGCCTTTGACTTTTCGGGTGCCGCATCCTTTGCGCGTTTTGCAAAGGGTGCGGGTTTTCCGATCTTCTCCATCGAGAACGACCCCCTACCTCGGCTCGGAGTCCGGCGTGCATACGCTCGTCTCGCCGTACTGGTAAAAACGGTAGCTGCTCCACGGCCACAGCTTTGCTTCCGCGACCAGGCCGCGCTTCACGGGATTCATGTGCATGTAGTGCAGCTTCTCGATCCTCTTCCTCCGGCTCCACACATTGAAATCGTAGAACCGCCGCTGCCAGAAACTGCGCGGCCCCTGACCCGGCACATCCTGCCACAGCCGCAATTGATTCGGGTCCCGGCGCCGTCGAGGCTTTCTCCGCAGCAATCGCGAGACGCGCTGCTTCAAGGCTTGCATGACACTGGAAGGCGTCCCGATCTTCGGCTCCGATATCAGCAGATGAATATGCTCCGGCATCACTACGTAGCCGACGAGCAGGAATTTGTAGCGCGTCCGCACGTCGCCGAGAATCTTTAGGAACGCGTCCCGCTTCCGTGCAGCCCCCAACAACGGGCGGCGACGGTAGCAACTGCACGTGATGAAGTGCAGGTGGCGTTGCCCATAACGCCGCTCGAGCTGGTTCTTCAAAGGCAACACTCACAACCCCGCACCCTTTGCCGACAACACAAAGAGTGCGGCACCCTAAACTGCAACTTCGACCGCAGCTGCATGATGAACTTACTTCAGCGGTAACTGTCCCACTGATATCATCCGCCCGCGCGCGATGTCAATGCAAAGGGACTATGAGAGCACGGAAAAGGGTGTGCCATCCGCCTTCCCAGGGGTAAAACGCCCGAAGGAAGTTATATAACTGACTGAGAGAGAAGGAGAATTTGGCTCCCCGGGCTAGATTCGAACTAGCAACCCTTCGGTTAACAGCCGAATGCTCTGCCGTTGAGCTACCGGGGAGTAGCCGTCCTAACTTTTTGGATTCTAGCACCCTCCCCGGCATTTTTCTGAATCGGAATGACGCTCTCTTCCTGCCCTGGGTTGAAAACGAGGAAAGATCGCAACCTGAGAATGCCATCCGCATCGGACAGGAGACGTTCGCCTTGTGTCCGGGACAGTTGCGCTTGTTGTCTCACGCGGCAACAATTTGCCTTCTTGGGCCCGGGCACGGTATTCGAATCCAGCTCTGAATGAGAATTTGCCGGCAAACCACGACTGCGGCGGGCGGAAGCGACGATAGCCTGCCACCGGCCAGGCTATCGCCGCCGCCCTGCGGAAGTGGGCGGTTTAGAAGCGGAACGTAAGCCCCGCGTAGGGTTCTGCCATCTGAGTTCTGGCATTCGTCACTTGGCTGGGAAGCGCAAAGTCCGGAGCTGTATAGATAAATCCCCGGTAACCCGCCTGAAGGCTGAGGTGGCCGGAGAGCTTGTAGGTGGCGCCAGCGCCATAGAGCAGCGTGGCGCGATTCTGCCCGGACGCCCCGCCACTGGATCCGGCGCTGATGGGAGAAAAGAAGAGCGCCCCGGTACCGCCTTCCAGAAAGGGATGGAAACGCGCTCCGCGTCGGACGCCAAAGGTGAAGAGGTAGGCCAATGTCGCTTCCTGGACGTTGGCTTGCGTGAAGCTGTCGGAACTGTAGAACTGGGAAAAGCGGCTGTAGCCGTAGTTGGCCTCGACCGCGCTCCACCGATTGAAATGGTAGCGATAATTCAGCAAGAATCCGCCCGAATAGGTCGGTGTGTCGGTCAATCCCAACCCGGATGCTTCTCTCTGGAAATTCCCGGTGAAGTTAGCGGAAACTTCGGAATTGCCGGTCTGCGCGAGCACCGGCATCGAAAGCAGCGCGAGCGCCGCCAGGAACAGACTTACTTTGATTCGCATTTCCAATGGCCTCCCCTTGTCTTAAAGTGGCCCTCACACCCAACGGGCACACCCGTAGCGTTGTGAGGGTTGCATTCTTTATTCTTGCAGCTGCCGGCTCGTAGCCGGCGCATCTCAGGCCGGCGGCCAGGACGGCCTGGCCTGAGACACGTAGCTTCGATGGAATGTTCCTCGTGCGGGTTGCACGGTTTGCCGCGCACGACGAAAATTATTGTGCAACTTCGTGGAACTTTTTTCGCGGCAGACTTCGTGGTGAACTCATGTTCCCGGCGTGAACTGCCTCCAGCACAATCTTGCGGGAAGCAGGAGTGCTCCGCGTCGATCCCGGCAAATTCGCCCGGATCTTTTTCGGCCATGTACGCGAAGCCGTATCTCCTGGATTCCAGCAGTGCTTGGGGAGTTGGGGCATGGCGCCGGCCACATGCCCCGCCGAAGTGATGGCGCGTCTCTACAGCAAAAACGAAACGTAGATCATCTGGGTATAGCGCTCGACCACCAAGGCTACGGCATCGCCCCGCTTCAGTTTTGCCAAACCGGCGCGCAAATCGGCCAAGTTGGTGATCGTGGTTCCGTTCAATGCGTGGATCACGTCTCCGGTTTCCAGCGGAACCCTTCCGCGTGCCGCGCCCAAAGTCCTGGCAGCAACAACCACCCCGGTCGGAATCCGCAGGTCCGGCAAATATCGAGCCAGATCGGCAGTGACGTCGATCCCCAAAATGCCCAGTGGCCGCACGAGATTCTTCACAGGGTCGGCGAGGTCCACGAGGCTATCGACTTTGTGAGGCCGCTCCACGAGGGGGACATCCAATTGCACATGCTCGGCGCCGCGCAGCACCTCGATCTTC
>VFSW01005033.1_pt1 | contig 19645 bp, 17 predicted proteins | sample 5358111 | NCBI WGS metagenome assembly VFSW01 (sample SAMN11554181, study PRJNA540505) | mine drainage metagenome | isolation source: sediment from site ElyBrook_90M | place: USA: Ely Copper Mine, Vershire, VT | collected 2017 | reverse complement strand
CCATCCCGCTCGCTGCCGTCACCACCAATCTCACCCGTTGCGTTCCCATCACAAGAAATTGGGACCAACGCGAACCATTTTGAGGGGATTCCAGGGTGATGTTCATGGGAGCAGTTTTATTTTCCGATTTCCAATGTATCCAATTAAATTGTGGGCCAAGCAACGAGCTTATAATGTTAACGGCGTGCTCCGGTTGTCAATTTTTGAGTTTGTGGGGTGTTCACCCCATTGTTTCCGAATGGGTGGCTTTCCTATGCTCACCGAAATTTGCCAATGAAGACACTCGGACGGGAAAAAACTCGAACTGCAAACTGAAACCACAAAACTAACGCTCATGAACCCACATATCGCTCAATCATCTCATTTCCGCGCCACGGCGCCAACAAGCAATAGCCGTCTGGTCCGCATGTCTTTCGCCTTCGTGATCGGTCTTCTTTTGGCTGCGGGAGGCGCCTCGCGGGCCCAGGTGAGCACGGTCAATTCCGTGATTGTCCAACCGCGCGTCCTGGATAATCTCGGCAACGCCGTCCTCACCACGGTGACCAACTTTCCCACGCTCATCTCGTTTACGGAAACCAACGCCGGCACAGGCTTGACCAATACGACCTTCGCAGCCAACCAGGATCTCTGGCAATTTGCCGTCCAAGGGGAGAGCAGCGCCTATGTCTTCCAAGAAAACGACTTTTTCAACGCCACGATGAGCGTCACGTTGACCGGGGACCCGGTTTCACCGCGCAAAGAAGCGGGCTTTGCGTTCAATGACGTTAGCGGGAACATCAATGGTCAATACATTCTTGACACAGATGGCCATGAGGTCGTCGCGTTCGGAGGGAATTTGCGCGTTTAGGCCTCGCCGCTCGATCACGCCTGCGAGTGCGGCGAAACGATCACGATGGGCATCACCATCCTTACCGACAGCAACGGGAAACAGGCGATCATTTATTCCGCCGATGGCATTAGCAGTCAGCCCTTGGAATTCGGCAGCCCCCAAACGAACTACACCCTTGGAGGATATTTTCAGATTCAAGGACAGGACACGGGCGTTACAAACCTCGGCTCGGCGTCCTTCGCCAATATAAGCATTGCCTCTCTGCCGGCCGCGCTGGGCATTGCCGTGGCGACCAACCGTCAAGTCGTTCTTTATTGGCCGGCCTCGGCGTCGGCTTATGTTTTGCAATCCGTCCCAAATGTTACCTCCACGAATTGGACGGACGTCACCAACGGCGTGCCGATTACCGGCCTTCTGGTGCCCGCCACCTCGCCCGCGTCTTACTTTCGGCTGCAGGCCCCATAATGGAGGATTTGTGGACGTGGCTTTGCAATGTTGCTGAGGATAGCATCAATGCCCCAGCATCCACGGTCGTTTGGACTTCCGTGAGGTTTCAAATCTGCCAACTTTGCCCAAGTCCAACGTCCGTGTGGGTTTCTGTCGCGCTCTCGCAGGCGAGCCGCATCCGCAGCCGGAATCGCAACTGTGGCCGCCCACGACTGACGGCTCATGCCGGCTTCGTTCGTTGCGGGCATGGGCCTGACGCCGTTGCGCGGACATGAGTGTAAGTTGCGGTGCGCCAATGACGCGAATCGTTTCCTTCCCGCACTGAGGACACGGCGCGAGGAGGTTCCTGTCTTCCATGAGGCGCCAAAGGGTGAACGCTCCGCAGGCGGCACAATGGTAATCGTAAAAAGGCATGGGCGGTTGGGCGAATGTTTACGTCGCTTTGGCCAGGTCCATGTTGCCGGTGATCATCTTCTTGGGACCGCTTGCGTTGGGCAGGATGTCGAAGGCAAAAATCTCGGAGGGCACGTAAAGCCTGGCGCAGGCATTGGGAATATCCACGATGCCGCTGATATGGCCCTCCACCGGCGCGGTGCCGAGAATGGCGTAGGCCTGCTCGCCCGTATAGCCGAATTTTTTCAGATATTCGATGGCGTTCAAGCAGGCGCGCCTGTAAGCCACAGTGGCGTCGAGGTAATACTGCCTGCCGTGTTCATCCACGGAGATGCCTTCGAAGATGAGGTGTCGCGTGTAATGGGGTTCCACCGGGCTGGGCTGGAAAATTGGGTTCACAATCGCGTATTTCTTCATGCCGCCTTTAATGAGGCTCACGCGCAGGTCCAGGTAACCCGCCATTTCGATGGCCCCGCAGAAGGTGATTTCGCCGTCGCCCTGGGAAAAGTGAATGTCACCCATCGAAAGCCCGGCGCCCTTTATGTAAACGGGGAAGAATATCTTGGAACCTCGGCTGAGGTTCTTGATGTCGCAGTTGCCGCCGTGCTCGCGTGGAGGCACGGTGCGAACGGCCTCCTTGGCCGCCTCCTTGGCCGCGGCCGGTTTCATCATTCCCATGTGCGCGGTTTCGGCGAACGGCAACGCGCATAAGGGGGGAACCCTGTTGGGGTTGGTGGCAAAAAGTTCGGATTCACGCTTGTTCCATGTGTCGAGCAGTTTGCGGGACGGAAGGCATCCAATGAGTCCCGGATGTGTGATGCCCGCGAATTCCACGCCTGGAATATGGCGTGAATTGGCGTACAACCCGCTGAAGTCCCAGCAGGCTTTTCGCGCCTCGGGGAATTGATCCACCAGAAAGCCACCGCCGTTCTCCCTGGCAAAGATGCCCGTGAATCCCCAGGCGGACTCCGGAAGCACCCCGACATCCAATAGCTCCACGACCAGCAGATCGCCCGGCTCGGCGCCTTTGACACCTATTGGGCCGCTCAAGTAATGCACCCTGGTAAGGTTCACGTCGCGCACATCATTTGCGCTGTTGTCGTCATAAATCTGGCCGCCGGTCCAGTCGATGCACTCGATGCGGAATTCGTCCCCAGGCTTGACCCACTCGACTATCGGAATGTCGGGATGCCAGCGGTTGTGCAAATGCGGTTGTTTTTCCGGGGGTGTTTTGAAGTCAACTTTTATCAGGGGGTTGGGCATGTCTCAGGTTCCTTTCAATTATGGAGGTTCAATGCTTTTGGTTGCAGAATGGTTCAGACGGAAAGCAGGGCTTTGAATTTGTCGGCGTCAAGGCCCGACCTGGGGGCTTCGTGGACGAATCGCCCGCGTTCAATCACGATCGCACGGTCGCACACGTCCATCATAAAACTGACGACTTGTTCGGAGACAACGATGGCCAGCTTGCGCAAGGCGCGGATTTGCTTCAACGCGCGGGCGATGTCCTTGATGATGGATGGCTGAATGCCTTCCGTAGGCTCATCCAGCACGAGGACCTCCGGATCGCTCACCAGGGCGCGGGCGATGGCGAGTTGCTGCTGCTGGCCGCCGGAAAGATTTCCACCCTTGCGATTGCGCATCTCCAGGAGGACCGGAAAAAGCGCATAAATTTCCTCCCAAACGCCGCTGGCGATCTCGCCCCTGGCGCCGGTCAGGATGTTCTCCCGCACGGTGAGCGTGGGAAAAATCATGCGGCCCTGAGGCACAAATGAAATGCCGCCGCGGACGCGTTCGTGCGGCAGGAGGCCGGTGATTTCCCGGTCGTCAAGTTTGATGGAGCCGGAGTTGGCCGGCAGGATGCCAATCAACGACTTGAGCAGAGTGGTCTTGCCCATTCCGTTGCGGCCCATGATGGCCAGGATTTCCTCTCTCTCCACCTTGAAGGTGAGATCGTGTATGACACGGCTCTGGCCGTAACCGACATTCAGATTGTCAATGGCTAGCATGATTTTTAGTGGCCGAGGTAAACGTCGATGACTTTGGGGTTTCGTTGTATCTCGTCCATGCTGCCTTCGGCCAAGATTTTTCCGAGGTGCAACACGGTGACTTTGTGGGCGATTCGCGATACAAATTCCATGTCGTGATCTATGACGATGATGCAACGGCCTTTGCAAATGCGTTGAATCAACGCGGCGGTTTGTTCCCGTTCCGCCGGGCTCATGCCCGCGACAGGCTCATCGAGCATGATGAGTTCCGGTTCCTGCATCAGTAACATGCCAATTTCCAGCCATTGCTTTTGTCCGTGGCTTAGGAAGGCGCCTTCAATGTCCAGGTAGTCTTGAAGCGAAATTTCCTCCGCCATTTTATGCACGCGATCCACCACTTCCTTGGTGCGCCTGAACGCCACGCAACCCATGACGCTGCGGCCTTTGGGATAGGAAACCTCAAGGTTCTCAAAAACGGTGAGGTTCTCGTAAATGGACGGCGTCTGGAACTTGCGGCCCACTCCCCTGCGGACGATTTGGTGTTCGGGTAATCCTACTAGTTCATTGTCTTTGAACTTGATGCTTCCGCTCGTGGGCCGGGTTTTCCCACAGATCATGTCCAACACGGTGGTCTTGCCTGCGCCGTTTGGACCGATGATCACGCGCAATTCGTCCTTCTCAATGTAGAGATTAAGCCCGTCCACGGCCTTAAAACCGTCGAACGAAACTGTGAGATCCTCCATGGCGAGGAGGAATCGGGTGTTGCTGCTCATGATTCTTCTCCTTTCACGATGCTTGAACTCATTTCAGAGGCGGCAATGGCGGAACTGCCGGCCCACAACCTTTTCATCGCGGGGCCGCCTTTCCTTCGCGTCAAGTCCCAGAGACCGGCCAGGCCATCCGGGAAAAGCACCACGACGGCGATAAACATACCGCCCATCGCAAAGAGCCACAATTGCGGAAAGGTTTCCGAAAACAGGCTCTTGCCGGTATTCACCAGCAAGGTTCCGTAAACAGCGCCATAGAGCGAGGTCCGGCCGCCCACAGCGGCGAAGATCACCATTTCGATGGAAGGCACGATCCCCACAAGCGACGGCGAGATGAAACCAACTTGCAGCACGAACAACGCGCCACCTATTCCACTCAGCGCCGCCGCGAAACAGAACGTCGCAACCTTAAACATGGAGACATCATAGCCGGAAAACCGGACACGATCCTCGCGGTCACGCATGGCGAGCAGCATCTTGCCCACCTTTCCAGACAATAACCATTGAGAGCAAAGGATGGACCCAAGAAGCAACACACAGGTGATGTAGTAGAGGATATATTGCGCGTGGTGAGTCCGGATGTCCCAACCACAAAGCGTCTTCAAGTCGGTAATGCCGTTGCGGCCTCCCGTGTAACCCTGGCGGCTGTCAATTCCCATCGATAGAATCAACGCCAGCGCCTGGGTGATGACTGCGAAATAAACGCCGCCCACGCGCCGTTTGAACATCGCCATTCCCACGATGAAAGCGACAAGCGTCGGCAGCGCGATGACCGCAAATAGACTGAACGGAAGGCTCTTGAATGGAATCCAGAATGCGGGCAGATGCGTCAATTGATTCCAGTCCATGAAATCCGGAATGCCCGGCGTGGATTGAATTTTTGTGCTGATGGAGTCGGATGCCTCCAACTTCAGGAACATCGCCATGCAATAGCCTCCCAGCCCGAAGAATACGCCCTGCCCAAGGCTCAGCACACCAGCCTTGCCCCATAACATCACCAACCCCACGGCCACGAAGGCATAAGTGAGGTATTTGCCTAGAAGGTTGAGCCGGAAGATGTCCAACGAACAAGGTAGCACAACCATCAAGAGCAACGCCATGGAGATCAGGCTCGTCAAGCCAAATCCCCCTCTGAATACGCGCGTGTATATGTTTTTCATATCGTGGATGAGTAGGTGTTTAGTAGGTGTTTATCAGTGTGAGCGCACTTTGCTTGGGAACAATCCCTTTGGCCGAATCATGAGAAGGATGACAATCGCAGATAACACGGCCACTTTGCCCATCGTTCCCTCGAGAAAAAACTCGGAGATGGACTGACCCTGGGCGATTCCAAAAGCGGAAGCGACGGTGCCTAGGAGGCTTGCGGAGCCGCCGAACACCACGACTAGAAACGTGTCCACGATATAGCGCGAGCCGCTGTCGGGACCCGTTGAGCCAATCGTGGTAAAGGCCGCGCCCGCGACACCGGCAATGCCACAACCCAGGCAGAATGTAAACCGGTCCACCAGTTTGGTGTTGATGCCCACGGCGCCGCTCATGACGCGGTTTTCCACCGTGGCTCGCATGTGCAAGCCGGTCCGAAAGCGATACATGAAGAACCAGACTCCGAAAGTCAGCAGAAGTGTCAGCGCCATGACAAACACGCCGTTGATCGGTATGTCAATGTTCGGTGTGGGCTTGAAGGAACCCATCAGCCATTCAGGAAGCTTGGGCGTTACCTCTCGCGCTCCAAATATCGATCGGAAGGCCTGCTGCATGATCAGGCTCAGGCCCCAAGTGGCAAGAAGCGTGTCGAGCGGACGTTTGTAGAGAAACCGGATGAGAGACCATTCGACCAGCAGTCCAACCAAGGCCGCCACGATGAATGCCACGAAGATGGCGATAACGAAATAATAAGGCTGGAGCGCAGGCGCGTGATTGGAGACCAGCGTCGAACATAGATAGACGGTGTAGGCTCCTAGAGCCATGAATTCGCCATGAGCAAGATTGACCACGCCCATTTGCCCGAAGATGATCGCCAGGCCAAGGGCCATGAGCAGCAACACGCTGAACAGACTCAAGCCGGCAAATCCTTGCATCACGGTGATATTCCACAATTCAGAACCGTTATAGTCTAACATCTTTTTTTTTTTTGAGTTTGGATTTCGGTTTCCACCTCATCTGGCGCTCCGGGCGGGGGGCCACCGGCCCGGAGCCATACGGGTCATACGAGTCATTGATAGCCCTTCGGGAAAGGATTGGGCTCAATTAACTCGGATTCGTAAACCACCTTGGCCTGGCCGTCAGGCTCCCACCGGCCGATCCTCAACTTGCTCCACAAATGATGGTTGGTGTCGTGAATGCGCACATAGCCCTCGGGCGCGCCCTTGAATTCCACGCCCGAAGACGCGGCGGCAATCTTGTCAATATCGAAACTGCCGCACTTTTCAACCGTCAGCTTCCATAACCAGGGCCCGAGATAGGCGGCCTGAGTCACATCGCCAATCACGGCCTTGTCACCATACTTGGCCTTGAACGCCTTGACAAACGCCTCGTTGTTTGGGTTTTGCAGGCTCTGGAAGTATTTCATTGCGGAGTAGAACCCAACCAGGTTTTCGCCGCCGATTCCCAACACTTCATCCTCAGTGGTGGAAATAGTCAGCAACGTCTGTTTGTCGGAGGTGATACCGGCCGCGTGGAGTTGTTTGTAGAAGGCCACATTGCTGCCGCCCACGATGATTGCGTAGATCACATCCGGCTTCTTGAGCCTGATCTTGTTGATCAACGTCCCGAAACTGGTGCTGCCGAGCGCGTAATACTCCTCGCCCACCACGGTGCCGTGGAGAACGTTCTCGATGTACTTTCTGGCGATTTTGTTCGAGGTGCGCGGCCAGATGTAATCCGAACCAATCAGATAAAACGTCTTGGCGTGCTTCTCCCTGGCAATCCATTCAAGGCCGTCTATGATTTGCTGTGTCGCCTCCTGGCCGGTATAGATCACGTTCTTTGACTGCTCCAAACCTTCGTAGAAAGTAGGGTAGTAAAGCATTCCGTTATCCTTCTCGAACACGGGCAGCACCGCCTTGCGCGACGCGGAGGTCCAGCATCCGAAAACGGCGGCCACATGATCCTCCTCCAGCAGTTTCTTGGCCTTTTCAGCGAACGTGGGCCAGTCGCTGGCGCCGTCCTCGACGATGATCTTGATCTTCCGCCCGAGAATGCCGCCGGAGGCGTTGATTTGTTCAATGGCCAATTGCTCGGCCTCAATCGAACCTGTCTCGCTGATGGCCATCGTGCCGGTGGCCGAATGCAATTGGCCGACAGTGACCGTGTCGTCAGTCACAGCCAGGCCGGTGGTGTCCACCTGGGCGGTGGGAAAATCCGCGGCGGACAGGTCGCCGGCAAAGCAGCCGGCCAGTGCAAGGGCGGTGGTGAATTTGAGCAGTTTTAGGCGCAGTGTCTGATTCATTTTCCAAACAGTTTTCATAATGGTTTAGGAGGCGGTTGAGTTGGGGTTGGGTTTACACACAGAATGTGGCGGTGGATTCAAACGGTTTCGGTTTCATCGAAGCGGAGGAAACCTCGCTAAAAATTTGCGGCGCCGGCCGCGCGCCAGACGCGCATTGAGATGTCAGAGTAAGGGCCGCCTCCGACATTGGAACGGCCTGTCTCTCCGTGGGCGGGCGATTCTCAGCCGAAGACGGAGGTGGCATCGTCGATGAGTCCTTTGACAGTGAAGCGCCCACCAACGACATGGCCTTCTCAAAAATGTCATCTCGAAAAACTTTGCCGATGATTTCCGGACGCAACGCGGGACTCGAGTCGGATGCGTTCAGCGCGCGCACCAGATCCAAGACCCATTTGCCCCGCGCCCGGCTGGGAAGGCCGGCTGTAGATCCATCGTAAATAATGAAATCATTTACAGGAGCGCGCCCGCGACCGGACTCGAACGGCCCCACGAGTGAATTGGCAAGAAGGCGTTGGTCCACATCAAAATACTGCGGTTGGGCCAGCATCCGCGACAACTCAGGGCGGTTGGCGGGAACTTCGCAATACTGACTGGCCTCAATCAGCGCCGCCAGTAGCCGCAAGTGTTCCTCTTCGCGCTTCTCGGCGAATTCCTGGAGCACAAGAAGCACTTTGTCCGGATGAGAAGGTTCTATCTGGCTGGTCGTGGCAACCACCCAGCCGTTTCCGCTCAGGCTCGCCGCCGAGTTCCACGGCTCGGCCACGCAATAGCCATCCAGATGGCCGGCCCGATACGTTTCATAAACCAAGGCGGAAGGGATTACTATCACCCGCACGTCGAGATTCGGATCGATCCCTCCCGATCGAAGCCACTTGCACAGGCAATAGTTTTGCGAGGAAAGATCCAGAACCACCGCGAACATGAAAACACGCGCGCCTTTGTGTTTGCGAACGACGCAGCCCAACGAGTTTGCGTCTCGAACGCCCAATTCCCACAACTCATTGGAAAGTGTGATCGCGCTTCCATTCAAGCCCAGCAGCATCCCTGTCAGACACGAACGGCGCACGACGCCGATTCCGCAGTAAATGGAGAAGAGCATGCTGGCGTGCGCCGCCGCGGCATCGAGCTCCTCGTGCAAAAGTTTCTCGCGAATGGTCGCCCAGCCAACCTCGCGCGAGAGGCGCACCGCCAGTCCGTATTTCTCAAACAGACCCAACTCCTGCGCGGCGATTACAATCGCGCAGTCGATGGTCGCGGCAAACCCGAGGTCTAAGTGGTCGTGGGATTTGCCGGTTCGGGACTTGGTTTTGGCGAACCGCACGAAGCAAACTTAAGCAGAAGGCGTACCAGACGGGCTTGGCCGCTCCCTCCCGCCTGGCATTGAGCGCGGCTGTACGCAACTTTTAGCATTACTCAAACAAGTGCGGCGCTTGCAAATGCCGATGGCGAATGTATAGGTATGACTCGTGTGGAGACGCGAGTCTGAGTCAACACCAAGCATGAAAACCACCATCGACAGCCGCCATCTTCAGGTTTACGTGATCCTGGCGCGCACATCCAATCTCAGCCACGCGGCCGAGGAATTGCAAATGACCCCCTCCGGCGTCAGCCATTGCCTGAAGGCGCTGGAAACCGATCTGGGCTGCCGGTTGTTTGATCGCAATTCGAGGAAATTCTTGCTCTCGCAGGCGGGCCGCGAGTTTCTTGCCGGCGCGGAACAAATACTTGACGACATGAAGTCCATGCGCGGCAAGATCAGCACATGGATCGACTGGCGGCAGGGCCAGTTGCTCATCGGGGCCAACAGCACCGCCTGCCAGTTTCTGCTGCCGCCCATCTTGCGCGAATTTCGGGAGAGTTTCCCCGGCTTCACCATCAAAATCGAGCAGTGCTCTTCCCGGCAGGCCGTCGCACTGATCATGGACGAGCGCCTGGACCTGGCCCTTCTGACGGAAGGGTCCGAACACGCGCCCGGAATTGAGTTCAATCCGGTGGGAGAGGACGATTTGCAATTCATTCTCAACCCGCTGCATCCGTGGGCGATTAAACGCAAGGCCCAGCGCGAAGACATTCCCAACGGCAAACTCATTCTCCCGGAGCGAAGCGGCAACACCTACGCCATCATCGAGTCCTATTTCCGCGCCGCGAACATCACCATCCAGCCCTTCATCGAAATCGCCAACGAACAGGCCATCAAGGAATTTATCCGGCTGGATATGGGCGTGGGCATCCTTCCCAAGTGGCTGGTGGCGGATGAAATCAAGGAGGGGTTGTTGGCGAGCCTGCCACTGGGACGGCAGCGTTTGAAGCGCCGCTGGGGTGTGCTCCACTCAAAAGGACGCGCGCTGAGCCTGGCCGACAATCTCTTCATCAATCTCAGCAGAAGCGTGTTTCAGTCCTTGGTTCGATCTTCGGAGGTCTGAATTCTTTTCCGAAATCCACAATGGAGCATCGATTGCCGCGCAATCAGTACAGAATTCGGTCTCATTTGCATCTTAACTGTCACGAGTTTCTTAACATTCAACACTCTCAGAGCGGCGCACATTGTTTCTTTTTGTTCAGAAACGTGTCGTCTATTAGCCATGCGGGTCTAATGGCAATGCCCTATTCCGTAAACCCTGAGTCCTCTCAGCACCCGCCATGCCGAACGCTATTGGCCGGAGGCCTGCTCCAGCCGTGTATGGGGAAGTAAGGTGCGACGAATGCGGCGGTTACTCGCCGGGTTTTACCAGCGAGGAAAGCTTCTCGTTTGCTTTGCTGAGGTCTGCGGGACGATCGGGTTCCGCGGCGGGTGAAGCGGGCGCGGCGGAGGGAGTTGGCTGCGTCAACTGGCGCAGCCTGGCTTCGTCGACTTTGGCCGTTTCCGGCGCGGGGGTTGCCCCGGCGGGTTTTGCCCCGGCGGCGGCGACGGTGAGGCGGTCGAGGATTCGTTCGGAAGGCGCGGGTTCCTGGGCGTCGCCGCGCAAATAGGCGGCGACGCGGCTTCCCGAAGTGGCGCCGGAGGTTTCCGCCAGATTCTCCTTGGCTTTGCGCACGACCTCCAAAAAGTAACTCTCGAGATTCTGTTGCGGGTTATCGATTTCGACCTGCTCCAACGCCACGTCGCGCCGGATGATATCAAGCACTTTTTGCATCGTTTCGCGCGGCAGGAGCGGGGCGGTGATCCGGATGGTGTCGGGCTTGGCGAGCAGTTCCTTCAAGGTTCCCGCCGCCTGAATTCTGCCGCCGTAGTAAATGACCACGCGGTCGCACACGTCCTGGACATCGGACAATAAATGGCTGCTCAAGATGACCGTTTTGCCGCGGCGCGCCAGCGTGAGGATCAAATCTTTGACCTCGCGACAGCCAATGGGGTCCATGCCGGCGGTCGGTTCATCCAGGATGATCAGGTCGGGGTTGTTGATGAGCGCCTGGGCCAAACCGATGCGGCGTTGCATCCCTTTCGAAAACTCGCCCACGACGCGTGTGCGCACACCGCTCAGGCCAACCATCTCCAGAAGTTCCTCGGTGCGGCTGCGACGCTCGGCTTTGGAAAGGTGGAACAAATTGCCAAAAAACTCCAGCGTCTCGTGCGCGTCGAGAAACCGGTAGAGGTAAGATTCCTCCGGCAAATAGCCGATCAACGCTTTGGTGGCGACGTGGCGCGGCGAGTGGGAAAAAACCTCGATGTGCCCGCGCGTGGGATAAAGCAATCCCAGGAGCATTTTCACAGTCGTGGATTTGCCCGATCCGTTGGGGCCGAGCAAACCGAAGACTTCTCCGCGCCGCACTTGAAAATCCACGTTGTCCACCGCGCGGGCCTTGGGACGCCCCCAAAAGTCCTTGAAGATTTTAGTCAAGCCGCGCACGGCGACCACATTGGGCGCGGCGGCGATCTCCGCCGAGGAGACAACCGGCGTGGCGGCGCGAATCTGTTCCAAAGCGGTGGGAGCGGGCATGGCAAAGTCAGGCAAGTTTTGGCGTCAACTGCGGGCGCGTGGCGGCGGGGGATTCGGCGGGCCGGCTTTCGACGGCGGGGAGATGAGGCTCCAATTCCTCGCCCTGCCGCACCAAGCGCGCGCTGTTAAAGACGACAATCAGCGAGCCGGCCACATGCAGCATCGCGGCGACAATCGGGTTGATGATTTTCATGGCCGCCAAAATCAATCCGCCAATGACAAACACAATGCCGAAAAGAAAATTCTGGTTTATCACCGCGCGCGTCTGGCGCGATAATTTCACCAAAAAGGGCAGGCGGCGCAGATCGTTATTCATCAACGCGATGGTCGCGCTATGAATGGCCACTTCACTGCCCGCGGCGCCCATCGCGATTCCCAGGTCGCCGGCGGCCAGCGCGGGAGCATCGTTGACGCCATCGCCCACGACGGCGACGCGATAGCCTTTGGCGCGCGTTTGGCGGACAAATTCCACCTTGTTTTGCGGCAGACACTCGCCCATCACTTCTTCGCAACCGATCTCGCGCGCGACCCGGATGGCCACCGGCTGGCGGTCGCCGGAGACCATTGCGATGCGTCGAACGCCCGTGCTTCGCAGCTCGGCCAGGGCCTCCTTGGCTTCGGCGCGGGTTTGATCCTGCAGGCCGATCCAGCCGAGGTATTCGCCATTGCGGGCGACAAAAATGAGGCTGAATCCCTCGGTTTCATTCAGATCGACTGATTTGAGGAAATCGTCGCCCACGCCTTGGTCTTTGAGCCATTGGGCGCGGCCAATCAGGATTTTGGCGCCCTCAAGGGTTGCGCTGACTCCCCGGCCGGCGGTCTCGGAAAAGTCCTTTGGCTCAAGCAGGGACAGCCCGGCTTCGCCGGCCAACTGGGCCAGCGCTTTGGCGGTGGGATGGTTGCTGTATTTCTCGGCGGAACCCGCGAGGCGCAACAATTCGGCCGGGGTGGTTTTGCCCTGGGGCGCCAGGCGGCTGACGGCCAGCTTGCCGGTGGTCAATGTGCCGGTTTTGTCAAAAACAAAGGCGTTGATGCGGGCGGCCAGTTCGATGTCGCTCACATTTTTAATCAGAATCCCCAGGCGGGCGGCGGCGGAGAGCGCGGCGACCATGGCGCTGGGCGTTGCGAGAATAAAGGCGCAGGGACAGGCAACAATGAAGACGGCGATCACGCGGCTCAAATCATTCGTGAAAGCCCACACCAGCGCGCCGATGACAAGCACCAGCGGCGTGTAAAAGCCCATGTACTGATCGATGATTCGCATGATCGGGAGCTTGGTTTTTTCCGCCGCCAAAATCAGGTCGCGCACTTTGCCCAGCGTCGTGTCCCGGCCCGCGCGCGTGACGCGGATTTCCAACGCGCCGGTCAGGTTCTGTGTGCCGGCAAAAACCTCATCGCCCGGCTTTTTGTCCACCGGCAGCGATTCGCCGGTGATATTGGCCTGGTTGAAAGAGCCGTGGCCGGAGACGATCACGCCGTCCGCCGCGACGTTGTCCCCGGGGCGGACCCGAATGATATCGCCCACCGCAAGAAACTTGGTGGCGACTTCCTCCTCGCCGTTGGCCGTGATGCGGCGCGCCTTGGCGGGGGTCAATTTGATGAGGGACTCAATCGAGGCGCGCGCGCCTTCGGCGGTGCGGGTTTCGATGATTTGGCCCAGCAACATGAAGAAAGCGATGACGCCCGCCTCCTGGTAATGGCCCGAGCCAAAGGAAGCCATGACGGCCAGCGCGACCAGTTCATTGGTGGTGAGCAATCCGCCGCGGAGATCAAGGAAGGCTGTCAACATGATCGGATAGCCCAGGATGACCGTGCCAATCATGGCGCTGCCGGCCGCAACGGCCTGGCCGCCGTCAAAGAACCAATTCACAAAGAAGGAATTGAGGACAAAGAGCAATCCGATCAACGTTTGGGCCAGCGGCACCACCGCATGCTCATGGTCTTCCCCGCACGAAATGGACGACTCGTCATGAAGATGATCGTGGTCGTGTTCGTGTTCGTGGTCGTGATGATGGCGGCGGCTCAGCAGTGAGGTTACTTGCATTGAAAGAATGGGTTAAAGTTTGATGATTCGGCCTCCCTCATTCGTAAATATGTAATACAGAACACGCAACACGAAATACGTGTTGCGTGATGCGTGTTGCGTGATGTTCGTCATTGCACCTGATTGGTTTCCGCCGGCGGCGCCACAGGCTCGCTGCCCACATGGAGTCGGATTTGGCGGCCGTTCTGGTGCGGTTCCAGAATCTTGTCTTTTGCGGTGGCCAATACCCGCTCCAAGGCGGGCATGAGCAATACAGTCTTGAACATTTCCGGATCGCGCTCGTAATTTGTCCGGAACAACATAAAATTCGTCGCCTCGGCGGCCACGCTTCCCACCACCCGCGCCCGTTCGGTTTCAGCCTGGTTGATGCTGGACTGAGCATCGGCAAGGGCCTTGTAGCGCGTGGTGTTGGCGGTGGTAAGGGCCTGGTCGCGCGCCTTTTCACGGTTGACCGTGGCCTTGTTGACGCCTTCAAATTCTGGCTTCAGATAGCGCGCCGGCGTGGCTTGAAAGTCCACCTGCACGACTGTCACCCCAAGTTGCTCCTGGTCAATCAACTGCTTGACGCGCCGGGTGACGGTCTCGCGAAATTCGCCCCGCTTGGTCGTTAATATGTCATCCACGGGAAACTGGCTGCAGGCAAAAAGCAACGCGTTGTTCAAAGCGTTCGTCACGAACGACGGGCTGTCCGCGAAATCGAAATGAAACCGCACGGGATCATTGACGTTGAAGAGCAAGGTGCCGTTGACGAGAACGATGTTGGTGTCGGCGGTCAATGCGTAACTGGCGCTCCGGGGGTCCAGCGATGTCAGCGCGGGAGGCGCGTCGGCGTTTTTCAAGCGGTCCTCGACTGTCTGATCCCAGCCGACCGTCGAGTCCACCCGTTGCAGCCCGGAAAATGGAATCATCACGACTTCATCAATCGGTTTGGGAAAGGCAAAATGAAAGCCAGGTCCCAAAAGCGCCTTCTGTCCTTCGCCCACCGGCCGGCCCAGCCGCAGGATAATGGCCTTTTGCTGCGATGCGACGCTAAAAAAGCCGGAACCCAGGAACACAACCACCAGGCCGACCATGATGATTTTGACGATGAAAAAGCTGCTGCGCAAAGCGTCTGACAACGCTTGCGAGCCGGCTTCTTCGGCGGGAGGCAATGGCGCGGGCCCCGGCGCGCCGGGCGCGGGAACGACGGACGCGGGGGTGACGGGCAACAGCAGGTTTGGGTCGTTATCGCTCATTGATTGGCCGCCGGGGGTTGAGAGGATGGGGCCGCGACTTGCTGGGCAATGCCATCGGAATTGGTATTGGTCGTTTGACTGCCCGGCCCTTTGGGCGGCTCGAGCAGGTTCAACGGGATTTGGCCCCGATCAAAAATCCAGGTCGTGTTCTGTTTGAACATTTCCTCGAAGGCGGAAAGTTCCATGATGAAACTCGCCAGCTTTGGATTCTGGCTCAACACCCGCAGGGATTCAATCATTTCCGATTCGCCTTTGCCGCGAATGGCCTTGGCTTTGTTGTCGGCGTCGCTGAGAATTTTGGCGGCATCGCGATTCGCATCCGACGTAATGATGGCGGCCTTCTCCTGGCCGTCGGCTTCGATGTCCTTGATGAATTTCTCGCGCTCGGATTGCATGCGGTCGAAAACATTCTGCGTGACGGTTTGAGGCAGTTCGATTTGCTTGAATTGCACGAACTTGATTTCCAATCCGTAATTGTTGGTCTGCACATTTCTCTGAACCCGGTCGAGGATTTCGCCTTCAATCTGGGTGAATTTCATTTGCTTTTCATCGGCGGAAACGAAGTCGGAAAATTGATGCTGACCGGCGACCTCGAGCTTGGCGCTGCGCACCATGTTTAGCAAAGCCGCCTCGGCCTCGGCGATCGAGCCATCGCGAAATTTTGGGAAAAACGCCCGCGCGTCCTCGATTCTCCAACCGACGTAAGTGCGGAGCAGGATGATATTCTGGTCATTGAGCTTTACCTCCTCAAGTTTGTCCTCATCCTCGAAATTTTGGATGCGCTGATCCAGCGTATAGACCATTTCAATGGGCCAGGGCAGGCGCAGGCCCGGCCCAGGCGTGCTCTTGACGCGCACGACTTTGCCAAAAAGAGTGATGACGGCGACCTGCGATTTTCGGACCTGAAAGACAAAAAGCATCAGGCCGAAAATCAGGATCAGCACGGCTGCTATGGCGATAGTGAGGGGACTGCGTTTCATATCATATCGTATTGTTCTTACTTGGAACCGGCCTGCGGGGCGACGGTGGGAACATTGAGTTGATCGAGTAAATCGGGCCGGATTTTGCTTTCCCGGTTGATTTCCAAAACCTGATTGGTTTCGCTGGTGGCTATCACAATTTTCGAGCTTGCCGCCCCGCCCATTTCCGCCTGCAAAATGGCGCGCAGTTCATAGACGCCGGGGGCGGCGGAATAAGCCATTGCCTGGTTGGCGAAGAGCGCCGCCCGCGCCTTGGCATCGGTCCGGGCGCGGTACTGCGCGGCCTCGGCCTGGGCGATGATGTTCGACGCGCCGGCCCGGGCCAGCGAGTTGGTGCTCAGTTTGTGGGCTTCGGCGTCCAGGATTTTGGACTCGCGCGTTTCGCGCGCGCCGACGAATTGTTCGTAATACTTGGCCACCTTGGAGGGGGGATGGATGTCTTCCAATCCCACAAAAGTTATATGCGCTCCGAGATCGCGCGCGTCGCTCTGGGCTTGGATGGATTGGCGCAGCGCCTCCGCCGCGCCGCCCCGGCCGCGAGCCATCAAATCATTCAAATCAGCGCTTGCCAGATAATGCGAAACTTCCCGCGTCGCAAGCGCCTTGAGCAGCGTTTCCGGGTCTTCGTTGATGTAAGCCCAACTGGTTAGATTGGTGATTTGGTATTGGACGGGGATGCTCACCGCCAGAAAACTGACGGCGGGGCTGCGGTTCGTCGCGCCGGGTTCCTGCGTGGCGTTGGTGAGGGCCGGATCGCGGCTGGCGATGGGAAAGATTTCCTCCTGCGCGTGCGGGACGCTCCAAAGCACGGTGGAATTGGTCTCCGGCTCGGCGCCCACGATAAAACTTTGGATGCGTTCGGTCGCGTAAGTGTGCGCCTGGTCAATCGGCCAGGGCAGTTTGAAATGGAGGCCCGGCCCAATGACTTCCCGGCCCGCCACCGGCGCGCCAAAGCGCTCCAACAAGGCTTGCTGGCCGGGCGAGACAAACACGACGCATGTGGAAAGCAAAAGAATGCCCAGTTGCGCCAGAACCAGCCAGGCGAGCGCCGTCTCTAAAAACTGATAGAACCATGTGTCGGAAACCTTGAACCCAAATTGATAATCCAGGGCGTGCGCGGCTGTCGTGATGATCGCTTCGGGTTGTCCCAAGAGGCCGACCAGGCGGCTTTCGTAAATCAGGCGCGTCTCGCGTCCTTTGACCCGCACACGGTAAATTTCAAGGATCAGCGCCAGGAGCGTTTCCAGGGCGATCAATCCTGAGATGACGCACAACACGCGCGCGACAATCAAATCCGCATTGGGAAAGCCGGCCAGGACGGCCCCAATGCTGCCCGCGGCAAAGAAACAGGCGTAGGCGCTCAGCAGCATGTAGGCGGCCCCAGGACGCAAGAGCTTCTGCTTTTGCAGCCGCGCAAATCCGCTTGCGTATTTTCCCAGCAAAAACAAAATCAACCCGCACAACCCCAGCAGCGCCATCGCCAATTGTGCGCGGTCCGGCACGATGCGCGTTTGATCGGCCAGCATTTTCCACGGCAAATATGCGGCGGCGGCTTGCAGCACGAATAGCAAGAGCGTGAAAAGCGGGACGAAAAACCGCTCGAATTGTTCCCGCGAGCGCCGGGCCGGAAAAGTGTCCGCCTGGGCGGTCGCGAAAATGGATTCGCCGCGCGTCTTGCTGATTTCATCCAATTCGAGCTTCTCGAAATGTTCGCGCTCCTCCAGGCGCATTTGAAAGTAACTGCCCAGCGCCACGAGCAGGCCGAATGCTGTAAGGATGGTGCCCATCATCCCTGACGCCGAATCAACGAAGCGGCTGATCAACAACATGGCAATCGCCGCCGCCAGCAGCGCAATCCAGTTTAGCAACCCAATTCTCTTAACGTGCGAGTCCATTAAAGTTTAGCTTAATTCACGATCCTCAAAAAGCACCAGCGCAAGCGCCAGCACGGCGCCGATATATGCCGCCGCATATCCCAGCGCCCTGGCCAGGTAGCTGGCGGGAATCGGCTGGGTGCCGTTCAGCGCGTCGGCCATCCAAAACAATTGCCAGTTGGGCGTGATGGCGTAAAGCACTGACGCCCACCACGCGCCGGCTTTGGCGCGTGTGCCCCAAAAATAATCCGAGACCAGGCCGAGCAAAAAGAGCGCCGAACAAATGCTCATCGTCGGCACCATGTCCAGCCGCGTGGAGCATGCCAGAGCCAGCGCCGCCACGATGAGCAGCGCCATCAACAGCAGGCACGAAGCTGGAATGACGCGCCAATCAATGCCCTTGTAATCCAACTGCATCCGGCCGGGGTCGCGCGGAATATATTGCAAAACCACAAAAGCCACAAACACCATAATGACCACCGCCAGCACCGCGTCCGAAACGAAGGGGCGCCGAAGGAAAAAGTTCGTAAAACCCGCGATTGCGTATGCCAGCGCCACCGCGCCGCAAAACACTTCCAACCCCGGATAATCGATGTCCCCGTAAGCGTCAAAAGCCATTCGCGTCGCCAGCAGGGCCGCAATGCACGTTACGAAGGTCAGCAGCACCAGCGCCGCCGACAGCCCGGCATATTTGGCCAGCAAAAACCGCGCGCGCCCCACGGGTTTGGACAACACCGCCAAAGCCGTGCCGCTGCGAATCTCCCGCGCCACCGACGCCGAAGCGCTCAGGACGGATCCGAACAACCCCGCCAGGAACATGACCGCCAGCGCGCTGTTCTTCACCAATTTTGGCTCTTCGCCAAACCCGAAGTAATTGACGCAAGCCAGGAAAACCTCGAATGCCGCCGCCGTGGTCATCAGCAGCAGGAAAACCGGCTCCCGAATCAGTTCCATGAAGGCATTGCTTGCAATAGTGACAAACTGTCGCATTAATTTCTCACCGCCAAAAACAGCGGCGGTGTCGCAGAGATTACGACCCCGACGCCCAATTGCAAAGACCTAAAATGGGTAGTCACGGGGGATTTTGGACAACCTTCGGGGGCAAAGATTCAATTTGCGCCGCCCAGTCTGAAATTTTCATCGAGTTGAGTTGCCGCATTCCGAGATTTTCCGCAAAAACATTTACGCGACCAGAAAATTCTGGGATAAGGATTCCGTGCCGACTGGCAATCCATGCCTTGAGATATTTGTCCGCTGTGCCGAGGCAACTCGCGACCACAAGCTGATTCGCCGAGAAAACAGGCAGGATAAGGAGTTTCACTTCCAAAACTGGTTCAGGGACCGGCTTGCCGAAACGAAACTGAACTTTGAGGTCACCATTCGCGGATGGACGGTTGGATATCATTGGCTGATGCCGTCGTGGGGGCCGGCTTCTCGCTTGTCAATTGTCATCCGGTTAAATCCGAGATGTCCGTTGCCACCCCTAAATCACAAGCCAAAGAACCTATTCAACTCGATATTGTCATGGTTTGCCGAAAGCAGGCGGCGGATAATCGCAAGAGAACTGATGCCAAGGTTGGATTTCAACGGGCGCTTGAACACGCGATCGCAAAAACGAACAGATTGAACGCATGCGGCCTTTTTCTCTCCGTTAACCGAAATTTCATGGATGGGCAGGCGGCGCAACTCTAAACCATTGATTTCC
>VFSW01005032.1_pt1 | contig 19647 bp, 17 predicted proteins | sample 5358111 | NCBI WGS metagenome assembly VFSW01 (sample SAMN11554181, study PRJNA540505) | mine drainage metagenome | isolation source: sediment from site ElyBrook_90M | place: USA: Ely Copper Mine, Vershire, VT | collected 2017 | reverse complement strand
CGTCTAGCCTGGCCAAGGACGCGGGGCTTTCAACCCCGCAACATGGGTTCAAATCCCGTTGGGAGCAATACTCTAGTAGAGAGATTTAATGTTTTTATCAACAGTGCACTTAAGTTATCAGATGGCTCTGCTCTGGGCTTTCTGGTACGTTTATTGGTATGGCTCAGCATTTTACGAAATCATTAGCAAAAGATACAAGAAAACTGAACACATGCAGCCCTTGATGCCCATGCTGTTGCAGAACTTGCTTCTCATAGCAGCTTTTCTGTTCTCACTTACAAATATAGCCCAAAGCTATCCCCTTCTTGGTGTCACACTTCTTGCAAATTCAACATTTGCTCTCTATCTTGGCTTTGCAATTACAGTTTTAGGCCTAGGATTTTCAATCTGGGCCAGGCGACACTTAGGTAGCAACTGGAGCGGTACCGTAGTGCTCAAGAAAGGTCATACACTAGTAAGGAGTGGGCCATATGCCATAGTGCGCCACCCAATCTATACTGGAATCAGCTTTGGAATAGTTGGCTCAGCAATAGCTTTGAATACAGTTTCAGGAATATTAGGAATCATATTCGTTATCCTATTCTCTTTGCTTAGAATATCAGCAGAAGAGAGACTGATGCGCGAAAAGTTCGGTAAGGAATATGAAGAATACAGCAAACAAGTCAAGATGTTTATCCCTTGGATCTGGTAAAAACCCAGACAGATTACTTGCTTATGGCAACTGGAGCTTCAACTTTAGGTACTGGAACATAGCAGCATCCCGAATCAAAGTGGTTTTCACCTGAGTGGATCCACTTGCCCGAGCTATATTCTGTGACTTCACAATTACAGTTCTTGCAACTTACCATTGAATCACTACATAATGCACAATTGTTTTATGGCTTATCTCATATTTAAACAAAGGGGTTTTTTTACAGTTTTTTAACAATCTCTGTTATTTTGGCACATTTTCTCCTGTTTCCATCACGAAATTATATAGCCGCTGCTGACCAAAATAATTAAAAGGCTCAACTGGGGATTATTATCATGCCAATTGATACTATACTAGTTTTTAATTTCGGAGGGCAATACTGCCACCTAATAGGCAGGAGGATAAGGGACAGCGGGGTTTATTCAGAGGTAGTCCAATCTGACCTATCTCCAGAGGAGATAAGGCGCCTGGGCAGGAAATTCAATATAAAGGGAATAATACTATCCGGTGGACCGTCGAGCATTTATGACGAGGACGCTCCCAAAATGGACAAGGCCGTGCTAGATTTGGGGTTCCCTATACTTGGCATATGCTATGGCCACCAGCTCCTTGCAAGCTATCTGAACGGGAAGGTTGTACGCGCCACAAAGAAAGAATACGGGTCCTCATACGCAATTATAACCAAACCAGTTGGAGTATTGAAAGGGCTCGGCAAGAAGGAGGACGTATGGATGAGCCACGGAGATACGGTCCTGAGCGTTAACAAGGACATGGAAGTGCTGGCGCACACGACAAACTGCCCAATCGCAGCATTCAGGCATAAAACCCAGCCGATATTCGGCGTGCAATGGCACCCGGAGGTCGTCCACACCAAGAACGGTGGCAAGATACTAGAAAATTTCATATTCGATGTATGCAAATCAGAGGCCAAATGGGACGCAGAGCGTACTGCCATAGGATACATCGAAGAGATAAGGAAGGAAGTAGGCAAGGAGAGGGCAATAATCGCAATGAGCGGAGGAGTAGATTCCAGCACTGCAGCGGTACTCGCATCAAAAGCCCTCGGAAAGCGGCTCACTGCGGTTTTCGTCGACACTGGCCTTATGAGAGAAAATGAGCCTGCAAAGATCAAGAAGATGGCACAGAAGCTTAACGTGAACCTGATACAGATAGATGCAAGCAGGACATTCCTCAACGAATTAAAGGGCGTATCTGAGCCTGAGCAAAAGAGGAAGATAATAGGCAGGGAATTCATAAGGACATTCGAGAAAGTCGCAAAGAAGGTCAACGCAAGGTATTTGATTCAGGGGACAATCTACCCTGACAGGATAGAATCGGGACATTCAAAGAAGTCAAGCGTCATAAAGACCCACCACAATGTTGGAGGCATACCAACAGACATCAAGTTCAAGGGCGTCATAGATCCGCTAAGAGACCTGTACAAGGACGAGGTCAGAAGGCTTGCGACCAAGCTAAAGATGCCACAGGACATGGTGCACAGACAGCCATTTCCTGGCCCAGGGCTTGCAGTGCGTGTAATCGGGGAGATTACGCAGGAGAAAGTAGACGTACTTAGGAAGGCAGAATCTATAGTATCAAGAGAGCTTGACAAGTTTGCGCTAAGCAGCAGGCCATGGCAGTATTTTGCCGTGCTCACGGACACCAAGAGCACCGGAGTAAAAGGGGATTCAAGGGCATACGGCTATGTAATAGCAATAAGGGCGGTAGAGAGCAAGGAGGCAATGACTGCGGGCTTCTCCAAGATACCCTACGATTCGCTTGAAAGGATGTCAACGGGAATTACAAGCGAGATTCCAGAAGTGGTAAGAGTGGTATACGACATAACAAACAAGCCCCCTGCAACAATAGAATGGGAGTAGCCTTAGTAAATTATCTCTTCAAGCTTTTCCTTCTTTATGCCCAAGCGTATCTCTCTGGCTATCCTCCTTCCAGTAGACATAGGCTCTTTGAATAAGTAGGTTGAATATGGTGAACCCTGAGGGTAAAGGTTCGACCCAGCAACTATTCTTGCTGAAATCTCAAACAGTGTAAAGCCATTGTTTGGATGATAGGCGGTTTCCAGACAGAATGCCCCAAGCATTCCCGGAGGGAAGAGACTGCGCGATGTCTTGACAGTATTTATGCCCATCTTCATAACTTCTGGCAGAAGGCTTTCCCTTATCACTATTGGTATGTTCCCGCTCACAGTGTAATCGAAGAATTCATCAGGCACATCGGGAAGCCCCCTGTAGGCCTCGTCAATGGTCTCCACTCTCTTATCTATCCCTAGAAGCTCAACTCGCCCCTGCTCAAGCTGCCCTACCGATTTTTCAAGAGGTGAATAGAAGTATTGGAAGTAGTAGCGCACTCCAGGCACAAAGTCCTGGATTGCAATCTTCAACGAGTCGCTCTTCGTTATTATCCCGGCCTTTACCTTTTCAACAAGTTTCTTATTTATTTCTGACTCTGAGCTTGCAGTGAAGAATCCTCTTCCGCCCTTTGCTCCAGAGAATTTTACGAAGACCTTCTTATCCACGTCGGAGATATTCTTGTATTCCCTTGGGAGCTTTAGCCCGGCGTCAGTAAGCCATCTCCTCTGTTTTGATCTGTCTCCCTCCCAGATAAGCGTTGATCTGTTGCCAAACATAGGCACTTTTAGGCGGTCCTCAATGTTTTTAGGCCCCACGTACTCAACAAATGAGCCGTGAGGTATTACTATCATGTTCTTGCTGCGCATCAGTTCCTGGTTCTTCTCATCAAGCACATCCGAAAACTTTTCTACAATTATGAATTCGTCAGGAGCAGCCTCTGGAAATGACTGGTAGAGTTGCATCCTGTCTTTAGTGCATATTCCCACAGTCCTGAATCCCTCAAGTTTAGCACCGTGAAATATTTGAAGAGCGGAGTGAGAGCATATAGTTCCGATACTTATCTTACTATCATCATACTTTGCAAGAACCTTCTGTATATCCTCTTTTGAAATCAAGTTACAACCTCTTCTAGCCTGCCCTGCGAAGCAGCCTCTTTTATATCAAGTATAGGCAGATCCATCATAGTCTCAATCTTATCTGCGCCGTGCCTCTTGAGGGCTTTCGAATACTTAAGAGTCAGCCTCCTCATCTCAGGAGAGGTAGGGCCAACCGAAGGCGCACCAGGTATTCTGGGGCTCAAATCAAAAACATAGAAGGCCAATCCCTTGTCCTTTCCAGCATCAGGATTAGGAGCTAAGGCCCCCTGCAGCGAGAAGAGCCCTATCATGCCAGGTGAATATTCCTTCCTGCATATCTTCGTGAATCTCTCTGCGGCCTCATAAACCAATGGCTTTTGCGATTCGCGCATGGTTAGGCCATAGTGACCCACCTCCTCATTTGTCACTGCCACATCGAGCAGCAGCTGCTCCCTTGCCGGAAGACCCAGCACGCCGTGGAGGTTTGTCTGCTTTCTGTCATCAAATCCCACGAAATCAAAATTATCAAAACTATCATCCAGCGCCCAGCTCTGGAAGTTTGCATTAAACTTCTGGCCCAGCACATACTCCTCCATTCTTGCACCTCTTAGGGCATCCTTGTCTATCATGCCTTCCTTGACCAAAGCCTCGCTCCTTTCGTAATAATCCTCAGGCGACTTCGCGTAGAAGAACGCCCTTTCCAGAGGCCTTGCCTTCTGCTGCACCTTCACTATCGTCATCCTGTCAATCTGCTCTGGCTTGCTAAATCCCTTAGGTATCTTGATTCCCGCTTTCTCAAGCAGCCAATACTGGCTCTTGTCCTCGGAGCGGTCTTCGGATCTTAGTATGCCCCTATTACCATAAAGCGGGACCTTGAAATCATTCTCCAGCTTGTCGTATCCAAGATATACTGAAAATGACCTGTTAGGTATGAAAATCGTATTAAGCTCGATAAGCCTGTCCTGAACCTCCTTCCTTGCTATATCTGAGAATCTCTCCACAACTATCTGATGGTCAAAGAGATGCTTGTTGTATTTGGTATATAGTTCCTCCCTGCCTTTCTGGCAGATTATGACCGTGGAAAATCCGAAGGTTTTTGCGGCTATACCGACTTCTTCAGCAGAATGAGACCCGAGTACCCCTATGGTTATTTTGGCAGGATCGTAGCTCGCTGCAATCCTTTGCATTTCACTTCTTTTAAGCACAAGATCCACCAGAAGAGAGATATTATGAGATAGGCTGCCAAGCTCTTATAAACCCTTCCACGAGTGCAAAACGATTCACGATTAACTTATTATACATTTGTTTTCAATAATAAATTGGGGATGAAAATGTCTAAAAGAGTAGTCGTAATTTTGTGTTCTGCAAGCTGCAATAAATCCCCAAAAGAGGTCAAAGAAAGCGGAAAATTTGATTAGCATGAAAAATAGGCTCGGAATAGTAGGCGGAGGGCAATTGGCCCGGATGCTCACGTACGATGCTAAGAAAATGGGATTCGTAGTCACAATCCTTGACCCCTCACCAAACTCTCCAGGCGGCCAGGTCGCCGACGAACAGATAGTGGCAGCACTCGAAGACGAGAATGCCATGATGGATCTGTCCAGCAAATCAGACTACATCACAATAGAATGGGAACTTGCCGACTCAAAACTACTGGAGAAGTTTTCAGGCCAAGGCATATCGGTCAACCCTTCTGCAATATCACTTGGCATAATCAAAGATAAGCTCGCACAAAAGCAGTTCCTCAAGAAAAATGGCCTGCCAGTGGCTGAGTTTGCCGAAATAAACTCAAAAGATGACGCACTAAGGGCAGGCCGGAAGCTCGGATACCCAATGCTACTGAAGGCAAGACATGATGCATACGATGGCAGGGGCAATGCACTGGTAAAATCAGAAAGGGACGTGCCTTCCGCAATGGAGAAACTTAAAGGAAAGAAATTGTATGTTGAAAAATTCGTCCGATTTGAAAAGGAGCTATCAGTAATGGTCGCAAGGGCCATTGATGGCGACATAGTCTCCTATCCAGTAGCGGAGAACATCCACGAGAATAATATCCTGCACACCACCATTGCGCCAGCCCGCATTAACGACTCTGCGCGACAAAAAGCGTTAAAAATTGCAGTAAGGACGATGCAACATCTCAAAGGCGCAGGCGTTTTTGGTATTGAGATGTTCTTAACCAAAGACAATCGAATCCTGATAAACGAAATCGCCCCGCGCGTGCACAACTCAGGCCACTACACCATAGAGGCATGTGCAACTTCGCAATTTGAACAGCATATACGGGCAGTGACAGGATTGCCTCTTGGTAGTGTGGAAATGCTTGTGCCATCTGTTGTCATGGTTAATATCCTTGGAGAAAGAACCGGCAAAGCCGACGTAAAAGGACTTGACAGGGCCCTCGGGATATCTGGAGTCACAGTACATATCTACGGTAAGGCCCAAACAAAGCCCGAAAGGAAGATGGGCCACATAACATCAATAGGGAAAACCACAGAAGAAGCCCTTAAAAAGGCAAGATGGGCACGAAAATATATATCGATATAGCACAATAAACAATTAACCGGTTGACAAAATGGACAAACCACTCGTTGGGATCATTATGGGATCGGATTCAGATCTTGCTCTCATGCAGGATGCTGCAAAAATGCTTGAAGAATTCAACATCCCATACGAACTCACTATCGTTTCTGCACACAGGACTCCGGATAGGATGTATGCATATGCAAAGTCAGCGGCAGAAAAAGGATTAAAAGTCATCATTGCCTGCGCAGGGGGGTCTGCCCATCTACCAGGTATGGTGGCATCTCTTACAACCCTTCCTGTTATAGGTGTGCCAAGGCAGCTCAAGACACTTGACGGGATCGACTCACTGCTCTCAATGGCTCAAATGCCTACTGGAATACCTGTTGCCACTGTCGCAATTGATGGAGCTAAAAATGCAGGAATACTTGCAGCAAGGATAATAGGCGCAAGTGAAAAGGCAGTGCAGAAAAGACTCGAGCAGTACCAAAAGGGCCTTGCAGTGACGGTTGAAGAAAGGGCAAAGGAACTGGAGGAGTTAGGGCACAAGGGATACCTAGGAAAAAAGAACACACAGTCCAAGTGACAAAATGACACAGCTAATACGATCCGGCAAGGTAAAAGACGTATATGCCATCGGCGACAATGAGCTAGAATTTATGTTTTCAGACAGGATATCTGTTTTTGACAAGATAATACCAAGCAAAATCCCGCATAAGGGGGAGACCCTTGCAAGGACAAGCGCATACTGGTTTGAACTTCTAAACAAGAATGGAATATCCACTCACTACATACGCATGACATCGCCAAATACTCTGAGGGTAAAGCGTGTCGATGTGATATCCGATTATTCAAAGCTAAACGGCAAAACCACAAACTACCTCATACCACTTGAAGTAATAGTTCGATACTTCGTATATGGCTCTTTATGGGACAGGGTGCAGAACGGCACGATAACCCCGCAGCAGCTAGGATTTAGGCCTGGGCACAAAGTGGAGAGGGCCGAGGCACTCCCCGAACCGTTCTTCGAAGTAACTACGAAGCTCGAACATACGGACAGGAACCTTACCAAGGAGGAGGCCCTGAAGATATCCGGTCTTTCCCAAAAGGAATTCGATGACATGAAGCGGCTGTGCTTAAGGATCGACGGATACATAGACTCTAAGGTCAAGCAGAGCGGAATGATACATGTTGATGGCAAGAAGGAGTTTGCCTTTGACAAAAACAGAGAGCTCATGGTCGTTGACACATTCGGCACTGCGGATGAGGATAGGTTCTGGGACGCAAAGGATGTTGAAGAGGGCAAATATATAGAAAGAAGCAAGGAGATAGTAAGACAGTACTACAGGGACTGTGGTTACCACGAAAAACTTTATTCCGCAAGGAAAGAGGGAAAGACGGAGCCTGACATACCCGCACTTCCAGCAAACATGATAAAGAAGGTAAGCGACATCTACATCAAGCTTTTCGAGGACATAACAGAGCAAAAATTCAGGTGATGTGACGAACAAAAACGAAATATCAATATTCGACCTATTTTCCCCTACAGACTACAGATACTCGGTCAAGGAACTGACTCCATATCTTTCTGAGGAGGCGTATGTCAGGTACAAGTCAAAGGTTGAAGCCGCGCTTGCAAAGGTCCTGGCCAAGAGGAAGGTAATAAGCGAGAGCGCAGCAGAAGAGATCAGCAGAGCCTCGGCTCAGGTCAAGGCAAGCGAGGTCTACGAGGAAGAGGCAAATATTGGACACGACATAATAGCACAGGTCAACATCATAAAGAAAGGCGTAGGAAAGGAGGCAAAGACCGGAGTGCACCGCACAGCTACATCCTACGACATAATTGACTCAGCAAACGCGCTGCGCTACAGCGACGCATTCAACAATATAATAATTCCAGACATGATAGAGCTCGAGAGGACATGGATAAACTCTGCGAAGAAATGGAAGAACGCCCTCCAGATAGGCAGGACCCATCTACAGCACGCCGAACCAATAACTTTCGGGTTTTCAGTTGCATGGTATGTAAGCCGTTTTGGCAATGAGCTTACAAAACTCCGGTGGGCGGTCAAGGGACTAAAGGGCAAGTTCTCAGGCGCAGTAGGCTCCTACAATGCATCATCGCTTTTTGTTGAAAATCCAGAGGAATTCGAGACTGAAGTGCTTGCGCAGCTAGGCCTTAGCCCTACAGAGATTTCAACTCAGATCGTCCAGCCCGAGGCAATGACTGATCTTATACATCACACGATAAGCAGCTTCACCATACTGTCCAACTGGGCGGATGATATGAGGAACCTGCAGCGCCCCGAGATAGGCGAAATAGGCCAGCCAAGGGGCAGGGACATATCAAGATCGTCAACAATGCCGCAAAAGGCCAATCCTGTAGGACTTGAAAACATAAAGGGCATGTGGAAGGCTACAATGCCATACATTTTTATGATGCACCTCGACCAGATATCAGACCACCAAAGAGATCTTACAAACTCGGCATCACAGCGCTACATACCACAGATACTTAACCAATTCGACTATTCAGTGAGGCGGGCTATAAGGATATCAAATAATCTACAGCCAAATGTCCAAAATATGCTCAAGAACTTCAATTTAGGGGCAGGCAAGGCAATTGCAGAGCCTCTCCAGCTTCTCCTTTCCGCATACGGCTATCCGGATTCACATGAATATGTAGGAAAGCTTGCGGATGAGTCATCCGTTAAAGGTGTTCTCCTGGCGCAGTTGGCCCTAAAGGACAAGAATCTCCAGCCCTACCTCAAAAAGTTCACTGCGAAGCAGATGGCAATCATAAAAGACCCGTCCAAGTATGTCGGAATAGCCTCAAAGAAAGCAGAAAAAGTAGCAGATCTATGGAGCGAAAGGATGAAGCAGCTTGAAAAAGAGATCGCCTGATCATCCAAGCGGGCTATCCGTATATCTATACTTTAATATGTGTGCTTTGCTCTTCTGCATAGAATCAAAACCTCTCGATGCTACCTTTATCTCACGATCTGTAATGATCTTGCCTCCAACTTTTGCTATTATCCCATTTTTGTTATAGTAATCAACTACATCCACAGGCGCAGTAGTGGCTATTACGGACCCTGTTCCACATCCCCAGGTATAGTAGCTTATATCGTCGGTAATGATGCCTTTGGACTGTTTTAATCTGCTTGCCATCTCCAACAGCAAAATAAGTTGGGGAGCCTCAAAAATATCAGAGTAGTCAGCGCCAAGGCCGAATGGCTCAAGTGCTCTTCTGGTCTTTCCTACCAAACCTCCGCTTGAAACGTTTATCCTAAGCTTTATTTTATCAAGCAGATTATTGTCCATCATTGAGTCTACTCTGAAATACGGCGTTGAGGGCTGGGCCACGATCTCTCCTAGTGTCCTATCAGTATCAACTAATGGCACATTTGCATATTTCCCATCAAGCTCTTCACGCATCAAACTGGTCGCATCTGAAGATTTCAGCATGTACCATTCCCGTCCAAAAGCATCCTCAAAGATTCTCCTTTGCAATGTCATACCGTTTGATCTCTGTTCTTCATAGAGTACCACTAAGGATAATCCCGCTTCTACATTCTTCCCTATGTGCTCTGCAGATTTCCTTACCTCGCTTAAAACAGTGCCATTCATGGTGTAAGCATGGACATCGCTATCCTCATGAAAGACAGAGCCAACTAGCGGTATAAGATATTCCTCTCCTGCCTTATTCATGTAGTTTACCATTTGCTTCTTTCCCTTTGAACTGCCGCAGTGCACTCCTATGCTTGCTATTATAGGGAAAGCCCCCTCTCTTGCAGGATCGTCTCCGGCACTTGCGAGCGTGTCCTTTATGTCTGTCCTTTTATCGATCTGCTCACATACTATGGACTTAGATCCGGATCCATCTGCAGTTATCAGGAATTTAGATTTCTCCTTTACATGTAAAAGCGGCATTCCTTTGGCGTGAACAATTTCAAATCTCTTAGGTTCTGCAACAAAGCTGAAAGTGTCTTTCAAATCCATATCCATTTCTTTATAAGAAGGCGCTCCCCTATCCAAATCTCCTTCATACCTGCTTAGTAGGGTAAACATCCAGCCCATTCCCATCCTTCCTAGTTGTTCCCCAAGATTTGCAGTCTCTCCACCGGTAAGCACTATTTCATTCTTAATGCAGGCATCTATTATCATATCCCTTAACCAGATGTTTGCGCCTACTTCTTTCGCATATGCAGAGTCCCAGTCACAAATATTCGATGCGAATAAAGGTGTGCATCCATTTCTTTTTGCAGTTTCTACCATCTTCCCTATCAATCCGTTGATCTTTGAACGCATTTCGCTTTGGATCGACACGTCCTTCATTGAAGATATCTGCGAAACAAGATGATAGTATCCTTTATCCAAGCTAAAAGCCACTATCCTGTTGAAAGATTTTCCCTGATCTATGCTGACCCCATGCTTCTTTGCAGCAACGAATGTCTCAGACTTCCTGTCGCCCCAGTCCCTTGATATCTGCTCCTTTGCAGCTTCTGGCACCACATCGAGATAAGTCCTTACTTTAACCATTCCTTTCACCAATTCAATCCAACAGTTTTTCCTTAACGTATCTGATTCCGTTTCTTGCAATCTGCAACCCCAATCCTTCCTTTGGCAATTTTCCCTCAGCCTTGAGCCTTGTCCAATTCGGATGATTATACGGTGATGAAAAAGCCTCCCAATGTGGCATCATTCCAAAAATCCTTCCCGTAGAATCGCATATTCCTGCAATCGATTTAAGAGAGCCATTAGGATTGTTAGGGTAATCCGATTCCATTGCAATTTTTCCTTCAGGATCAGTATAGAACAGGGCAATTTGGTTCCGTGCCTCTAACTTTGCCAGTATCTCCTCATTTGCAACCCTTATCTTGCCCTCGCCGTGCCTTATCGGCAGATATAATCTGTCTATTCCTTCTGTCCACACGCAATTTGACTTTTTATTTGTTCCAAGATTGACCCATCTGTCTTCGAATATTACAGAGTCGTTGTATGTTAGTGTGACAGTCTGCGTTCTATAGTCATTTCCCAAGGCAGGAAGCAGACCTGACTTTACAATTGCCTGGAATCCATTGCATACTCCTATGACCAACTTCTCATCGTCTATGAATTGCCTAATCTGTTCACCAAGCCTGTACTTGAGCCTGTTTGCATGCACATTTCCTGAGGCAATATGGTCTCCATCCGCAAAACCTCCAATTAGCGCAAGTATATGATAATCCTCAATGAGCCTAGGCCTCTCCAATATGTCGTTTATGTGGACTATGTCTGCATGTGCACCAAGCATCCTATAACCGAATGCAGTCTCCTCTTCACAATTCAGTCCGTAGCCTGAAGGTATGAGCACTCTTGTTTTTGCAATCTTTTTAGCCATTCATAATCCCTCCAGGGTCTTTTTCCATGCAGACTTCAATGAATCTATATCAGAGTCAACCACGTATTTCCCATCGAGCCCTCGTATCTTCAACCTACCTTCTTTCGTCACTACACCAATCATCGCATAAGTGGCCTTTCCCATCAACCTCTCAAACTCCTTTCGCCCTCCCTTTGGCACCGTAACAACAAAGCGGCTGTTGGACTGCGAAAAGAGTATATAATCCTCGCGCATTTCACCGGCGTAAGGCACCCTGTCAAGCTCTATTCTCATCCCGTATCCTCCCGCGAATGCCGATTGCGCCAATGCAACTCCAAGCCCTCCAATTGCAGGCGTGTGTATTGCAGTCGCAAGTTCCTTTTCAGTGACTTTGCCTATTGCATCATAAGTTATCTTATTGGCGGATTCGGAAAGTATGTATTTAGTCATTCGGCACTTTATTCCCTATAAATTTTAATCTCTCTCTGCCAAGTTTCTCGCCCATATAAGAGAAATACTCCGAAGCTCCTAGCTCATCGTAGGTTTCTCCTACTATGTAGACAAGGTCTCCCTCCTTTTTGGCATCCATTGTAACCGCCTTGCCTACATCCTTGATCTTTGCCCTTGCAGAAAACAGGAATGTTGGAGATATGGATATTACCTTCTCAACTTTTTTGCCTTTTGAATTAACCTTCATCCTCCATACGTTTTTCATGCTGTCCTTTCCTGATATGCATGGCAATCCAAATGCAGTGCAGTAGTCTGCCAGGGCCTTGTTTGCCCTAACCAACTGCCCAAGCTTATACTTTGCATCTTCAGAATCCAAAGAAGAAAGGTTCCAGCAGAAGTTGTCAAGTCCGTACATTACCTGATCATCTCTTGGAAGCTTCCCACCTACGGCTATGATCCTGCGTATAGCCTCATCAATTGCTGAGGCAACCATGTGGTACGTGTCTATCTCCGAATAGAAAGGATTTATCCCATGGGAGACTATCAGCCCCTCTTTGCCCCCATAATCCAGTAAAGACACAGTTGCATCGCTAGGTACGTCCCTATCCCTACCTACAAGCGGCTTCACGATGCTTCTAGCCTTCACCTCATGATCGTACTGCCTTAGCTTGTACTCCTTTGAGCACACATTTAGCCTCGCAAGCATCTCTTCCAAAGACCTATTCAGATCCTTAGGTTTTCCAAATCTTGGCTCTTCATTGATCTGACTCTTCCATTTAGCCTCAAGTTCCATCTCAGGAAACCCATCGTACAAGAAATCCATATCCAGATACGCTACAATATTGCTGCCATAGGTCACAAAGAACTTCCCGGTATTCTCAAACTCTCCAAGGACAGTAGCCTCTACGCCTCTTAGCTTGGCAAGCCCAAGGAATTCGTCTATCTTTGCCCGTTCCACGGCCAATGTCATCCTTTCCTGCGATTCGGATATGAGTATCTCCCAAGGCTCAAGGCCCAGGTACTTCAGTGGCGCCTTTTTCAGGTCAAGCTTAAATCCATTCGAATCCCTAGCCATTTCTCCTACTGACGAAGAGAGCCCACCTGCACCATTGTCTGTTATGCAAGTGTACAGTCCTTTGTCTCTAGCCTCCATGATCAGGTCGCTTACTTTCTTCTGCATTATCGAGTCCCCTATCTGCACAGCCTGTACAGGCGATGCCTTATCTAGTTCTGCAGAAGAAAATGTTGCTCCATGTATTCCATCTTTGCCTATCCTGCCTCCAACCATCACTATAAGGTCTCCTGGCCTGGCCTTCTTTGATACTGAAGGCCTTTCATTTATTCTCTTTGGCATTATCCCTATAGTCCCGCAATAGACCAAAGGCCTAAATCCGTATCTATCATCAAATATCTCAAAGCCGTCGACAAGAGGTATCCCGCTCTGGTTTCCCCCGTCTATTACTCCCTTATGGACCCCGTTTCTTATCCTTGCAGGATGCAGTATGCCTCCAAGCAGCTCCTTACTGTAAAACGGGTTTCCAAAACAATATCCAAAGACGTTGAATAGAGGCTTTGCCCCTATTCCAGCTCCGATCACATCTCTGTTCACTCCCAATATCCCTGTTATTGCTCCGCCATACGGGTCAAGAGCAGAAGGCGCATTGTGGGTTTCTATCTTGTCCGCTATTACGATCCCGTTACCCATGTCTACTATTCCAGCATTATCATAGAATGCAGACAATATCCACCTGTAACGTTTCGCCATTTTTAGGCTTGGTGACTTTATGTAAGTCTTGAAAAGACTCTTGATGACCTCCTTCTCCCCATTTTCGCCACGGTACCTTATCACACCGTTGAATATCTTGTGTCTGCAGTGCTCGGACTGTGTCTGTGCTATTACCTCAAGTTCAGCATCAGTGACCTTGTCCAGAAATTCCCTGTCAATTCCTATCCTCTGCCTGTCCTTCCTAAACTTCTTGCTCCTTGCGTACTTTTGTACGACCTTCATCTCTGCCAGGCTTAGGGCAAGCACGCCGTTCCTACTTATCTCCAAAAGTTTCGAATCGCTTACATTAAGATTGCATGACTTTACCATATCCCTTTCCTTATCCCCGATATGGTACTGCAAAATCGGTATTCCTTTTACGCTTATTTCATCCCTGCTAAGTATCCTAATGTTCTCTATTACCGAATTTGCAAGGAGTTCCTTTGCAATCCTTTCTACATCTTTTCTGTCAGTCCCGCTAATAAGGTACTGAGTAGTCGTCGATACCTTGTCATCGCCATGAATTTTTCCCTTAAGTATCTCGTTTGAAGCATTTGTTGCTGTCTTGCTTACCGGATTTGTAACTCCAGGCTTGTAGCATACCTCAACCACCCAGTCAAAATCACCATCCATGTCCCTTACTGAATATTCAGTTACGGGGTCTACAAAGAGATTGTTTTCAAGTTCCTCCACTTCCCACGAAGAGAGGCCTGCGTCTATTATGTATGCACGCCTTGTCTGTATTGATTTTGTTTTAATTCCAAGAAAACTCTTTATCGTCCTGCCCAAGGATTGGCCTAACGGGTCAGACTCCCCGGATTTAAATGCTACTATAATTCGGCTAGCCAAATAACCACCAAGCACACGGACGATCTTCCACACCCACCGTCTGGTACTGATTCTATTATTGCTCTTTCGTATATAAAGGTTTGTCGCTAAAATATTTCTATATCACTGCTGGTGGGTTAATGTCTGGAAGAATAATCGACGGTAAGAAAATAGCAGATTCAATCCTCCAGAAAGTCAGGAAGGATGTAGTCGAATTGAAAAAGAAAGGAGTGACTCCAAAATTGGTGGTCATCCAAGTTGGAGAAGATCCTGCATCCACTATCTATGTTAACAGGAAGAACAAGACCTGCATTGAGCTCGGAATGGCCTCTGAAATAAAGAGGTTTCCAAATAGTATTACCTACGAAGATATGCTCAACCAGATTCGAAAGCTCAATGATGACAAAAGTGTCCATGGTATTTTGGTGCAGCTTCCACTTCCTGAACATCTAAGCCATAAAAAGGTCCTGGAAACAGTATCTCCTGCAAAGGATGTCGACGGCCTTCACCCATACAATCAGGGCAAGAATCTACTGGGCAAGGAATGCTTCCAGCCAGCAACACCAAGAGGGATAGTCACACTCATAGAATCGACAAAGTCTAAGTTGGAAGGGAAAAGCGCGGTTATCATAGGCAGGAGCAACATTGTAGGAAAGCCTGTCGCAGTGATGCTGCTAAACAAGGGATGCACGATAACCATATGCCACAGCAAGACGAAGAATCTTTCAGATTTCACCAAACGGGCAGATATATTGATCTGTGCAGTTGGGAAACAGAAACTGGTTAAGGCAAACATGGTCAAGCCAGGCGCAATTGTTATAGATGTCGGTATAAACAAGCTTGAAGACGGTAAGCTGGTAGGGGATGTCGACTTTGAAAAAGTGATAAAGAAGGCATCATGGATAACTCCAGTGCCAAAAGGAGTAGGGCCAATGACAATAGCAAGCTTGATGGAAAATACGATAAAGGCATGCCGTGATATCGAATGGCCACGAAAGTAAAGATAGCCGTACTGGGTTCGACAAACGGGACTGATCTGCAGGCTGTAATAGACGCAATTGAAAAGAAAGAGCTGGACGCTGAGATCGTTTCCGTCGCTTCCGACAAGAAGGATGCATTCATACTTGAAAGAGCCTCAAAGCATAACATTCCAACATTCCTTATAGATTATTCAAAGTCCAAAAACAGAGCGGATGTCGAGGCAACAATAGTTTCCGAATTCAAAAACAAAGGCTCACAACTCGTAATCCTAATAGGCTTCATGAAGATTCTTACCCCCTATTTTATCAAGGAATTCAACGGCAGGATATGGAACATACACCCAAGCCTACTCCCAAAGTATGCTGGAGGTATGAACCTGGACGTTCATAGGACGGTTCTTGCCAACAACGAAAAGGAATCAGGATGCACGCTTCACGAGGTTGTAGCAGAAGTTGACAAGGGAAGGATACTCATGCAGAAGAAATGCGAGATTGTTGCAGGAGAGACTCCAGAGACCCTTAAGGCCAAGGTACAAAAGCTTGAGCAGGAGTGCCTTGTAGAGGCAATCAAAATGGTTTCAGAAGGGCGCATAGTTCTCGGAGTGAGTTAATTATACCTCCAAAACCCTTTTTTCAGTAACTACGAAATCCATTTTTACGTCATGAGTTTCATTCTCTATCATTTCAACCACTTGGAAATCATATGCTACCCCTATTTTCACTGCATCAGGGCAAAGTGGAAAGATCCTATCGTAATGTCCGCCTCCCGATCCGAGTCGAAATCCTCTAAGGTCAAAAGCAAGCCCTGGAACTACGAACACATCTATCTTTTCTTCGCCAACAAACTCTCCTGAAATAGGTTCGCGTATTCCTTTGAAGCCTGGTTCTGTTTCAGCAATAGAATTTAATCTTGCAAATTTCATCTCTTCATCTTTTCGAATAACAGGAGCATAAAGTTTCTTTCCATTGATAGAAAGAGCGCCAAAGAGCCTTTCCACATCCACCTCATTCCTGAAAGGGAGGTAAAGTCCAACAGAGTTTGAGTCATTTAATGCAGGAATATCTATTATTTTTGAGCATATTATGCTGCTGAGCCTACTTACCTGCGATTTAGAAAGCTTATTTCTTTTAGAAACCATCTGCAGGCGCAAAGATGCCTTGTCCATCGGCTCAATCCTTCTTCAGCGCAGCCTTGCCTATGTCTTTGCGGTAGTGCATGCCATCGAATTTGATGTATGAAACACCAAGATACGCATTCTCTATCGCCTCTTTTATCGAAGCACCGGTACCCGTCACAGTAATGACGCGCCCTCCATTAGTCAAAACGTTTTTCCCATCAAGTTTTGTGCACGATTGGAAGATCTTTACATTTTTCAGAAGGCTTGCATCTTCAATGCCTGTGATTATCTTGCCTGTCTCCGATTTGCCCGGATATCCTTTAGAGCAGATAACTACCCCACAAGCTGCGCCGCTTTTCCACTTTATCTCAGTGTCAGCAAGCTTACCGTCAATGCATGCCTGCGCAATATCCACAAGGTCGCTTTCAAGCAATGAGAGTATAGGCTGGGCTTCAGGATCTCCAAAACGCGCATTAAACTCCAGCACATCGAATTTTCCATTCTTTATCATGAGTCCTGCATACAATACTCCCACATAAGGTGTGCCTCTCTTTTGCATCTCCTTAAGTGCAGGGACAAAAACCTTATCATGTATCTGCTTTTCAAGTCCTGAAACAAAAGGAACAGGCGCATATGCTCCCATACCTCCAGTATTCACGCCCTTATCTCCCTCAAAGACTCTCTTGTGATCCTGGCTTGGAACCATAAGCTTTGCATTTTTTCCGTCACAAAATGCAAGCATTGTGGCCTCTTCACCTTCCAGAAGTTCCTCAATGACGATGCGCTTGCCTGCGTTTCCAAATTGCGATGGCTGCATTAGTGTTTTTACTGCATCTAATATTTCGCTTTCTGTATGGCATATTATCACTCCCTTTCCTCCAGCAAGGCCATCCGCCTTGACCGCGGCTTTCTTGAACTCCGAGGCAACCTTCCTCGCCTCCTCAACTCCCTCTATTACCTTGTGCCGTGCCGTTGGTATTCCTGCAGCTATCATCACTTCCTTTGCAAACTCTTTTGAACTTTCAAGCTTTGCAGCTGCAGCCTTAGGTCCAAATATCCTAAGGCCACGCTTCTCAAATTCATCTACTATCCCATCTGCTATCGGCTGGTCAGGCCCTACAAATGTCAAATCGATCTTTTCCTTCTGTGCAAAAGAAGCAAGGCCGCTTATATCCTCTGCCTTTATGTCAACATTCTGTGCTACTTGCGCAGTTCCTGGATTTCCCGGAGCGCAAAAAAGCCTACTGACATGCCTGCTCTGCGATACCTTCCAGCAGATGGCATGCTCCCTTCCCGCGCCGCCCCCACCACCTACGACAAGAACCTTCATTTTGCCACCAGGCCGCTCATTCATAAGTTCTCTTTCCTTCAAGCTTCTGCTCGTAGCGCTCTATTGCCTTCGCACGCAGCTTTGCCCCGCATTCTGTAGGGTACTCCCCTGTAAGGCATGCAGTGCACATGTCCTTGCGTCCATTCTCAAGCCCTATCGACTTCACAAGCCCGTTAAGTGTCATGTATCTTATAGAGTCCACTCCTATCTCCTTTGCAATTTTATGCACAACAGATTCGTCAAGATCGACACACCCCGTCCTATTCACCTGCTCGCTGTCCGAATGCCTGTTCGCAATGAGCTCTCCGACAGTTGACATGTCTATTCCGTAGAAGCAAGGGCTTCTTATCGGAGGGCAAGTCACCCGCATATGTATCTCCTTTACCCCCCCATATTCCCTTAGGTACTGCACCAGCACCTTTGAGGTGGTGCCTCTTACTATTGAATCATCAACCAGTATCACTTTCTTGTCCTTTATGGCAACCCTGTTTATGTTGAACTTCTGCTTTACCTTATCCATCCTGTCGCCGTTCTCTATGAATGTCCTTCCCATGTACCATCTGTTCCTTAGCAGCCCCTCCATTCCAGGCAGCCCCAATGTGTGTGCATATGCATCTGCAGCAGGCTTTGCTGTATCAGGAACCGGAACCACGACAAAGTCCTTGTCATTCACCTTGAGCGTTTCCTGCTTTGCAAGCTCCGCGCCAAGCTTCCATCGCGTCTCATAAACAGATTTTCCATCCAATACTGAAGCTGCATTTGAGAAATAGACATATTCGAACATGCAGTGGGCGTTTCCCGGACTCTTGGCATATCTCTTTACTTCAACAGAGCCATCCTGCGATATAAGCATCTCTCCAGGCTTGAGGTCCTTGACCTCATTGTTAACAAGATTTGCAAGAGCCACGCTCTCAGCGGCAGCACCTGCAAAGTCATCGCCTATTGCATAGGACATCGGTCTTATACCAAGAGGATCTCTCATTACGGCAAGAGTGCCCTCAGCATCCATGTAAGCTATGTTATAAGCGCCATCGAACCTTTCACTTAGCCCCTTGAAAACCTCATCCATAGGGGTCTTCTTCTCCCCCTGCGCCTTCTCCAAGAAATAAAGTATGACCTCGGTGTCTATGTTCCTGACCAACTCGTAGTGCTTCTTCTCGATCTCAAATTTGAGTTCGTTGAAATTTGCTATATTCCCGTTAAAACAAAAAGAGAACCATTTCCATTTCTTGCCGTGGTGTCGCTCAAAAGGCTGTGCAGATCCCTCATCGTCCCCTCCAGACGTGCTATATCTTGTGTGCCCGATGCCCTTCACGCCGGAATACTTCTGCATTATGCGGTTGAATTCCGTTTCCAGATGTGTAGAAAATACATCGCTCACAGTGCCGAGCTTCTTGTGGGTGTCTATTATCTGCTGCCTGCCTGTGTCATATGTTGTGATTCCTGCAGCAAGTTCCCCCCTGTTCTGCATCCTTAGAAGCATCTGGTACAGATAATACGCAGCAGCGCCGTTAGGGTATTTGTCAATCGCATTAGGCAGACTGACTGCCGCCACTGCACACTCCTCCTTAACTTCACCGTCCACAATTAACTATTGCATCAGATAATTTAAAGGTTTGGTCACTGCATGTAGCGGCGTATTCAAGTTTTACG
>VFSW01005031.1_pt1 | contig 19649 bp, 21 predicted proteins | sample 5358111 | NCBI WGS metagenome assembly VFSW01 (sample SAMN11554181, study PRJNA540505) | mine drainage metagenome | isolation source: sediment from site ElyBrook_90M | place: USA: Ely Copper Mine, Vershire, VT | collected 2017 | reverse complement strand
CCATTACATATCCTCCTTTTAGAATATTTCATAGCCTCATAAATCTATAATATTTTAAAACACGGAAGGACCAACAGTTTTCCGACGTGCGGTTTTTTTCATGTTCATGATATAACTGTTCAGCTGTTCAATGTCAATTTATTCGGAATGATGAAACAAATATGTTGAAATTTGTTTTTTTTTGTATAAACTATTTTTATGACTAACATTTTTACCGGCATTGAAATTACAAAGAAACACATTAATTTTTTCATAGCAGACAGCTCGTACAGGATAAAAAACACCCATAGAGCAGCTTTGCCCCCACATTTCCCTGCTGCCAAACTCATCGATGAGATTGAAAACGGGTTTTATGAAGCCATGAAAAAGTCATCTCTATCACCAGACCGGGTGGCTGCAATAAGTATCAGCGTTCCGGCTACGCTCAACCACAAGCATGGAAACATTATCCATTCAACCGCCATGCCGCAGTTAAAGAATTTGAACATTAAAGAAGAGCTCGGTGCGAGATTGAAAAAGTTCATAGTATTGGATACAGAGGCAAATGTAAGGACGTTCATAGAACACAAGATTGGCAGCGCTGCACGGTACAATAATTTTATTTTCATACTGCTGGATTCCTGGATAAGTGCGGGTATCTACATAAACAACAGCCTTCTCAGAAGCAAGAACGCAGCTGCGCATGAACTCGGACATATCATTGTCGAACCGCACGGCAGGAAGTGCGAATGCTCGCAAAGAGGGTGCCTTGAAGAGTATGCATCGTATGATGCTGTAATAAGGTACTATCTAAAACACAAAAGGAATGCATCGAGAGACAATGTAACCATACACGATCTGTTCAGACTGGCAGGCGCGTCGGACTTTGCCGCAACGAACGCCTTTTATAAAATGGGCAACTATCTCGGCCTCGCCCTGATCAATATCGTAAACATCGTGAAACCTGATGCGGTCATATTTGCCGGCGACTTCAGCAAGGGGTTGAATTTCTTCCTGCCCGCCATGAAATCAACCCTGGACATCCGCTCTTACTATGGGCCTGCAAACGGCATCGCATACCAGAAAAGCGGGCTGGATCAAAACGCCGTCAAACTGGGGCTTGTGCACCTTGCAAAGGACAGTTATACCAACGCATACAACCTCAAGGTATGCGACGACATATTTATTATTTAACTCTCCACATTTTTAAATGCATGTTTTGGTTACATGCAATTGACAGATCGGTTGCCATAAGCTTATAATTTGTTTATTAATATTTATGGAGGCGGCATGAAGAAAACAATCTATCTAATACCGTTGGTAGTGATCTTGCTTTCGTTACCCGTTCGAGTGTATGCAAATAAAAACATCACCTTCCCTCTTATCTCAAACTATCTCTTGTCCCAGGATGAGTTTAAAAATTTCTCGGAAGAACTCGGTTTGGCTTTAAGCTATAATATGCTCGGCCCTTCCAACAATCTTGGTTTAACCGGATTTGAAATCGGAGGGGCTGTAAGCTTTGCAGATATAAACCAGAAGGCATCGTATTGGCAAAAGGTAACAGCCGACCACAATCCGCCGGATTACCTTGTCATTCCGAGACTGATCGTCAGAAAAGGCCTGCCTTGGGGTATTGATATCGGTGCTTCCTATTTACAGATCCCTAACACCAACATTTCTCTTGTCGGCGGAGAAGTGAAGCTCGCTGTGCTGAAAGACGGCATAGCAACACCGGCAATCGGTTTGAGAGCGGCCTACTCAGCTTTAATGGGTGTACAATATCTCAATATGCAGGTTATTGATGCATCCATTGGTATCAGTAAAAAACTCCTTATTTTTGAACCCTATGCTGGTGTATCAGATGTATTCATTATGAGCAAGCCAAGCAATATACCGAGTTCTGCAATCGATATAACACTTCCGCCTGCCCAATGGGCTTATTTAAAAGAGGAAGATATATCCGAATTCAAAGGTACTGTTGGATTACAGCTTGATCTGACCATCGCAAGATTCGCTGTTGAGGCTGCATTTGCCAAGATACCGGTCTACAGTGTTAAATTGACCTTCGGACTATAAAATATCGCAAAACCTATATATAGTCAGACCTTTTTATGAGGCCGCTGACAGGTTTTCCATTGATAAAACGGGAGACGTTTTTAACGGCATATTGCATGGCTTCTCTAAGTGTCTCTTTCACAAGTGCGGAATTATGAGGTGAACCCAGGACATTGGGAAGGTCAAGGAACGGGTAGTTCATCCTGAACTCACCTGACCTGAACGGTTCTATCCACCATGCATCGATACCTGCCTTAAAATCAGGATTGTTTTTCAGGTATTCATAGAGCGCCTTCTCGTTGATGATGTCCCCCCGTGCAACATTGACGAGGATTGCATTACGTTTCATCAATCCGAGTTCCCTTCCACCGATGATTCCCCGCGTCTGCTTTGTAAGGGGTAAGGCAACAACAAGGATATCGGATACCTTCAACACAGTATCCATATCCTTTAATGTCCCTATGAAATCCACTTTTTCCTCTGTCTTACCGGATGTGTTCACCGCGTAGATCTTTGTTCCAAAGGGACGGATAAGGTTTGCCACAGATTTCCCGATGCCGCCGAATCCAAGGATCCCGCACGCACTGCCCCTGATATAACCGCTCATGACGCTATGATCGAATTCGAGCTTTTTCAGCTTCGTGTGGCCCTGCATAAGATTTTTTGACAGTGCGAGCACCATGCCCAGCACATGTTCTGCCATTGCACCGGCGTATGCACCTGCATTACTTGCAATCACGATATTTTCAGGAATAGCAGCAAAAGGCAGATGGTCCGCACCTGCGGATAAAAGCTGTATGAATTTGACACCCGGGAGAAGTTTTATCTCATCCGGTGAGAGCTCGTAGTTGATGTTCCATGTAAGAAGAATGGATGCATTTCGAACAGCGTCAATGCGTTCTTTGGGAGAAAGCCCTTTGATAAAAACAACATCGGGGATAAACTCCTGAATAAGCCTCCTGGTTTCATCATCTGTTGAAAAGGTTACAACAACATTATTCATAGTGATAAATTTAATCTGAAATTGTATAAGATCAATACATTACCCTCATAAATGCATTTGGAAAGTTTGCAAACGCATTTTCGGGCTAATACAAAGAGCTCACGGGATAAAAAAGAAGGGCGGGTTAAAAACCAGCCCTTCCCGGGACGAAGTTCTACTCTATTTTAAACGAAGCTGTTTTTAGTGTATTGCCGTTTGCATCCTTCAGCTCTACAGCCCAATCGCCTTTCATACCGCTCACGGTTTTGTTGGCAAATGTTCTCCATCTGAAACTCTTTTTTAACGGCAAGGAGACTTTGGACACCTCTTTCTGGTTGTACAGCCACACAAAGGTGACCTGCGTATCCTCTGCGATCTTTGTAGCGTCAAGGAAGGCATATACCTTTTCAGTGCTTGCAGAGAAAGACTCAGCCGCCCCGACCGGGGTCCTGTTTTCAACACCCGTACACACAACCAGTTTTGCCACATTGAACAGTGCTTTCTCTTGTGGGGGTGCCTGATTGGTTGTTTGCGTCTGACCGGTCGTCTGGGTCATCCCCTGCTGTGAATATGCCGTGACCGAAACCATTACGAACACCACTGCGGAAGCGAACACGATAGCCTTTTTGTTCATACCATTCCCTCCTTTTAAGGTTATTTTATAGCTGCAGCTTGATTGCAACACATCTTTAGCACAAAAGCTGTTTCATAACAACATAACATATAATTTTAGTCCTCTGACGCAGGGGCTTAATATTTTAAGTCTCTGCAACTGCCATATTTTGCGCTAAGCGTTGAAAAGAGAAATCCGTCGTTTATAACCGCTCTTTATTGCAGTATTCTGTCGATCATGGACTTTTTCCGTTTTATGTGTTTTTCGTGTTCGCGGAGATACAGTTTCACGTAATCTATCTGCTTCACAGAATCTATTATTATATTTTTTTTAATATCTTTTAAGGCATCGAGGTGCGTAAAAAGCTTTTCATAAAAACCTTCCGGCAATGGAACTATCTTCTCGTTAAGATTTTCCTTTATACCATCTACTATCTTTGCCGATTGCATACTGTTGATCACGCCTCTCCTCTGGAGATCCTGGAATGAATTGCTGAAGATAACAGGTGAATAATGAGCTTCAAAAACAAGGTCCAGTATTATCCTTGTCAGGGATGTCTGGGTTATCAAACCCTCTGTATAGAGAACGAGGGCGGCCTGGAAATAATTGTATATGGGAACAAGCCTGCTGCCGTAGAGATCAAACCGTTTGGTCGGTGTCTTTTTATCGAGGTAGATAAAGATTTTCTTAACCACATCATGATGGGTAAGGTGTTCCAGTATGTCCGAGATCTGTTTTTGATTTTTTGCAGGCACATGGGAAAGTTCCATAATCTTGTAAATCGTTTCCTTTTTTACCTTCCCGGCAATCGTATCGGCATACAATGAATAGATATAGGCATCCGATTCTGCGTCATCGCCGAACAATATCTCCTGAGAGCCCCTGCCCTTCTTCAGGTTATCTTCGAGCAGTATCGGCAGTTTATATCCTATTTGATCTCTGAGGGCATGGAACCGTCCCAGAAGGAGGTTACGGAGATTCGGTTTCAGGACGAGCTGCCTCCACCTGATACCGTCGATGACAAGTTTTTTTTCGAGTACCTTGCGCATTTGCAGCGGACTGCCGGATATGAAATAGATTTCATTGGTTTCATTCTTTTGAAGTTCTTTCAACAAAGAAGGCGCACCCGGTACACTCTTTTTCTGCTCTGCTTTCTCCAGCGCGGTCTTAAACAAACCCGTCAGCGTTTCAAAATCCGTTTTAATATAGGTTTTGTCAAGATCCCATCTGTATATTATTTGTTCCATCGCACTCAGTCAAAAGAAAAATCTTTAATTGATGCAGAGATCTCCTGTATTAAACCGCCGCTAACCGCTTTTGCCGCCACCTTTATTGCATTGGATGTTGCCTTTGCCTTTGATCTGCCGTGCGCTTTAATAAAAAGGTTTTCAAACCCGAGCAGAGGCGCACCGCCGTACTGTTCCCAGTCCGTTATTCCTTTTAACTGGGATATAGCACCTTTGAGCATAAACAAGCCTATTTTCCATGCAAAGCTTTTTTTATAAGCGTATCTGGCGAGTTCCATTACTGTTTCAGATACGCCTTCAAGCATCTTGAGCACTATATTACCGGTAAACCCGCTGCATACAACCACATCCGCAGTGCCCTTCGGTATATCGATGCCCTCTATGTTCCCTATAAAATTAATCTTGGAATACTGTTTGAGCAATTTATAGGCCTCGAGCATCTCTGAACTGCCTTTAATCTCTTCAGTACCGTTTGAAAGTATGGCTACACGCGGCCTTGAGTTTTTGCTGATGCGTGACGCATAAGCACTCCCCATAATTGCAAAGGACACGAGGTCCTTGGCTGTAACATTTACCGTGGCCCCGACATCGAGTATCAGCGAAAACGGGTCATTCTTCTCACCGCGCCGGATCTCCGTCGGGTATACCGATGCAAGTGCAGCCTTTTGTATACCGGGGATCTTATTGAAGGTCATTGCACAGGCGAGTATGCACGCACCCGTGTTACCGGCACTTACCAGTGCATCTGCTTTCCCGTTCTTAACAAGCTGTGCCGCCACCAGTATTGAGGCTTTCGGCTTCTTTTCTAAGGCCTCCTTGGGATGTTCATCCATACCGACAGCTTCTGACGTATGGTGTACCGAAAGATTCTCCGGGTTGTGTTTCAGCTCCTTCAATACATTTGTTATCTTTTTCTCATCCCCTACAAGAATAACATTTATGTCCGTGTCCAGAGTGATCCATGCCGCCCCTTTGACAACGTCATCAGGAGCATAATCCCCACCCATTGCATCGAATGCTATAGTTGTCATATTGTTATATATTACTATATTCGTCTTAAAAAGGCAATAAGCATGTATCACCTTTCTTAAACAAAATGCTGCGGATCCATATCTATAATAAATTTAATATCGGGAATAAGTTTTTTGAATTTGTTGCTGAATCGATGAAGTACATCGATCAACGAGTTTGTTTTAGAAGATTTCAGCAGTACATGATAAACGTAAAACCCTTTCGCTTTGGTCATCGGTGCCGGGACAGGACCGGAAACAGATACCCCTTCAATTGTGGTATCAGATCCATTGGGAAGTCCCCTGGCAACCTTTTCCATTGCATGCTGGAGAGCGGTGAGGTTTTTATGCTTGAATATGACAAGGGCTATCCGTGAAAAAGGCGGATATGACAATTCCTTTCTATAGGCAAGCTCTGTTTTGTAGAATAATTCTGTACTATATTCAACGGCATATTTTACAGGATAATAATCAGGGTTATATGTTTGGATAAATACCTTTGCTCCGCTTTCTGCCCTGCCCGCCCTTCCTGCAGACTGCATGATAATATTAAAGATCCTTTCGGTACTTCTGAAGTCAGGTACATTCAGACCGATATCAAGCAAAGGCAGACAGACAAGATCCACGTCCGGAAAATCGAGTCCCTTTGCAACCATCTGTGTACCGAGCAGCATTAACACATCTCCCGTACCGAACATATCGATGAATTTTTCATGCGAGCCGGATGTCCCGGTCGTATCTTTATCCATCCTGATGAATTTGATGTTGCTGAATATTTTTTTAATTTCTTCTTCGAGCCTCTGCGTGCCGATGCCCATGGATTTTATCTTCGAAGAACCACAGGCAGGACATTTTGAGAAAACCGGAGTGGAATAACCGCAATAATGGCAGACTAACTTTTGCAAAGACTTATGATGGGTAAGGGGTATGTCACACTCCGGACATTTCTCGGCATGCCCGCAATCTCCACAGATAAGACTTGAGGAATATCCTCTCCTGTTGAGCATGATTATTGCCTGTTTATTTTTTGAGAATGTTTCCGATAATGCTTCAACAACAGGCTTTGTAAGTATTTCATTGCCAATCCTGTGCGGGTGCTCTTGTTTGAGATCGATAATATGTATTTCCGGCATCGGGAGGTCATGTATCCTGTGCTCGAGTTTATAAAATTTGTACTTTTCAGTCGTTGCATTGTAATATGATTCAAGTGAAGGTGTTGCACTGCCCAGTATAACGAGCGCCTGCTCCAGCTTGCCCCTCATGATTGCAACATCCCTTGCATGATACCTGAACCTGTCTTCCTGCTTGTAGGTATGCTCATGTTCTTCATCAACGACAATAACCCCAACGTTGTTAATAGGTGCAAATATCGCTGAACGCACACCTATAATGATACGGATTTTATCCTGCAGGATATCTTTATAGGTTTTTTTTAACATTGAAGGCTTTATCTTACTGTGAATAACACCAATAATTTTACCAAATCTGTCGGTAAACCGGTTAATGAGTTGGGGAGTCAACGCTATCTCAGGTACAAGGACAATTGCATTTTCCCCCTGCTCTATTGCCTTTGCAATAACCCGCATATATATCTCTGTTTTTCCGCTTCCGGTTACCCCCATCACGAGAGCAGTCTGAAAAGCTCTCGTTTGTAAATCGGTTATAAGCAGGTCAACAACATTTTTTTGTTCTGAAGTCAGTGTTAAATCAGATTCAAATGTTTTCATGCCATTTGAATCGTCAGCATCTGCGGTTGAATCGACCGTTTGATCAGGCATTTGTTCCGATGCCCTGAAAACGATCTCCAGAATGCCGTTTTTCGTAAGTTTATTGAGCACACCCTGGCTAAACCTTTTGGTAAGTGTATTCTGCGAAACAAATTTTCTATTTACAAGATAATTTAAAACATCTTTTTCTTTACCTGAAAACATACTATAATCAATATCATGGCGAGATAGTCTATAATATTTATTTGCTTCGAGTTTGATATCTTTGTGGGGCATGAATTGTTTAAATACATCTCCAAGGGGATGGAAATAATACTGGGAAGACCACTCAAGGAGTTTTATAAGAGGACCGGACAGGCATGGTATACCGTCAATTATCTGTCTGACGGTTTTTGTATCATAATCCGGTTTGTCAACCCCCACCCTTCTGACAACACCGATAAGCATCCGAGAGCCGAACGGCGCAAGCACCCTTTGTCCTGCAACAACCTTTCCCGCGTCAATTATCCCGGTTGTTGTTTCATCCACCCTGTACGTAAACCCATGGTCAACTGGCACCGGGAGGATAACTTCTATAAATGTTTCCTTCCTCGGCATGTACTATTTGGATACAGGAGGCAAAGATTTTGTTTTTACGCCAAAACCGGATTTAACCGTTATCTTGAGAGGCATGTAGTTTTCCGGGGGCAAAGGCTTAAAAGAAGTAAAATATACAACAGCAAATTGTTTGGGTTTAATCACATCCACGGTAGCCGTATACGTGCCGTCCATTTCTACGGAGACATCTTTTATCGAAGAGCCAGACATATTGTTTATGAAAACAGCAGGCTTGCCGAGCAGGCCCGCAGTGTCGACGCCGATGCCGACATTGAGATACCTTAGATAAAACAATGTCATCAATCCAATGATCAGGACGACCGTTAAAACACCTATGCCGCCAATAGCATATAATCGGGCCTTTTCATAAGAATCCATATCTTCATATTTGCGATAAAATCTTTTATACATTGTTTTGATACTCATGTTTTAATCTCCCGGGAATATATTCAGCTATTTCATACCACTTTTAACAAAAAAAAGGCAATAGGAAGGTTTGCCATGCCGGCTGCTTGTTGTGAATGAAGTGTTTCTGCCGAAGTCTTCAGCAATGTATTGTTTTTTATGTTTTTCATGTATATAAATTACAATGCAATATTTCATGGATTTAATGTCAGTGCAAAGGAGAAGTAATGGATGATTTAAGAGTCAGGTTTGCCCCAAGCCCAACGGGTGTTCTTCATATCGGTGGTGCAAGGACGGCTTTATTTAATTATCTGTTTGCAAGGCATAACACGGGTAAGTTTATCCTGCGGATAGAAGATACGGACAAGGAACGATCAACAAAGGAATCCGTTGATGCAATTATAAACGGACTGACATGGCTTGGCCTTCATTGGGACGAGGGGCCCTTCTACCAGTCACAGAGGACGGAACTGTACAAACAGCATGTAGACCAGTTATTAAAAGAGGGAAAGGCGTACCGGTGCTACTGTACACCGGAAGAGCTTGAATCAAAAAGGACGAAAGCCCTCTCTGAAAAAAGAAAACCCATCTATGACAGAACATGCAGGGAAAGGACGGACCACCCGGAAGGCAAACCCTACGTCATACGTTTCAAGTCGCCGATGTACGGCACGACCATGGTGAAAGACATGGTAAAGGGGAACATACTGTTCAACAATGAGGAGCTTGAAGACTTTGTCATCCTGCGGAGCGACGGCAGCCCCACTTATAACTTCGTCGTTGTGGTCGACGATGTGGACATGCACATCACCCACATTATCAGAGGGGATGACCACTTGAACAACACCCCGAAGCAGATCTTCCTTTATCATGCATTCGATTATCCTGTACCTCAGTTTGCCCATATCCCTCTGATCCACGGCACGGACAAGGCAAGACTCTCGAAAAGGCACGGGGCTACATCCGTCGAGGCGTACCGGGAGGAAGGCTATCTTCCCGAGGCGCTGGTAAATTATCTGGTCCGGCTTGGATGGTCTTTTGGCGACAAAGAGGTGTTTACCCTGCAGGAGATGATAGATAACTTTTCCTTTGATAATATATCGAAATCCGCAGCAGTGTTTAATCCCGAGAAACTGCTCTGGCTGAATGCAACCTACATACGGGAGAAATCCGCTGAACAGCTTTTATCCCTGCTTGAGCCTTTTATAAAGGCACGCGGTCTGATGGACTGTTTGAATAGTTTGGACCGATCAAACCTCCTGAAGCTGATCGATGAGACCAAGATACGCTCGCGTACACTTTTAGAACTGCTCGATATGATGGACTACTATTTCAAAACGGACGTTGTATACGATGAGATTGCCGCAAAAAAGCTGTTTACACAAGAAAAGGCTGTATACCTCCAGGCCATGCTCACTCGTTTATCCGGCATTGAAGACTTTTCTCAAAAACATATTGAGGAAGCCATAAAATCCTACGCAACCGAATCCGGATTAAAACTCGGCGATGTTGCACAGCCGTTAAGGCTTGCAGTTACCGGCAGGACCGTCAGTCCGGGGCTGTTCGAAATCATTGAAATCCTCGGGAAGGAAAGGGTTGTAAAAAGGGTATTCAATGCAATCGAGTATATGAAGACAAACCATGGTCAAAATATTGGTTAGCAGTGTGCCCCTCACGAGCGGCACGAAGCTCTTTTCGCTAAACGATACTATTGCAAAAATGCATTTTTATTCATCTCTGACATGGATGGAGAAGCTGTCCACGAAGTATAACACGAATGTATCCCATGCAGTTCACGGCGTGCAGCTTCATTCGGATCACCCTGCTAACCTTGGCGAAGGATTTAACCTATGAGTGAACACGAACATCAACATAACCTGCAGACCGGATCCAAAGGGCTTTTGATCGCCCTTATCATAACCATCGTCATGATGGTGGCCGAGGTTGCCGGCGGCTTTCTCAGCAACAGCCTTGCCCTGCTCGGAGATGCGGGACACATGTTTACGGATGTGTTCTCCCTTGGTTTGAGCCTCTTTGCGTTCACGATGGCCCGGAGGCCGCCAAACAGTACTAAGACGTACGGTTATCACCGTATGGAGGTCATGGCAGCGCTTACCAACGGTGCACTCCTCATCATTATATCCATAGCCATATTTTACGAGGCATATAGAAGGTTTGCATCACCGCCCGAGATAAAGGGACCGATTATGCTTATCATTGCATCGATCGGGCTTATAGCCAATCTGGCAGGTATCTATGTGCTGAAAGGAACACATACCGATAATCTTAATATACGTAGTGCGTTCCTGCACATTGTAGGTGATACACTTTCCTCTGTGGGCGTGATCGTAGGCGGAATACTTATCATCGTGAAGCATTGGTACTTTGTCGATCCGCTTATCAGTATACTTATCGGCGGCATAATTATCAGGGGTGCTATAAGTATAATCTTCGAATCGAGCTCGATCCTCCTTGAATATGTTCCGGGAAACATCGACCCTGAGACGGTAAACCGGGCATTGATGGGCATCAAAGGCGTAAAGAATGTGCACGACCTGCATATATGGGCAATTACATCCGGGTTATACTCGATGAGCTCTCATATTATGATAGACGATGCAAGGATAAGCGAAGGTGCGCTTATCATACAGCAGGTCGAGTCAGTCATGAAACAGAAGTTCCAAATCACCCACACCACTGTACAGCTTGAATGTGATAACTGCGAATGCGGCATGGTATGCAGTATGGTCAGCAAAAGCGAGAAGGAATAAAATGACAGAACACAAAGACCCTGTGTGTGAGATGATGGTCGAAGAAGGTACAGAGGCAGGGACACACACCTACAAAGGCGAAAAATACTATTTTTGCTCACAATCCTGTGTTGAAAGGTTCATACAAGACCCCGAAAAGTTCCTCGCACCACACCCCGCCCCTGCTGAGATGCCGGTGCACGCGGACAGGAAACCGTCAAACCGGATCAAGACCATTGTCCTGCCCATAGAGGGCATGTCCTGCGCATCGTGCGTTGCAAAGATAGAGAAGTCCCTGTCAAAACTTGAAGGCGTTTCATTGGCAAATGTAAACTTCGGTTCGGAGAAGGCGGTCGTAAAATATGACCCGGGGCTCCTCGATATGGACGATTTCAAGCTCGCAGTCTCTTCTGCGGGTGCTTACAACATCATAGACGATGCAGGCAATCCGGACAAAGAGGTACAGATGAGGCTTGCCGCTTTCAGGACCTTAAGACTAAAGTTTATCTTCAGCACCATAATAGCTGTTATCACCATGCTGCTGGGGATGAAGGACATGATTCCGCTCCTGCAAAGCATACCCGCCTCATACAATAGCATCATCAACTACACGATGTTCATTCTGACGACCCCTGTGCTGTTCTGGGCTGGTGAGCAGTTTTTCAGGGGCGCCTATGCAGAGGCAAAACATTTTTCGACCAATATGGATACCCTGATAGCCCTTGGAACGTCCGTGGCATATATCTACAGTACTGCTGTTACATTTTTCCCGGTACACGCATCAGCTCATGTATACTTTGACACAACCGCCTGGATCATAGCACTGATCCTGCTCGGCAGGCTGCTTGAGGCATATTCAAAGGGCAAAACAACCGATGCCATACGGTCACTGATGGCATTAAAGCCTCAAACCGCACGGCTGATCAAAGACGGCATTGAGACAGAAGTACCGGTTGAAAAAGTCGCACCCGGAAACATGCTGCGGATCAAACCCGGGGACAAGATACCCGTTGACGGGGTCATTGCAGAAGGCAGCTCCACCATTGACGAATCCATGCTGACCGGTGAGAGTATACCCGTCGAAAAAGGCACTGATAGCGAGGTATTCGCAGGAACAATCAATGCCTCCGGGAGCTTTATCGTTAAAGCAGCAAAGGTCGGGACCGACACTGCACTCTCGCAGATCATCAGGCTGGTAACCGAGGCACAGGGATCAAAAGCACCGGTAGAAAGGCTTGCAGATAAAGTGGCAAGCTATTTTGTGCCTGCTGTCATAGGGATCTCGATCATCACTGCTGTTGTATGGTATATAGTTACGCCGGGTCATTCTGTATCGTTTGCACTGACGAATCTTGTTTCCGTTCTTATCATTGCATGTCCTTGCGCCCTCGGACTTGCAACACCAACCGCGGTCATGGTCGGCGTCGGTAAAGGCGCAAAGCACGGTATATTGATAAAAGGCGGTGAAAGTCTTGAGAAGGCTTACGGCATTACACGGGTAATTTTCGATAAAACAGGAACGCTGACGCAGGGGAAACCGGTGGTAACGGATGTAATACCCGTTGATACGGATTTAACAACCCTCTTGTCATATACTGTATCCGTAGAATCATTATCGGAACATCCGCTTGCACAGGCAGTCGTAAAATATGGCAACGAGCATAATGCCCGCATAAAGCATGTTGATGGATTTAAGTCACTGGCCGGTGTCGGCGTATCAGGCATGGTGGACGGGAATACCGTGAGTGCAGGCAAACCGGTAGACGGCACCGGCAAGGACCTGTCAATGCAGGGAAAAACGGTCCTCGTTGTTACGATCAACGGCAAGGTGTCCGGCATTATAGGCATGCAGGACATTCCCAAACGCGACGCACAACAAGCGATCTCCGGCCTCAAACTTGCAGGTATCAAAATAGCCATGATAACGGGGGACAACAGGGATACTGCTTCAGCAATAGCTGCCCGGCTCGGCATTGATGATTTTCAGGCCGGTGTCCTGCCCGGAGGAAAGGCGGAAGCAGTAAAATACTATCAGCAAAGAGGAGATAAAACGGCAATGGTCGGTGACGGCATAAATGACGCACCTGCATTAACCACCGCGGACCTCGGTATTGCCATAGGGTCCGGTACTGATATAGCAATAGAGGCATCGGACATAACCATAATAAGCGGAGAATTGACAAGCGTAGGAAAGGCCATCAAGCTGGCACAGGCAACCATGAAAACGATCAGGCAAAATCTTTTCTGGGCTTTTTTCTATAATATCATCGCAATCCCTGTTGCCGCAGGCGTCTTATATCCATTCTTCCATATACTCCTGAACCCTGTTATTGCAGCATTTGCAATGGCTTTTAGTTCTGTATCTGTTATCTCAAATTCATTGCGTTTAAAAGGCACAAGAGTTTAAATTTCAACAGAAAGCCGCAAAAAGAGTTGACAATTTTACGCTGCAATTGTATCAAATCGTGTCATTTCGATAGAAATGTCATATTTTTACATTAGTTAGCTTTCGTGGTTATGTGGTATAAATAATGCACATTGTCTGTCAATAGGAATGGTTAATATATGATACACAGTGTATTAATAATTGATGATTCACAACAGGAACGCAATGAGATAAAAGACGTCCTTGAAAAGACTGGTCTTTTTGATGCGTTTTACGAAGCATCAGACGGGTTGAAAGGATTTAAAATTATGCTGTCCAATCCGCCTGATCTTATTGTATGCGATCTTATCATGCCGGATTTCGACGGTTTCAAATTCCTTCGCCTTAAAAGGGCACGGCAGGACTATGACAATATACCGGTGTTGATTGTAACAGGCAGAGACGATATGAATGATAAAATCCGGGGTCTGGAAGAAGGTGCACAGGATTATGTTTTAAAGCCGTTCAACCCGCTCGAACTGGTAGCAAGGGTAAAAGCTCACTTAAGAATAAAGCTTCTACAGGATGAACTAAAGCAGGTAAACGAGAAGCTGGAAACCCTGTCCAACACGGATCCTTTGACTGAATTGTTCAACAGGAGATATTTCTTCAATATACTCGAAAAGGAATTTGAACGGACAAAACGATACAACAGGGCATTGTCCTTATTAATGGTGGATATCGACTTCTTTAAAACCGTGAACGATAAATGCGGGCATTTAACCGGGGATAAGGTACTCACGGTGGTTGCGAGGGTGCTCAAAACGGATCTCAGAAAAATAGACAGCTGCGCCCGGTACGGCGGAGAGGAATTTGTAATACTGCTTCCGGAAACCGATATCAACGGGGCAACGAGTGTCGGCAATAGATATCTAACCGAGATACGGGAACAGGACCTTTCCGACATCTGTACGAAGATCAAAGCAATAACCGTTTCTGTCGGTGTTGTATGCCTGCCCAACGATGACATAAAAACAACGGATGTATTCCTCAAGTATGCTGATGATGCGTTGTATACCGCAAAAAAGCAAGGCAGGAATAAAATGGTTATCTACCATAAAGATTAACCCAAATCCTTGATACTCTGTGATTTATACATTATCTTTATATACAATGAGGTGAATCTTGGACTATAAAGATTATTATAAAATACTCGGTGTAGGTAAAAACGCCACCCAGGAAGAGATTAAAAAAGCATACAAAACACTCGCACGCCAATACCATCCGGATCTCAATCCGAATGACAAAAAGAAGGCGGAGGAAAAGTTTAAAGAGATAAACGAAGCTTATCAGGTACTCGGCGACACGGAAAAACGGGCAAAGTATGATCAGCTCGGTTATAATTGGGACAGGATCTCAAGTCAGGATCAACGGGGGCGCAGAAGCTATGCCGGAGCAGGTGCTCCGCATTTCGGCGGGGCGAATTTTTCCGATTTCTTCGAAACATTCTTCGGTGGACAGGGAGGGTCGGCCATCAACTTTGAGGACCTGCTTGGAGGGTTCGGTAACAGACGTACAGAACCCGAGTACAATACGGACCAGGAATCCGATATCGATATAACAATACCCGAAGCGATAAGCGGCACAAAACGATTGATCAATATCCCTTCTACCGATGTATGCTCGATATGCGGCGGTAATGGATATATAGGAAAAACAGCTTCGTATAAAGGAAGGAACATATCCAGCCAGAATGTCTGTCCTCAGTGTAACGGCACAGGCTATATACAGCGGAATAAAACGATAGAGGTAAAAATACCAAAGGGAGTAAAACACGGGTCAAAAATAAAACTCGCAGGTCAGGGCGCCGTAAACCCCAACTCGGGTAAAAAAGGGTCTTTGTTCCTGAACATAAAAATAAAGCCGTCCCCGCCGTTCACCGCAAAGAACGAGGACCTCTATCTTGAACTGCCGGTTTATCCGTTTGAAGCAATGCTCGGTAAAATGGTCGGTATACCGTCGCCGACAGGCGGAGAGATAAACCTGAAAATACCGGCAGGCTCGCAGAACGATCAATTATTGAAATTAAAAGACAAGGGTATACAATCAACATCAAGAATGGGCGACCTGTATGTAAGGATCCATATCATAATGCCGGCGAACATATCTCCCGAGGAACAAAGGCTCATGGAGGAATGGCAAAGGTTAAGGGGATCGGATAATCCGAGAAAGTAATTTTCATGAAGAAGCTGTACCACCTTAAGATTAAACGGGAAGACATATCAGGGCTTGTTCTCCTGCCGGGAGACCCGCAGAGAGCGTCATACATTGCAGAGAAATTTTTAAAATATTCCGAAGTTATCAATGAATACCGCGGACTCAATGCCTATACCGGGTTTTATAACAACAAAAAAGTGTCGGTTGTTACGTCCGGTATGGGAGCACCGTCGGCAGCTATTGTAATAGAGGAACTCAATAGGCTTGGGGTAGATACAATCATACGGACAGGCACATGCGGGGGTGTGGCAAAAAACGTTAAACCGTCGGACCTCGTCATCCCCACGGGTGCGGGCTCGATGATCGGCTTCAAAAATGCTTACGGCATCGGCGAGATACCATCCGTACCTGATTTTCATATTTTAAAAAACCTTGTCACCTGTGCCGAGAAAGATCGCAGGGGCAGATCGCAATCCTCTCCTTTGGTTCATATCGGACCCATCATGACATCGGATGCGTTCTTTTCCGAAAAGAAAGATGCAAAATCATTGGAATCGAAAGGCATCCTCGCAATAGAGATGGAATGTGCCGCGCTGTTTGCACTCGGCCATGTGCTCGGCATGAAGACCGGTGCACTGCTGCTTGCAACCGGCAACATCAACTATGGAGAGCAGGTTATGGACTCGCCAAAAATACGGGCGTCCATGGACCACATGATTGAAATTGCACTTGACGCCCTGATCCTTCCTTGATTTGTCCATAAAATGGACATAACGTATAATGAAGATAATTAATTGGTACTGCTCCAAAATGCTTGAGGCAGGAATAAGAGGAGGGAATATGAAATTAATGATAAAGTATGCGGTAGTACTGGCCTGCATTGTTGCGCCAATCCTGTTTGCTGGAACTTCCCGGGCAGCAACCGGTGATATGACGATTGGTGGGAAGCTTGGCTTTGCGACATCTCCAGCGCCTGGTCTGGGTACGGGATTGGGTGTCATCTTCGGGTCGTTTGCATATCAATTCCTCGACAATATACCGCCGAGGGGGAATGACGGACTCGAGGGAGTGGGAGAGATTGGTTACTTCGGCTGGTCGGGTAACGGAGCATCGGTCAGCAATATTCCCCTGTTTTTCCTCGTCCGGTATTTTTATACCGTAGCACCGCAATTGAGGGCGTACGGTGAGTCGGGATTGAGCCTGAATTTCTGGTCCGTCCCGGGCGCCAGTGAGACTGATGCCGGGTTTGTCTCAGGTGTCGGAATTGAATATCTTCTCACACCCGAGATAGGAATCGGCGGGGACATGAGGTACAATATTGTCCGTCCGCGATGGTGGGATGCCGACCATGCATTATTTACGGCGTTTTTCAATTATCACATCCTTGCCCCCCGTACTGCGGTCACCCATAGGTCTTTCTCGAGAAGAAGATAACAACGGCATAGAGGATCACCCCGAAGATGGGCAATGGGTGACCCCGTTGTTCCCTTCGGGGCGGTGTCCTTGTAGACTTGTACGACATCGAGGCCCCTGCCCTACGCAAACTTTGAAGCGGATCAATCTGGTTCTCGAGCTCCTGTTTGTCCGTGCTGACCCTTAAATATAGGGCTGCTCTCATATTATTCGCTTACCTTTTCCCTGTCTTGCTTAATAAAGACGGTTGCGCAGCATTCTCAGGCTTATCGTACCCATTCAACTCAACATCCCATTTGTGTATTGACCGCTCTTTCCAGACCTTATATACGTGTTTCTGATAGTCTTCAAAAAACTCCCTACTGCAATTATTAACGTTCATAAAATGCTTGATGACTTGTTCAATATCTAACTTTCCTTTTCTTGCTAAAACATTGGCGAGCCTAAAATGTTTAACGTGATGGCACAGTGGACATAAAGCAACATATCCATGCAAACTTTGTATGTGCCTTTCGTCATCATATTCCCATATTTCGTGACAGTTTAATTTTCCTTCTGCTCCGCAAATAGCACACTTATCATTATATTTTTTATATGTCTGTTTCCTTATAACGTCCCATATTTGTGGGTTTCCCTTCCCCCAAACGTTCTTGCCCCAAGAACTCTGTGGCACCAGCTCGATTGTTAGCTTTAATTTTTCAGTGAATCCTTTCGTATGTGGTAGTGTTCTTTTTTCTACTACCTTCCTCTTACACTCACCTGTTTTATGTGTTGCATGGTTTTCCTGCTTACTCTTCTTCATAACTCGCCTCCCTTTTTCATAAGTGCCGGCCACGAGGTTTCTGTTGTTGTTCAATCTTCTGTTCCTGTTTAAGCTTGTCTGCGAGAAATGCAAGGTCTTCTTTATCCTTCGGTCTGATTGATTGTTTTGTTTTTATTAAGGTTTGTAAATCGGCTATAGGAATATCAACACCTTGATACTGGTAATGTTTCACCCCTGCGTTCTCATACGTCACATCGCAAGCTTTTTTGAGAAGGTCTACAACTATTTCGTCCGCAATTCTTACAACGCCATACTTCTCAACGACATCGGGCGTCATTTCTTTTGCAGCATTGTCGGGTAAGATTGTAAGAGCTTCACGCACTTTCATGATATTATCGATTGAACTATCTACAAGAAAGTCTACATCCCGAGTAAGTCTGTCGAACCCGTAGTGATTTACAGCAAACCCACCAATCAGGACGTATTTCACACCGTGTTTGTTGAACTCCCGGCAAAGGGATACAACATCATCCACTGTTGGCGGTCTGGATTCTTTTAAAGAAGTATCTTTTCCCACCATTCATCTGCCTCTTTATGTGTTTTGAATCGAAAAACACCTCTCGGTGTGAGTCTTTTTTTCTCTCGAAGCTTCGGCATTGATTTGAGAAACTTATTGAGATCTTCTGTGAAGCCGTCCGTGCGCCTGGACGTTCTTTCCCCTATGACTTTCATTGTATATTCCTTATCATTCATAGCAAATATATTATACTACATTTTTAAGCTTAGTTACAGCCTGGGCTCAATCTGGTTCTCGAGCTCCTGCATATCCGTGCTGACCCTAAAGTAAAGTACTGCCTTCATCTTGAGCCAACCTTTTGGCTACAAGCTTATATATTTCTTCTTTATCTCTTTTGCCTATCCCGAAGATTTCTACTATCTCGATTTGATCTTTGACGATCCGGTAGACAATACGGTATTTTTTCTTTACGAAATAGAGTTTGTAAAAACCTGTAAGATTCATTCCGTACTTGTTACCAAGTGGTTTTCCAAGAAGGGGATTTTCAGAAAGAGCAACTATTTTTTTTGAAGCCTCTTTTTTTACTGAACCGTCAAGACTTTCAAAGTCATCTTTCGCTCCAGCCTTCAATTCAACTTTATAAGCCATGTTTCTTTTTTACAGTTTCCCATGGGATATTAGGCCGCGTGTCCTTTAATCTTTTTTGTACCATCTCATAGATTTCTAAATGTTCCAAAAGCTCCCTTGCCTCACTCATAAACGCATACTCTTCAGTGGACACAATCACAGCAGCCATCTCATTGTTTCTGAGAACATATAAGGGCTCACCCTTTCTGGGAAGGTCCCTTATAAGCTCTGTAAGATGCTTTTGAAGCTCTGTTACAGAGACCATTTTATTTGTGTCAATCATCATTAATCACCTCTCATACAAACAAGCTAACTAAGTATAATAATACATAGTATTATACGTATGTCAAGTATTCTTTATTCGGAGTATACCTCAAACTAC
>VFSW01005030.1_pt1 | contig 19651 bp, 16 predicted proteins | sample 5358111 | NCBI WGS metagenome assembly VFSW01 (sample SAMN11554181, study PRJNA540505) | mine drainage metagenome | isolation source: sediment from site ElyBrook_90M | place: USA: Ely Copper Mine, Vershire, VT | collected 2017 | reverse complement strand
ACGACTCTGGCATGGTCCGGCGAAGGGGAGCCCGAGGGAGCCATGTTCTATATCCAGCGTTCCCTCGATGGCGATGCTTTCGCGAATATCGGCAGCATTCCGGGGTTCGGCGCTTCCGCCGGACAGCAGGATTACTCCTTCGCCGATAAGACGACCGCTCCGGGAACCTATATTTACCAAATCCACGAAGTCGATGCCAGTGGAGCGCAGCGTTACACGAACACCGTCGAGTTGCATTACGGAACGAATGGAATTTATTTTTCGCAGCCCTATCCAAATCCATTCGTTCTGGGCGCGTGGGCTGGTGCTTCCAGTCCGGCTATTACGCTGAATTTTGAATTGCCTGCGCGCGATAATGTGCTCGTCCGTATTTATAATATCGATGGCTCGCTCCTGCGAACCTTGCTCGATCGTCCGCTCGATGGCGGGCCGCACAGCCTAACCTGGGATGCGCGCGATGCCGGCGGAAACCTGGTCGCTCCGGGCACATACTTCTGCTCCATCCAAACCGGAGCATCCGGCACGGTCTCGAATAAAATTATGATCGTCCGGCAATAAGCCGGACGATGCCCGAATCCACGCCAATTTCGCATCTTGTTCATATCGAAACTCGAGAGATACGTTTTCATTTAATGAACGCACGACATTAAATGGCGTGAAGTTCCCGAAAATCCAGCATAATGACTTTATTTGGAAAGAATTTGCTCACAGCCGGATCTGTCCGCGAAACTCACTTCCCGGCAACTCATCGGAATTCATAAACGCGGAGAGTATCGAGCAAATTTAGACTGGATCGATCATAAGGTCGATCAATGTCGCAGAATGTCCCTATGCGCTGGAAAATAAGTTTCGCAGGAGAGGCGACAATGTCGATTACCGAATCCGGTTGAGTCAAAGAATATGCATAGGAATTGCCTGGGTAGCAAGCAATCGCAAAATCGACATTAGCTCTTTTCCATAACTCGTGGCGCGTTGCGGATTTGTTTACGGGCCAGTCAAAGAGGGCCTGCGTTAGTAGTTGGCATGAATCATCCATAGCAACATCTTGTGCTGGCGTTGTGCTGAAAACACGAGGCTTGCCCTTGCTGTGTGCATGGACTGCGGCCAGTGCATCCCGGACGGCATGTTTGTTGGCGGTCGTGATAATTTCGCCCACGCTTCCCATGCTTAATGCACTTGCGGTATAGTTCCAAATCCCGATAGCAAGACAGGCAGCCGTTCCTACCCCAAATGCTCGCCAGGCAAGGCTCGGAAGCACGCGAAGAAGAAGATCGGTTGCAACCAAAAAGAGAAGCACGATTGCAGGCAGTACATAGATGAGGGATCGCGGATAATGGTACTCGATATAGATAGAACAGATAACGATAAGAGAAACGAATCCCGCCAGCTGGCGTATGGAGTTATGGAACGTCGAAGGGTGGAGAAATTTCCCGATAGCAGCAAAAATCACTGAGGCTAAGATCAAGGCTGAAAACCATAAAATTCCAGGTGACCACATCCTGGCGATAAAGATCCTCCACTCGTAATTGGCAAGCTGTGCTCGCGGATGTAAGAGCGTTGCGTAGGGCATGATGCCCGGATTATCCGCGAATGGCCCGGTGATGCTGAGCGAACCAAGAAGAGCCCATTGCAAAATCAGAAGTATTGCAAAACCAGCCGTCGCGGCGCCTCCGCAGCGCAGAAAGGATCGCCAGTTTCCAAAGATTCCTGCACGCCAAGCGATGTAGCCGAATGCAAGGAATGTAAGGATCAGAACGTGTCCGTTAATGAGCAGGCCGGCTGGTAGGAGGAGGCCGAGCACAAGATCGCGATTCGGGTATTTCCATTCCACAAGAAATGGCAGGTATCCTGCGGCAACCAGCACCGCAAGCCCAACCAGCATGTCCGCTCGTGCCGAATGGCTGGTCATAAAAAAGCAAACGGTCGAGGAAAGCAGGAGTACTCCGAATGCGCGCAGCACCGGCCCGACGCGATAGCGCTTTGCAATCTGCCAGAGCGCGATAAGCGTTACTATTGAGAAGAACCAGGTGACGGTGCGTCCAATATCGATTGTATGTCCCTTTATGAAGAGTAATGGCAACGCATAAATCGCGGCGGTGAGATAGCAGCTTCCAAAAATAATTCCAGAGGTCACCGAATAGATCGAGCCGGGCGCGAGCGGATTGATGTAGTGGCCGCTGAAGATGAAATTTTTATACTGCGCCATCAGCCATGTTTCGTCGCCTGCCCACCACGTCCACGTATTCGGCACCGGCGCGACATAGAGGTAGCGTGCGTTAATAACAAGCACTGCAACAGTGAGCGCAAGCAGAAAGGAAACCGTTATTCGGGAAAGGTTTTTACTCACGACTTCACCTCACCGCATAGACGCGCACGGTATCAATGCCCACACACATATCGGGGGAATAATTACGTCCGACATCGGAGTAGATGGCCCGATATTCGGCGATCGGTTCGACTTCGTTTTTTGGCATGCCCTCGATATTCTCATCATCTTCATAGGTATCTCGAATGAGCGAGGACGTGCATGTAACAATATACCGAACCCCGCGCGCCCGCAATTTTTCAACACCATGGCCAGTAGAATATTCTGAATCGCCTAAATCGGGTAAACAAGGATCTATATGGTCCCTCGAAGCCAAACGGAACATAGCGGGCATAGTGAGAATCGTTCTTAAGCTTCCCGGATTCGGGCCGGCATCCTTCAGAATTGCGTTGTAAATTTGTTCGGATAAGCGTTTGTTTGTATTGAAGATCCGCTCACCGATCTGTTGCATTGAGACGAAGGTGCGGACACTTTGCCAAGTGATGATAAGCAGGAGGACGGAGCAAGAAACGATGAGTCCCCGCATCCACTCGGGCGCGACGATCATCCGCCACAACTGTTCAGCAAGGAACGAAAGTGTTACGGTATAGACCGGAACAACAAAGATTAGATACCTGGCTTCGCGAGCCTCGAAAAGAAGCGTGGAGAGAAAAAAGAGTGGCAACGCTTCTAACCACAGCCGCTGCGATGTGCTCAATCTGAAACCTGCTCTTTTAGGCTTGGTGAGATAAACGAGCGCAAGTCCAAGCGCCATCAGAATCCCGCCAGTTAGATAATAGGGTATCCATTCTCGTGCATGGAAGTATTGCAGAATAATGGTGCTAATATCTGCGCGAGGATGAAAGATGTTATCTATGGGAAACATGGAACGCTTCGGCAAAAAGGATCCCAACAAGTGGAATGCGCCGGTTGCATTAACATAGAGAGCAGCCAGGACGGCAAAGAGAACAGCGAAGCCTGAACAAAAGCGAAGCATGTCCTTTATTCCTCGCACCGCTTTGCCGCGCCATAATAAAAATAGCAGCGGAAATGTGGAATCCATTGCGACATGAAGGCTTACCAGAAGCGTGGACGCGAAGAGAACGCCAACCCAGAAGAGGCGACTTCGTGTTAACGCTGCCCGCTCCGCGGAGGACACGGAGGCCACTGTTAAAACCATTATGAGCAGATTAACAATACCTACAGGAATATCCGGTCGTCCACTGTGGCTCATTACGAAATAGCAGGTCGAGGAAACTAACAACAGCAGGCCCGCCATAGCAATGACCGGGCGCGCCCCAAGCCTTCTCGATCCCCAATAGGCCAAACCCAGCAACAAAAGCCCGAGCAATGCGCTAACGGTTCTGGCGACAAGAACAAAATTCGCGTTCGTGAGAAGGCTTGGCCCGGCATAGAGTAGCGCGACGAGCCACACGCTGCCTTTTAATATACCTGCTCCGCGCGACACTGCACTATCATGGGCGTACCAGTAGGTGTCGTATCCTCGTTGAAGCAGTGACCGCTCTTCGACCATTGACTGCGTTTCGTCCCCGCTCCACCACACCCAGGTATTCGGGACGGGCGTCGTATAAATACTACGCGCGTTGATAAAGAGTAGGAAGAGTGTGAGTGCCAACAGCACCCCGGGGGCAATTCTTGAAAGCAAGTTCATTCTTCGATGAATGGAACAAAAAAATTGCGATCTAATTCATCCGGCCAAAGGCGGAGGACGAGCAACAGTTATTTCGTCAATATCTCTCCGCCGTCCCGCCTGATGACAATTGTATGCTCGAAATGCGCGCTGGGTTTGCCATCGGCGGTTAAAACGGTCCACTTGTCTTTTGCAGTTCGGACGCGGGCGGTGCCCATGTTGATCATCGGCTCGATCGCGAGCGTCATTCCTTCCAGGAGTTCGAGATTCGCAAATCCCTCTTTGGGCGTGGGAACATAATTGGGAACTTGAGGATCCTCGTGCAAATGGCTGCCGATGCCATGCCCGACGAGTTCCTTCACGACGCCATATCCCTGGACCTCGCAGTAATCCTGGATCGCCTCGGAAATATCGAAGAGTCTTCCGCCTACCCGGGCACGGGCAACACCGAGCATGAGCGATTCGCGAGTGATCTCCATCAATTTCGCGGTCTCGGGCGCGATCTGGCCGACGGCGAACGTCCACGCGCCATCTCCAAACCAGCCATCTTTTTCCGCGCCGCAATCGACGGAAATAATATCCCCTTCGCGAAGCGGTTCCCGAGATGGGATGCCATGCACCACCGCGTTATTGACCGAAATGCATGCGGCATATTCGAACCGGTGGCGTCCGACTTTGTAGCCCTTAAAGGCTGGGTAGGCGCCGCGCTCGGTGATAAAGCGTTCCACTTCGCGATTGAGTTCGATCGGTGTAACGCCGGGGCGCACGAGCGTCTCGATATAATTTAGACACTCCGCGACAATATGGGATGCCGCACGAATCTTCGCGATCTCGGATTCGGATTTAATTAAGCGAGTGGCCACCGGCAATAATCAATGAGTATAGGGGAAATTAAAACTTTGGATGCTCTCCTTCACGGAAATGACAGAAGGATAGGAGCAAGGCCCGAAGCGACTAAAGCAAAATAATTTATCATTCCCGCGAAAGCGGGAAACCTGACTCTAAATTCGAAGTTGCTCAATACCCCGCGATTCCTGTACGCCCTTTCACGCGCCCCGCCTTCATCAACCCTTCGTAATTACGCATTGTGAGGTGCGACTCGACTTGCTGTAAGGTATCGAGCGCCACGCCGACCATGATGAGCAAGCTCGTGCCGCCGAAGAACTGCGCGAACGTGCTCGCCACGCCGAGGTAACTCACGAACGCCGGGATGATCGCGACGATGGCAAGGAATATGGCACCGGGCAGCGTAATATGCGTCAGGATGTTGTCGATGTAATCGGACGTATGTTTGCCGGGCCGCACGCCGGGGATGAAGCCGCCCTGCTTTTTCATCGTGTCCGCCACATCGCGCGGATTGAACGCAATAGCGGTATAAAAATAGGTGAAGAAAACGATCATCACGGCAAACGTGATGGAATATCCCATCGACCGGTAGTTGAAAAAGTTCAGAAGGAAATTGCCGAAGCTCGACCCCTGAAAGAACTGAGCGATCGTTGTCGGAATAAAGAGGATCGACTGTGCGAAAATGATCGGCATGACGCCGGCGGTGTTTACGCGCATCGGAATATGCTGCGTCACGCCACCATAGACTTTTCGCCCGATCACGCGCTTCGCGTACTGCACAGGGACCTTGCGAACCCCTTGCGTTAGCAGCACGACGAACGCGACGAGTGCCACAAAGAACGCCCAGAGCACTAATTCGACGATGATGTTATGCTGGCCGGATTGCACCATCGTCACTTCCGTTAAAATCGCATTCGGGAACCGCGCGATGATACCGATAAAAATGATAAGCGAAATACCGTTGCCGATGCCGCGCTCCGTAATCTGCTCGCCGATCCACATCATGAGCATGCATCCAGCCGTCAGGCAGATTATCGTCGTGATGATGAAGAAAAATGGACTAACCCCGGCGGCCACGACATTCTCTTTTTGGAGATACACCGCCATACCGGCCGACTGCCCAAGCGAGACGAGTACCGTTCCCACGCGTGTCATTTGCGTGATCTTTTTTCGGCCGTCTTCGCCTTCCCTTTGAAGCTTTTGGAAATACGGCACGACCGCGCCCAAAAGCTGAATGATGATCGAGGCCGAGATGTAGGGCATAATACCCAGTCCGAAGATTGCCGCGTTCTTGAACGCGCCGCCCACGAACAGATCGTAGAGGCCGAAGAGGGAATTACTCGATGCCGCGTTTTTATCCAGCAGCGTGAAGTCGATGCCAGGCAGCTGGATATGCGCCCCGAGCCGCACGGCGATGAGGCACACGACCGTGAAGATGATTCGGTCCTTCAGCTCCTCGATCTTGAAAATGTTGCGAAAACTATCGGTTAACCTGCTCATAAGTCAGAATCTGGATTGGGCGGATGATGCGGATTACGCAGATTGATTATAGATGAATGCGGTCAGGATGGGGCCTGGATATCGGAGGATGCTTAGCGGGAATTGACTTTAGCGATTGGCAAGATTTCAACGAACCTTGAAAATCAATCCCGGAAATCGGCATCATCCGTGTAATCCAGGTTCAGGCTGTTAATTGTGTGGCGCTGCCTCCGGCCTTCTCGATCTTTGCAACCGCCGATTTCGAGAGTTTATGCGCCTGAACGGAGACCTTCTGTGTAAGCTCGCCATCGCCTAAGATCTTTACGGGCATACCCTGACGGTTGATTAAGCCCGCTTCCCAGAGCGTGTCCGGAGTGATGATCTGGCCGAGCGGCAGACGGCCATTGGCGACACACGCTTCGAGGGTATCGACGTTGACGATCTGATATTCGGTGCGGTGGGGCGAGTGGAAACCAAATTTCGGCAGCCGGCGCGACAGCGGCATCTGCCCGCCCTCGAAGCCAGCGCGATATTTATTGCCGGAGCGTGACCCTGCTCCGTTGGACCCGCGCGTCGAGGTCTTGCCATGTCCGGAGCCTTCGCCCCGGCCTACGCGCTTTCGGTTTTTATTCGCCCCTGTTGCGGGGCGAGGATTAGAAAATGCCATTGTCAAGTCGTTTATTGTTAACTTTAGTCGCACCAATGGTGCGGTTGCGCGGAGTTTTCGGTCTCCGCTCGCGATTTCGAGAGGGGGATAACAGCAAGCCGTCCCGGTAGTTCCGGAATTCCACTTTAGCTGCCTCCTAACCCCTCATTTTTCCTATTTGAAAACAGGTGCCCATTCAGCGCACGCGTTTGTGCTTCATGAATAGTGGCTTAAATAGCTCAAAATCGCCGTGCTAATTTTGTTATCCACATTTTCATTCACTTTTGAGTTTATGTGAATAAATGGGCACCTAAGGGGGAGTTTCAACTCCGCAACTTCTATTCCTTCTTTGCCGCCTGCCCATCGTTGGCGCCAATGGTCGCGGGATCGGTGGCCTGACGCCAGTTGACCACGAAATTCTGGTCGAGCGAGAGCGACTTGTTCGTATTCGGCGTGGCAATTAGCGTATCGAGCGACTGAACAAAGGTCCCTTCGATGTGAACCCAATATTTAGTGTTAGGCTTAAGGATGAGCAGGTAGCGCCCCGATTCGGAATTGGCGCGCCCGGCAGTGATTTCCTGGATGGCGCATGTCGTGATTTCATCCGAGGTATCCGGCGCGCCGGTTTCGTGGATAGATAGGCGGACCGTCGCCGGTTTCTGATCGGCCGTCCGTACGCAGCCCTTCAACACGACGACCGGGCGCGAAAATTGGGCGTGAGCGGAAGTAGTGCCTAACAGCACGAAGCCGCAGGCGAGCGCAAAAATTGCGAGAATGCTAAACAAATTTTTCATGGATGACGAGACGTAATTTCGATTTGGAAGGTTAACCCGGAGCAGGCGTTTGGAGTTCGCGGGAAATAAAAGTTAAAATAGCCCATCCTTTGCGTTCGTATTTTTGTTCGAAGTAATGGATGAATCCCATTTTGGCCGTCATTCCGAGAAGAACGAATCGACCGAAGCGGGCCGAAGATTCCTCGCAGCGACCTTTGCCTAACACATCGCATTTTAGCACTCAGAACTTCTTCCTATGAAAGCAATTATCATGGCGGGCGGATTCGGGACACGGCTCAGGCCGCTCACGATGAACTTGCCCAAGCCGATGGTCCCGATGATGAACCGTCCCATGATGGAGCATATTGTCCGGCTGCTCACGAAGCATGGTATGACCGAAATTACCGCGCTTCTCTATTATCATCCGGACGCGATAACCTCCCATTTCGGCGATGGCTCGGCCTTCGGTTGCGCGATGAATTACATTCGCGCCGAAGCGGATTTTGGCACGGCCGGCAGCGTCCGCAATGCCACGGAGCAGCTCGGAATGAACGATCGTCTGCTTGTTATTTCCGGCGACATCCTGACGGACTTCGATCTTTCCGCCGCTCTGAAATTTCACGAAAAGAAACAGGCGCTTGCGACGATTGTATTGACGCACGCAAAAAATCCTCTGCAATTCGGAATCGTAATGACGAATCCCGATTCAGAGGTCACGCGCTTCCTCGAAAAGCCTTCATGGGGCGAAGTATTCTCTGATACGATCAATACGGGAATTTATATTCTCGAACCGGAAGCCTATTCTGAAATCCCTTACAAACGCGAATTCGATTTCAGCAAAGAGCTTTTCCCATTGCTTCTGAAAAAACCGGGCGCGCTTGCGGGATATATCGCGGAGGGATATTGGCGCGACGTCGGTAATCTATCGGAATATCACGAAGCGCACATCGACGCACTGTTGGGCTTAGTCGATATGGGGATCGAGGGCGAGCGGCGAAATGGAGTTATCGTTGAAAAGGGATGTGAGGTCGATGGCGTCCGCTTCCGCGGAGAGAACGTCGTTGCGCATTCGACCAAAATTGAGGAGGGTGCGATGATCACCAACTCGATCATCGGCGCAGGATGCCACATCGAAGCGGGATCGATTGTTGAGAATTCGATTCTGTGGAATGGCACGCGCGTCGGACGCAATGCGAGCATGAGCCACGCGGTCGCATGCTTTAATGTTCTCATCGGCGACCGCGCGACGATCGACGAGAATGTCTTTATCGGCGAAGGCTCGCAAGTGGCCGAGGGCGCACATATTTTGCCGAATGTAAAACTTTGGCCGGGCAAGCGCGTCGAAGCCGGCGCGACGCTGCAAAAGAGCCTTGTCTGGGAAGATCGCTGGAACCGCGAGCTGTTCACGAACTCGCGCATTTCCGGTACTTCGAACATCGAACTTATTCCGGAATTCGCCGCGAAAGTTGGGGCTGCCCTCGGCGCGCAAGTTGGGATGGGGCAGCGCATCGTGGTCAGCCGCGATAGTGATCCTGGCTCGCGTGTGCTCTCGCGCGCGATCGTGAGCGGCCTGATGAGCGCGGGCGTGAACGTTGTCGACATGCAGCAGACTCCGATTCCCCTTACGCGGCATCATCTCCGGGACGCACGGCATTCGGGCGGCGTCCATGTTCGAAAAAATCCTATTGACCGGCGCCGCTCCGACATGATCTTTTTCGATTCGGGCGGATACGATCTCTCGGCGAGCAAAGGCAAGGCGATCGAGCGGTATTTCTTCGGCGAAGATTTTCCGCGCGCGCCGTTCGACAAGGTCGGCACCATCGAGTTCCCGGCGCACACCGGCGAGATTTACACGACGCGCTTCACCCAAGCGCTCGATGTCGAGCTCATCACCCGCTCGCATTTCAAGATTGCGATCGATTATGCGAACGGCATCACTTCAACGATTTTCCCGAATATTCTTGGCGCGTTCGGCTGTGAAGTCGTTTCGATCAATGCCTATCTCGAACCAAAGCGCCTCACGCGCGGACGGGAAGAGTTCGACCGCTCGACGCGGCATTTGGCGAATGTCGTGAAATCGCTTGGGTATCAAATCGGATTTATTCTGGATGCCGGCGGCGAGCGGGTGGGAATGGTCGATGAAAGCGGGCATATCTATCTCAATAACAGCCTACTCACGCTGCTCACGAAGCTGTTTCTCGAAAGTTCCATTAGGCGTGGGCGCGCGGTGAAGAAAATCGCCGTGCCCATTTCTGCCACCAGCGAGGTGGAAGAATTGGCGCGCGAGTATGGCGTGGAACTCGTTTATACCAAGAATACTCATGCCGACATGATGCGCGCGGCGAGCGAGGAGGATATCGCGTTCGTCGGCGGGACGCTCGGCGGCGCGGTCTTTCCCGATTATTTCTTCGCCGTCGATGGCCTGTTCACCGTAGCAAAGACGCTGGAAATGCTGGCGGTCGTGGAAAAGAATTTGGGCGAAGTTGCGCGCGATATGCCGAGGCGCGCGCAGTCGCGTAAGCAGGTGTTTTGCCCGACGGAAGAACTTGGCAGGGTCATGCGCCATGCTATGGATCACTCGCGCGATATGAAAAAAACTCTGATCGACGGAATCAAATTTTACCCCCACAATGGCGGCGATGCCTGGGTCCTCGTACTGCCGGAGAAAGAGCGGCCGTATTGCACCGTACTCACCGATGCGGCAACGCAGCCCGAGGCGGACTCGCTCTCGAAGGAGTATGCCGGGCTGGTCGAGGAGTGGCGAACGGCGGGGGAGTGAGAATCGGGATTTTTACCCCTCGCTTTCCTGCCGCGCCAGCTTCTCTTTGAGGCCGACGAGGGAATCGGCGAGCGAGTAGCGCGAGGCTTTGCTGGTTGCCCGGTATTCTTTCAACGTAGTCCGCTGGGGTTCACGCTCGGCGTGCTCGTTTTTCATGCGTGGACCTGCTCCTGTTCTCGTTTTCGCCATTCTTCCGCCGCCTTTTTCCAGGCTGGAAGATATTCATCCCAATAGTAGAGCGTTTCTGGATCGAAGTCCGCGCCGTTGGGCCATACGATAGTCGGAACTTCGGAATCGATGTGTACTTTCCGGAACAGGGATGGGTTTCGCAACGGACCATAAATCTCACCGAATAATACTCCGTCGAGATCGACCACGTTGACCTTGCCATCCTCATACGTGAGGCGTAATGAGTACGGACCGACGATTTTAACATCCCGGATTTTATGGATTTCGTGTCTTTCTTTCATTTTCGTAACGGCTCGATGTGCTCGGGTTTCCTTTCATCCATTATACGATTCCAATTCTCCATTAGTTCTTTCTCGTGAAGTTCCGCCCAAGCCAAAACTAATCTCTCCTGGCGAGTGGGTAACGAACTTTCGAGAATCTCAATCGGGTCGAGAGCAATTACCGCGGAATCATCTTGAACATACGCGTGGAAGTGAGGGCGATGATGCCTCACTTCGCGTTCATAAAACATTCGAATAATGATTCCAAAAAAGCGACTAATCTCCGGCATTGTTTACCCTTCGCTTTCCTGCCGCGCCAGCTTTTCTTTGAGTGCGGAGAGGGAATCGGCGAGCGAGTAGCTCGATGCTCGACTGGTCGGGCGGTAGTCTTTCAGCGTGTTGCGCTGCGCTTCGCGCTCGGCGGCGATGAGCGAGAGCGTGATCTGCGGCATCGCGCGGCTTTCGTTGTAACGTCCGCCACGATTGAATTCGATGACGCGCAGCCCTTCGAGCGGTTTGCCGATTTTGAAGGTATCTTCCAGGCGCTCGATACGGTCGTGCGAAAGCTCGCGGCGCGGCACGAAGCCTTCGGCATTATGCTCCAGCGTAACGACGATTCCGCCGCGATTTATTTCCTTGATCGTCCCATTATGATCCGTGCCGAGCTTGAACGTGTTTTCGATCGCGCGTGCAGGATCTTCGATGAGCTGCTTGCGGCTCACGGTGATGCGGCGATCGTCCGAATCGACAGTGAGGAGCTTTACTTCCATTTCATCTCCAGGCGAAACGGCATCGGAGACTGCGCCGATGCGGTGCCATGCAATTTCAGACATGGGAAGGAATGCGAGGAGGCCGTTCGGTAGCTCAACTTCTGCACCGAAATTTCCGATCGTCGCAATGCGGCCTTTATGGAGTTGCCCTGGCTGATACTCTTGATATTTCACGAGCTCCGGATCCTCGGTAAGCTGCTTGATCCCAAGCCGCACCTGCCGGCGCCCACGGTCGAGCGCGAGAATTTTTGCTGAAACCGATTCCCCGCGCTTCACTACTTCATAAGGATGCTCGACATGCTGCCACGCAAGGTCATGCAGTCGAATGACCGCATCGACGCCCGGACCCAAATCGACGATGACGTTATCGTGATCGAACGACTTCACTTTCGCTTCGATCGTATCGCCGACTTTCAAATTTTTCACCGCTTCGTGTCCCGCCGTTCGCGCTTCTTCATCGAGGACGGCGCGATGGCTCAGGATGATCTCTGGCGCCTTCGCTCCCGGCGCGGCCTTGACACTCGCAAGCTTCACCGCCAGCGTTTTACCGAAATAGTGAGCAATGTTCCGGTTCGGATCGTGGTCGATGTTGTCGTTCGGCATGAACGCCTTTAATGCGGGATGACCCTCGATCACCTCATCGACCAACTCCATCTCGAGGCCGTTACGCTGCCATTTTATGACGCGCGCATTCACGGTTGCCCTTTCGCGCGCCTTGGCGCGGAGCGGCTCCCATTGGTCGAGCGGGTGCTCGCGCCGCGGACGTTCTTTCAGCGTTTCGGAAGTCTCCTGCTCAGTGGAGGGAATGGACTCGGCGGGTGTAGTTGATGCATCAACGAAACTCTGGGAAAGGTTTTCCGCAGGCTGTCCGGTTGGAGCAGGTTGGAGGTTCTGTTCTTCGATGGTTGGTTCAGCGATCATAGCTATTTTGCAGCAATAGGCCGCGGCGATTCTCTTTGTGCCCCCTCGCAGGTATCGAGATAAGGCGAAGCGCATCGTGGGCGAAGCGCGGCGGCGATAGTGCAAAAGCTTCTTCGAGGGAAGGCAGTTCCGCGTTGCGCCATGATACCGTGTTTCGTGCCTGATTGAAACATAACTTTCCGGCCCCTCGTTGAGGATTGCTCGAATGTACGACTTTTTCGGAGCTTCCGTCTCTTGCCTTTTTGGTGGCTGAGCAACCGCTCCGTCCATAATCTTTGGGTATTATGATTTCACTTTTTAGCGCCCTTCTGTTACTCGCGCCCGCTATGGCAGGCATGGTTTCTTCGGCCTCCATTCCGGCTGCGCTTCGGCACCCGTCGATTATTCCAATGCCCATGCTGGCGGTGGCTGCGCCATGGGTGGCTGCGCCAGCGGTGGATACTCCGTCGGTGAACACCCCGGCAGTCAATACTTCTGGAAGCGATAGTTCTTCTTCGATGCACGACACCCTTCAATTCAATTTTAACAATGGCGGATTTAGTATGGGTCAGCGAAAGCATACGTACATCCTAACCGGAATCTCGAAGGCGCGGCAAGTGCCGTATAATGAGAACTTTTCGCTCATGGATTTTAACCGCGTGACAGGATTTTTTCTCGGTTTGGGAACTCCGGGGATGGTCGATCTCGGACGGCACGATGAGATCGGGGTCGAAGGAAGCGGCGGATATGGATTTGCTTCGAAGCGATGGGAGGGCCGTTTCGGCGGGGAGCTTCGCCTCCCGCTTGGGAACACCAAACGATGGAAGGAGGACACCGGCTTCCAGCATATCATGGGCGGCGAGCCGACTCTTGCCATTGGCGCGGAGCTTCATAATATTACTTCGACCGACGACGCCTGGCGCGCGGACCGCCTCGAAAATGCGCTCGATGCCTTCTTCGCCCGCGGAGATTTCCGCGATTACTACAAGCTTGCCGGCTGGGACGCCTATCTCGCATTCCGTCCGATGCGAAACGCCGAGCTTCGTCTCGATTGGCGGAGTGACCACTATGAATCGCTCTCGCAAACTGTATTTTACGGACGCTTTGGCGGCAACAAAGTGCTGCCGCCGAATCCACCCGTGGCCCAAGGGGAGATGCATTCCCTCGCTGTTACTGCCCAGGTTGAGCACGTGCATACTCGGCCTATCAAGACGACAAACCTTTTCGGAGATTCGGTTTCCATCGAGCAGCTTGCCGGAAGCAGTGATCTTGCCCAGGTCGAGCTTGGGCACATGCCCGGCTCGGACTTTGGCTTCAATCGATATCTTCTGGACCTGCGCAGGTTTCGCCCAATTCTGCACGGCCTAAGCCTCGATGCGCGATTCCGGTATGAGGCCACCACGGGGGATATGATCGGACAGAAAATGGAATTTCTCGGTGGCCCCGGTTCGCTGCCGGCGCTCTATCGGAAGTCCATCGAAGGCAATCGCATGATGCTCTTAAATACGGAAGTGCGCATCAATCTCATGATGCTTTCCACGTTCTTTCATTCACCGGATCTGAACCTGGTAATCTACAATGACTTTGCGAAGATGGGGCTTGCGGGTATGGGCGAATCTATTATGCAAGGCTTCCAGTTTAGCGGTGTTTCGTCAATTCTGTATAATGTAGGTGTCGGGTTAGGCTGGACGAGCGGAATTCAGGTCGGGGCCTCGTGGCGAACGGACATCAAGGCTGATCCGCGACTGATCTTCCGGTTGCAGCGGCCGTTCTAAACGTCTGAATTGATCCATTCTTGGTCGTTCACGCGTTGGATAAATCTCACCGATTGCTTTTCCGTTTCCAACCTCTGCTTTGTCCCATTCGAATTGCTCCGATTTTGCGAATTGGCACACTTTATCGCATGAGTAAGTACTTGCGGGCCGAGCATGGGCATCGAAGCGAAAATAAGCATCATAGACGATGCGAGACACGCCAAAAATGTCAGTTCGCATGCAAAATAATGGGAATTGCACTGTCAGGCTGTCAGTAACCGGAAATCGGCGGTCGCAACCAAAGAGTTCGATAGAATGCTTTAATAGCTCCGCCGTCGTTAAATCGGTTTAATATCCATCATCAAGCTGTAATTCCCAGCGTTCTCGGGTGTTACTTAAATAGCTGAGTAGCGTATTTATTCCATGAGAATGTTTGTTTTGCCATTCACATGGCACAATCATTGAAATTTTAATAAGGAAAAGGTTTTCCAATGCCAACAGAAGGAAATTTTTCAAATAGAGTTCAGGACGTGATTCGCCTCTCGCGGGAGGAAGCGATTCGGCTCGGGCACGATTACATCGGAACGGAGCACCTGCTCCTGGGTATCATTCGTGAGGGCGAAGGGATCGCGGTGAAAATTCTTCGCAATCTCGGCGCCGATCTTTACAAGATCAAGAAGGCGATCGAGGACACGGTCCGCTCCAGCGGCTCGACACTCACGATCGGCCAAATCCCGCTCACGAAGCAAGCCGAGAAGGTGCTGAAAATCACCTATCTCGAAGCGAAGCTTTACAAGAGCGACGTGATCGGCACCGAACATTTGCTCCTTTCGCTTTTGCGCGATGAGGATAATATCGCCGCGCAAATCCTCAATCAATTCAGCGTGACCTACGATGCCGTGCGCGCCGAGCTTGATAATATCATTTCGGGCCGCCCGACTTCGCCGCCGAAATCCGCACAGCAGGAGAAAAAGCCGGAGCGAACCAAAACGCCCGTCCTCGATAATTTTGGACGCGATCTCACCAAGATGGCCGCCGACGATAAGCTCGACCCCATCGTCGGACGCGAGAAGGAAATCGAGCGCGTTTCCCAAGTTTTATCGCGAAGAAAGAAGAACAATCCAGTTTTGATCGGCGAGCCCGGAGTTGGCAAGACTGCCATCGCCGAAGGCCTTGCGTTGCGCATCGTGCAGAAGAAAGTGCCGCGCATTCTTTATGAGAAGCGCGTCGTCACGCTCGATCTCGCGGCGCTCGTCGCCGGAACGAAATATCGCGGCCAGTTCGAAGAGCGGATGAAGGCCGTGATGAACGAGCTGGAAAAAGCGAAGGACGTTATACTTTTCATTGACGAGCTTCATACCATCGTCGGCGCGGGAGGAGCATCGGGTTCGCTCGATGCCTCGAATATGTTCAAGCCAGCGCTGGCGAGGGGGGACATTCAGTGCATCGGCGCGACCACCCTCGATGAGTACCGTCAGTATATCGAAAAGGATGGCGCGCTCGACCGCCGATTTCAGAAGATCATCGTCGATCCGCCGAGCGTCGATCAAACGATTACGATTCTCAATAATATCAAGTCGAAATATGAGGAGCACCACAGCGTACATTATGCGGAGAAATCCATCGAGCAAGCCGTGAAGCTTGCTGACCGCTACATAACGGACCGATTCCTGCCGGACAAAGCCATCGATGTGCTCGATGAGGCCGGAAGCCGCGTGCATCTGGCGAACGTCCACGCTCCGAAAAATATTGAGGAACTCGAAAAGAAGATCGAGGACGTGAAGAACGAGAAAAACCTCGTCGTCAAAACGCAGAATTTCGAAGAGGCCGCGCGCCTGCGCGATCTCGAAAAGAAATATCAGCAGGATTTGGAGAATGCGCTCGCCGATTGGGAAGCCGAGAGCGGCTCGCAGATCTACGAAGTCACCGAGGATGACATTGCTGATGTCGTTGCGATGATGACGGGCATTCCGGTCAATAAAGTTGCCGAGAGCGAATCGGCCAAGTTGCTCAACATGCAGGAGACGCTGCGTGGCTCCATTGTCGGGCAAGACGAGGCAATTGAGAAACTGACCAGAGCCATTCGCCGCGCCCGCGCGGGCCTCAAAGATCCGAACCGCCCCATCGGCAGCTTCGTATTCTTAGGGCCGACCGGTGTCGGAAAAACGGAGCTTGCGAAATCGCTAGCGCGGTATCTTTTCGATACCGATGAAGCGCTTATTCGCATTGACATGTCGGAGTACATGGAAAAATTTGCTGTCAGCCGATTGGTTGGCGCACCTCCCGGATATGTCGGGTATGAAGAAGGCGGACAGCTTACAGAAAAGGTTCGCCGCAAACCATACTGCGTCGTGCTTTTGGACGAGATCGAGAAGGCGCACCCGGATGTCTTTAACATCTTGTTGCAAGTGCTCGATGATGGACAGCTAACCGATTCGCTCGGACGCCGTGTCGATTTCAAGAACACGATCGTCATCATGACCTCGAACGTCGGGACGAAGGATATTAAGAAGCAGGCCCGCATTGGGTTTGGCGAATCCGCTACCGGCGACGAGCATGAGAAAATGAGGGAGCAGGTCGATGAGTCGATGAAGCGGCTTTTCAATCCGGAATTCCTCAACCGCATTGACGACACCATCGTCTTCCGCCATCTCGAAAAGCCGGACATCAAGCTGATCATCCAGATCAATTTGAACAAGCTGCTCAAGCGCGTTCACGAAATGGGCGTCGATGTGCAACTCACCGATCGCGCGCTAGATTTCCTGGCCGACAAGGGATTCGATAAGACCTATGGCGCTCGCCCGCTCAAGCGCGCGATGCAAAAATATGTCGAAGATCCAATCGCCGAGGAAATTTTGAAAGGGACAGTGAAGGACGGCACGCTGGTGAAAGTAGATGTGGCCGCGAATGGCGCAGAACTGCTATTCACGATTGAAGCGAAGGAAGGACTTCAACCGGGCGAAATACCCGTCTCGAAGCCCACCGCGTCGATCGACGATGTGATGAAGGAAGCCGGCATCGTTGCGCCACCGGAAGAAGCGGAGCATCACGAGGCCGAGCACGGCGGGGACCATCAGGAAACCGCGGAAGTGTAATTGCAAAAATGGCCGGGTTTTGACCCGGCCTTTTTGTTGAACCAATATTTGGGATGCTATTGTTGATTTTTTATGGAACACAAACAGAGAACTGCGAACTCAAGGTTACGTCCGCCCAAAACTAAAAAGATTGCCAATTCTCGTCTTTTAGCGAAACGGATTTCACCGTTGGGCCGAAAACTGATGGCGCTTCGGCGTGAAATCGAGAGCTCGCACATTCCTCTCTTAAGCGACGAAGAGATAGCGAAAGAGCAGAGAGAACGCCGAGGCGGTGCTTACGCTCACTGACCATGGTCCGTACCTTCGTCGATGCCGATGTCCTGATCTATGCTGCACGTGGCACTGGTGAATCATCGAAACGAGCGATGGATGTCTTATCCGATCCAAAGAGCGAATTTCTCTATCGAGCATATTCTTAAAACTGGAAGTAATTCCCAAAGCGATCTATCACGAGCGCTATGAGGAAGTTGAATTTTATCAAGCCTTTTTCGATGCCGTGCTGCAGTGGGCTGCCCCCTCTGCCGCCTTTGTCCAATCGGCCTTCGATCTCGCCCAAGCCTTCGGTCTTTCCGCCCTCGATGCACTCCATTTGACTGCGGCTCAATCCCTCGGTGCCGAAGCATTTCTTACTGGAGAGAAGCCCACATCCCCACTTTTTCGGGTACCTCAAATACGGATCGTTTCTCTTTTCGATAATACGTGAGCATCTACCGATTAACCGAAGAAAGGCAACCGTCCAAGATCGGCGATCAGCAGGTCTCGAAGCCCACCGCGTCAATTGATAACGTGATGAAAGAATCCGGCATCGTCGCGCCACCGGAAGAAGCGGAGCATCACGGGGCTGAACACGGCGGGGACCATCAGGAAACTGCTGAAGTGTAATTGCGTATCCAAATGGCCGGGTTTTAACCCGGCCTTTTTATTTTCAACAGTAATCTTATTGAATCAAAATAGTTAACTTCGCAGAGTCTTGATAACCAACAATTGATTTTAAATTCCCGCCATATTGATTATAGGTGTCGAAATATGCTTTGCCGACAATACTGTTTAACGCATGACCAACTATTGTTCCGGAGTATTGAATTGTCCCAGAGTATTGATTCAAGCTTTTCTCCAAAGTTATTCCATGAAGATTCAGCCCTTCATCTGTACTAGTCGGAACTTGACCCCTTTTCTGATCATTTTCAAAATACGATGCTGTTAATGTATCTATTGATAAATTGGTACTGTCAATTAGCAGGTACACATTCGTTTTGGAAGAATTGTCATCTAAAATATCCATTGACCCGGGTTGATAAGTTATTTGATGAGTGGAGCCATAAAAAGAGTATGTATTATTTTTAGAACCCGCGAGATTTATAGGGGCTGAAAAACTAAATGAGAAAGGATCTGTCGTCCCGTCTTTATCCATTCCAATCAATCCTGAAAGTTCAATGTAAATCATTGATGGAGGTGACAAAAAAAGAGATGAAAATGGAATTGCTTCACCGCGAAGAACTATGATATTCGTTTTATTAGCTGTTCGAATTGTATCATAGCCCAGGACGGAAGCTGTATCCGACGGCAAGAATTGAATGCTTACCGTCTGAGAAGCACCGGGTGCAATGCTCAATCGACTCTGTGAAACGTTCGAAAGCTCAAACGCCGGAGCGCTAAACCGCTGTGAGGTGATTTTAAGTGTGTCAGTTCCGGTGTTCTTGAATACAATATTGCTGTCCTTTGTTACCCCTGCCCGAACCACCCCAAAATCAATCGTGTCCGGGGTACTCAGTACCGCGAGAGATGTGAAGGGAACTCCTTCGCCTCGAAGCAGGATAACATTTGCTTTATTCGCGGTTCGGATTGTATCATAACCAAGAACCGCAAGCGTATCGGATGGTGTATATTGAATGGTTACCGCCTGGCTTGCTCCGGGAGCAATGCTCAACTGGCTCTGTGTAACATTCAAAAGCTTAAATACCGAATCGCTAAACCGTTGGGATGTAATTTTCATCGTGTTGGTTCCGGTATTTCGGAATATGATATTCGTGTCCTTTGCTATCCCAACTCGAATTACACCAAAATCAATGGAATCCGGGACGCTCAGCCCCGGAATTGTCGTCCCCGTAAGAAGCGGTGGCGCCTGAGGGGCAGAGCAGCCGATCAGGAAAGTGGACTTGCCCTAAATTAATAGACACTGTCCTCGGTTGAGAGACCATCCGAGA
>VFSW01005029.1_pt1 | contig 19653 bp, 22 predicted proteins | sample 5358111 | NCBI WGS metagenome assembly VFSW01 (sample SAMN11554181, study PRJNA540505) | mine drainage metagenome | isolation source: sediment from site ElyBrook_90M | place: USA: Ely Copper Mine, Vershire, VT | collected 2017 | reverse complement strand
TAAACGTGAAAAAGGGCCGCCACCGTCGGTTTGTTGAAGCTCGCGAACTTAAGCGTTCTACCGGTCCTCGAGCGACGACGTGCGTCGAATGCGGAGCGGCACCCGAAGACGTTCACGCAACGTGGTGCCTCGCCGAAGAGGACCGCTACGACGAGATCCTTGGTTCGCTTCCTCGTCCCACGTTCAATGAAGAGGACCCGCTCGCGGCTGAGAATTAGTTCCGTCGTCGAAGGACGGGGTGGGGCATGGGTGTCCCACGCCGAGCGCGATCGTTGATCATCGCGAGGAGCGTCTCGTACGAATGCAGTCCCATGATGGCTGTTAATTCCTCGGACATCGAATCGACCACTCGCCTCGCACCGACGAAGGCCGCCGGATCTTCCGTGCACCACCAGTGAAAGTCGTTTCCACCCGAACCCCAGTCCGGACGGTCCCATTGGGCAATGCGCGTCACGATGTGGCCGTTCGCTAGGGTCACGTCCTCGCGGCGAAGGGGAAGTTGCCAGCAGACTTCGGGCTTGAGCGGGATGTAGCTCTCCGCGTTGTCGATCGCCATCACGTGCAGGGCGCAACCCGGTCCGCGATGAAATCCCGGTCGGTTGAGGAAGATGCACGCGTCGTCGACGAGGCGCGTCACGGACTCGCCGTTCTTCTTGACCCGGGTGGTGCCCTTGGCCCCCTTCGCCTTGAATTGCCACTGGTCGGCGCTGAGACGGGTTGCCGCGAGTTCGACCCGCTGACGGTCCTCCTCGTCGGTGAAGTGAGCACCGTAGCTGCAGCAACCCTGCACTAGTTCTGGTGAGGGTCCCGTGAGCACCCCTTGGCATCCGTTGGCGAAGATGCAGGTCCAGTTGCTCTCGAGGAATGTGGCGTCCACCATCCAGGTGCGCTCGTGGGTATCGTCTTCGAAGCTGACCCATTCGTGGGCGTCAGGGGGCACTAGTGTCACGAACAAAACATACTTGTTCAAGTGATTCCCATCGCCCGTAGACTGATCGGATGACCTCAGAAACCACCTTTGACGTCCTCTCCTTGACCGATGAGGCGCGCAATGTCGTACTCGACGCCCTCGCCAACGAGGACATGAATGCCGCGCTGGCGCTGTGGGTCGAGGTCACGGGAGTCATGGGGACGGGCTACTCCTACGACCTCTACTTCTCCGACATTGCCGACGCTCCCGAGGGCGCGGCCATTGGCCGCGACGGTGATGTCACCATCGTCATCCCCGGACCCAGCGTCGACCGCCTGCGCGGCAGTCGTCTGGAGTTCGCGAGTGACGGGGGAGGCGGCCTCGTGCTCGTCAACCCCAACCACCCCTCGAGCGAAGAAGTCAATCCGGGCGTGCCCGCGGAGATCTTGGCCATGGGCATCGAGAGCGATTTGGCCCGACTGGCGATCTCGGTTCTCGATAACGACGTCAACCCGTCGATCGCCTCGCACGGTGGTCGCGCGGACCTGGTGGCCCTCGACGATACGCACAAGGTCGCCTACATTAAGATGTCCGGCGGTTGTCAGGGCTGTTCCATGAGTCGTATGACGTTGTCACAGGGAATTGAGACTGCCCTACGCAGCGCAATTCCCGAGCTCCGCGACGTGCGCGACGTGACCGATCACGCCTCGGGGGAAAACCCGTTCTACGCCGACGCACACTAGGGATCATCGCGGCCTCCTAGAATTGGCGGATGCTGCGCTTCTTGACCGCGGGCGAAAGCCACGGCCCCTCCTTGACGGTCATCGTCGAAGGACTTCCGGCCGGATTACCCATTACCGAAGAAATGATCGGTGCGGACCTCGCCCGGCGGCGCCTCGGCTACGGCCGCGGGCCGCGGATGCGTTTCGAGCGCGACGTGTTGCGGCTCACCGCCGGCGTCCGTCACGGTCGTACGCTCGGTTCTCCGGTCGCGATCGAGGTCCTGAACTCCGAATGGCCCAAGTGGGAGCAGGAGATGTCCGCCGCACCCGGTGAGCCCAGCGACAAACTCACCAAGCCGCGGCCCGGTCACGCCGACCTCGTGGGGATGCAGAAGTACGCGTTCGACGACGCTCGTGACGTACTCGAGCGCGCGAGCGCGCGAGAGACCGCCGCACGGGTAGTGGCCGGAGCGCTGGCCAAGGCCCTGCTGCGAGAGATCGGTGTCAGCGTGGTCAGCCACGTGGTGCGCATCGGGTCGGTCGCGACGCCCCAGGACGCACGTCCCGGACCCGAGGACTTAGACCGGGTGGACGACAGTGAGGTGCGATGCTTCGATCCCCAGAGCGCGGACGCGATGATCGCCGAGATCAAGGCCGCCGCCAAGGAGGGAGATTCCCTAGGCGGGATCGTGGAGATCATCGCGTACGGCGTGCCCGTCGGCCTCGGTAGTTACGTCCACTGGGACCGCAAGATGGACGGACTTCTCGCGGGAGCCCTCATGAGCATCCAGGCCGTCAAGGCCGTGGAGATCGGTGACGGCATGAGTCAAGCCGCCCAGCGCGGTTCCCAGGCGCACGACGCAATCGCGGTCGATGCGAGCTTCACGCGCGGCGGGGGCTACGTACGCAAGAGTGATCACGCCGGCGGTCTCGAGGGCGGCATGACCTCCGGGGCTCCCCTGATCGTCAAGGCGGCGATGAAGCCGTTGGCCACGTTGAACCGTCCGGTGCTCGAAACCGTTGACGTCGCGACGGGCGAGTCCACGGTGTCCTTCAAGGAGCGCACCGACGTCACCGCGGTGCCCGCTTTGGGTGTCGTGGGCGAAGCAATGGTGGCGCTCGTGGTGGCGGGCGAAGCGCTGCGTAAGTTCGGTGGAGATTCGGTGGAGGAATTCGCTCGTAACCACGCGACCTACGTGGAGAACCTCGGCTCAACGTCCTCGGCCGCTCGGCCCGCGTAATCGTGGCTCTGGTCGCCCTGGTTGGTCTGCCCGGTTCGGGCAAGACGACGACGGGGCGCTCGCTCGCGCACGCCCTCGGTAGCTCCTTCGTGGACACCGACGACATCTTCCTCGCGCGTGAAGGCGTGAGTGTGCAGGACTTCCTACGTTCCCAGGGCGAAGTGCTCTTTCGCGAGCGCGAACTGGCGGCCCTGAGCCAAGCCCTGGTCTCCTCGGGCGTGGTGGCGACCGGTGGGGGCTCGGTCAGCACGCCACCCGCACGGCGACTGCTCCGTGAGGAACTCACCGTATGGCTGGACTGCTCGGACGAGATGCTCGTGCAGCGGGTCCGTGAAGGCGATCGCCCTCTGCTCGGTGACGCCCCCGAAGAGCGCGTCGTCGAGTTGCGCGCGCAGCGTGACCCTCTCTACCTCGAGGTGAGTCGCTTCCGTGTGGACTCGGGTCGTCCGCTCGACGAACTCGTGGCGCAGTTGGTCGATATTGTCGAGTCGGCGGCGACGCCGTCGTGATTATTCCTGTTTCACTTCGCGATTCGCCCTACGAGGTGACTCTCGGTGCGGGGGTGCGCCATGAGGTGTCCTCGTTCATCACTGAGCGCTTCGCGCGTGCGCGTATGGTCATTATCATCACGTCGCCCTCGATTCATCGCCAGCCCTGGTTCGACCTCACCTTTGAACGCGAGACCCATGTCATCGAAGTGCCCGATGGCGAGGCCGCCAAGACATTAACGAGCCTCGCCGAGGTGTGCGAAGGGCTCGCTCGTCTAGGAGTTTCGCGACACGACGTGATAGTGGGTGTCGGTGGGGGGGCGATCACCGACCTCGCAGGTTTTGTTGCCGCGGTCTACTTGCGCGGGATAACGGTGCTTCACGTGCCCACCAGCGTGGTGGGACAGGTCGACGCCGCCATCGGCGGAAAGACGGCAGTGGATATCGCGGCCGGCAAGAATCTCGTGGGCGCGTTCCATCAGCCCGCCGGCGTGTGGTGCGACAGCGAAACATTGGCGACGTTGAGCGAACGCGAGAGAATCTCGGGGATGGGAGAGGTCGCTAAGTGCTGGCTCCTGGAAGGGCGATCATCCACGATGCTCGACCAGACCACTATGGAGGAATTGATCGAGGTCTCGGTGGCCCTGAAGGCGCGAATCGTCGTCGCCGACGAATTCGAGCAGACGGGGCAACGAGCTCTTCTCAATTACGGTCACACGCTCGGTCACGCGATCGAACTGGTGGCCTTGGCGCGCGACGCCGACGAATTGCGCCATGGAGAGGCGGTTGCGATCGGCCTGGCCTTCGCCGCACGCCTGGCGCGACGCCTGGGTCGAGTGGGCGACGACGTCGTCAATGAGACCGACGCCGTGCTCGACCACTTCGCTCTCCCGTCACGCCTCGTGGGCGATTTTGTCGTCACACAACTCCTCGAGATCATGGCGCGGGACAAGAAAGCGCACCACGATCTGACCTTCGTCCTGGCGGGTCAAAATGGTTGCGAGGTCGTTGAGGGCATTGATTCGCTCGTCGTGCGCGATGTTCTCGAACAATTCCAGGAGGCGTAATGCAAGAGATTCTTCTGTTGTCGGGTCCTAATCTTGACCTGCTCGGTACGCGAAGTCCGGACATCTACGGATCGGCCACCCTTAATGAACACGTGGCCGCCGCTCGAGCACGCGCCGAGCTCGCCGGGTACAGCCTTCGTCATTACCAGTCGAACTTCGAGGGTGACCTCATCGAGGCGGTGCACGCCGCGCGCGAGGTTGCGGCCGCGATCATCATCAATGCGGGCGCCCTGACCCATTCGTCCTGGGCGCTGAGCGACGCGTTGGCCACCTTCTCCGGCCCCAAGATCGAACTGCACCTGTCGAATCCGGCGGCTCGTGAACCCTTTCGTCACGTGTCGACCTTGGCGGTGGTGGTGGACGGTTCCCTCGCCGGACTCGGCGCACTCGGCTACCCCCTCGCTGTCGATGCGGCGGTAGCCCTGCTGGGGCAACTGTAAGGTTCGCCGGCGCCGAGTCGGACCCCTCGTCACCATTGCCTAGACTGACAACCGCAAGTTGCACGAAAGGTAGTTGAGCCCCATGGCGGCCATTTCCACATCCGACATCAAGAACGGCATCACCCTCAAGATCGACGGTGGTCTGTTCTCGGTAATCGAATTCCAGCACGTCAAGCCGGGCAAAGGGGGCGCCTTCGTGCGCACCAAATTGCGTAACGCTCGCACGGGAGCGGTGATCGAACGTACCTATCGTTCCGACGAGCGCCTGGAGCAAGCCATCATCGACAAGCGTGACACGCAGTACCTATACCGTGACGGTGACGACTACATCTTCATGGACCAGGTCAATTTTGACCAGGTACCGGTTTCCTCCAAGAGCCTGGGTGACGCTGCGAACTTCCTTAAGGAGACGGGCAAGGCGATGATCATCAGCCACGACGACGAGATCATCGGCGTGGAACTGCCGGCGTCGGTGGAACTGAGCATCGCCGAGACCGAGCCGGGCATCCAGGGCGACCGGGTATCGGGCGCACGCAAGCCCGCGACCCTCGAGACGGGATACGTGGTGCAGGTGCCGTTGTTCGTCGGACCGGGTGAGGTCATCAAGGTCGATACTCGCACCGGCGAGTACATGACCCGCGCCTAGTGAGCGAACTCGGCGCGTCGCGTCACCGCTCGCGCGAGAGGGCCGTCGAACTTCTCTACGAAGCCGCCATGAAGGACCGCTCCGTGGCGCTCGTCATCAATGAGTTGGCGGTGCCACCCGACGCGTACACCCTCGCCCTGCTGACGGCAACGCTCGAGCACCACGAGCGTGCAGTCGAGATGATCAGTCGATTCTCCATAGATTGGCCCCTCGAGCGCATGGCACTGCTCGATCGTCTGATCTTGACCTTGGCGACCTCGGAGATGTTGATGAACGATGCGCCGCCGACGGCGGTTATCTTGGATGAGGCCGTTGAGCTCGCCAAGACGTATTCCACTGACGGTTCACCCTCGTTCGTCAATGGCGTGTTGTCGTCGATCGCCGACGAGATAACTCAGCACTAGGAGACAGCATCCGATGCCAGGAATGGGCGGCGGGGGATACAGTTACAACAACCCCCTGGTGGCGAACGCGTTCACGCACAGTGTGTTGGTGACGTGCATGCTCTGGATCATCGGCATCGCCTTTGCGGTCATGATGTTCTCCATCGTCACCCGAGGAATCCTTCGATTCAATATGTCCGAGGCGGGAACGAGCGAGGCGCGTAGTCGTAGTTATCTGCGATTTGCCTTCGGCGCGATATGGCTCTTCGACGGGATCTTGCAGTTCCAATCGTCGATGCCGCTCGGATTGGCGAACAACGTCGTGCAGCCCGCGATGGCCGGCACGCCGGGCTGGCTGCATTCGCTGATGCTGCACGGCATTTCGATATGGAACGCGCACCCCATTGCTCTGGCGGACGGCACTGCGTGGATCCAGGTGGGCATTGGTGTTTTGCTGATTGTCGCCAACGGCGCCGTCGGGCGCGCGGCGGCCGCAGTTTCGGTGGGCTGGGCGGGCATGATCTGGCTCATCGGTAACGGGGCGGGTGGCGTCTTCCAGCCATCCAGCAATATTCTTTTCGGCTGGCCCGGGGCGACCTTCTTCTACATCATCGCGGGCGTCTGGCTGGCCCTGTCGCCCGCTAACTTTCCCGAACGCTTCTCGCGGATCACCCTGCGTCTGATCGCGGCGATACTCGGAGTGGCGCTGGTTCTACAGACATTGCCAAATCGCCAGTTTTGGCACGGTGGCAATTCCAACGCGCTCACCTCAATGACCCAGTCCATGGTCACGACGCCGCAACCGCACTGGCTGGCGTACGTGGTGACGAAGTTTGGAGTGCTCGCAGGCACTTTGGGTGGTGGATTCAACCTCATCGTGATTTTCTGGCTCGCGGCGTCCGCGGTGGGCCTGTGGATGGCTCCGATTCGCCAGTGGCGATGGCCGGTGTGGCTCGTAGCGGTGGGCGCGGTGATTTTCTGGGTGGGCGCCCAGGACGCTGCCATCTTCGGCGGGCTCGCGACAGATTTGAACTCGCTGGTGCCGCTCGCAGTCTTGACCCTGTGCGCCTCACCCGGTCTGGTTCATCGCCCCGCCCTCGCCCGACGACTTCCGCCGGAACTGCGAACGAGCACCGGTTCAGTGCTGGCATCATTCGCAGCAGGCATGGTCGCCTTTTCGGTGGTCTCGATGTCGTTAAGCACCTTCGCCTCGGCGGAGAACACCCTCTACTTGGCACAGAATGGCCCCGCCTCTGCGGTGGACACGAGTGCGCCGGGCTTCACTCTCACCGATCAACACGGTGCGAGCTATTCGTTGGGGCAACACCGCGGCCACTTCACTCTCGTGACCTTCCTCGATCCAGTGTGCTACACGGACTGCCCTCTCATGGCCGGTCAGATGAAGCAGGTGGGTGCCGCCTTTGGCCCCCAGGCCAAGCTCGATCTCGTCGCGGTCGCGGCCAATCCGCGTCACGAGACCAATGCCGACGTGCGCGCGTTCATCGAGAAGCACGCGTTGGGGTCGGTGAAGAACTTCTATTTCGTCACGGGGGCACTTGCGCACCTGGCCAAGGTGTGGGGGAGTTTTGGGATTCAGGTGGAGTCGAGCCCTACCACCATCATGAGTGTGCACTCTGACGTCATGTTCGTCATCTCACCCCAAGGGCGGATCAAATGGATTGTCCCGGATGACCCTATTTCGACGACATCAGGCGAGAATTCGGCCGTGACGGAGCTGATCTCGTTGCTCCAACGAGCAGGTCTCAAATAGTTCGGTAGCGAGTATCGATCCGACGAGAGCACTCCCTATTGGTTAAAAATTCTCTCAGTGATGCGCTCGTCGGGGTGCGGTCACGACTCGTCCTGGTTGGATTGGTCGTCGGCGTGGACGCGCGCCAGGTAGTCGTTCCAAGCCGCGAGGCGAGGATCGTCCTCGAGGGTGGGCGGCGGAGGGGAATCGTCGGTCGAATCCTCTTCTTGCAGTAGCTTTCGCCACATATAGATTGCGTACCCGGCGAGAATCGGCCATTCGACGACGTAGGCCCAACTGAGAACATTGCCCGAGAGCGCTCGAGAGGTCTCCACAATGAAGGCCGAGACGCAGATTGCCTCGGCGAAAAATAATCCGATATGGAGACGCACAGCGTTCCAATTTTTGGCAGACATCGGTGATACTCTAAGTCGATTGTAAGAAGGACGACATAAAAATATATGTGACACGATTCACAAGTTTGTCGTCTAGATTGCAACACGGAAGTTGGGGAATTAATTTCAGGGGATGAAAGGCGACTGTCCCAAGTTGCCTTTGAGAAGGAGTGTCGTATGTCATTAACAGGAAGACTAAGCACAGCCGTTGGTCTGTTCCTAGTCGCCGTCGCCCTGATCGCGTGGAGCCTTTTGGCTTTCCTGCATCCCGGGACCGATGGTGGATACACCGATTACACCGTGGGTCATGTCGCGGGTACTCCGGTGAACGTCACGTTGCAGAGCGTGGGGCAGATTGGCTTCGGAGCGCATCCGACGTGGGTGAGCTACTTGCAGAAGGACCCGACGACCGGTCAGTGGATTCACGACACGTCCATGACCCTGCCAGCTAACACCGTCGTCAATATGACTGTCTTGCAGTACGACTCGGGAAGTCCTTTGCGTAACCAGCAATGGGGACAGGTCACCGGTACCGTGGGTAACAAGGCCATGCTCAACGGCAAGTCCTACAGCGTGTACAACTCGTACGCCGGCAATGGCGTCGGACACACGTTTGCGATCCCCGCGTTTGACGTGTCCGTACCCTTGATTGGCGTTAACGGTAACTTGACCAATATTTGTTCGGCGGCGCCGTGCGGTAGCAATCTGCCTCACAACGTCATCACCTTCAGCTTCAAGACCGGAGCGCCAGGCAGTTACAACTGGCAGTGCTTCGTGCCCTGCGGCTTGGGTTACCTCTACGGCAACGGTGGTCCGATGTCGACTATCAACTACATGGGCGGATTCTTGAAGGTGGTTGCCTAATCATGACGAACCAATCAACGAACTCCTCCGGTCAGGTCCATCACCTTCGTCGGATGACGACGATCTGGATAATCCTCTCGGTTGTGGGCGACATCCTCTTTTCGATCTTCGTCGCTCCCCACGTGCCGCCGGGTCGTCTCACCGAGACGGCCGCTAGCAACCAGAACACGTTCAACGTGCTCATGGAAATGGCTATTCCCGTGCTGTTCGGGGTATGGGTCTACCTGGTCTACGCCCTGCGTACTTGGGGTGCGAAGCGCAATCCCAACGAAGCCTTCGCCGGCGATGCGGCCCGCACCAACAAGACCGCCCAGGTCTCCTGGATCGTGATCACTTCGGTGACGGTGCTCTTCCTCGCGGGCTACGGAAGTTTCGCAGTGATCACCGAGCATGGTTCGGGTGGTGGCGAAGGCCCCAACCCGGCTTGGGCGCCGTCGGGCGCCCTGAAGGCGGAGACGGCCGCACTCGTGGGTAAGGCGACGTGGTCGCCCGGCTCGAAGAATGTGCTGCCTGTGCAGGTCATTGGTCAACAGTGGAAATTCACCTACCGGTACCCGACCTTCGGCGGATTTGAGTCTTCTCAGCTCTACTTACCTGCGGATACGACAATCGCCTTCAACGTCACGTCGTTGGACGTCATCCACAGTTTCTGGGCCTACCAGTTGAGCGTTAAGGCTGACGCCAACCCTCAAGTGAACAACGTCGCCTTCACCGAGACCAAAAACCCGGGTACGTTCGTCGTTCGTTGTAGTGAACTCTGCGGCATTTGGCACGGTGCGATGTACAACAGTGGTGCGGTCCTGTCACAGACCGCCTTCGAGAATTGGGCGACCACCACCGAGGCGAACAACGCGGCTAACACCGCTCTGCTGCCCGCATTCGCGTGGACCTACGTTCCCGACGCTAACGGCGCGGCCGGTGGCTACTACCCCGACGGCACCCAAACCCCGTACAGCCCGTCCGAGGTCTATGGAGCGAAGCAGCCCTCGTGATGACAACCAACCACACATTCAGCAGTAACGCACGTACGTTTTGTCTAGAAATGGAGATCTCGCGATGACCATCAGCGAAGAACGCAGTACTGAAGTCTCTGGCGCCGCCTCCGGTCACCCCCATGAAACACGGGCGCTGTCGTGGACCCAACGCCCGGGAATATTCTCCCAGAACATCATCACCGCACTAGTCGCCGGAATCATTGGATATGCGATTGGCCACTGGTTCGGCAATTACCTATCGAGCGGTTACACCAACATCGCCAACAGTGGCCAGAACGCCATCGCCAATACCCTGGCTCTGGCGTTCGGCGTGGTGGGTTGGTTGCTGGGCATTGGGGCCCTGAATTATCCGATCGCCAAGATGTTTGGCGTGGACGGACTAGAAGAAGAGTCCCCCGTTGACAATTGGACAAAATATTTCCGCTACAGCCTGGACCACAAGGTGGTCGGTCTGCAGTACGTGGTGGGCGTCTTGCTGTTCATGTTCACCGGTGGCTTGCTGGCGATGGCGGTGCGCGCGGAGTTGTTGAATCCCACCACGCACCTCTTCTCGCCGGACACATATATCAAGATCGTCTCCGAGCACGGCACGATCATGATGATGATGGCCACCTCGATCATTGTGGGACCAATGGGCAACTACTTCGTGCCGCTGATGATCGGCGCGCGTCGCATGGCCTTCCCGCGCATTGAGGCGCTGAGCTTCTGGATTTTCACGGCAGGTTATATGGTGATCTTCTCGGCGCTTCCCTACGGGGGATTTCCGACCGGCTGGACCGGCTACGCACCGTTGCAGACCCAGGCGGGACCCGGAATGGTGTCCTACCTGTTGGGATTCGCGGTGATTGGCTTGGGCATGATTATGGCCGGTTTCAACCAGGCCGTAACCATCATCAACTACCGCGCCCCGGGTATGACCTGGAGCCGGGTGCCGATTTTCGTTTGGTCGATCCTGGCGACCGCGTCGTTGTTGACCCTCGCCACCCCGGTGCTGTTCGCCGGTGGCCTCTTCGGGTTGCTGGACAAGACCGTGCAGACTGCCTTCTACGTCACCGAGCACGGTGGCAGTTCGTACTTGTGGCAGAACCTGTTCTGGTTCTTCGGTCATCCCGAGGTGTACATCATGGCCTTGCCGGGCTTCGGTATCGCCGGTGAGCTCCTACCGGTGTTCACTCGACGTCCGCTATTCGCCTACAAGGTGGCCGCGGCCGGCATGATCGGTGTGGCGCTACTGTCATTCTTCGTCTGGCAGCACCACCTCTTTCAGAGTGGCATCAACCCGGATATGCGACCGCTGTTCATGTTGACCACCGAATTGATTTCTATTCCGACGGGCTTCATCTTCCTCGTGGGGATGGGAACGTTGTATCGAGCCAAGATCAGACTCGAAATCCCGATGCTCTTCGTCCTGGCGCTGTTCTTCAACTTCCTCATCGGGGGCGTCACTGGTGTGTTCTTGTCGGACGTGCCGGTCAACGTGACGGTGCACGGAGGGTTCTTCGTGCTCTCGCACTTCCACTACACCATCATGGGAGGACTATTGTTCGCCTTCATGGCCGGTCTGTACTTCTGGCTACCCAAGATGACCGGCAAGATGATGAACAAGAAGATCGGCAAAATCCACTTCTGGATGATGTTCGTCTTCTTCAACCTCACCTTCTTCCCGATGTTCATCATTGGTTTGCTCGGCCAACCGCGTCGTGTCTTCAGCTACGCGTCGAACCTGCAGGGTCTGAACGACTTCTCGTCGGTCAGCGCCTTCTTGCTAGGTCTATCGTTCCTGGTGTTCTTCTACAACCTGGTCTGGTCGATGTGGATCAAGCCCGAGGCAGCTCCGCCCAACCCGTGGGAGTCGTTGGGCCTGGAGTGGCAGACCGCATCACCGGTACCGGCGTACAACTTCGAGCGCATTCCGGTCATCATGACCGACCCCTACCGTTACTCCGAGCCCGGCGCACCTGATTACGCCGACCTCGGAAACGGTGGGTCGTCCACCCCGTCAACCCACTCACTGGCCTAGGCCCAAGGAGAGAGAAAAATGACAAATACTCTGAAGTCCACCGGGCCCAGTGATACTCCCGAAGAGCGCGAATATGAGATGCGTGCGCTCATCAGCTCGATCTGGACGGGTGGGCGCCTCTTCATTGGCATCTACACGTTCATGCTCGCGTCGTTGGTGTTCTCGTACTTCTACCTGCGTTCGAGCAATAACGGTCTGTTGTGGCGTCCCGATCACGTGACAGGACCGCGTTCGTTCGGCCTGCTGATTTTTGGCTTTAGTCTGACGACGAGCATCTTGGCCTACGTTGGCCGCAAGCGCTTGGCGAAGGGATCCTTCTCGGACTTCAACGTGGCGGCCTGGGCGGGTGTGGGAACTGGCTTGATTGCATTGTTGCTCCAAATCATCGAGCTCAGTCATCTTGGATTCTTCCCGGGATCGAGTGGTTACGCCTCGTGTTTCGTGGGATTCGGCGTGATGAATATCGGGACCTTGGCGGTTAGCGCATACTGGCTCGAGACGACCGTCGCGCGCGGACTTCGTATCCGTCGCGAAGTGGAAGGTGAAAATCCGGAGTTCTCCAGCAATCCCCGTGCTCGTGCCTTCCGCGCGGACGTTGCCGCCATGGCGTATTTCCAAGTCTTCGTCGCCTTGACTGGCGCATTGCTCTTTGCAATGTTCTACTTGATGTAGTTCTCGCGACGCAACCACGTAGTGTCTTAGTTGAAAAGAGGTAGTTGAAATGTTCGGTGCAGATTCTTATCTTCCCGCTCAAGTAGAGACGATGGTTGTTCTCTTGGGGGTCCTGGTCGGCGTTCTTCTTTGGGGTTTCTTTCAGCGTAATCCCTCAGAATGACCCCCACGGAATTGACAAAGCCCTCTAAGGCCTGGGTCCCAGGCTTTAGAGGGCTTTTGTCCGTCCTCGGTTTGGTCGTCGTGACGCTGGCGCTGGTCCCTCCCGCGTGGGACTGGTCTCTGCGGTACGAATTCGTACAATCAATCCAGTTCTGCATCTTCGCCTTCGCAGCCCCCGCGCTGATCGCGGTGGGCGCTCCGTGGCGCGGGATCCGTCCCCGGGGCGACGTCAACGACCTCCAGAGTCAGCCCGCGTGGTTCCGTCGATGGAATTCGCGACGGGTGCGCGAGAAGGCCCAGACCCGGGCCCTGAGCGCGGCGACGGCGACGGTCGCCGTGACCTTGTTGTGGCGCGTGGCGCCCATCGTTAACGCCCTGGTGCGCCACCCGTGGTTGGTGCCAGTGGAGGCCGTCACCCTCTTCATACCCTCTTTGCTCTTGATGGTGGAATTGGTGGAATCGCCACCGCTGGTGCCCGGCATCTCGCGTCCCTACCGTATTGGTGTGTCGGCGGTCGTGATGTGGACGGCGTGGGTGGTCGCCTACCTAGCGGGCATGAGCCACGATTCGTGGTACACGGCATTTCACCACGCGGCGGGTCGAGGGATCTCGGCGTCGGCGGATCAACAATTCAGTGCGGGATTCGTCTGGCTATTGTCAGCGTCGGTTTTCGTACCGATCGTCTTTTGGAACCTCATTCACTGGTTGCAATCCGAAGAAGACCCCAACGAAGAGATCATCAAATTGTTTCGCCAGGAGCGAGAGCACGGTTTCTTCGGGAGCGCCGACTGATCGAGGCGACGTGGTCGTCGTACTCAGGTGCCGGGGAGGCGCGCTAAGACGGGCAGCTTGATGGGCGTGAGCGTGACACCCAGTAGAGAAGACGCCGCTTGGACGTTGGCCATCACGGCCACTCGGTCCTGCTCGAGCAGATTCTCGTTGTGGCTCAAATCCGCCGTGTTCATGTGGAACGGCGTTGCGGCGAAGTAGTTGCGGATGTCGAGAATGGCGGCGACACCATCAAAGGTCAGCCATTTCACCACTGACGCGAGCGCCGCGTCGATCTTCTTGCCCGGTGTCGTGTCGCTGACCTGGATGTTGTTGGTCATGTCCGAGATCGGTCCGCTGGCGAAGGAACACACCGTCTGGTCCTCGAGCAAGTAGTTCTTCACTGTGGCCAGGTTGGCGGTGCCCAGCGTGTGAGCGAGCTCGCTGCGGTAAAAGGAGAAGCTCTCCTTCAGCGCGTAGATGCAGGGCGCGGCGTCACCATTGATTTGCTTGATCACACCGTTTTGCTGGGAGGCGTCTTCGGTCTTCGTGATGGGATGTGGGAGGTCTGTGATCACCGATACCGCTACGACCAGGACAATCCCCACGGTCGCGAGCAGCCATGGCCGCCGGTACCACACAGCCTTGGTGATCGACAACGAGGACGAAGGCATGGAGCCCGGGTCGAAAGGGGCGTCAGAATTGTCGAAGGGGCTCGAAGTCATTGATTCAGACTAACGGTCGCGTATCGAAGCCCCTCGGCGAAATGCTTCATCGTGGCGTTGCTCAAGGAGAATTCCCCGAGCTTGTTCTCCTGAGCGAAAGGTTTGGCAATCGCGGCGAGAGCTGAGGTGGCACTCACAAAATCGATCACGGAATTATGAGCGACTTGGTTGGCGTTGGTGCCCACCTTCACTTCGATTCCGTAGTTCTTCCACACCGTGGTCAGACTGGCGAGGGGGCCGGTCACGAAGTGAACGTTCGCACTATTGCTGAGCCCGGTCTGGGTTAGGGCCAGTGGGTCGCTCGACGCGCCGTAGGAGAAGGGGTCGGTGTTGACGATAATGATGTCGACGTTCGCCGCCGCCGGACCAAGGTCGGCGAGTAGCAACTTGAGTTCGCCACCTAGGACCGGACAGATGTCGTTGCAGTTCTTATTGAAGAAGGTGACGAGGGTCACGTGACCCTTCGCCTGATGCGTACCAAAGGGATGACCGTGTTGGTCGGTGAGGGTGAAGCCGGGTGCTTGCGCGGAGCCGATCGGATGTAGGCCAATGAAGGCCGCATCGGCGATGGCGGTGCTGAACGTAATCGTGGTGTGAGGGGGTGCGGTGGTGGGCGTGGTGAATGTGGTGGTGGGTCCCGACGACGTGGGTAGACCGATGTTGCCGAAGTAGTGCTCCACGGCTTGGCCGCCGAGTCCTAGAACGGCCAGCACCGCGACCCCGCCCCAGAGAACTTTCTTGGGGACCCGTCCAATGATACGACCGGCGCCATTCTCGGTGGTGAGACGCAACTCGTTGCGAAAAGCTTCGCGACGGGCCTCTTCGCTGAGCTCCTCGCCCGGGGTCTGGTGAGTCATAGAACTAATCGAGTCTACCGACGTCGTTCGCGCCGGTTGTCATTGGCCCCCCGCTCCAGCGCACGTCAGTATGCTGATGCCATTATGGCTGAGTCGTCCGGTAGTCCCTCGCCACCCGCGGAGGTCCGCTTGCCCCGACGTGAGGCCGCGAGGTTGCACGTCAGCCTGGTCATCGGACTGGTCCTGTGCGTCGCGGCCTTCTGGTTCGAACTCTCTCGAGCCATCGGGGGTAACGCCCTGAGCTGGGCGTACGTCTTTGAATGGCCCCTGCTCGGCGGATTCGCGGTCTATATGTGGTGGCAGTTGCTGCATCCCGGACGGGACAATCGAGTGAATCGCAAGGTCAAATCTTTAGACCCTTCGTTCAGTGGCATGCTCGAGCGCTGGGAGGAATCTCGTGACGAACTAGAAAAATCGCGCGATTCGGACGGCGACTCTCCCGGTCACTGAATCGGAGCGGGCTGGCTAACCTACACGTCATGTCGTACGTCACCCAGAACTGGTCCTTCGACCCCGTGGCGATTGTCATGATCTTCACGGTCGTGGCTCACGAGGTTGGATTGGCGCGCCTCGCGCGACGATCACGCTCCTCCTCGCAACGTCAACGTCGATTGCGCTCGTTCGCCTTCTACGGTGGACTGGCGACCCTCGCGCTGGCCATCATGTCGCCGCTGGATTACTGGTCGTCCAGTTACTTCTTCGTCCACATGATCGACCACCTGCTGCTGGCGTTCCTGGCCCCGATCCTCATCGTGTTCGGATCTCCTTGGGTACCGCTGCAGTTCTTCTTGCCCGTGAAGTCGCGTCGAGCCCTCGGAAAGTTCTTGTTCCTCTCGCGTTCCGCCAATGGGTTGCGGGTTCTCGGGCGAGGCCTGCGCGGTCCACTCTTCGCGGTGGTGCTCTTCAATTTCGTCATGATCTTCTGGCACATTCCCGTCGCCTATGACTTCTCCGAGACCCACCAGTCGGTGCACATCTGGCTGATGCACACCAGTTACGTAGTGGCTGGCGTATTGTTCTGGCTGCAGATACTGCCGTCGCACCCGATGCGTCCGGCCAAAGGACCGGTCTGGCAGGCGGGAGCAATACTGGTCACCAACGTCATCATGACGATTATGGCCATGTCGATGAGCATCATGACGAACTCGAGCTGGTACAGCGTCTACGCCCACGTCCCGGGTGTGACCATGTCACCGTTCACCGACCAGCAGATCGGGGCCGCGATATTGTGGGTGTGCGGCGACTTCTGGGCGCTGCCGATGCTTTACATCGTGATCCGCCGAGCGATCGAGACCGATGGTTCGGTGAGCAACCTGTTCGACCGCGTGTTCCGCGGGCGTCACGAGGATCTTGAGATCACCGCGATTCATCGAAGTCGACGCGGCGCGTAACTGCTACATTCGATGGTGCCGTGAAAAGAGTCCCGTGAGGCTCCTACGGCAGGAGGCAACATAGTGGATGCTCACGCATCGTCGGCACGACCGCGTGACTCCTTTGTTCCCCGATCGCTTCTCCTCTCAGCCGAGGATGTGCGCCGCGCCGTGCGCCGCATGGCCCACGAGGTCGTCGAACGGGTCCGCGACACCGACTCGCTCGTGGTCTTGGGTTTGCAGACCGGGGGAGTGGCCTTTGGCGAAATGATCGGTGACGCACTCGACGCCATCACGGCGCGCGAGGTCGTGCGCGGAACCCTGGACGTCGCGTTCTACCGTGACGACGTCGGCCGGCGTCCCTTTGTCAACTCCGCGGCGTCGAGCGTCCCCGTCGACTTGAGTGACCGCCTCGTACTGTTGGTGGATGACGTGCTCTTCACCGGCCGCACCATTCGTTCGGCCCTCAACGCCCTGGGAGACTTTGGCCGACCACGCGCAGTGCAGCTGGCGGTGATCGTTGACCGGGGCCACCGCGAACTACCGATTCGCGCGGATTACGTTGGCAAGAACCTGCCCACCTCGCTGACCGAGGAGATAGTCGCGACGGTGGAGGGTGTGTGGATCGGCACCAGGGGTGCGTCATGATCACCTCGATTCGCGGCCGCAATCTCTTGACGCTCGACGAGCTAACGTCGAAGGCCATCCTCGAAGTTCTCGATACCGCTGAGCTCTTCGTGGAGGTCAACCAGCGCACCATCAAGAAGGTGCCCGCCCTCAAGGGCCGCGTCATCGCCTCATTGTTCTTCGAGGAGTCCACGCGCACGCGGTTGAGCTTCGAGACGGCGGCCAAACGGTTGTCCGCGGACGTCTTGTCCTTGGCGGTGGCCTCGAGCAGTGTCAAGAAGGGTGAATCCCTGCGTGACACCATTGCCACGATTGACGCATTGGGCATCGACGCGGTCGTCATGCGCCACCAGTCGAGTGGTGCGGCTCACCAGGTGAGCTCCTACGTGCCCCACGTGCGCGTCATCAACGCCGGTGACGGCTTGCACCAACATCCCACGCAGGGGTTACTCGACGCCTTCACCGTGCGTCAGGTGCTCGCCGAACGAGCCCACGCCAAGGGTTCTGAGACGGGTCGCGAACTCTTCGCGGGACTGCACGTCTTGATCGTGGGTGACATTCGCCACTCGCGCGTCGCGCGTAGCGACGTCGCCGCGTACAGCGCGCTCGGGGCCGAGGTGCGCGTCGCGGCACCGGGCACCCTGCTGCCCGCGTCTCTCGAGGACTGGCCCGTCAGCGTTGTTGAGGATTTCAACGAGGCTCTGGAGTGGGCCGATGTGGTCGGTGTGTTGCGCCTACAGCGCGAGCGCGGGACCGGTTCCTTCGTGCCGAGCTTGAGTGAGTTCACGCAGACCTACGGTCTCACTGCGGAGCGGGCCCGGCGCCTGCGGCCCTCGGCGATCATCATGCACCCGGGTCCGATGAACCGGGGGGTCGAGATCGATTCGAGCGTCGCGGACCTGCCGAGCGCGGTCATCGAGCGACAGGTCAGCAACGGCGTGCCCATTCGAATGGCGACCCTGTACTTGAGTGTCGCCGGTTCACCCGAGGAGTCGAGATGACGACATACCTGCTTCGCCACGGACTTCTCGTCGGACCCGCCTCGACGCGAGTGGCCGACGTGTTGGTGAGTCAAGGACGCATTGTCGATGTCGGCGAGTCCATCGACGCACCCGAGGGGGCCACTGTTATCGACGTCGAAGGTCGCTGGGTGGGTCCGGGATTCGTCGACCTGCACACCCACCTTCGCGAGCCGGGTCGCGAGGCCGCCGAGACGATCGAATCCGGTGCTCTCGCCGGCGCCGTCGGAGGATACTGCGCACTGGTGGCGATGCCCAACACCGAACCCGCACTCGACAACGTGGCGCTGGTGTCCTACGTGCTCGATAAGGGTGCGCGCACCCCCGTGGACGTTGCCGTCGCGGGCGCTATCACCCAGGGTCGCGAGGGTCGCCACCTCGCGCCCCTCGCCGAGATGGCGGCGTTGGGCGTGCGCATTTTCACCGACGATGGAACCGGCGTGCAGGACCCCTCCTTGATGCGCCGCGCACTCGACTACGCGCGCCCGCTACGCGTCCGTCTGGCCCAGCATTGCGAGGACGAGGCATTAGCGGCCGGCGGTTCCATGAACGAAGGCGTGCTCAGTAGCCGACTCGGATTGGTGGGCCGGCCGGCCCTCGCCGAGGAATTGATGGTGATGCGTGACATCGAGCTCGTTCGTTTGACGGGTGGTGCCGTGCACTTCTTGCATCTCTCGACGGCTCGTTCGGTCGCTCTGGTAAGTGCGGCTCGCCGCGATGGGCTCGACGTGACCTGTGAAGTGGCGCCGCACCATTTGACGCTCGACGAGACATCCTGCGCGGGATTCGACGCGCAGTTCAAGGTGCACCCTCCCCTGCGGACTGCTGCGGATGTGGTTGCCCTGCGTCAGGCGCTGCGCGAGGGACTGGTCGACGCCGTCGGCACCGACCACGCTCCGCATTCACCTGAACTCAAGGATCGGGCGTTCGATGAGGCACCGGCGGGCATGCTGGGCCTCGAGCACGCCGCCGCACTCACCTTCGAGGCGTTGGGCGCGAACGAGTGCGACCCGGTGAAGTTTTACGCCGTACTGAGTCGAGGGCCTTCGCGCGTCGCTCAACTGCGCGCGAGCGACCAGCGAATCCGCTTGAGCGCCCACGGCGGCGACCTCGTGGTGGGCGAGGACGCCAACATCACCGTCTTCGATCCGCGCGTTGAGTGGACCGCGCACCGTGAGGACCTCCACAGTCGTGCGCGCAACACCCCCTACGACGGTCGTCAGTTGCGGGGGCGTGTCACCACCACGATCGCCAAGGGCCAGCTCGTCGTCCACGAAGGGAAATTGCAATGAGTCGTCCCCGCGCCACGCTGGTGCTCGCCGACGGAGCGACGTTCGAAGGGTACGCCGCTGGTTTCGCGCCTGATGGTGGCATCACCACGGGGGAGTTCGTGTTCAACACGGCCCTGTCGGGTTACCAGGAGGTCATCACTGACCCCTCCTACGCCGGACAGATCATCACCTTCACCTATCCCCACATCGGCAATTACGGCGTGACGCCGCTCGACGACGAGGCCGCGCGACCGTGGTGCC
>VFSW01005028.1_pt1 | contig 19654 bp, 15 predicted proteins | sample 5358111 | NCBI WGS metagenome assembly VFSW01 (sample SAMN11554181, study PRJNA540505) | mine drainage metagenome | isolation source: sediment from site ElyBrook_90M | place: USA: Ely Copper Mine, Vershire, VT | collected 2017 | reverse complement strand
GCTCGTTGGACTCTTTCGTCAAAAGGCTCGCATAGTCCGCGAGGGCCGCAATCTGTCGCAGTCCCATACGCCGCTCGATCCGCCGCATCAGCATGGTGCGCTTGTAGCCCGAGAAGTCCAGAGAATGGGAGGAGCGCAGGGTCGCAAGAATCCGCTCGAGCGGTGCCGCGTCCGCCGCCGAAACGGCGCCGGCGTCCGGCGGCCTCGTCGCATACGGATGGCGGGCGTATTGACACAGAACCGCAGGCATGTCGGAAATCGGTAGAACGCTGCTCACCTCGCCAGTCGCAATCGCGCTATTCGGCATGCCGTCGTACTGCGCGGTGTTTGGCTCTTGAACCAGAACTATGCCGCCGTGCGAGACGATCACCTCGAGACCGAGACTTCCGTCGGAGCCGGTGCCGGACAGCACGATGCCGATGGCGCGTTCCTCGAGTTCTTCGCCCAACGAGCGGAAGAACCGATCGATCGGCAGATGTAGCCGTGGTTTGTCGGGTTGCTTGACCAGGCGCAATCGGCCGTCCTTCAGGTAGGCGTCACGATTTGAGGGAATCGTGTAGACGTGGTTCGCCTCCACCGGTACATCGTCTCGCGCAGTTTCGACCACGAGCGCAGTCCGTCGTGCGAGCAGCTCCGTCGCCTGGCTGTGGCGTGTTGGATCGAGGTGCTGCACGACCACGATCGCCAAACCACAGTTCGCCGGAAGCCCCGCTAGAAGGGTCGCAGTGGCTTCGAAACCGCCCGCCGAAGCGCCAATGCCCACGACGCAAGGCTTGGCCGCCGGCGGCCGCGCGGTGCGGGCTTTTCGCGAAGATGCAGTGGCACCGGAACGCTTCTTCGGGGTCATGTCGAGCCTGATCGCGCCACTTAGCGGTGTGCAATTGTCAAACACATGTTGCGAAGGTACAGGAACTACCAAAATCGTGCGATTCCAAGGCTCCGGTCCGGGCCGACGCGATACCCGGCCGGCCCGCCTACTTACAATTGGGTAGTCCGGTTAACGGAAAGGCTGCCTATCGCCGTTTGGGCGGCTTCAGTAATGTATAGTTTTATACGTCGCTACGGCATAAGGCGATGTAGGAGGGTGTGTGGATTCATCTGTCGAACCCGCCACGGCCGCCGTGCCGACTCCCTCAGCGGTGGCTGGCGCCCGGACGGATATCCTGGATCTCTTGCCGGACGCTCTGTTCATCGTCGCCAACCTCGCGGGCGGCGGCCGCATCCTCTACGCGAATCCTCACGCAACCCAACTGTTCGGGTACGACCGGAATGAGCTCATCGATCAACCCATCGAATTGCTCATCCCGCAGCGTCTCGCGGATCGACACCAACGCCACCGCCGCGAGTATGCGCAGGCGCCACGATTGCGTGCGATGGGTGCGGGCTTCGGCTTGCTCGGCCGCCGGCGCGACGGCAGCGAATTCCCGATCGCGGTCCAGCTGAATGCCAACAACGACGGCGCGGACCCGTCGACGATCGCGATCGTACGTGACCTGACGGAGCACACGCGCCTGGAGGACGCCCTCACGCAAGCGCGCGATTCGGCGATCCGAGCCAACGACGTGAAGGCGCGATTCCTGGCCGCCGCCAGTCACGATCTCAGGCAACCGCTGCAGACCATCTGGAGTCTCCACGCGCTGCTGTCTCGGGTTCATGCGAATACCGAATACGCGCCTCAGTGCGCGCTGCTCGAAGAAGCCGTGCGCAACATGGATCACATGCTCTCCTCGCTGATCGACATCAATCGCCTCGAAAAGGGCGCGATCCAGCCGGTCATTCGCGACTTCCCGCTGCGCGAAATTCTCCCGCGCCTGCGTTCGGAATTCGGCTACTCCGCAGCCGCCAAGTCGCTGGCGTTCGAGATCGAGGAATCGCCGGAATTTGCGCGCAGCGACCAGACGCTCCTTCCTGTGATCCTTCGCAACCTGCTTGCTAACGCGATCAAATTCACGCAACGCGGGTTCGTCCGGCTACGCGTCCGCGTACGGGGCGCGGACCTCTGCATCGACGTCATCGACAGTGGGCCGGGCATCCCACCAGAGCACCTGGGGCGCTTGTTCGAGGCCTTCTATCAAATCGATAATCCGAGCCGCGACCAGCGCCAGGGCGTCGGGCTCGGCCTCTCGATCGTGCAAAACATCTGCCGGCTCCTCGAGCACACGATCAGCATTGAGTCGTCCCTCGGCCAAGGCTCGACCTTTACCGTGCAGCTACCCCAAGGCATGGCGACAGACCAGCCGGCGGCCTCGCCGGTCACGCTGCCGCCCGCCGCAGCGATGAAAACGAGCGGCGCCAAAGTGCTGCACATTGAAGATGACCCCGGCGTTGCCACATCGATGGCCATGCTCCTGCGCCTGGAGGGCTACGCGGTCTTCAGCGCCGCTTCGCGCGATGAGGCGATCCGGCACATCGGCGGTCACGGGCTGCGGCCCGATTTGATTCTGTGCGACTATCAGCTGCCCATGGGCTTTACCGGTGATGAAATTCTCGCCGAACTCGGGGCGATGCTCCACGGCAAGCCTCCCGCCATCCTGCTGACCGGTGACATCGCCGACAAACACCTGGAAAAGGCGAAAACGGTGGCGGACCGTATATTGCCGAAACCGGTGGACGTGAACTTGCTGTTGCGCGAAATGGCCGCGTTGATCGGCAGGTCCGAGTGATCCGCCTGTTACGGCCCAGTGCGTATGGCATGGGCCTCGGCGATCGGCACCGGAGCGATGGCTCGACCGCCCGAACTCGATTCGAGCGCGAATGTGACTCTGGGTTCCGATCCGAAATCGCTCACTGTGCCGGTCAGTTCCACGGCGCCCGCACTCGAATGATTAGCCGGCTGCCCGGTGTACCTCGCCGCCCATTTCTCGCAGACGCTCATGCTGTGCCGCCAGGCTCAGGTGGCACGATCCCATCGGCGCCCCACCATCGGCCTGACGCGGCGAACGGCGCAACGCGCGGGCAACGCGCTCCGGGGTCCCCAGGTCACTCCATCCACACTGTGGAACCGCCAGTACACGCAAGTACGATGCCTGCTTCGCCAGAATGTCTCGCGAGAAATCCACCGTGGGCAGTTGCTCGTAGATCTGCGTGACGGCCCCTTCCTTCCCGGGTGACCGCAAATCCCCGCGAATCGCGGCTTGCATCGCTTTGACGACATCGGGAATCCGCCGCGAAAATAGGGAGAGCAGCGCGTGCAGGCTCGACACCACGATGAAGGCATTCCAGAGGGCACCGTGGCTGATCAGCTCGCGCGCCTGCACGGTTGTCGGTTTTTCGACAAATTGTATGACCCGCAGCATGCCCCGAGCGTCAGCGTCACCCGGGACGATATAGCCCAGCTGCGGATCCGCTTCTTCCGGCTCCAGCCCGAGCAATAGAGTCTCATCGGAGTACCGGTGCACTTGTTCAAGAGCCCGCTGCATCGAGCGCGCCAAGACGGCCTCTTCCCGCACATGATGATCGGAGGGCAGCAGCACGATACGCGCAGCGGGATCTCGCTCAAGCAGGAACAGCAACGGCAATAAGATCCCGTTGGCCGTGCCGCGATTTTGCGGCTGAACGATAATATTCTTCCGCCGCAGGGAACTGAGTTGCGGCTGCCACCAACTCTGGTGCTGAGCGGCAACGACGGCGCAGATGCTTGAAACCGACGTCAGCGCATGCGCGCGATCCAACGCCTCATGCAACAGTGAGGATCCGCCTCGCAAGGAACAGAATTGCTTCGGGATCGATGTCCCCGCGTCGGTCGTCGTGAGCGATTGCAAGCGCGAGCCTTCGCCTGCGGCCAGCACCAGCGCCCAAGTCTCTTGGTCACCATGCATTTGTAAATCCCTTGGGCGAACTCTGGTTGATCGATATCCTCCGCCCGCACTGGTCCGGGCGCGATACGTATATATCGTGAATTCCGCTACCGACATCTGGGTAGGTAGGTGCCCGGCGCATTCGCCGACCGCCGAAACGAGATCCAATCGCATTGCGCGGCCGCTCCTGAACCAGGGTCCATGGTCGCGTCGACAGGCGAAGCTTGACGACAAACGCCTCTCAGGCGTTCAATCAATCAGCGGATATTTTCACTGATCAACGAAAGAATTCTGTCCGCACTACTCGGGCGGCCGCGCGGCTCTACGGCGCGCGGCTCGGTTGGTGGGTGTTGCGGCGGGGGGCGGTGCGTGTACGAGATACGAATGCACGGACGGGGTGGCCAGGGCGCGGTCCTCGCGGCCACGATTCTCGCGAGCGCGCTCGTCGAGGAAGGCATGTGCGCGGTCGCCGTCCCGTCGTTCGGATTCGAGCGACGCGGCGCACCGGTGGCGGCGTTCGTGCGCACCGACTCGAAAGAAATCCGCCAGATGACGAACATCTATCGGCCCGACTGCATCCTCTGCCTCGACCCGACCGTCGGGCACACGGTCAATATCTTCGAGGGCGTGCGCGCAGGCGGGACCTTGGTGCAGACGACGAACAAACCGCTTGCGGACCTGTTGCTGCCGCCGGCGATCGCGACGGTCGGCCTGTGCGATGCGGTCACCATTGCACTGGCGATTTTCCGGCGCCCAATCACCAACACGATCATGCTCGGCGCGCTCGCCAAGACCACCGGGCTCGTGTCGCTCGCTGCGCTGCGGGCGGCGCTCGAGGCATCCGAGTTTCGTGACGCGGGGCTTGCTCAGAACCTAACGGCGTTGCAGCGCGGCTTTGACGAGACGGTTGTCCAGCACTTGGACAAAGCCGACCGGGCGGCATGAAGACGCAGTCGCGGCCTTTCTTCGACAAGCTCGGCGTTGCCGAGGATCTCTGCCCGATCGCCACGCGCCCAAACCCGATGTTGCCCGGCGACTGGCGCAGCATGCGGCCGATCGTCGAGCGCGGCAAGTGCGTCAAGTGCGCCGTCTGCTGGCTCTATTGCCCGGTGCAGTGCATCGTCGAGAAGCCGGCGTGGTTCGATATTGATCTTTCAACCTGCAAGGGCTGCGGCATCTGCGCCCATGAGTGTCCTCATCACGCGATTCGCATGGTCGAGGAGAGCGGCTGATGTCGGCCGTGATCCAGCCGCGGAAGGCGCAGTACGTCGTCTGCGACGGCAACGAGGCGGCCGCGCTCGCGGTTGCGCTCGCGCGCGTCGACATGGTCGCGGTCTATCCCATCACGCCGCAGTCGTCGCTGGTCGAGTATCTGGCGAAGTTCGTTGCCGATGGCAAGCTCGCGGCCGAGCTCGTCGATGTCGAGGGTGAGCACAGTGTATTGTCGGTGCTGCAGGGTGCGGCCCTGGCCGGCGCGCGCACCTACACGGCGACGTGCGGACCGGGACTTGCGTTCATGTTCGAGCCATATATCCGCACGCCAGGCTTGCGCCTGCCGCTGGTGATGTCGATCGTCACTCGCGACACGCTCTCGCCGCAGAGTGTTTGGGGCGGGCACCAGGACGCCATGTCGGTGCGTGAGGCCGGCTGGATCCAGATGTACTGCGAATCGGTGCAGGAGGTTCTCGACACCGTCGTGATGGCATACCGGATCGCGGAGGATCACAACGTGATGCTGCCGGTCAACGTCTGCCACGACGGCAACTATCTGTCCTACGGAAGCACGCGCATCGAGTTGCCGGCTCAGGACGCGGTCGACACATTCCTCGGGACGCCCGACGTCAATTGGCATGCCGCGCTCGATCCGCTCCGTCCAATGGCCATCGACCCGCTGACAGGCGGCGCCGGCGGCGTGGGTCCGGCGTTGTTCGTCGGCTATCGCAAGGGGCAGTGCGCGGGAATGCACAACGCGCTCGAAGCCATCACCGCGACGCATCAGGAGTGGGGACGCATCACCGGCCGCCAGCATGCGCCACTCATAGAAGAGTACCGGATGGACGGCGCCGAGTTTGCGATCCTGACGCTAGGTTCGATGACGGGCGCCGGCAAGGACGCAATCGACGAAGCGAGAACGCGGGGGCTCGCCGTCGGTCTCGTCAAGGTCAAAACGTACCGGCCCTTTCCCGTCGCTGCGCTCGCCGCCGCGCTGAATGACGTCAAAGCCATTGGAGTCGTCGACCGGTCCGTTGATTTCGGATGGAACTGCGGACCCTTGTACCGCGACACGCTGAGCGCGCTCCACCATGTCGCGGCCCCCATTCGATCGCAGTCTTTCATCGGCGGGCTCGCCGGGGCCGATATCACGGTCGAGGACTTTGGGCGTGTCATCGAGACCACGTCGGCACTGGTCCGCGGCGCCGGCGGCGCCACGATCTGGATCAACGACAAGGATAGAGCGCCCGCATGACCCGTTCGACGCACGAAACGCATTATCTGATCGCCGGCGCGAGCCACGCGGCGCTGGCCGCCCTGCACGCGATCCGCCTCGTCGATGACGAGCGGATTCTCACCGTCATTGCGAAGGATGACAGCCTGCCTTACTCCCCGACCGTTCTGCCGTACGTGGCATCCGGCCGATCGACACCGGCATCGGTTCTGTTGCGCGATGACCGGTACTTCGTCGACCACAAGGTGAATTTCCTGCGCGGCCGGCGGGTCACCGCCGTCAGCACGACGGAACGAGTCGCAACGCTCTGCGACGGGACCCGCATCCGGTTCGAGAAACTTCTGGTCGCAACCGGCGCTCGACCGGTGGTTCCTGCCATTCCGGGCCTTGCCGACGTCGGCTTCCACGTGCTGCGCACGCTCGAGGACGCGACGCGATTGCGCGACTGCCTGTCGGGCGCAAGGCACGCGGTGGTGCTCGGTGGAGGCCTCATCGGCATGCACGCGGCGGAGAACCTGTGCAAGAGCGGTGTACGGGTCACGGTCATCGAGATGCAGGCGCAGGTGCTGCCGGCGTACTTCGACGCGGATGCAGCGGCTCTGATCGAGCGCGCATTTGCCGAAGCCGGCGTCGCGCTACTGACCGGCTCGCGTGTCGAGCGGATCATTGCGGGAACGCCCGAGTTTAGCGCGGAGATTGCGGGCGGTGCGCGGATCGCCGGCGACCTGCTGCTGGTCGGCGCGGGAGTAGTCCCGGTGATCGATTACCTCGAGGGCTCAGATATCGCGATCGATCGAGGCATCCTCGTCGATGACGTCATGCACACGAGTGCGGCGAACGTCTGGGCTGCCGGTGACGTCGCCCAGGCGCGCGACTTCTACGGATCTGCGCCGGTCGTAGGCGGGATCCTGCCGGATGCGGTCGAACAGGGTCGGATTGCCGGGATGGCGATGGCGGAGGACTCCACCTTGACGCGCTATCGAGGCGCGGTACCGATCAATACGTACGGCTTTTTCGGCAACCACGCAATCGCCGTCGGCAGCAAGCTTGCGCCGCCAGGCGCGGAGGTTGTCGTGCGCATCCGCCCCGATGATAACCGCTACCTGAAAATAATCCTGCACGACAACCGGCTGCACGGGATATTCGGCATCAACGAGCCTTTCGATGCCGGTGTCATGTGGGAGCTGATCCTCGGACGCATAGACCTCGGGCCGGTGCGGGAGCGGTTTCTCGAGCGACCCCAGGACACGGCGCGCACGCTCATGTCGCGCCTGTGGCGTTGAAGGTCACACCATGCCCGGCTACTCCACCATTGCCTTCAATCCCGATCTCTGTGACGGTTGCGGCGAATGCATGACGGTCTGCGCGCTTGCGACGACCGGGTCGACAGCGCACGCGCGTGCACGGCTGCAGATCGTGCCGGGCGACGAGGAGGGGCGCTTCGAACTCGCGCTCTGTCGTCAGTGCGGCGATCCGCGCTGCGTCGCGAACTGCCCGGCGGCGGCGCTCACGAAGAACGCCACGACGGGTGTCATCGACTGGGACGGCGACAAGTGCGTCGATTGCCTGCTGTGCACGGTCGGTTGCATGTACGGCGGCATCGCGCTCGACCCGCAGGCGCATCGCGTCGCCAAATGCGACATGTGCGGTGGCGATCCGGCGTGCACGCGGGTCTGCGCGCCGGGTGCGCTCAAGCACGTGACGACGGCGCGCATCTACAACGAAGTCGGGGACCTCGAGGATCTGTTCGTTCCAGGGCTTTCCGGCTGTCAGGGCTGCAATACCGAGCTGTTGATGCGCCACACGATGCGGCGCATAGGCCCCGACAGCATCGTGGCGGCGCCGCCCGGCTGCGTGCCCGGCATGGGTGCGGTCGGCTACAACGGCCTCACCGGTACGAAAGTTCCGGTGTTTCACCCGCTGTTGACCAACACCGCGTCGATGCTGACCGGCATCAAGCGCTTCTATAAACGGCGTGGGCGCGACGTCACTGCGGTCGCGCTTGCGGGCGACGGCGGCGCCTCGGACGTCGGGTTCCAGTCGCTGTCGGGGGCGGCGGAGCGCGGCGAGGAGATCCTCTTCATCGTCATCGACAACGAGGGCTACATGAACACCGGCATGCAGCGTTCAAGCTGCACGCCCTACGGCGCCTGGACGACGACGACTCCGGTCGGCCGCGAATCGATGGGCAAGACGCAGGATGCCAAGAACCTGCCGCTGCTGATGGTCGCGCACCGCTGCGCATATGTCGCGACGGCATCGACGGCGTTCATGGAAGACTTCTACGCGAAGCTCGACCGGGCGCTGCAGGCGTCCAAGCGGGGATTCGCTTACCTGCACGTGTACTCGCCCTGCACGACCGGCTGGCGGTTTCCCGCGGAAAAGAATATCGAGATCGCGCGCAAGGCGGTCGAGACAAATTTCGTCATGCTCTGGGAGTACGCGCCGAGTACCGGACTGAAGCTCACCCGTTCGGTTGACGAGCCGGCGCCGCTCGCCGATTACCTGCAGGCTCTCGGCAAGTATCGGCACCTTGCCCCTGAGCAAGTGGAACACATCGAGCGGCATATTCAAGACGACGTGGCGCGAATCAAGCAGTACTCGGTCGCGGCTGCGGCCGCATCCGCGCGCGTCGGCTAATTGTCGGCAAACTCATAGGCCGACAGGCGCACGCTTGCGTACCAGACGCCCTGGAAGCCGGCGCGCGAGTCACCCCAGACCAAATGCGCCGTGTCCTTGTCGAGAACGAGATCCTGGATGTCGTCCCCGAACAGACCATCGTTTCGGTACGGATTGGCGATCGGCGATACGCCATGGCTCACCCGCAGCGAAGTGCTGAACACATGGCCGCCATCCTTGGAGATAGAGGACCAGATATCGAAACTGCGATCAGGATAAATTGCCCGCCACATCAGGCCGAGCACGCCTGCAGGCGAATAGGTGATCCAGGCCTTTGTAAGGCTGACCGCATCGGGCGTTTGTCCCGCTGTGGCGAAGCGCGACCAGGTCTTGCCATCATCGTCGCTGACGGCCACTTCGTATTGCGGCGCGGGATGCGCCGTATAGCGCAGCAGGGCAAATCTTCCCGCCTTGGTCGGATCAGCGGCCAATCCGGAAATACCGCCAAGGCCGAACATCGACATCGGCTTTCCGGCCGGTGGCGGCGCCACCGGCACGTTCTTGAGCACGTGACGCCTAAAGGTCCTGCCATGATCGCGGCTGAGGCCGAACACGATGCAAGGGGCTGCGGCCTTCTCGGAGGCCGGTGCGCTCGATGCCGCATAGACGACGGCGACGACGCCATGAGCCGCAGCCCAGCCCGCGCCGCGGCTGAGTTCGGGATAATGCTTGGAATCCCACGCGTAGATGGCGCCAAAACTGTTGCCGCCGTCCGCGGATGCGGTGATGAAGGACTCCCATCGATAAGTTTCGGACTTTGCGCTTACACGGGTCTGACCACCCTCCGCAACGCCATAGATGACGCCGGTGGAAGCGTCGACCGAAACGAACGGGCGATCCCATGGAGAATTTCCACCAACCCGGGGGTCCAGCCCCGGTGCGAAGCGTTCGGCGCCGTACGAACTGATGATGTCCGCCGGCTTGCTCCAGGTGTCGCCATGGTCGTGGGAAACGACGACCGACGATTTGCCGAAGAACTGGCCGCTGGTTTCGCGCGGCTCACAGCCGGCCAGGAAGGAGCCATCCGGCAGTACGCCGGCGAAGGGGTCCGGACAGCGCGTGAAATGTCCCGACAAAATAGGAAGTTCGCTGATCTTCCAGCTATTTCCGCCATCGTGCGTGACCGCAAGCAGCGTAATCGTCGAATTCGGCACCGCGTGATAGGCGTCCGTCAAACCATCGAAATGTTGTTTGGGATCGGTGTTGAAAATCGCCTCGTAGCCCTTTGCCTCCAACAGCGGCGCGCCCGGAGTTCCGAGGTGCTGAACGCTGCCCATCGCCACGACGATCATGTTTCTCGGATTTATCGGATCGACCGCGATCATGGGTTCACCCGCGCCGCGGGTCGCGCTGCCCAACAGCAGGTATTCGTCTGATTTGAAGATCCCCGGCAGTCCGGCGTTCTGCGCCATGCCCGTGCCTAGCGCCAACGCGGGAGTCCCGAGCAAGACGAGCATGACGGCCGCCGATCCGGCGCCGAACGCCACCATCGTTGCAATCCTTCTCATCATTTCCTCCCTCCGTGCGGCAACTGCCGCTAAGGCAGTTCGAGACGCTTGATGTCGCCGAGCAGAATCAGATAGGAAAGCGCACCGATGACGGTCAGGGACGCCATGAACCCGAGCGCATAGGCGAACGATCCGGTGCGCTCTACGATCAGGCCGATCGCGAGCGGCGTGATGATGCCGGCGAAATTCGCCATGAAGTTGAAAATACCGCCGACCAGCCCGGCGTAGTTTCCGGGCGCGATGTCGGAGACAACGGTCCAACCGAGGCCGACGAGTCCCTGGCCAAAAAACGCAATCGACATGATTGCAATGACCGCGGCGTTGCTCGCGACATAATTGGCGCCGACGATGCCCGTGGCGAGCACCAATCCGCCGACGATCGGCAGCTTCCGGCCGATGTTCAGCGAGCCGGTGCGCCGGACGAGATAATCGGAGAAGATCCCGCCAGCGAGCACGCCGACCGCCGCCGCCATGAACGGCAGCACGGCGAACAGGCCGACCTTGATCCATCCCATGCCCCGTGCCGTCGCAAGATAGGTCGGAAACCAGGTCAAGAAAAAGACGAGCGTGGAGTTGCCTGCGAATTGGCCGATGCCGGCGCCCCAGATTTGGCGGTGGCACAGCAACCGACGCGTGCGCGCCCAGCTGAAATTCCCCTTTCTGGAGGAATTCGCCGCCAGGCCCTCGCCGGCCGCTATGTAGGCGAGTTCCGCGCGGTTGATCCGGCGATCGTCCCCGGGCTCCCGGTACCTGATCCACCAGACGAAGGCAAAAAATAAGGCGGCGAATCCCGAAACGAAGAATGGTGCCCGCCATCCGTAGGTCGCAATCAGCCAGAACAGAGGAGGGCTCAGAAACGCGAGACCCACGTATTCGCCGACCGTGTAGACGCTCGTGGCGCGTGCGCGTTCTTGCCGCGGAAACCAGGTTGCGACGACCCGGCTGTTCGTGGGAAAACAGGGTGACTCGGCGATGCCGAGGCCAATGCGATATACCAGCAGCGATTTGAGCCCCGCCGAGAAGCCTTGCAGCAGCGTAAACACCGCCCACGACGACACGGACAGAAAATACGTCAGGCGCGCGCCGAATCGATCGAGGAACAGTCCGCCGGGCAGTTGAAAGCCCGTGTACGACCAGGCGAACGCGGAGAAAATCAGTCCCATCGTGGCGGGACCCAGCTGCAGTTCGTGCGCGATGCCGGGAGCTGCGATGCTGAGCACGGTTCGGTCCAGGTAATTGATCATCGTCCCCGTCGACAACAGGGCGAGCACCGTCAGGCGCACGCGCGTCGGCTTCACGGAACGCGGGATGCGGGTGCGGATTTGAAGCGCGCCTGGGCGGCGAGGCGAATCGGCAGATTGCCCGGCGCATACCCCGCATAGTTCCGGCGCTGCACGATCTCGAAGAAAAAGCGCTTCGCAAACGCGCGCGAGAAGAACTGAAAGCATTCGCCGTCGGTGTCGCGGTCGTAGAGGATGTTGGCGTGCATCATGCGCTCGATCACGGCGGGATCGAGGCCGAAGCGAGCCTCGAGATCGTCATAGTAGTTGCGCGGAATGGCCAAGAGCTCGACGCCGCGGCGGCGCATCTCGGCGGCCGACGCGAAAATATCGGCCGTCGCGAGCGCGACGTGCTGCACGCCCGCACCTTCGTAGGCGCTCAGGAACCGCGAAGACAGGGTCTGGCTCGCCGCCGAGGTGCTCAGCATGATCCGAACGCCCATGTCCGGAGATTCTACGGCTTGTGCCTGTACCAGGCCGAGCGGATCCGCGTACTCGATCATCGGCGTCTTGCGCAAATCGAACAGCGCAATGTAGAGCAACAGCCAGGAATACATCTCCTCGTAATGCATGACCTGGGAGATGGAGTCGACCGCCGTCAAGCCGCCGTCGACCGCGGGCGGATCGGCGCTGCGCACGAACTCCTGCTGCCAAATCTCCGCGCCGCGTCCGCTTTCGATCAAATAGAGGAGGCTGCCGCCGACGCCCCGCAGAGCCGGGATCTCGAATTCGCCGGGCGCGACGGGCTGGGAGAAGCTCGGTATCTGCAGCGCGGCGGCGCGAGCCAGCGTCCGCTCGACCGCATCGACGGTCAATCCGATCGCGCAGACGGACGCGCCGTGCACGACGTTGTGAGAGTGGGCGAAGCCTTCGATTTCGCTGTTCACCACGATGTTGACGCCGCCCTGACTCCAGCGCGCGACGGATTTGCGCTTGTGGCGGCCGACTTCGGCGAAGCCGAGAGTCGAGAGCATGTGCCCGATTTGCGGGGCCTCCGCCTCGTTCGCGGCTATCTCGAGGAATTCAACGCCGCGGCACGCGCCGCGCGCGGGCAACAGCGCCTCGCCGCAGCGGCGCCTGAGCTGATCGTCGAGGTAGGTGAGCGAACGCTTGCCGTCCAAGGCGACGGTCGTCGCGGACGCGGCGCGGAATCGGTCGTTGAATATCTCGAGCGAATAGGCTCCGCGATAGCCGATGTCGTGCAGCGCCTGCACGTAATCGACCAGCGGAAAGTCGCCCTGGCCGGGCATCGTGCGGAAATGGCGGCTCCACGACAGCTCGTCCATCGTCAACGCGGGTGCGTCCGCGAGCTGCACCAGGACGATTTTGCGCGGATCGATCGCGCGCAGACTTTCGACCGGCACGTGCCGTGCAAAGCTGTGGAAGCTGTCGAGGATGATCCCGATCGCAGGGTGGTTCGCGGCGCGCACGACTTCCCACGCGTCGCGGTGGTCGTTGATGTGCCTACCCCAGGCGAGGGCCTCGAATCCGATGCGCAAATTCCTCCTTGCCGCGCGCTCGCCGAGTTCTTGAAAGTCCGCGACGATGCGGCTGCGATCGCCGGACGCCGCCGTCGAGACGTTCGAGCAGACGAGAAGCACGTCGGTGCCGAGTTCCTGCATCACGTCGAACTTGCGCTCCATGCGGTCGAACGTGCGCGCGCGCAGTTCCGACGGCATGCCCTCGAAATCGCGGAAAGGCTGGAACGCCGTGCACTTCAGACCGAGCGAGCGCATCAGCGCCGCGACCTCGGCGGTCGAACCGGTGTAGGTCAGAAGGTCGTTCTCGAAGATCTCCACGCCCCAGAACCCGGCGGCCGAAATCGCGGCGAGCTTGGTGTCCAGGCTGCCGCTGACCGACACGGTGGCGATGCTGGTGAGCATGTGCCGACTGCGCCCCGGTGTCCGCGCGCTATCGGTGCGCCCGTCCGACCGTCGCGTCGATGAACTTCAACGTGCGGCCGAGCGCCTCGAGACTCGCGTTTTTCGTCGCCAGCGGCGTCGAGCCGATGAAGCTGTGGGCGACTCCCGGGATCTCGACCAATTCGGCGCGCACGCCGGCGGCCTGCAGGGCCGCGGCGAATAATCTCGATTGCTTCGGCGGCACGGTTTTGTCGGCGGCGCCATAAATGATCAGGAACGGCGGCGTGCTCGCCTTCACGTAGCTGATCGGGCTCGCCGCGCGCACGCTGCCCGGCGCACAGCCTGAGGACGCGCAGGCAAGAAATCGGGCGATCGGCTCCGGCACAGGATGCGGCGCAGCCGGCCCACCGGTCTCGTCCCAATTGAAGTTCGAGAAGTCGAACACACCGTACCAGGTGACGGCGCCTTGTACGCAATCATTTTCCTGCGCGAGTGGTGCGCTGTCCGCGAGCTCGGCGAGATTGGGCTCGAGCGCCTTGACCCCGCAGCTGACGGCGGCTAGCGCGGCGAGGTGGCCGCCCGCTGAGCCGCCCCAGACGATCGTTTTGGTCTTGTCGATGCCGTAGGCGCGTGCGTGCGCATGCAGCCAGAGAATCGCGGTCTTGACGTCCTGGATCGCGGCGGGAAACGGCGCTTCGCCGCTGAGGCGGTAGTTCACCGATGCGACCGTGTAGCCGCGCGCGGCGACCAGCGCGAGAACCTGCGGCCAATTCTCGAACGCGCCGGACTGGCGCGAATGCCCGAATTCCCAGCCGCCGCCGTGGATATACATGACCAATGGCGCGCTCTTCGAGCGCGCTTTGGGCGGGACGTAGATATCCATGGTGAGCGGCCGGAATCCGGGAATCGACGCATATTTGACGTCGGCGAATCCGATCACGCCGCCTGGGAACGGTGTCGGCCGCGCCGGGTAGCGATCGCCGAGCACGACTTTCGCCGACACCGCCGGCGGCGGGTAGCTGCCGGCAGATGCGTTCGCGGGTGTGTGCGCACAAGCCGCGCCGAACAGCAGCGCGGCACAGCCGGCCAACAGGTGATTCGATTGCGCTTTCAAGTGAACAACCTCCGGGGTTCGCGCCTTTGGAAATCGCGTCGGACGGCGCGAGCGCAGATTATCGTGAACGGACCAGTTAGTCAATTAGCGGCCGCGGCACCATCGGTCCATCATGTCGACGACGATTTCGCGGCGCGCGGCCAGGGCCTTCGGGGAGGTCATGTCTTTCTCGAAGATCCTCGAGAACGTATAGCGATTGGATACGTTGTAGAAACAGAGTGCGCTGATCGACATGTGGACCTCGACGGGGTCGAGGTCCTTGCGAAAGATTCCTTCGGCAATGCCGCGGTCGAGGAGTTGACGCAGCATCTTGATGACCGTGCGATTGCGCGATTTGATATTCGACAAATGCCCGATGTGATCGCCGTGATGAATGTTTTCGTTCATGACCAGACGCACGAACTCCGGATGCTTGTTGTGATAGTCGAATGTCGTGCGCACGAGCGCCCGCAACGCCTCGTCCGCAGGCAGCGCATTCAAGTCGAGAGTCGACTCGATCGAGCGGATTTGTTCGTAAGCGCGCTCGAGCACGGCCCGATACAGGCCTTCCTTGCTGCCGAAATAGTAATAGATCATGCGCTTGACGGTGTGAGTGCGGTCGGCGATCTCATCGACGCGGCTGCCGCTCAAACCCTTCATCGCGAACTCTTCCGTGGCAACCGCCAATATATCGGCACGCGCCGCTGCGGCGTCGCGCGTCGGAATCGCATGCGCGGCGCCTCTTTTCTTTGCGGATGCGTCCGATGCCTTTTCCGTGATGCGCGCTCGTGAGCCCATGTTCGACGTCCTAACTCGCCGGGTGGCGGTGGCGTCCATTGTAGCGGCAAACGAATGCGCGCCGATCGCCGGCGATCGGCGGCGATCAGTCGTTGGGCGTGCCGCGGAAGTCTTGCAGCATGCGTTCGCGATCGGCCTCGTGCCCGGTGAATATCTCGAATGCCGCCGCCGCCTGGAACACGGCCATGCCGCCGCCGTCCAATATCCGGCAACCGCGCTCGGCCGCCTGCCTCAGCAATTCCGTGCGCAGCGGGAAGTAGACGATATCCGCTACCCAGAGCTCGGACCGCAGAAAGTCGGCCGAGAAGGGCATGCCGGGAAGTTCGCGCGTGCCGGTCGGCGTGGCATGCACGATGCCGCGCGCCGCGCGGATCGCCTCACCCAAATCCGCGGCCACCGATAGCCGGTCGGCCGCGAACCGGGCGCGCAAGGTCTCGACGAGAGCGGCCGCGCGCGTCGGTTGCGCATCGTAGATCGTCACCTGTCCGGCACCCAACGTGAGCAGCGCATAGGCGGTTGCCGCACCGGCGCCGCCCGCGCCGATCTGCACTACCCGATCGATCGCCGCGCCCGCCAAGCCGCGTTTGAAACTCTCGGCGAACCCCGACGCGTCGGTGTTGTAGCCGGTTCGCCGGCCGCCGGCCAGGCGCACCGTATTGACGGCGCCGATCGCGCGCGCTTCCTCGCTCAACTCCGTGAGCAGGGGTAGCACCGCCTGCTTGCAGGGATGGGTGACGTTCAAGCCGCAAAATCCCATCAATTCGGCGCTCTCGATCAGGGCGGGCAGCGCATCGACGGCGCGGTTGAGGACCTGCAGATCGATCAGCTGGTAAATGCAGCGCAAGTGCTGTGCATCGGCTTCGCGTTCATGCATCGCCGGCGACCTCGAGCGCAGAATGCCCTTGCCGATCAGCCCGATCAAATAGGATCGCGCGGCACAAGCGTGCGCCGATGCTTCGGCAGGGGCATGTTTTCGGTCACTCATTTCTTCTCACTCTTTGGGGCCGATCCGCTTGCGCGCCGACGGCGCTTGACACGGAGTAACTAGTTAGTTAATTATTCTATGCGCCGGCGCCGGCTGGGTAAAGAGGCAATCGTGAAAGCATCGAGGACTTCGCCGGGGATAGCCCCGCATTGAACGGGACGCCGCGGGTTGCCGGTTGACGAACAGCGGTCCACAGCGGACCAAAAAAAGGCATTTTAGGGGGAGAATCCAATGACGGACTGCAATCGAACCGACTATATGGGCGCCGCCGTCGCGCGGCTGACCGCGGTGGTGCTCGGCGCGTCTGCGGCGCTCTGCCTGTCCGCGGCCGCATTCGGCGCGAACGCATCGGCCGCGGACTCCGGCGATTCGCTCACCGCGATCGTCGTCACCGGCTCCTTGATCAAAGATCCCAACCACATTTCGTCGAGTCCGATCGTCATCACGACGGCCGACGACGTCAAAAAGACCGGCGCCGTGACGCTGGAATCCGCGCTCAACCAACTTCCGCAATTTTCTCCGTCCGGCACCGCCGCGAACGGAGGGCAGGGAACCGGCGGCCATGCCACGGTGAACCTGCACGGCCTCGGCGCCAACCGCAACCTCGTGCTTCTCGACGGACGGCGCTTGCCGCCTGCCGACATTTACGGCGACGTCGACGTCAATTTGATTCCCGACTCCATCCTCTCCAGCGTACAGACGATTACGGGGGGTGCATCGGCGGTATACGGCTCGGACGCGATGTCGGGCGTCGTTAATTTCATCACGTTGAAGGACTTCGAGGGAATCGCCGCCGACGCGCAGTACGGCAATTCGATGAAGAGCGACGCCGGTCAGTTTTCGGTCTCGACCGCGTTCGGCACGAAGTTCGCCGACGACCGCGGCCACCTCTTGGTGTCGGTCGGCAACACCCATCGACAGGGCCTGTCCGGCTCGAGTCGGCCATTTTACGACTTCGTGACGCCGTCCGGCTATATCGGACAAGCCACGTTCGTGCCGTCGCCGACGAATTTGCCGAACCAAACGGCCGTCAACAACTTGTTCGCGAGCTACGGGGCCGCGACGCCGGTTTCGAACACCTTGAATCTCGGCTTCAACGACAACGGCACGCTGTTCACGCAGACGGGGGCGAAGAATTATCTCGGACCGACGACCGGCGACTACGCGCTGCTCGGCGGCAATGTGCGCATGCCGGTCGGCCCGCAAACGGTGATCATCAATCCGCTGAACCGAAAATCGATTTTCACGAAGGTGGATTATGAGTTGACGCCCTCGGTGACCGCCTACGGCCAGTTCCTCTACGTCGATTCGGATGTCTATACCAGCAGCGGACACAGCCTGACCCAATTCGGAGCATTGACCACGATTCCGGTGACCAATCCGTTCATTCCCGCGGATCTGCGCACGCTGCTCGCGTCGCGGCCGAATCCCACGGCGCCGTTCACCTGGAACGCGCGTTATGTCGGTATCCCGAACAAGGCTTGGGATGAGCGTTACACGACCTCCCAGTTCCTCGGCGGCCTGCGCGGCAAATTGCCGATCAAGAATTGGACCTGGGACATCTACGCCGCCTATGACACGACCGATCACTTGCAGTCGAACTACAACGCCGTGTTGAAGAGCCAGGTCCAGAACCTGTTGAACGCACCGGACGGCGGCAATTCGATTTGCGCCGGCGGCTTCAATCCGTTCGGCATCGCGAACAGTACGAACATTTCACAGGCTTGCCAAGCGTACATGACGACGACCGCGAAGAGCACCGAGGCGATCAGCCAGCTCGACATTCAAGGCGTCGTGCAGGGTAGGCTGTTCACGTTGCCGGCGGGTGATGTGGTTCTCGCGATCCTGGCCGACCACCGGCGCAACAGCTATACCTACAGCCCGGACTCGCAGTTGGCGAGCCAAAACATCGAGGCCGTCATAGCCTCCCAACCGTCCCAAGGCGCAATCGGGGTGAGCGAGGCGGCGGCCCAAATCGACATCCCCTTGCTGAGCGACGCGCCATTCGCGAAGAAGCTCGGTCTCGGCGCGGCGTTTCGCCATTCCAAGTACACGACGTCGGGCGGGGTCGACAGCTACGAAGGCGATGTGAAATGGTCGCCGGTCAGCAGCCTTTTGGTGCGTGGCGGCTACCAGCGGGCGGTGCGCGCACCGAACATCGGCGAACTGTTCGCCGCCGCGAGCGGTACGCAAATCGCGTTCGGCACGCCGCCCGCCGCGATCGGCGATCCTTGCGATGTGCGCTCATCCGCGCGCACCGGCGCGAACGGCGCGAACGTGCGGACGCTGTGCCTCGCGCAAGGCATACCGGCCTCGATCATCGACAGCTATCAATTCCCGACGACCGCCACCGCAGGTTTGGTGCAAGGCAATCCGGCGCTCGTACCGGAAACCGCGGACACTTACAACTTCGGCGTATCCTGGACGTCGCACTCCGCCAGGCCGCTGCTCAGCAACCTCTCGTTGTCCGTCGACTACTACGACATAAAGATCGACCATGTCATATCGGTCGTCCCCGGGTTGACCGCGCTCAGCAAGTGCTACAACTTGGACGGATCGAACCCCACCTATTCGGCGGCGAATCCCTTCTGTACGCTGATTCAGCGCGACAGCAGCGGGCTTTTATCGGTCATCAATACCCCGTACCTGAACCTCGGCGGCCTGAAGACAGACGGCGTCGACATTCAAGTGGCTTGGAGCGTGGCGTTGGCCGATATGGGATTCACCAGCGCAACAGGCGATATTTTCGTCAACAGCGGCATCGGCTATTCGCCGGACTTCTCGGTTCAGACGGTGCCCGGCTCGAATTTCCAAAATTACGGCGGCACCAACACGATCGGCTCGAGCTATCCGAAATGGAAGGGCCTGACCACGTTCGGCTACCGCAACCGGCGCGCATCCGTCGCCCTGCGCTGGCGTTCGCAGTCGGCGATGGAGGATGTCACGGCGGTCACGACGCCGTCCAGACCCGGTGTCGGCGTCGGTGCGTACAATCTTTTCGACTTGTTCGGATCTTTCGACATCAACAAGACCTGGCAATTGCGGGCGGGCATCACCAATCTGATGGATAAGGGCCTGGTCTATGTGTCGAGTTCGCAGACGAACACCGACCCCAGTGTGTTCGATGCGGTCGGGCGGTCCTACTTCTTCGGCGTGCACATGCGTCTGTAGACCCCGTGGTTCGAAGCCCCGTCGGCCGGCACGCG
>VFSW01005027.1_pt1 | contig 19658 bp, 14 predicted proteins | sample 5358111 | NCBI WGS metagenome assembly VFSW01 (sample SAMN11554181, study PRJNA540505) | mine drainage metagenome | isolation source: sediment from site ElyBrook_90M | place: USA: Ely Copper Mine, Vershire, VT | collected 2017 | reverse complement strand
GCATACAAGCTGGGCACGGGCGGGCCGGGCTATACCATCCAAGACGAATGGCCACAGTAGCCGTCGGCCTATATCGCTGGCGCTGTCGCGATTACCGGCCAGAAAGATTCCACCACCGGCAAGATCACGCCCAATACCGGCGGCTCAGAGTTCTTCATCTGCACCGGCAACGACATCTCACGGCTCACGCCGACCTATAGCTATTTCGGCTTCGTGACTCAAGGTCTCTCCATCGCGCAAAGCCTGCAACAGGGTGACATCATCGAGTCGATCGCGGTGACGTATAATCCCTCAGGCATTCCCGGTGTGCCAGAGCCTAGCCCCACGCCGTCAACCACGCCGGCGGTCACGCCGACGCCATAGACTTCCGCCAGTGCAGGGCGCGGAAGACGAAAATGGGCAAAGAACACGAAAGATCGCTTTCGTGTTCTTTTCCTGCTTTGTTCGTGCTCTTCGTGTCTGGCACCCCGTGCTTACGCGGTGGCGGCCAGCGCCATCCGTGCGTGTGCAGCGCACTGCTGGCGCACCAGGGCGATCAGCGTGTCGATATTGAACGGCTTGGCGACGAGAGCATCGGCCTCGGGCGCTTCGCCCGCGCCAAAGTGCGTCGCCGACATGATCACTACACGCGGCCGCTCGCGCAGCGGCACGTGCGCCGCCAGCCACGCGCATACCTCGAAGCCATCCATCACCGGCATCACGATGTCGAGCAGCAGCACCGCCGGCTGCCATCCCGCCGCGATCCGCTCGACCGCCTCGGCTCCGTGACGCGCGCGGGCGACCTCGTAACCCTCGCCACTGAGCACCGTCGCCAGCATCTCGCGCACCATCGCGTCGTCGTCTACGATCAACACTCGCATCTGTCAGGCGCTCCCTTCTGAAATCTCGACTGCACGACTTAGAATATTTGTTCTAAGCATAGCATGCGATAGAGCGAAGCGCAAGTGGCTGGGACCCCTATTTTCTGGTCTTTTTCTCATTCGATCGCGTCGAGAATCCTCAGGAGCTGGAGAAAGAGGTGAGGTCTAGCGATCGAAGATGAGCACGGCGGCGCTCATGTCGTCCGGCTTGGCGCGCGGGCTTACGTCCACCTCGGCGATGGCTTGGGCGACATCGACCAGATTGAGCGCGATCGCGCGCGGCTCAGCGTGGCGATTGCTCACGATGCGCGCCAGCTCGTCGGAGGTCATGTTATCGTGAATGCCGTCGGAGGTCGCGACGAGCCGGTCGTCCGGCTCGATCGTCACCGCGCCGAGCGCGAAGCTGATATCGGGCATGCCCAGCCAGGCGCAGATCGTATTGCGCTGATCCCACGCCTCGCGGGCGGCGGGGGGCAAGAGCGATTCGCCTGTAAACTCGTCGATGAGCGTGCCGAGCAAGTCGGCGGACGACTCATCGATCCACCCGATCTCGCGCCACTGGCGCACGACATTGTCGTCGTTGGTCAGGCGCATGAGCCGCTTGTCGCGTGACCGCCAGAGATAGAGCCGGCTGTCGCCGATGTTGGCGTAAAGCGCCGAGATAGGCCCGTCGTCGCCCGACCGCCACAACTTGGCGATGGTCGCGGTAGTGCCGCCCTCGCCGGCGGAGGGGTGCGCGCGCTGGATGTCTTCGACGCCTGACTGAGCGTCGAGCACAGCGCGGCTGACGGCCATCAGCGCGTCGTCGAGCGTGGCATAGCGCGCGTGGTCGATCGCGCGGAGGGGGGGCGTGCAACGCTGGCGTGCCACGACGCTTGCCAGCCGCGCCTGAGAATACATGCCGATGCCGTCAAAGACGCCGATCAGCCCGTCAGCCGCGCGACACAGCACCGTGTCTTCATTCGCGCGCCCCGCGATTGCTTTTTTGCGCGTCGCGGCGCCGCCGCGCACGCGGTCGCGCCAGAGGCCGCTCATAGCAAGATACCGCCGTTTTCCAGAATCGAAGGGGAAGAGCGAGTCGCTCGCGTCACCTCACGCTCATCGAAGAGGATGGAAGTCCGCTGGCCGCGTTGAGATCATCCCTTTCGTTTGTCATTAGTATACAAAATCCACCGCAACAATAGCGAAGTGTCCCCTGTACGGGCTATCAGCCGGTGACAGAGGACGCTCGCGCCCAATGCTAAATGCCCAGTTCCGCGCGCAAGGCTTGGAAGGATTCGCTATCCATGCCGAGCAGGTCGGCGGCGCGCGTGGGGTGATTTTCACACTGATAGAAGGCCGCGCGGATGGCCATGATCTGCACCTCGCGGATCAGTGCGGTCATCGTCGTGCCACGGCGCACGCGCTGCGTGACGTCGAGCACCAGATACTCCATATCAGTGCTAAAGGTGATGTGGTCGGGCAAGATCAGATCGCCCCGGCTGAAGATGACCGCGCGCTGAATGCTGTTTTCAAGCTCGCGCACGTTGCCTGGCCAGTCATACGCCTCGATCTTATCGAGCGCCTCTTGCGAGATCTGGGCCGGGGGCATGGTCGGGTCGAATTTGTGCGCCTTGAGGAAATGCGCCACCAGCGCCGGCAGGTCTTGCTTGCGCTCGCGCAGCGCCGGCATATGAATGGGAATGACGTGCAGGCGATAATACAGATCTTCGCGAAAGCGCCCCTCGCGCACGGCCAGTGCCAGGTTGCGGTGCGTGGCGGCGATGATGCGAACATCGACCACGATCGTCGTCGAGCTGCCCAACCGCTCGATCTCTTTGCTCTGGAGCACTTTGAGCAGCTTGGCCTGCGTTGCCAGGGTCATCTCACCGATCTCATCCAAAAAGATCGTTCCTTTATCGGCGCTCTCGAAGCGGCCCTTTTGCTGCTTGTCGGCCCCGGTATACGCGCCCTTTTCGTGGCCAAACAACTCGCCTTCGAGCAACGTCTCGGGAATGCCGGCGCAGTGCACCGTCACAAACGGGCCGCGCCGCCGGTCTGACACCTGATGGATCATCTCGGCGACCATCGTCTTGCCGGTGCCGCTCTCGCCGGTGATGAGAATCGTGCTGGGCGTGCGCGCGGCCAGGCCGATCGTGGTAAAGATCTTCATCATTTGAGGGCCGCGCCCGATGATCTTTTCGCTGGGGTCTATCTCAGGGATTTCAGCGGCGGAATTGGCGCGGCGCTGTTGTGCCTGGTGCAGTGCGCTCGTGATCGCGTCGAGCACTTGCTCGATGTCGTCAAAGGGCTTGATCAGGTAGGCGACCGCGCCGAGCTGGGTGGCTTTGATGGCGATGCTCGCCTGCCCTTTGCCGGTGATGAAGATGACCGGAATCTCGATGCCCATGTCGAGCATGTGTTGCTGGATGTCGGTGCCTTCCATATCAGGCAGGTAATGATCGAGCAGCAGCACATCAGGCAGATCTTCGCGAGGGCCGCGCAAGCGCTTGAGGGCTTCCGCCCCGGTGTCCGCTTCATCGACGCGAAACAGGTCTGATTCTTCCTCGATCCGCTCGCGTATCACACGGCGCACTTCCTTGTCGTCATCGACGATAAAGATGCGCTGCTGAGTGGTGATGGCGGTCGCGGTGCGGCTCGCGGCAAAACCCGATTCAGCCTGCATGGTGAATTTCCTCCCTGAGGCCGGTTCGCTCACGACGACCTTCCCGGCGACGGCGACCGATGCGCGGCCATTTCCCCACGCTGACACTGAGCGAAACATGGTCAGCAATGGTGGGGCACCCCTGGCGCGGAGCTGGCGCACGGCAACCGGTTGCCTCGCGGGCTGCTGGGAGGCCGATCCGGTGGGCGCGGCACAGTGCTTTTGCTGAGTATAACACACATAGGCGCCAACGCAAGAATCAGCCACTGATACAAACGCAACGCTACTCCTCCGCATTCGACGCGCCAGATCCGCACCAGTGAGCGATCCGATGCCTGTCCCGCGATCTTCCTTTGGCGTGTCAAACTCTATAGGGAGAACTGCAAAATAACGTGAGTTCAGGATAAGGCCGGCGGCAAGTTTGATAGCAATCTTGCGCGCCTCAGGGCGCCTTTTCACGTCGAAGAAGAGTGCTTTTCAGGAGGGTGACGATGTCAAACACATCGAGATCGTTGGCGCTAACAGTAATCACAGTGCTTACCCTATGCTTGTTCATCGCCGCTTGTGGCACGACGGCAAACTCTGGCGCATTGGGCACTGCTCCCGCCACCTATACGGTGACTGCGGCTCCCACGACGAAAAATCCACAACCGACGCCGACATCCACGTCAGCGACACCGCACTATCCCGCGCCGGCGCAGGTGTGGGGAGCGCAGGCTGTCGCGGCCTCGCTCAACGCGGGCAAATTCACGGTCGAGGGCATGACTCCTGATGGCCGACGCTTGTTGGGGTATACGATCTCGGCCGATGGGAAGAATTATGAGATCGGCTGGCTCGATGTCGCGACCCACCACGTTACGACGTTTCGCCAAGAGCCTACGTTTGGCAATAAGAGCATCACAGAACCATTTTGCTGTGTGACCGATGGGCGATATTATGCCGGACACGATGGTCTTGCCGAAGGCTCAGGCCCCGCCGGCAGCGCCATGTGGTTCTATGATTCCATCACCGGCCAGCTTCACATGACCGACACCACTGGCCTGCCTACGGTTGGACCAAATGACCTCAGCGATGGCATGCTGTTCTATACTGTTCTGGGAGCCAGTGGCGCTACGCTTGAGATGCTGAACCTGGCGACCGGCATCACAACCGAGATCGTGCTGCCGCCGGATTACCTGCAATACGATGCGATCTCGTGGCCCTACCTGATCTATCCAACAGGATCGAGCATTCATGCACGCGACATGCAAACAGGCGCCGATGTTACTTTGAGTGTGCCGTCGGATCTGGATAGCACACTGTTTGGTGACTCGCTCTTCTACGTGACTAGCAACAACGGGACGAGCACCCTGTGGGAGCTTGATCATGTGATGAATGCGGCGAGCCGGCCTTTCCAGGTCACGACACTCGCGGGACCGGTAGGGGAGCCATTGGCCAACGAGCGGGTGGTCCTCTTCATCCTCAGCGATGTCCTCTGTGTTGGGACTGCACCATGCTTCTATGTCGAGGCATGGGATCGCGTCCTCAAGACGCCGGTGCTCTTTGATCAGCAGCCGCTCTTTTCACAAGATGGCTTGCGGAATGAGCAAAATCAGGCGGTGCAGCTTGCGGGAAGCTTCCTGGCCTATATCGACGGGCACAATCAGGTGACGATCTATGATATAGCGATGTTTCCCTCGAAATAGCCCTCAGATAAAAGAGCTTTGGTGAGGAGTTCTCGCTTTGATCAGGAGCCGGCCATGTGGTATACTATCCCCGACGCCCGTCGCCGCTTCGAATATAATCACGCGCGCCGTGAACGCACAATCGGCGCGCGTGGTGGTGCGCACCCTGCCCCCTTCGCGCGCAGCCCTCTTTTTCGATTGTTACTCGCCGCCGCGGCGCGTGATATTCACGCGCTGCGTGCCCAATCGCGCGGGCAGCGCATGCCCGGCAATGAGAAGCAGACACCTCCTATGCACCAAAAAAGCCTTGTCACGCTGGAATATCCGAAGATCGTCGAGCGGCTGGCCACACACTGCGCCTTTTCGGCGAGCCGCGAGCTGGTGATGGATCTGGCGCCGAGCACCGATCTCGACATCGTGCGCCATCGCCAGGCGCTCACTACCGAGGCGCGCAAGCTGCTCGACGTGCGGCCCGAAGTAGGGGTGCGCGCGGCGCGTGACGTGCGCCCGGCCGTCAAGCTGGCTGATCGCGGCGCCATGCTCACGCCCGAACAACTCATCGAGATTCAGATGACGCTGCGCAGCGCAGCCTATGTGCACCGCGCGCTGACCAAGCTGGAGGACGGCTTTCCGTTGCTGCGGCGTCTGGGCGGCGATCTGCCGGTGCGCGAGCAGCTCGACAATCACATCGAGGCGTGCATCAGCGACGAGGGCACCGTGCGCGACAGCGCCAGCCCGCACCTGCGCGAGGTGCGCAATCAGATGCGCGTCGCGCAGCAGCGGCTGCAAGAGCGGCTCAATTCGCTGGTCAACGAGTTTCGCGGCGCGCTGCAAGACCCGATCATCACCATGCGCGACGGGCGCTATGTGCTGCCCGTGCGGTCCGAGTCGCGCGGCCAGGTGCGCGGCATCATCCACGATCAATCGGCCAGCGGCGCTACCGTCTTTGTCGAGCCGATGGTCATCGTCGAGATGAATAACCGCCTGCGCGAGCTTGAGGCCGACGAGCGACGCGAGGTCGAGCGCATCTTGCTCGAATTGTCGGGCGAGGTTGCCGCCGATGCGCCGTATGTCTTGCTAGTGGTCGAATTGCTGGCCGAGATCGACCTGCAATTCGCCAAGGCGCGCTATAGCCAGGCGGTCAAAGGCGAGCCGCCCGCGCTCAACGATCGCGGCGTCCTCAAGCTGGTTGACGCGCGGCATCCGCTGCTCACGGGCAAGGTCGTGCCGCTCAGCTTTCATCTGGGCGAGACGCACCAGATGGTCGTCATCACCGGCCCCAACACCGGCGGCAAGACGGTCGCGCTCAAAACGGTCGGCTTGCTCGCGCTGATGGCACAGGCGGGATTGCACATTCCCGCCGACGATCGCTCGCAGCTGCCGATCTATCACGACATCTTCGCCGACATTGGTGACGAGCAATCGATCGAGCAGAGCCTTTCGACCTTCTCGTCGCACATGACGCGCATCATCGAGATCTTGCGTCAGGCGGGCAAGGGAACGCTGGTGCTGCTCGACGAGCTGGGCGCGGGCACGGACCCCAGCGAGGGTTCGGCACTGGCGCGGGCGATACTCTTGACACTGTTCGAGCGCGGCGCCCAGTGCGTGGCGACGACGCATTATTCCGAGCTGAAAGCCTTCGCGCACGAGCAGCCGGGCGTCGTCAACGCTTCGGTCGAATTCGATGTCGAGACGCTTTCGCCGACGTATCGGCTGAGCATCGGTATCCCTGGGCGGTCCAACGCGCTGGCCATCGCGACGCGCCTGGGGCTGGAGCGCGACATCGTCGAGCGCGCGCGCGGCATGGCCGATGTTGCCAGCGCCACAATGGAGGATCTGCTGACAGAGATCCAGGCCGAGCACAAAGCGGCGGCGGACGATCGCTATCACGCCAGCATGGAGCGCGCCGCCGCCGAGGCCGAGCACCAACGCCTGGCCGAGCGCGTCGCGGCACTTGAGGCGGAGCGCGTCGAGATCGAGCGCGATCGCGTGCGCGTGCTCAACGAGGCCCGCGCGGAGGCGCGCCAACAATTGCAGGCGCTGCGATCCGAGATCGGGCGCATCAAAGCCGAGTCGCAGCGTGGTGAGATCGGGGAGGATCATCTGGCGGCCTTGCGCGCCCGGCTGCGCGGTGTGGATGAGCACGTCGCGCCGCTGGCTGAGCCACCCACGCCACACAAAGCGCGCCAGTCCAAACACAAAGACACGACCGCCGAGCCGCTCGCCGAGGAAGATGTCGTCATCCCCGGCGCGCCGGTGGTGGGCGACGCGGTGCGCGTCACGAGCCTGGGCCAGCGCGGCGAATTGCTCTCGCTGCCCGACAATCGCGGCGAGGCCGAGGTGCGGATCGGCTCGATGAAGCTGCGCGTCAAAGCCACCGACCTCGAGCGTCTGAGCCTCCGGCAGGCCCGCGCCGCCGATCGCGCGCCGGTCATGCCACAGCTGACCGCGCGGCCTATCGCCGACGCGCAGCTCGACCTGCGCGGCATGCGCGCCGAAGAGGTCTTCGATGCCGTCGATCGCTATCTCAACGACGCCTATCTCAGCGGCTTGCACACCGTGCGCATCGTCCACGGCAAGGGGACGGGCGCGCTGCGCCAGGTGGTGCGCGAGCAAGTGCGGCAGCACCCGCTGGTCAAGTCGTTCAAGACGCCGCCAGCCAACGAGGGGGGCGACGGCGTGACCGAGGTCGTGCTTTCGGCGTGAAGCCGGCGGCAGCCCGGAGCGGCTCTGTTTGTCGAGCCGGGGCAAGATCACTAGCAATCTTTCCCTCGGCGTCTGCGTCGAGGAACACAGACGATTTGGTATCACAAACCCCTCGCCACCGTGGCAGCGAGGGGTTGGCTGAGAGGCGCGATCTCTAGCCGAGCGGCACTGGCGCCCAGGTGCCGTTCGTCTCGTGCAAGATGGCCGGCGTGCTAAAATAGGCAACTCCGACAGCCCAGCCATCGTTGCCGGCGAACGTCACCGCCTCAATAGAGATGCCGAAGGTGAATTGTGTGAGCGTCCAGCTCGTGCCGTCATAATGATAGATAGCATGGCCGGTACGCGTGAAGAGCCACCCGTCGTCGGGTGACCGCATGGCAATCAGCGCTGTTTCACGGCTTGGCGGAAATGGTGGCGTGGCCTGCGCCCATGTGCCATTTTGCTCTTGAAAGAACAGGCCTTGCTCAAAGCTAAAGCCGACCGCAAAGCCGTTGCCCGGCGTCGTCAGCCCGATCGAGTTGATTTGCGAAGCGGGAAACGACGCGGTGACCGTCCACGCGCCATTGACCAGGTGCATGATCAGGGCGTTATACGGATAGCTGGCATTGCTAAAATCCGAAGCGGCCATCCAGCCCTCGGTGGGCGAGGTCATGATCAGCTGAAGGGTCGCGATGCCGTTTAAGTGCCGCGGGAATGCCTGCTCGCTCCAGTTCGTGCCGTCGAAGAGAAACGCCTGGGCGAGATCTGTGAATCTGAGATTGGTGCTGATGATCTCAACCGAAGTCGCCGATGCCGCCGCGATGAGTGTGGGGCACTGACCCGTCTTGAACGACGCGGGCCACGCGACACGTGACCACTGCGCGCCGTCATAATGCCACAACACGGGGTCAACCGAGGTCAGGGTGCTGCCACAAGCGGTCGCATAGCCATCGGTCGGCGAGAGCATGGCCACCCCTGGCAGACCAGGAGAGTTCCCCTGAATGGAGTTTGGGACTGTTACCTTCATCCATTTGCCGCTGGTGTAGTGGTAAAATAGCACGCTCGTGAATTCGGCCTCGGCCCCGGTGGAATGTTCGCCGACCGCCCAGCCATCCGCGGGCGAATCGAAGCTCACCGAAGTGAGCATGCCAGGCTCCCCCGGGACGTACAATGGATTGGTGGTCGCGGTCGGCGCCACAGCCGGCGTCACCGGGCCTGAGTGTGGGCGGTGCGCGAAAACGAATTGCGCGATGAGCGCGATGATCACGACGGCGGCGATCGACGCGCCGGCAGTGGCGAAGGATCGCGCGCGTGAGCGGCGATCGGGCGTGATTGCCGTGGTCTTCGCTTCGATTTCAGAGGGCGATGATGAATCCATAAGGCTTCCCCTTTCAATGGCGTCCTCACCCGACGCGTCGCGCGCGGCCACAGAGCGCCAGATCTGAGCCGTGGCCGGCGGTTGGTCGTCGTGGCGACGATAATACGCGCGCAGGCGCTGTTCCATCTCGTCATCGTTGTGGTCGTTGCTGCTCATACAGATTCCTCCGTTGACGCCGCCGGCGCGAAGTCATGACGCAAGGCTTTGCGCAATGCCTGCAGCGCCCGGTGCAGGCGCGATTTGACCGTCCCCTCAGGGACGCTCAAGATGAGCGCGATCTCGGTGAGAGCCAGATCGGCGGAAAAGTGCAGCTCGATGATGCGCCGCTGATCGGCTGTGAGCGCGGCCAGCGCCTGCTCGAGATCGGGATCGATCTCGTCAGGCATGCCCCCCTGGTCGTCTGGTCCGGCGACGATGTCGGCGGCGCCCGCCGCGAGCGGGCTGTCGAGCGGCAACGAGAGAGCGTGCGATCGGCGCGCGAGCATGCGACAGCGATTGGCGACGATGGTCAGCAGCCAGGGTCGAAAGGGCCGGCTCACATCAAAGCGAGCGAGACCCCGCCAGACATCCAGCCATGCCTCTTGCACGGCGTCCTCAGCCAGGGCGCGATCGCCGATGAGCACGCGCGCCGTGCGCCAAACGGCCGCGTGATAGCACTCGACCAACTGCTGAAACGCGATCTGGTCGCCCTGCTGAGCACGTTGGATCAGGTCGCTCTCCACTTTCCCCAGCTCCTCTGGCTCTGACTCCCATCGATGATGGCGGAAACAGGTCTTCGCAAAAGACTTCTATGCCAAATCTTATCTTGGCGGTTCCCCGAGCGCATCTATCCGGGCAGGAGGCGACGAGTTAACGGGATATATTGGCATCTGGGCTGGCCTGTCCGCAGCGACTGAGGCCCTCGCCACGCGGAACGGAGCCCTGGAGGAAGTCATCGGATAGGAGCCAGCCGCATCCTTTGGAGACCAGCGAGGAGAGAGGCCACGTCTAGCCTTTCCCCTCGCTGTATGTAACGCCGATATCCGTGCGAAAGCGCGCGCCGGCGAATCGGACGCGATCGACGTTGGCATAGGCGCGGGCGCTGGCGGCGTCAAGCGTCGGGCCGAGACCGACCACCGTCGCGACGCGCCCTCCGTTGGCCGCGAGCGTGCCGCCAGCCAACGAGGGGGGGCGACGGCGTGACCGAGGTCGTGCTTTCGGCGTGAAGCGCAACCTTCACCTCCCACTCGCTTGACATGGCGGGCGGGCAACAGGCACACTGTCAGCATGGAATATGAAGCGCGGGCCAGCGCGCTCCCAACGACCGAGATAGCTCGACCGCGCGCCAGGCGGGGATCGCGGATGATCGCCGTGCCGGCCTACATCGAGGCAGATTGGGAGCGTCACGTGCCTGAGGCCAGGCGCGACGACGACCGCCGCTCGTCTGCTGAGATCGACCGCTCGCGCATCATCCACTGCGCGGCTTTTCGGCGCTTGCAAGGCAAGACGCAGGTCTTTGGCGTGGCGAATGACGACTTCTTTCGCACGCGGCTGACGCATTCGCTCGAAGTCGCCCAGATCGCCAAGGGCATCGCGCTCATCGTCAACGCCGACACCGAACTGGTCGAGGCGATCAGCCTGGCGCACGACATCGGCCACCCGCCATTCGGGCATGCCGGCGAGCGCGCGCTCAACGACTGCATGCGCGAGAGCGGTGCCGGCTATTTCGAGAGCAACGCGCAAAATCTGCGCACGCTGGCTCTGCTCGAAGCGAAAAAAGAGAGCTATGCCGGCTTGAATCTGACGCGGGCCACGCTCGACGGCCTCATCAAGCACAAGCCGGCCACGCCCGGCGACCCTTCGGCGCGCTATGCCTATGACACCGAGCGCGCGCTCGTCGAATGGGTGCTGGGTGCTACGCCGCCCGGCGAGATGTCCTTCGAGGCGCTGATCATGGACTGGGCCGATCAGGTCGCGTATAGCGTGCACGATCTGGAGGACGGCATTCACGCCGGAATGATCACATCGTCACGGCTGCGCGACGCGGCGCTGCGTAAAAGCATCGCCACCGACCTGCGCGCGACGGTGCGCCCGTCGCTCATCGATCACACCTATCGCGAGCTGCTCACCAGCGTGCAAGAAATGGAAGACATCGGCGATCCGCGCCGCCGGGCCGCCGCGCGCAAGCAGCTCACCTCGCGGCTCATTCACCGCTTCGTCACGACGGTCCGAGCGCTGCCACGCCCCGGTCACCAGGGCCGTTACGCGCGCCGCCTCGACGTGCCGCGCACGATGCAAGGGCGCGCCGCCGTCTTCAAGGCGGTGGTTCAGCGGTTGATCGTGCAGGATCAGCGCGTGGCGACCATCGAGCACCGATCGGTCTATGTCGTGCGCCAACTCTTTGACGAGCTGACCCGCTCGGGCGCGCACGATCTCTATCCGCCGGAGTTTCGCGGCTTTTTCACCGACGCGGGCGAAGACCGGCGCTTGCGGGCCTGCGTGGCGCGCGATTATATCGCCAGCATGACCGATCAGTACGCTGAGATGCTCTATCGCCGGCTCTTCTTCCCCGGCAACGGCACGATATTCGATCTGTTGTGACGGAGCCGTCAGTGCTGAGGGTGCATGATCAGCGCCATGAATTCCGAGCGGGTAGCGGCGTCGCGCCTGAAGCTGCCGCGCATAGCGCTGGTGACGGTGTGGCTGCCCGGCTTTTTGACGCCGCGCATCGTCATGCAGTTGCCCGACACCATCGTGAAGCCCTCACGCCGCACGTAGATCGCGCCTAAGGGCACCGTGACGCAATAGACCGGCCCTTGATAGTGCTCGATCGCGCGGTGCTCAGGCTCGACCAGCGCCAGCCCGTGGTGCATCAGATGCTCGCGCGGGCGCAGATAGACGGTGGGGATAACGTACGTGCCCGACTGGGGAATGTCTTGGGCGGCGATGAATTGCCAGGCGTCCGGCCCGCGGCGAAAGTCGTCGGCCTTCTGGCACAGCACGCGGTGGTCGGGTGTGACCAACAGATCGATGTCATCCGAGCGATAATGATGCATCGGCCCGGCATAGTCGTAATGCACCCATTGCCGCGGCATGACGAACGACATCTCCAGCGTGCCGGGGTCTACCTGGGCCACGCGCTCGAAGCGCAGGTCAGAGAAGAGCTTCCAGCCGTCCTCGGTCAAGATCTCCGTGCGCGCGTCATAACACAGGTGCTCGGCCTCGATCACGACGCCGACGCCCGTCGGCTCCAGCGTATTCATGATGGCGTCGGCGAGCTGCGAGGTCAGGCGCTCTTGCAATTGGGGACGGCGCGCCAGGATCTCGGTAGCCCGCGCCATCTTGCTGATGCCCACGACGCGCCCGTTGGGAATGTAGCCGACGTGCGTCTTGCCGAAAAACGGCACCAGGTGGTGCTCGCACACGGAGTAAAAAGGGATGTCTTTGACGATGACCATCTCTTGATGGCCCTCGTCAAAGCTCACACCCAGCACGTCGCGCGGATCTTGAGCCAGCCCGGCGAAGATCTCGGCATACATTTCGGCGATGCGGCGCGGTGTGCCTTGCAATCCCTCGCGAGTCGGGTCCTCGCCAATGGCGGAGAGGATGGTGGTTACTGCTGCTTTGATGGCATCGAGATCCACGGTCGTGTCCTCGCAAAGATGTGCCGCGCTGACTCATTCAGAGCGTGCGGTGGGTGGCTCGGCGGCGCGGGCGCGGGCCGAGCGCAACGATTCATTCAGGCTGCCGCTGCGATAGCCGCCAAGATCGACGGTGATATAGAGATAGCCGAGCGCGCGCAATCCTTGTTCGATGGTGGCGCGCACGCCGGGCGCGACGATGCGCGGCAGATCGGCGGCATCGACCTCGATGCGCGCGATGCGGTCGTGGTGGCGCACCCGCACGCGATCAAAGCCGCAGTCACGCACGATGCGCTCGGCACGGGCGATGCGTCGCAACGCTTCGACGGTGACGGGCGTGCCATACGGAATGCGCGACGAGTAGCAGGCGAGGGCGGGCTTATTCCACACCGGCACGCCCAGATGGCGTGCCAGCGCGCGAATGTCGTTCTTGCCCATGCCGGCGTCAATCAGCGGCGTCGCGACATCCCACTGGCGGGCGGCGCGCTGGCCGGGGCGATAGTCGCCGAGATCGTCCACGTGCACGCCATAAGCGACGTGGGCGAGGTGACGCTCGACGGCGAGCGGCGCGAGGCGGGCGAATAGCTCGTTTTTGCAATGGAAGCAGCGATCGGGTCCGTTGACCACATAGGCGGGATCATCCATCTCGCGCGTCGCGATCGTCACGACCGGCAGACCGAGCTGGCTGGCGACGGCCAGCGCGCCAGCGGTCTCGTCGTCGTCATAGGCGGGCGAGACGGCCAGAGCGCCCAGCGCGCGATCGCCCAGCGCGTCGTGCGCGACCTTGAGCAGCAGCGCGCTGTCGACGCCGCCCGAATAGGCCACCAGCACCGACGCCAGCTCGCCCAGCCTGGCGACCAGGAGCGCGTATTTGGCCTGAAGCGCGTCGTCGAGCGATGAGGGCGCGACTCCGGCGACGAATGGCTCGCCTTGCGGCATGAGAGTGTTTCCCTTCGCCTGTCCCGCGAGTGTAATAAAAGTGGGCCAGCGTGCGTATTATACCGCAAAGGGCGTTTGAGAAGCACGCAGCCGCGTAAGGGTGCCTCTGGCCAATGCGGACTGGCAAGATGCGTGCGTTTTTCCAAGTGCGCCACGCCGCCACTTGCCAAGAATGTCGCGCTCGAGTACAATCGGGGCGCGTTCATGAATACGAGCAGCGCGGGAGAAGATTGCGTGCGCCCACGGGAAGGGAACGATCCAATGCCAGTGCGGGAGGAGAGCGCGTGCGCTGTTTGGCTGAGCCAGGCGGCGGTCGCGGCGCTGGTCACTGAGCGCTGGCGCACTCCGCCCCCGCAGCTACGCCAGATCATCGAGGGTGAGGTTGCCGGCGCGCACTATAAAGCGCGCTGGGCGCGACCCGCCCTGAGCTTTCCCGCCGACGCCCCCGGCACCGTGCGCTTCGGACTGGCGGCTGAGGGCGGTGTTAGCTTGCCGTCAGGTCGCACGCTCTCGCTCGATGCTTTCGTCACGGCGACCGGCATGCCCCAGGTCACGCGCGACGAGACCGGCTGCTTTGCCCGGCTCGCGACATCCCCCGCTGACACCGGCGTGGTGCGCCTCACGTATGCCGGCCAGCCGCTCCCTGTCGACGCCCCCGGCATGGCGAGCGGGTTGCCTACTCCCGACGAGGCGCAGGCCCTGATGGCGGCCTTAGCCGATGAGCTGGCCCGCGCGTTCGAAGAGCAGCCTGATGTGCCGTTGAGCTATACGCTGGCGGCTCCCGTCCATGATAGCGCGCTGGCCAGCCGTGTCGCACCGGCGGTGCTGGGCATGGGTATTGGCGATTTGCCCCCCGTTGGGCTGCCGCCCGGCGCGGATGGGGCGATCGTCCTGGCCGCCGACGATCTCAGTGAGGCGTTCGAAGCGGTAGCGGAGGCGAACGGTGCGCAGCCGATCGCGGAGGGCGCGATTGCCGCGCAATCGCTGTCCTGTGGTCAGGGCGCGCTCGTCATGACGCTGACATTTACGGCTCACGGCGCGGAGCCTGAGAACATCGAACTCGCCGCCACGCCGCTGGTGACGGCGGGCAGGCTCACACTCGCCTGCGCGCCGGTCGATGGCGCATCCGCCAGGGCCGCCGAACTCGCGGCCAACGCCGATGTCGCCGGCTGGCTCGCCGGGCTGGCGCAGAGCGCCTTGCTGCGAGCGCTCGCGCCATTGTTGGGTGAGGGAGCGGTGACGCTGGATTGGGCGTGGCTGGTCGCGCGATCGGGCGAGACGCTGGCCGTCACCTTTGCGCCGGAGCGCGTGACGTGCGACCCCACAGCGCTCGTGCTCAGCGGATCGCTGCCGATTGCGACGTCTGAGGCCGAGGAGCTGACGGATGCCGCGAGTGTCGAGCTGGCGCTGATCGATGGCCCTGACGACATCGAGGGCGACGACGCGCGGCGGGTGGTGACGGTGCGCGCGGTCAACGCACGCGACGCGGCGCCGCCCTATGATTATGCCTGGTGGACGACGCTAGCGCCTGCCATGCGCGCCGAGCACACGCCTGGTCTGCGCGCGCTCATCCCCGTGGCGCGGCCGATCCCCGCCGATCCGGAAGATACGCTGCCGCGCCGCCCGCACACGTCACTCCCCCCTGGCCAGGCACAGATCACCGTGGCGCTCATCGACGCCTTTGGCCGAGTGGCGCGAGCCGATCTGGTCATCGATGCGCGCGAGGGCGCGATCGACTCTCACCCGACGATCGAAGCGACATCCACAGCGCGCCGGTCGGGTCCGATCGACGACGAGAACCTGCCCGCCAGCCTCTATGCGCCGACGGGCATGGGCACCATCTATCGCACGACGGTCTCGCCGCGCGTGGCCTATGCGCGCTCGTCGATCTGGGGCATGCTGGCCGGCGCGCTGGCAACCTTCGCGCTCTTGGCGACGGCGGTCACGATCGTGTTGGTCCAGTCGCTCTCGCCGCATCCGCCCAATACGACGAACATTCAACCGTCGGTTACACTGTCCATCGCGATCACGCTCACCCCGGCGGCGACGGTCGCGACTAGCACACCGACGCCGACCGCCACGACCAAGCCGACGCCGACCGCGACATCGGTGCCCTTCGGGCGCTTCTCGCTCGACGTCACGACGCTGCAATTCGTCTGCGCTGGCGACAACACCACCCAGCCGCTCTCCGTCAACGTGACGAATAGCGGCACCGCGCCGCTTACCTGGACCGTTCAGGCGATCGAGAAGATCTCCGGCCAGCCTTGGGCGACTTTTTCACCGGCCAGCGGCAAGCTGGCGCCGAAGCAGCAGGTGGTCGTCACCGTGACCCCGCTCACCCCTGACTTTTGCGTGCAGCCAGCGGCGAGCGTCTACCATTTGCAGTTCACGGCGCCCGGCGCGGTGCCCTTCACCGTCACCGCGAGTCATTCGTGATGCGTCGCCAGCGCGCCAGACACGCCTATTTCTCAGCGGAAGCTTTGCCTTTTTTCTCGGTGCGGGTGGTCGAGCCGCCTTTACGCCCGATCTCCGAGTAAAACTCCGTGCCATATTTGCGCTTGGTCGATTCGCCGCCCTGACGGCCAATCTGCGCGTAAAACTCGGGCCCGCGTCGTGCTTTCACCGTTTGACCTCCCCGCTTGCCAATCTCAGCGAAAAAATCAACGCCATACTTGTCGCGAACAGTCTTGCCACCACGTCTGGTAGTCTTGTGAGCAACCTGAGCGCCGGTGGTGACGCTCTTGTCTGGAGTAGGCATGCCAACTCGTCCTTTCCTTGTGAGTGAGACTCGTACGGACAATCGTCAACAAGGAGACACTACAAATACTCAAGCGAGTATAACTCATGATCGTTACGCTTGAGGTTAAAGAAACGGGCGGAAAGGGTAGAGGCGCACAATGTTCTTGTGATCTGGTCTGCGACAGCGGTGGCTCGTGATCATATCGTCAAAATGACGCTGGGTACTTTTCGGCTTCACAATTGCGCAATCAGGCGCATTTACGTGGGTTCACCAGGATGCCATAATCCGCTCAATCTGCTATGATGTTCTGGCCACATGTTGTTTGCTCTCGCCACATGAAAGAGGATTCTATGGTCTCCGAGGAGATGCTCAAGCAGATTGCGATAGAGGTTCAAGCCTGTACCCGCTGCGACCTGCACATCGGCGCGCATAAAGGAGTGCCGGGTGCCGGCGATCCCCACGCTGAGATCATGCTTGTCGGCGAAGCGCCTAGCACGTTTGACGATCGACGCGGCGTGCCGTTCTCAGGCCCATCGGGAGCATTCCTCGACGAGCTGCTCGCGCTGGTGGGGCTGAGCCGCTCCACCGTCTATCTCACCAACGTCGTCAAGCATCGCGTGCCAGGCAGCCGCGATCTGACGCTGGATGAGATCGCGGCTTGCGCGGATTACCTCACGCGCCAGATAGCCGCTGTCGATCCGAAAGTGATCGTGACCCTGGGGCGCTCCGCCACGGCGCGCTTTTTCCCCAAAGCCAAGATCAGCGCGATACATGGGCAGATGAAGCAGATCGGCGGTCATATCGTCGTGGCCATGTATAATCCCGCTGCGGCCCTCCACCAGGAAGCACTGCGACAGACCGTCATCGATGATTTCAAGCAGGCCATTCCAGCCGCGCTGGCCGAGGCGCGCCGCCTGGCAGCCGAAGGCCAGCTGAGCCAGCCTGAGTCGAACGACGAGCCACCCGAACAGCTTGCGCTGTTTTGATCGCGCATCGCCGCCCGGAAGCTTAGTCGCGATTTCAATCGCCGGCGCCCTTCGTGGCCTCGTCTCTAGCCTGCGCAGGCAGGCTTGGTGATCGAAGCCGCGCCTTGAGGCGACGGGTTGTTGCGCGTCTCACACCCTCCATGCTACAATAGGGCTAACAATCGCATAGCCGGCCCGGCCAGGGCAATCTCATCAAGACGGGTGGAGGGACTGGCCCTTTGAAGCCCGGCAACCAGCGGCGGGTGACCACGCGCCGTGTTGGTGCTAAGTCCGACAACAGGCGACACGCCTGCTGAGAGATGAGTGTCGATATGTGGCAACACCTGCGATACGGTCTCTCATGCCGCGAGAGATCTTTTTTTATGCCACTCGCGCCGGGCGCGTGTTTCCGTTGCGAGGCGCGCCCATCCGTCCGATGATTCTCATTGACGAGTTCGAGAGGAGCGACAGCACGCGCCGTGAGCATCACCATCGTCGGCACCATCGGCATCGACACCATCCAGACGCCTTTTGGCACGGCGGAAAACGTGCTGGGCGGCTCGGCGGTCTATTGCGCGCTGGCGGCGGCATTCTATCAGCCGGTGAGCATGGTCGCGGTCAAAGGCGCTGATTTGCCCGACAGCGCGCTCGCCAGCCTGGTCCGGCGTGGCGTCAATCTCGACGGCGTCACCACCGGCGACGGCCCGACGTTTCGCTGGGGCGGCCGCTATCACCTCGATTTAAACGCGCGCGACACGCTGTATACGGAGCTGGGCGTGCTCGCCGGCTTCGAGCCGCGCGTGCCCGACCACGCCCGCGCGCCGGCCCTCGTCTTTCTCGCCAATCTGACGCCCGCCGTGCAGGCCGAGGTCATTCGCCAGATGCCCGGCGCGCGGCTGCGCGCGCTCGACACCATGAATTACTGGATCGCGAATAACCGCGACGAGCTGACCGGCGTGCTTGAGCGCGTCGATATCGTGATCATGTCTGAGGAAGAGGTGCGCCAATACGCCGGTGTGGCGTCGCTGCGCCAGGGCGCGCGGAGCATTCTGGCGCTGGGGCCGCGAGTCATCGTCATCAAGCAAGGCAGCTATGGCGCCGTGCTGCTCGATCGCTCAGGCCTCTATTTCGCCTCGCCCGCTTTTCCGCTGGACGAGGTGCGCGACCCCACCGGCGCGGGCGACGCTTTCGCGGGGGGATTCCTCGGCTCGCTCGCCGCCGCCCTCGATGGCGGCCGCCAGCCCGCGCCCGCCGACTGGAAGCGCGCCCTGTTGCACGGCAACCTGATGGGCGCTTTCGCCTGTGAAGATTTCGGTGTCAGTCGGCTGGAGCGCCTCACCAGCGAAGAGATCGCCGCGCGCTATCAAGAGATCGTCTCATACACCCACGTCGAGTCCTTGCCACCGCTCACCTCACCAGCACACTAAAAGGAGTCACTTTTCATGCCCATCGGAGATTTCAAAGACGCCTCGCTGGCCCCGCGCGGGCGCGCGCGCATCGCTTGGGCGGCGCGCGACATGCCGGTCTTGCGCCTCATCCGCGATCGCTTCGCCACAGACAAGCCGCTGGCCGGCGTCCGCATCGCAGGCTGCCTGCACATCACCAGCGAGACCGCCAACCTCGCCATCACGCTCAAGGCCGGCGGGGCCGACCTCGTGCTCTGCGCCAGCAATCCCCTCTCGACACAAGACGATGTCGCCGCTTCGCTCACCCTCGATGAGGGCATCCCCACCTATGCCATCAAAGGCGAGGACGAGCAGACGTATTATCGCCACATCCACGCCGCGCTGGACCACCACCCGCAGCTGACAATGGATGACGGCTGCGATCTCGTCAATACGCTGCACACGAAGCGGTCCGATCTCTTGCCCGACGTCATCGGCGGTCTGGAAGAAACGACCACCGGCGTCATCCGCCTGCGCAACATGGTGCGCGACGGCGCGTTGCGCTTCCCGGTGCTGGCGGTCAACGACTCAGACACCAAGCATCTCTTTGACAACCGCTACGGCACCGGCCAGAGCACCTGCGACGCCATCATTCGCAGCACGAACGTGCTCATCGCCGGTCGCCCGTTCGTCGTCGTCGGCAATGGCTGGTGCGGCACGCGTGTCGCGCCCCGCCGCCCCGCGCGGGGGGGCCGCCGGCGCCGGCCCCCGGGGGGGG
>VFSW01005026.1_pt1 | contig 19658 bp, 19 predicted proteins | sample 5358111 | NCBI WGS metagenome assembly VFSW01 (sample SAMN11554181, study PRJNA540505) | mine drainage metagenome | isolation source: sediment from site ElyBrook_90M | place: USA: Ely Copper Mine, Vershire, VT | collected 2017 | reverse complement strand
CAGTATCACCATCGCTCACGAGGATCGAAGGGGGCAGAAGTGAACATGCGAATCAGCCTCGGCGCGGCCATCATCATCGTCCTTCTTCTCATCATCCTCTTCGGACTGAGGTAGATCGTGGCCCTCACGCCTAACCCTGCAGTGGGAAATTTTTCTGTGGCTCCCTCGTCAACTCCCCCTGCCGAGCGAGCTACAGATTTCGCGGTGAATTGTGCGACGCCCGTCGCGCAAGGACAAGGAGGGCCATCATGAGCAAGCGAGACAAAGTCAAGAACGTGGCGCAGATCACCAAGGGCAAAGCCGAACAGGCGGCCGGCAAGAAACTCGGCAAACCCGGGCTCGAACTCGATGGCACGATCGACGAGTTGAAGGGCAACCTCAAGCAAGCGGGCGAGAAGGTGAAGGACGCCTTTGGCAAGTGACCCTGTTCGTGCGGGCGCGGGTGACGCGCGCCGCGAGGTCGGGGCCGGCCGATGAGCCCCCACGCAGTCCCAGGGACTGAATCTGCCGCCTCCGACACCATCGTGAGCACTCGGGGCAACCTCTCCGATGCCAGTGGCACACCACCCACGCTGATCGCACCGATGAGCGTGCAGGACATTGCCGACATTGTCGCGACCATGCATCGACTCACCACCATGCACCACTCGCGCCACGAGCGCGCTCGCGCTCGCGCTCGGGTCTGGAGGACCGCGGCTGACGTGGCGCTCGATCCCCCAGACGCCACGCCGACCCGTTCTCGACCACCTCTAGCAACGACAAGGATGCCATGAGCAGATTTGACCTCTTCAACAAGACCGCGTCGGGCTTCGTCGCCACTGACGCGCGCCCGAGTCCCGCCTTTCTCCCCACGCCGCTCCCGCTGAATACGATGAACCCGGTGACGGAGTTCACCGACGTCCCGGGGAATTGGCCCCTCATCCCGTGGCCCCGCGGGCCACTGAGCGCCGCGGTCATCGACGCGCTCGCGCGAGCGCCGGGAACCTTGGGCGCGATGCCCGCGATTGAGGTCAACGACGCCCTCACCGACGACGACCTGCACCTCGCGCTCTACTTGTGTTACGAAGTGCACTATCGCGAACTCACGGCCAACGACTGGGAGTGGGACACGGACCTACTGAACTTTCGAGCGCGACTCGAAGAGGCGTTCGCCGCGCGACTGACTCAGGAAGTCTCGCTGCACCACCTGCGTAACCCCTTTGACGTGACCACGGCACTCGATCACCTCCTGGTCGCCGCCAGTCCCTCAGCGATGGCGAACCATTTCCTCAGCCACGGCACCCTGGACCAGATGCGAGAACTCTGCGTGCACCAGTCGGCCTCTCAACTGCGAGAGGGCGATCCCCGGGCCTTCGCCATCTCGCGCCTCTCGGGCGTCGCGAAGGCGGCGCTGATCGAGGTTCAATTCGACGACGCCGCACGGATCGCGGGGGGGACGCGAGCGAGCATGTTCGCCACCACCATGGAGGCCCTGGGCCTGGACCCGAGTTACGGTTCCTACATCGAGATGCTGCCAGGGGTGACCCTGGCGGGCGTCAATCTGGTCTCGATGTTCGCCCTGCATCGCAAGTGGCTCGGCGCCCTCATTGGTCACGTGGCGATCCACGAAGTGGCCGCGGTCGAGCCCATGCGGCACTACGACCTCGCCCTCGAACGCTTCGGCGTCGACGCCACCGCACGACGCTTCTACGGCGGGCACTCCGAGAACGACCCCCACGACATCTCCGGTGCGCGCAGTCGGATGGTGTCGGGTTTGTTGGGGACCGAACCCGAGATGGGTGCCCAAATCCTCTTCGGGGCCGCGGCGATGTTGCTGCTGGAGGAGCACTTCACCCACCACGTGCTCGGAGCCTGGGAAGGCGGCCGATCCTCCCTCGCCCCCTGGGAGATGAACTCGACGATGTAGCGGTCACTACCGGCGCGGTCGTAACAGCGCAGAGCCAGCTTCAGCCCCTTTGCTCCCAAGGAAGGGGGGCTGACGCTGGCTGTACGCCGTCGCGACTAGTGGTGAGAATCGTGCCAGAGCGCGTACCAGAGTTCGACGAGCATCTTGATCGTCGACTTGCTGGTGTCCACCAGCGACGCGGCCAGGCGCGTGTTCGAAGAACTCTGCGTTTCGCGACCCATCAGCGCAGCACCTCCAAGACCAGAGTCGCCACCGCGAGGGTCAACAGCGTGGCCGCCGGCGCGAGAGCTTTGGCCTCGTCCCTGACGCGCACGTGCGCGCTCACCGCACCGAGGAAGTACAGCACGAGACCCGCCGACGCGAGGCGACCGAGTAGCGTCACCGCGAATCCCACCAGGAGGCCCGCGCCCCCCGCGACCTCGAGCACCGCCAGGAGCACCATCTGATGCTCGCCAACGCCCACGTGCGTCATCGACTCGACCACGCGGGGCACCTTGCGCAACTTGCCCCCCGCGGACGCGAGCACCGCGAGAGCCAATATCGAGGCGACGATGATTAGGGCACTCTTCATTGAACTCTCCTCAATCGTTCGGGGGCGTGATCAGTGCGTGAGAGCGCCGGCGAGGTGACGGCCGTGTTCACCGGCGAGTCGCTCGGATTCCGCGCGCATCTCGGCGGCGAGCTCCTTGAACTGGTCGAGAGCCGGATTGACCCCGACGAGCGTGAATTCCGACTCCACCACGCGCAAATCCAGACCCCACACATCTTCGAAGATGCGACGCATCCAACTCGCCGCGTGGTCCCAGCCCTCACGAGGTGTACCGGGTCCGTAGGCACCGCCGCGTACCACCACGAGCACGGCCGGACGACCCTTGAGGGGTTGACCCGCGTTATTGGCGAGCCGCGGATCGGTGATGACGAGGTCGACCCAGGCCTTGAAGTGTTGGGAAACGCCGAAATTGTAGAGCGGCACCGCGAAGAGGAAAGCCTCGGACTCGAGGAGCTCGTCAGTCAGCGTCGTGGCCAGGTCGAGCGCTTCGCGCTGCTCGCGGCTGAGCGAAGCCAGGTCACCACGATTAGCGAAGACCGCGTTCGCCCAGGCCGTCGCGGGAATGGGCTCGAGGCCGATGTGACGACGGATGACCTGGTCGTCACGATGACCCTCGCGCCACGTCTCCTCGACGATGTCGGCGATGGCGCGGCTGGTCGAGCCATCGGTGCGGATGCTGGCGTCGAGACGAAAGAGGGACATGGAGACTCCTTAATGGACTTGGTCTTTGACTATTATAACACATGTAACTCTTAAAAACAAAGTACCTCACATCAAACAAGCCCCTGGTACTATTTACTGCGTGACAACGGAACGTTCGACGCAGGCTCGCGACAAGGTCGCGACGCTGGCGCCCGCGCTCGGGGGAAGCTGCGAGGAATCTTCCAAGACCTGCGACAGCGCACTGGCTCAGGCCTTCAAGTTCCTCGGCAAACGCTGGAACGGCGTACTCCTGGGTACCTTGACCAATGGTGCGTCGGGCTTCGCCGAACTCAAGCGCAACGTGAGCGGCATCAGCGACTCGGTCCTGTCCGAACGACTCAGTGAACTCCAGTGCGCCGGCCTCATCGTGCGTAGCGTGGAACCGGGTCCCCCGGTGTCAGTCTCGTACGATCTCTCCGACACCGGCCGGGCGCTGATCCCGGCCATGCACGCCCTCAGCAGCTGGGCGACCGAGAACTTCCCCACCCCATCCGCACCATCGAACGAAAGCTGATCCATGTCCGAACACCTTGCCGCGCTGCGCGCCTCCGCCGCCCACCTACGCGACGTCCTCGCCCAACTCGAAAGTGATCAGCACACGACGCCGGCCTACCCGGCCGAGTGGACCATCGCGGACACGATGTCACACTTAGGATCGGGAGCGGTGATTCTGGGTCAGATGTTGCGCAACGCGCTGGAGGGCACCAGCGCGGACGTGGACTTCAACCAGTCGGTGTGGGACGCGTGGAACGCGAAGTCACCCCTCGAGCAGATCGACGACGCCCTCGTCGCGGATCAGGCGTTCATCGAGGCCCTCGACCACACCAGCCCCGACCAGCGGGCGGCCTTGCAGGTCAGTTTCGGCCCGATGGAACTCGACTTCGAACGCTTCGTCGGCATGCGACTGGGCGAACACGTCTTGCACACGTGGGACGTCGAGGTGTCCATCGCTCCCGACGCCGTGCTCGCGGTGCCGGCGGCGAGCTTGCTCCTCGACCAGATCCACTTCGTTGCGGGTCGCTCCGGCAAACCGACGGGAACCGTCGCGACCATCTCGGTGCGCACGCACGAGCCCGTGCGTGACTTCAACGTCGTCTTCGAAGAGTCCTCCGTCGCCCTGGTCGATGCGACCCACGAAGGACCCGTCGACGTGGAGTTGCCGGCCGAGGCCTTCGTGCGTCTCATCTACGGCCGTCTGGACGCCGAGGGCGGACTCGACGACGGATCCGAAGTGCACCTCGAACACCTGCGCCGCGCCTTCCCGGGTTTCTAAAGCTCGACCGGGTCGAGTCGTGACCCGCGCGCCCGGGACGGACCACCGCGCCGTGCGCCGAGAGTAACGAGTTCTCCCTCGTCGAGACCGGTAACGCGGTCGAGGGGCAAGTGGTCACCTCGCGAGGGCGACCTCGCGATCCTCAGTTGCTCGGTCCGGCGAGTCGTGAGGTCGTGAGTCCTCGCCGGGCGTCGCCACGGTGCATCCCTCGAGCCGCCGACGCCGCGAGGAACTGGTCGTCGGGCACGATATTGCTCAATTGGAACATCAATTCGGCGTTGCCCGAACGCTCCACCGCGTCTCGAATCGCCACGTCGATCTGGTGTCGCGTCATCTCGATCTCGGGGCTCCGCGAGTTCACCAGCAGCGATCCGCGGTACCACGCCGTGGCGGTCACGAGGTCGCCGTGGCGCAGGGCCGCCAAGACGCGAACGTGGTCGGCGTCGACACACGTGTTCAGGCGGTACGGCCTGGAGGTAATCACGTCGCCCAGCACGGCGCGCAAGTGAGAGATCTCCGCCTTGAGCGTCGCGTGACTGACGCGCTCGTCGCCGTACAAGAGGGTGGCCAGTTGATCCAGGGTGAGCCCGCGTTCGTAGAGCGAGAGGATGCACAGGATCTCGGTCTGGCGGGGGCTGATGCGCATCGTGGTGCCGTTCATCGTGACCTCGCTACTGCCGAGGAGTCGCAGACGTAGCTGCGACGCGGAGGCGTCGATCGGTGCGCTGCGGTGCGAAGTGACGTCGCGGGCGAGTTCGTACTCGACATTGCGCGCCAGCGCCCGCACCATCGCCATCGCCGCGGGGTTGGACTGCGACCACAGCGAGGACACGTCGATCACCCCCAGGGAGTGCCCCGTCACGGGATCGAGGATGGGTGCCGAGTAGCACACCCAGTCGTGCACCATGGGTGAATAGTGTTCGGCGGAGAATACCGACGAGGGGTGCTCGAGCTTGTGGGCCAGGGCCAGGGCGTTGGTGCCGACGGATTCCTCGTTCCAACACCCGCCCAGGGTGAAGTGAACGTCATCGGCGAGACGCAGCATCTTGCGCCCCCCCGCCAGCCACGTGATGGTGACCTCCTCGTCGGTGATCGCGGCCACGTAGTCGCCCAGCGCGGTCACTTCGCGCAGGTCATCGAGGATGACCCGACAGGCTCGACCCAGTCGGGACTCGCTGAAGGATTGTTGAGCATTCTCCGGCGAGAGCATCGGTGCCTCACGCAACGTCACCGGCACGCGCAGGGCCGAACGTTGCCACGACGAGAAGACTTCGGGTCGAATGCTCTGGGCCGACCCGCGGCCCTCGACGCCGACGCGCCAACTCGCCTCGACCGCTCCTCGCAACGCTCGCAGTTCGCTCTTCACCCACTCCCCCAGTCAGTGAACGACCGCCGAAGAAAGGTCCGGTGGCCCTGAATCGCACCCTAGTCGCCCCACGGGTCCCAACCTTTCGCCAACCTCGGCCTCGCTACGGTCGACGCTGAGCTGCGGGGGTCGCAGCCGATTGTGGAGCTCACGCTCTCGAAGGAGTCACCATGCGTTACCAAGTACCAGGAACACCGGGGAGCCCGGTCAGCGTCAATGCCACGTACGACAACTACATCGGGGGTCGGTGGGTCGCTCCCGTGGATGGTCAATACTTCGACAACATCTCACCGATCAACGGGCAGTCCTTCACCCAGGTCGCTCGATCCAACGCGAAGGACATCGAACTGGCCCTCGACGCCGCGCACGCGGCGCGTGTCGCCTGGGGGGCCACCAGTACGACCGAACGTTCGAACATCCTGCTCAAGATCGCGGACCGGATCGAGGCCAACCTCGAGATGCTGGCCATCGCGGAGTGCTGGGAGAACGGTAAGCCGATTCGCGAGACGCTCGCCGCCGACCTCCCCTTGGCCGTCGACCACTTTCGGTACTTCGCGGGCGCCCTGCGATCGCAGGAGGGAACGCTCTCGATGATCGACGAACAAACCGTCGCCTACCACTTCCACGAGCCGCTCGGGGTGGTGGGCCAGATCATCCCCTGGAACTTCCCGATCCTGATGGCCACCTGGAAGCTCGCGCCGGCACTGGCCGCGGGCAACTGCGTGATCTTGAAGCCCGCGGAGCAAACGCCGTGGTCGATCCTCAAGGTCATTGAGGTCATTGGTGACCTGCTGCCCGACGGCGTGCTCAACGTGGTGAACGGCTTCGGGGTCGAGGCGGGCAAGCCCCTGGCCTCGTCGCCGCGCATCGCCAAGATCGCCTTCACCGGCGAGACCACGACGGGTCGGCTGATCATGCAGTACGCCTCGGACAACATCATTCCCGTCACGCTCGAGCTCGGCGGCAAGAGCCCCAACATCTTCTTCGCCGACGTCATGGATCACGACGACGACTTCCTCGACAAGGCCATCGAGGGGTTGGTGCTGTTCGCCTTCAACCAGGGTGAGGTCTGCACCTGCCCGTCGCGCGCCCTCATCCAAGAGTCCATCTACGACGACTTCATGGCCCGCGCCATCGAGCGGGTCAAGGCCATCACCTTCGGCGATCCGCTCGACACCGAGACCATGGTGGGGGCCCAGGCGTCCAACGACCAGTTGGAGAAGATCATGTCGTACCTGGACATCGGACGCCAGGAGGGTGCCGAGGTGCTCGTGGGTGGGCACCAGCGCAGCGTGGAGGGGCTCGAAGGCGGCTACTACGTCGAGCCCACCATCTTCAAGGGCCACAACAAGATGCGGATCTTCCAAGAGGAGATCTTCGGTCCCGTGCTCTCGGCCACGACGTTCACCGACGCCGCCGACGCCGTGGCGATCGCCAACGACACCCTCTACGGGCTCGGAGCGGGACTGTGGACCCGCGACGTCAACACGTCCTACAGCGTGGGTCGGGCGGTGCAAGCGGGCCGCGTCTGGACCAACTGCTACCACGCCTACCCCGCGCACGCCGCCTTCGGCGGTTACAAGGGCTCGGGGATCGGTCGCGAGAACCACAAGATGATGCTGGACCACTACCAGCAAACGAAGAATCTACTGGTCAGCTACTCCCCCCAGAAGTTAGGGTTCTTCTAGGACCATGAGCACTGCCCTCTCCCGCGTGGATATCACCGACGAAGCGGCGGCGCTCCTCGCGCGACTGATGGAACAGCACGGACCCCTGCTGTTCCATCAGTCGGGTGGGTGCTGCGACGGTTCGAGCCCCATGTGCTTTCCCCGCGGTGACTTGCGCCTCAGCGAGCGTGACGTCTACCTCGGTGAGGTGGCCGGCACGCCGTTCTACATGGGGGCCCAACAATTCGAGTACTGGGCGCACACCCATTTGACGATCGACGTCGTCAAGGGCCGCGGCGGTGGCTTCTCGGTGGAGGCGCCCGAGGGGGTGCGCTTCCTCATTCGCTCGCGCGTCTTCAGCGACGACGAACTCACCCAACTCGCGCCCGTCGCCTACGGCGACCAGCACGACACCACGCGATAGCGGCCTCCCCCCGGGCCACTATCGCCACGCCGGCTCCACGGAATCAGCGCCGCGCCGATCGACGCAGGGCGTCGCGGTAGACGTGGGCGAGGTGGTCCCAGAGTTGGTTGGCCGCGTGGTCGATCCCCTGACGCTCGGGGTCGGCGTCGAACCAGCGCACCGTGGCGGCGATGCCCTCCGCGAAGGGCACGCGCGCCCGAAAGTCGGGCACGTGGCGTCGCAACTTCGAGTTGTCGAAGACCGCGCTATTGGACTTGTCGCCCCAGAGCGTGCCGAGCATTGACGGCTCGGCCGCCACCACGGCGTCGGAGGGCACGTGCAGCAAGTCCGCGTCGACCCCCACCGCCGCGGCGAGTTGACGATAGATCTGATTCCAGGTCAGCACCTCGTCGGAAGTGATGTGAAACGCCTCACCAATGGCTCCAGGCTGACCCAAGAGAGCGATGAGACCGCGCGCGAGGTCCGAGTTATGGGTGATCGTCCACAGGCTGGTGCCGTCACCGGGAACGAGCACCGGAGCGCCGCGACGCAGACGATCGACGATGGTGAAGGGCTTCTCCCAACTGCCGATCGCCACCGGGATCTGCGAGTCCCCGTAGGTGAGCGAAGGCCGAACGATCGTGACGGGGAAACCGGTGGACTCGTGCGCCGTGACGAGCATCTCCTCGCAGGCGATCTTGTCACGTGCGTACTGCCAGAACGGGTTCGCCAACGGCGTCTCTTCACTGATCAACCAGTGAGACGGGGGCTTCTGGTAGGCCGACGCGGAACTGATGAAGACGTAGTGACCGGCGTCGGCGTAGAGGCGCAGGTCCTTCGCCACCTGCTCGGGCACGTAGGCGGTCCACTGGATCACGACGTCGAAGTGGCGTCCCCCTAGCGCCGCGCGCACCTGGTCCTCGTCGGAGGCGTCGGCGATCAGCGCGCGCGAGCCCACCTGATTGGCCAGACGCGAGTGAGCGCGAGTGAGCGTCCAGACGTCGTGGTGCGCGCGCAGCGCCTCGCTCACGCAGGCGCTCGAGATGATGCCGGTTCCACCGACGAAGAGAATGTCCACGACTCTGACCCCTAGATTCGCTCCGGGACCATTTCTATCGCGCCACACGGGCACTCGTGCGCACAGATCCCGCAGCCCTTGCAGTAATCGAGGTTGAACTCGTAGGTGCCATCGGAGAATTTGAGAACTGCGTTGTCGGGGCACACGCCGAAGCAGTTGTCGCACTCGAAGCAGTTGCCACATGACATGCAGCGCCGCGCCTCGAAGAGCGCGTTGCGCTCGGTGAGACCCAGCACCACCTCCTCGAAGTTGTCCTGGCGGCGGACCTTCTCGAGTTCGGGTCGCTGCGTGCGCTCGGCGTCGGAGTAGTACCAGGTGTTGAGGGTGGCGAACTCGGCCAGCGCGTGCTTCGCGACGGGCTCGGGGGTCGCCCCTCGCACGTAGGCGTCGATGCCGCGCGCGGCCTTCTTACCGTGACCCACGGCCACGGTGGCGGTGCGCTCGGCCGGGACGGCGTCGCCCCCCGCGAAGATCCCTCGACCGTTGGTCATGAGGTTCTCGGCCACTTGGACCGAACCATCGTTCACCTCGATGTCGCTCGCGCGCGCGAGCAGTGACAGGTCGGTGTCTTGACCTAGGGCCAGCACCACGGCGTCGGTGCCCAGCTCCTCGTACTCACCGGTGGCCTCGGGGAAACCCTCGGCGTTGAGGCGCATCTTCTCGATGACGATCTTGTCGGCGTCGACCTTGTTGATGGTCGAGAGCCAACGCATGGTGACCCCCTCGCCGAGGGCCTGTTCGTACTCCTCAACGTGTGCGGGCATCTTCTCCTGGTTGCGACGGTAGACCACGACCGCCTCGGTGGCACCCAGGCGTCGCGCGGTGCGCGCGGCGTCCATGGCAGTGTCGCCGCCACCGTAGATCACGACGCGCCGACCCAGCAGGGGCGGATTCTCGTCAGCCACCTCGTGCAAGAACGAGACGGCGTCGAGGATCCTGGCCGAGTCACCCGCGGGGATGTTGACCCGCTTGCCCAATTGGGCGCCCACCGCCAAGAAGATGGCGTCGAACCGTCCGCTCTCTCGCTCGATCTCGATGTCGTCGACGTTGTGGTTCAACATCACCTCGACGCCCATGTCGATCACGCGCTGGATCTCGGCGTCGAGTACCGCGCGCGGCAGTCGATAGGCCGGAATGCCGTAGCGCATCATCCCGCCGAGTTGCGCCGAGGAATCCACGAGTCGCACGTGGTGACCCTGGCGTCGCAAGTGGTAGGCCGCCGAGAGGCCCGCCGGTCCAGCGCCCACCACCAGCACGCGTTTGCCGGTCGCGGGTCCCGCGTCGGGCAGACGCAACCCGTGCTCGAGGGCGTAGTCGCCGAGGAAGCGCTCCACCGCGTTGATGCCCACGGCCTCGTCGACCTGGACGCGGTTGCACGCGCTCTCGCACGGATGAAAACAGATGCGCCCCATGATGGCCGGGAACGGATTCTCCTCGACCAGCGTGCGCCAGGCGGCTTCGTAGTCACCCGACTCGGCCTCGTAGAGCCACCCCTGGATGTTCTCACCCGCCGGGCAGGCGTTGTTGCACGGCGGCAGACGATTCACGTAGTTGGGGCGCTCGACGCGCCAGGAGCCGGTGTGGTTCGAACGGCTCGAACCCACGTCCAGGGTGATGGCGAAGGGTCGCTGGTTCATGCCGGTTCCTCCGAGGTCGACGCGTGACGAGCGGCGGGCGTCTCCTCGCGATCGATGAGTCCGTAGCGCTCGATGTTGCGATTGGCGAGTTCTTGCAGGTGGGCCACGATCTCGGGCCGGGGATTCTTGCCGAAGAGGTGCGCGAAGCGCTTCTGGAGTTTCAGGTACTCCTCGACCGGGGTCTGGTGGCGGATCTTGGACACCGAGGTCACCACCCCGTACTCGGCCTCGAACACCGGGAACATCCCGGTCTCCTTGGCCAGGCGCGCCACGTGGATGGTCTCGTTGGCGGCGGACCCCCACCCCAGGGGGCAGGGAACGAGCACGTGCAAGTAGCGCGCGCCGCGGAACGCCATGGCGCGCTCGACCTTGGCTTCGAGGTCGTGCAGGTCCGCGACGGTGGCGGTGGCGACGTAGGCGACGTCGTGGGCCATCGCGATGCGCGGCAGGTCCTTGCCCTGGCCGAAGGTGTTGCCGGGCTGGGGTCCCACCACGTCGGTGGTCGCGGTGCGTGCCGCGGGGGGCGTCGCCCCCGAACGCTGGACGCCGGTGTTCATGTACCCCTCGTTGTCGTAACAGATGTAGAGGACGTCGTCGTTGCGTTCGAACATCCCCGACAGGCAACCAAAGCCGATGTCGACGGTCCCGCCGTCGCCGCCCTGGCTCACGACGCGCACCTCGGACTGGCCCTTGACGCGCAACGCGGCGGCCACCCCCGTCGCGACCGCGGGAGCGTTGCCGAAGAGCGAGTGCAGCCACGGAATGCGCCAGGACGTCTCGGGGTAGGGCGTCGAGAACACCTCGAGGCACCCGGTCGCGTTGACGGCCACCAGCTGGTTATTGGTCGCGCGCATCGCCGCGTCGAGGGCGTAGCGCGCGCCCAGGGCTTCGCCGCATCCCTGACAGGCCCGGTGACCCGAGTCGATCGAGTTCGTACGATCCGGGTCCGACTGCACCGTGCGCTCCTCATCGCTGAGCAGTCGGTTCCCCACGGCGAAGGAACCCACTTGATAGAACCGCACCGGTCGCTTGGTCATGACAGCGCCCCCTCGCCGCGCGTGACGCCGAGATCGCGCAGTACGTTCTCGGCCGACGGTCCCGAGCGCCGGTTCGCCTTCATGCGTTCGACCTCGCGGTCCACCACGTCCATGTCGAGGTCGAGGAACAACAGGGCGCCCAGCTCACCCTGCGCCGCCTTGTAGAAGAGCGCGACCAGGGACTGGCGCGTGATGGGGCGACCACCCAGCCCGGCGACCACTTCACGGATGATGCAGTTGGTCCCCTGCAGGGCCATCGCCACGTCGGTGGCTAACACTCCCCCGTGACCGATGGAGAAGGCCTTCTCCAGTACCACGATCTGCGAGGCGCCGCTCAGCGCCTGGCGCACCGCCCCCGCGGGGAAGGGTCGAAACGACGTGATGCCCAGTACGCCGATGCGCTCACCGGCCTCGCGGCGGATATCGACGGCGTCCTTGATGGTGCCGAGCACCGAGCCCATCGCCACCACGATCGTGTCGGCGTCCTCGGTGCGGTACGAGTGCACCAGGCCGCCGCTCTGGCGTCCGGTGGCGGTGAGGAACTCCTCGGCGATGGCGGGAATGCGGTGCAGCGCGTCGAGTTGACGCAGGTGCGCGAGGTAACGCACCTCCGGGAACGCCTCGGGACCGACCATGGCCCCGATCGACACCGGGTGCTCGGGGTCGAGCACCTGACGGGGTTCGTAGGGGGGCAAGAACCGGTCCACACTCGCCTGGTCGAGCAGGTCGACCCCCTCGACGGCGTGGGTGAGGATGAAACCGTCCATGCAGACCATCACCGGCACCGAGAGTTCCTCGGCGAGGCGAAACGCCTGCACGTGCAGATCAGCCGCCTCCTGATTGGTCTCGGCGAAGAGTTGGATCCAGCCCGAGTCGCGCACGGCCATCGCGTCAGAGTGATCGTTCCAGATATTGATCGGCGCTCCGATGGCGCGATTGGCCAGCGTCATCACGATCGGCAGGCCGAGTCCGGCGGCGTTGTAGACCGCCTCCATCATGTAGAGCAGGCCCTGGCTGGCGGTCGCGGTGTAGGCGCGCGCGCCCGTGGCCGACGCCCCGATGGCCACCGACATCGCCGCGAACTCGCTCTCGACGTTAATGAACTCACAGGGGCTGAGTCGACCCTCCTTGACCATCACGCCGACCGCCTCGATGATGTGGGTCTGGGGCGAGATCGGGTAGGCGCACACGACCTCGGGTCGGCACAGGGCGACGGTCTCGGCCACGGCGCGCGACCCCTCAATTTGCTGCAGCACGAGCGAGCTCCTCTTGGTAGATCGTCACGGTGTCGAAGGCGGCGCTCGCGGCTTCGGCGTTGCGCTCACCCACCGCCCCGGCGAAGTGGTCGCGAATGGCGGTCTGTAGCGCCGACAACGTCACCTGACGCGTCAACGCGGCGAAGGCTCCCAGGAGGGCGGCGTTCGGCAACGGCCGCCCAAAGGACGCGAGAGCGATCTCGGTCGCCGGACAGGTCACCAGGTGCGGGCGCGGGAAACGCGAGAAGAGGTCGGCGAGACCGAGTTCCTCGAACGTGCGCGAGGTGTTGATGAGGACGTACCCGACCGGGGAGAGACCCGAGAAGAGATCGACCTGATTGATCAGGGTCACGTCTTGGACGATGACGGCGTCGGGCGCCATGACGGGCTCGCGCGTGCGGATCTCGCGGTCGTCGATCCGACAAAACGAGACCACGGGGGCACCCGTTCGCTCGGAGCCGAAACTGGGAAAGGCCTGCGCCTGGCGGCCCTCGTCGAAGGCGGCCACCGACAGGATCTCGGCGGCGGTGACTACTCCCTGGCCCCCGCGTCCGTGGATGCGCACCTGGAACATCGCGTCACCCTCGCACACCACCACGCGCGAGGGGGATCGCGATCGTGATGCGTCGAAACGCCACGTTGAACTCGGTATGACCAGGGTGGACCACGTTTCGAACCTAGACGGTTCGTGGCGTCGTGGCCCCGAAAACCGCGGTTACAAAAGACCTTTGTCCCTCCCCACGCCCCCGGGACCCGGGGAACCCTCTCAGTTCAGGGCATTAACGAATCGGAGCCTCCGCTACGTCCTGAGGTTCGACGACGGCGGGGAAGCGGTCCTCGTTGAGGGCGAGCTTCTCTCGCACCGCGGACGCCAGGTCGACATCGAGCACGTCGCTCAGACGCAGCAAGAAGATGAGGACGTCGGCCATCTCGAGGCGGATGTCGCGCAACTGCTCGGCCGTGAGTTGGCTCCTCTCGGAACCCTCGATGCTCAGCCAACGAAACTCCGAGGCTAATTCCCCCGCCTCGCCGGCGATGGCCATCGCCAGGTTCTTGGGCGTGTGGTGAGAGAGCCAGTCGCGGCGGCGAGCGAATTCTCGGGTCTCGGCGGTGAGTTCTTCGATGAGGTTCATGGATGGTCCTATTCGGCGTTCGAGCGGGGACCGTCGCCCCGTCGAGACCACGACATGGTAGGCGCATCACCTCGACGCCGGCTCCGCACTGGCGCCGACGGCGCTGTGACAATCGCCACGGACGCCGCCACACCAGTGTGGGATAATGAGAGCGATGCCGATGATGAACGCTGACGGAGTGTTCGCTCGATGAACGCCCAGGACGACCTGATCGCCGCGGCGAGGTCTCTGCGCGACCAGGGGATCAGTGCGTTCTCGAGCGCGGACTTGCTCTCCACCGCACGGCGCTACGGGAGCACGTTCCCCGACGCCACCTTGAAGAAGACCCTCGCGACGCTCATCGCCCGCGCCGACGATCCCGCCCAGGACCGCGACGTGTTCGTCGAGGTCCGCAAGGGGTGGTACCGACTGCGTCGCTAGCGGCTACTTCTCGGGGTGCGGACGGTAGATGCGGTTGGTGTAGTCCTCGAGCATGCGCGCCGAGGAGTACATCGGCGCCAGGCTGCGCAGCGACGCACGAATACGCGACAGCCACACCACCGGAATACCGTTGGAGTCGCGCGAGAAGAACATCGGCTTGACCTCGTTCTCGAGCAGGTCGTAGAGGGCGTTGGCGTCGCGCTCGTCCTGGGCCTGAGGGTCGTCCAGGGTGGTGCCGTCGATGGCCCAACCGTTCTGCCCGTTGTAGCCCTCGCTCCACCATCCGTCGAGCACGCTCAAGTTGAGCCCGCCGTTCATGGCCGCTTTCATGCCACTCGTGCCACTGGCCTCCATGGGCGGACGCGGCAGGTTGAGCCAGACGTCGCAACCCGACACCAGGGCGGGCGCGACGCGCATGTCGTAGTCCTCGAGGAAGATCACGCGGTTGGGCAGGTCCATGGAACGTTGCACACTGAACATGTTCTTGGCGACGGTCTTGGCCTCGTTGTCCAGCGGGTGCGCCTTACCGGCGATGATGAACTGCGCGCCCTGATCGTGGTCGACGATGTCGCGCAAACGGTTCACGTCGCGAAAGAGCAGGTCCAGTCGCTTGTAGGTCGCCAAACGTCGCGCGAAACCCACCGTCAGGTTCATCGGATCGAAGGCCTCGAGACCCGAGACCGCGAGATCCACGTCCTCGCCGCGCGCCAACCGGTCCACCACGATGCGGTCGCGGATCATCTCGACCAGGGCGACGCGCATCTGGCAACGGGCGTTCCACAGGTCGATGTCGGAGATCTCGTCGACGTGACTCCATAGCGAGGGATCATCGGCGTGGCGCTCCCAGTCGTGGCCCAGGACCTTGGAGAGGAGTCCGCGCATGGTCGGATTCATCCACGTCGGCAGGTGCACACCGTTGGTCACGTAGGTGATCGGCACGTCGGACTCCGAGCACTCGGGGAACAGGGGGTTCCACATGCCGCGCGCCACCTCGCCGTGTCGGCGCGAGACCGCGTTGGTCGAGCGCGAGCACTTGATCGCCAGGGGCGAGAAACCCATGGGCTCACTGGTGGAACCCTCGTCAATGCGCGTCAGGGCCGCGAGCTCCTCACGGGCGATGCCCATCTCGTCGATCGAGTGGCCCAGCACCCGGAAGAACTCATCCGAGGAGTAGGTCTCGTTGCCCGCCGGGACCGGCGTGTGGGTGGTGAAGGCGAAGCGGTCGCGCCCCTGCGCCAGCAGGGCCGTGAGGGCTGGACGCTCCCCCGAGAGTTCCGCGGCGGTCTGAGAGGCGATCTCGAGCGAAGCGAGGGCGGGGTGGCCCTCGTTCATGTGAAACAGCCCCGGGTGGATGCCCATCGCGTCGAGGGCGCGCACGCCGCCGATGCCCAACAGGGCGTACTGCGCCAGGCGAATGTCGTGACTGCCCTCGTAGAGCCGTGAGGTGACCCAGCGCTCGAGAGGGGTGTTCTCCTTCAGCTCGGTGTCGAGTAGGAACAACGTCGTGCGTCCCACGTTGACCCGCCACACTTGCGCGGAGAGCTCGGAGTCCCACACCGGGACCTTCACCTTGACCGGTAGGCCGTCACCGCCGCGCACTCGCACGATCGGCAATTGTCCGGTGTTCGCCTCGACCCAGTACTCGTGCTGCCAACCCGACAGGTCCATGCGCTGGTGAAGATACCCGCGCCGGTACAGTAGTCCCACGCCCACTACGTCGAGAGCCTGGTCCGACGTCTCCTTGAGATAGTCACCCGCGAGGACGCCGAGTCCACCCGAGTAGACCGGCAGCGATTGGTGCACGGCGAATTCGGCGCAGAAGAACGCCACGGGACCGCTCGGGAGAACCCGGGTGGTGGGACGGGCCAGGTCGGCCTCCATGCGCTGGGCCACGTGGTGCAAGAGTTCCAGGTACGTCTCGTCGGTGGCCGCGCGCAGGAGGTCGCGTTCGGGCAGGTTCAACAAGAAGCGCACCGGATTCTCACCAGCCAATTTGAAGCGGTGGTCGTCGATCGTGGTGAAGAGCTCGACACCACCGGGCGTCCAGCTCCAGAGGTAGTTGTAGGAGATCCACGCGAGGTCTTCGAGAGGTTCGGGCAGGCGGCGGGCCAGTCGGTCAATGGCACGACGTAGGTCGCGCGTCCCATCAAAACGCTTTGTCATCCAAGAGAATCTAGTGGGTGACCCCGTCACCCTCGGACAGATTGAAGGTATCTGGTACCCCGACCGCCTTCGCCAGTGGCGCCAGCACCTCGTGGTCGTCGTCACCGTGCGCGTGCGCGGCCATGGCCCAGAGCGCTCGTCGGATCGCCGCCTCGCCCACGGGAGTCACGTAGCGCGGCCTCGCGGCCAGCGCGCGCAGAGTGAACTGGTCGTCGCGCGTCGCGCGTCGACGCAGCAGGTCAGCGGCCAAAAGACTCAGTGCACCCTCGACGTCGCTCGAGCGAGCCCCCATCATCCGCGCCACGGCGACGCGCGCAATCACGTCGTCGCCGAGGTGTTCGAGCTCCACGCGTCGCCACATGGTGTTGTCCGAGATATCGACGAAGAGCTCCGAATCCTGGCCCAGGGTCGTGTGAGTCAGGAATGTGAATTTTCTCAACGTGAGGGTGTTGGTGAGCGTGATACGCACCTCGGAGTGGTCAGCGCGCTGGTACTCGATCTCCCAGGTCCCGCGCGAGGTGCGTGCGAAGTCCCCGCAGGTCGAGAACTCCGCGGCCGCGCCCGCGGCGATCTGGACCTCGTCGGTGCGAAAGCCCTGACACGCGCGTTGCCACAACTCCTCACCGGCGACGCCGTAGTGCGCGGAGTGCACCTTCGCGAGGCGTTCGACGAAGGGCGGCTCGAAGTCGCGACCAGTCGTGCGCCGGGTGAGTTCCAGGGCCAGGGCGGCGTAGCGCAAGACGATGCTCGTCTCGATCTCGCCGGGGTCGGCGAAGAACCACGCGCAACTGGTGAAGGCGAACATGAGATTGCGGTGCGCCTCGCAGACTTCGAGCACGCGGCTGCGCTCGTCGTCGTTGAGGTCACGACTCTGGTGTCGCCACACGAAGTCCGGGGCCGACTGCTCCCCGGCGATTACCTTGCCGTAGTCGAGGAGTGCGGCGTCACTGGAGTGCACGTGGTGTCCGAGCTCCCAATCGAGCGCTGAGCCGGCGTGCTCCCTCAGCCAGTCGAGCGCGTCGCGCAACGGCGCGCGCCACGCGAGGTCGAATCCGTCGCTCTCTCCCGTCACGCACCCACAGGCGCTGCGCCAACGTTCCACGCCGTGCGCGCAACTCCAAGCCGAGACCTCGTGGAGTTGGACCTCGTCGGTGGGCGTCTGTTCACTCAGCCACTCGCCCAGCGTGGTGGTGATCTGGTACTTCTCCTGGAGCTGACGCGTCGCCCAGGCCACACCGATATCGCCGAAGCGGTGGTGGTGGCCGTAGGTCTCGCCGTCGGCGACCACCAGGACGACCCCGTCGTCCTCACCCAGCGCGGCGGCCATCGTCTCGGCCAACCGGTTCCCGTCGCCGACTAGGTCGCCGAAGGCGATGCGGTGCGAGAGGTCGTGGTGTCCGAAGACCACCGTCATGCGCGCGCCGCTCGGCAACGCGATGAAGTAAGCCTTGGTGGTGTCGAGGGTGTCGGCGCCGACGCGCACCCACTTCTCGCCGGGGCCGCGCGTCATGGCCGCCTGCGTCGCCATCAGCACGGTGTAGGTGATGCCCTGGCGCGCCAGCACCTCGAGGGTGGCGAGGTCGACACCGGTCTCGGGCAACCACATGCCCACCGGCTCCTCGCCGTAGCGCGCACGAAAGTCGTCGATCCCCCACGCCACCAAGCGTTCTTGATCGATGGGCGTCGCCAGGGGCACGATGGCGTGCACCAGTGGCGCGGCCATCACGACCCGGTTCGCCCCCCGACTCGCGGCGCGCACCTCGCGTTGCAGGGCGCGCTCGACGTCGGGCGCGTAGTTCGCCAACCAGTGATGCAGCGTGGGTCCCACGTCGAAGCTGCTCTGGGTCAGTGGTTCGAAGAGCGACGTCGTGGCGTCATCGTTGTTCAGTGCGACCGCGACCATGGCGCGATAACACTCGGCGGCGATGCGTTCGTTCCAGTCGTGGTAGGGCCAGGCGCTCCACTCGTGATTGAACAACCCCGTCCAGGGATCCTCGCGGGGGGGTTGATAGAAGTGGTAGTGGAATCCGGCGATCGGGGACATCTAATTCTTTCGTTGCAGGACGACAAAGGCCAGCGGCGGTAGGGACATGCGAACCACGGTACCGTCGTGCTCGGCGCCGAGCGCCACCACGTGTACGTTGGTGGGGTATCCGCTGCCGCCGTACTCGGGGTCGTCGGAGTTGGCGAGCACGCGCCACGAGCTCGAGGCCGACACCGGGATCTGGTACTCGTCACGCGGCACCGGCGTGAAGTTGGCCACCATCACCAGTTCTCGCTCACCCTCGCCGCGTCGCCAGATCAGAACGCTCTGTTCGGCGTCGTCACAACTCAGCCAGTTGAAGTCCTCGCCCCCGGCGTCGTCGCGGTGCAAGGAACCCTCCGAGGCGTAGAGCTCGTTGCAGCGTCGCGTCCAGCGGCGCACGCCCTCGTGGGCGGGGTACTCTCGCAGGTGCCAGTCGAGGCTGCCCTCGTGGTTCCACTCCGAGCGCTGGGCGAACTCCGCTCCCATGAAGAGCAACTTCTTACCCGGTAGACCGAACTGGTAGCCGAGGAGCAGGCGCAGATTGGCGAACTCCTGCCAGGAGTCGCCGGACATCTTGGACAGGAGCGACCCCTTGCCGTGGACCACCTCGTCGTGGCTCAGGGGCAACATGAAACGCTCGTGACCGGCGTAGATGGCGCGGAAGGTCAACTCGTTCTGGTGGTAGCGGCGAAAGACGCTGTCGCGCGAGAGGTAGTCGAGGGTGTCGTGCATCCAGCCCATGTCCCACTTGAAGGTGAAACCCAGGCCACCATCACTCGTCTCGTGGGTCACCCGGGGCCAGGAGGTCGATTCCTCGGCGATCATAAGCGCCCCGGGGAAGGCGGAGGTCACCGCGTCGTTGCACTGGCGCAAGAAGGAGATGGCGTCGAGGTCCTCGCGCCCCCCGAAGCGATTCGGCACCCACTGGCCCGGGCCGCGGCTGTAGTCGAGGTAGAGCATGCTCGCCACCGCATCCACGCGCAGGCCGTCCACGTGGTACTCCTCGAGCCAGAAGCACGCGCTCGAGATCAAGAAGCTGCG
>VFSW01005025.1_pt1 | contig 19659 bp, 11 predicted proteins | sample 5358111 | NCBI WGS metagenome assembly VFSW01 (sample SAMN11554181, study PRJNA540505) | mine drainage metagenome | isolation source: sediment from site ElyBrook_90M | place: USA: Ely Copper Mine, Vershire, VT | collected 2017 | reverse complement strand
GCCCCATGCCGTTTTTTTTTGCATGTGTGCTTAATTTTTTTTTAAAACCCCACGCAAACCACACCACTCGCCCGGGCACGCGTCCTGCGCGGGGGCCCGGCTTTCTTTTCGCTTGGGACAGCACACCATTTCTGCGCATGGCTCGGACACGGGTTCACGATGTATAAAAGCCTGAAGCATAAGAGCATGATGCGTAAGAGCATGATGCACAAGAGCATGGACGGGAGCGAAGTACCAGGGCCGACGAGATGACAGTCCCCCATCCGATGCGAAAGACTTGCATGCTTCTCGCGCCGATCTTCCTGCTCTCCTGCGGGTTCGCTCAGACTACTGGAGATCGAATCAGTCCCATCACAGCAGCGTTGCAGCGCCAGGAGTTCGCCAAGGCTCTCGAACTGCTTCGTCCAGCTCTTCAGCAGGCCCCGGGCAACGCCCAGTTGTGGGCCATGCAAGGGGCAGCTTACGCGGGGGAAGGGAACCAGCAGCAAGCACTGGCTTCATTTCGAGCCGCGCTCAAGATTTCCCCTGACTATCTGCCCGCGCTGCAGGGCGCGGCGCAGATTGAATACGACGCCGGAAGTGCTGCGGCGATTCCTCTTCTGCGCCATTTGCTGCGCATGCATCCCGCCGACCACACCAGTCACGGGATGCTGGCCGTGCTCGAGTACCAGCAGGGAAACTGTGCGGCTGCCGTGGTTCATTTCAAAGACGCCGGCGCTCTGTTTGACTCTCAACCCGATGGCCTGCATGCCTATGCCGCCTGCCTGGTGAAGGCCAAACAATTCGACAAAGCCGCCGAGATTTTTCAGCGGACGGTGACGCTGAAACCTGAGGACGGGCGCGAGCGCCACCTGCTGGCAGCCCTCCAGTTGATGGCTCATAAACCGCAGGATGCGCTTTCTACGCTGCAGCCGATGCTGCAGGGGAGTAACCCTGACGTCGAGACCCTGGAACTAGCTGCGACCGCGTATGAGAGCTCCAGGGACACGCCACAAGCGGTGGCTGTCCTCCGGCAGGCTCTTCTGCTCGACCCGCAGAACGTGAATCTCTACGTGGATTTTGCGAACATAAGCTCCGCGCACGATTCTTTTCAGGTGGGGATTGACGTGGTGAGCGACGGCATCGGGCAGCTGCCCAAAGCGGCGCCGCTCTACCTGGCACGCGGGGTTCTCTACGTGCAACTGGCGCAGTACGACAAGGCGGAAGCCGACTTTGAAACCGCTCACGAACTGGACCCTCACCAGTCGTTAAGCTCTGCCGCGCAGGGGCTGCTGGCCGAGCAGGAGAACGATCTGGATCGTGCGCTGACTACGGTGCAGGCCAAGCTGGCGCTAAAGCCAAGGGACGCGGTTCTGCTCTACCTTCAGGCGGATTTCCTTTCGCAGAAAGGAGTAGAGCCGGGCACGCCGGAATTTCAGTTAGCTGTGCGCTCGGCCAGGCAAGCCGTGGCGCTGCAACCAAGCTTGAGCAGCGCCCGAACAGTATTGGCGAAACTGTACTTACAGGCAGGGAACTACCCCGAGGCCGTGGAACAGTGCCGGAAAGCTCTCGACCACGACCCGAAGGATCAAACCGCGCTCTATCACCTGATCCAGGGGCTGCGGAAAACGGGAGGCAAACGCGAAATACCCGATTTGCTGAAACGCCTGGCGCTGCTGCGCAGGCAGGCGGCGCGGGAACAAAGCCAGCGCTACCAGTACAAACTGATCGAAGAAGACACCCAACCCAAGTAGCTGCGCAGGCGCGGCGCACGACAATGGCGATCGGTCCATGTGGTTTCGAAGCTGGGCGAGCCGTATCGGAAAGTGAGGGCGGCAGTGGCGCACACAAACATTTCTGGACTGGTTTTCCTGCACGATAGTCTCGGCTTTGTGGCCATGCACTTCAACCTCAACGAGGCCGATTGGCGCCACGCTTCCCACATCTATTTGGTCGATGCCGACGCCGAACGCCGGGCGGAATGGGCGTGCCGCTACGGTTTTTCGCAGTGGCTGGTGGTGAGTTATGGTCCCCATGCACACGCAGCCACCCTCGACCGTGGCCAAACGGACTGCTCCGGTCGAAGAGCTCCCTGAATCAGAGGGTGTGGTGGAAGACGTGTCAACCTGTCAACCAAGATTCTCGTCCCGGTGATTTGGAGAAAATTAACAGCAGAAGCCCACGCGGTCCGCACTTGGGGAAAGTGGTCGTTGTACCGTCTCGCTGACGCGATGCCGTCACCGTCTAGACAATTGCGGCTGCGCCACGCCAGCGCGTTCAAGTCTGATCAAGACTCTCTCCTGACTCAGAAGCTCTCCGCTGCTTGATTATGTCTAGAGTCCGCTTGACTTCCGCAAGACGCTTCTCTCGAGCAAGGAGCACCTCTGGTCGCGATTTCTCTGTACAAGGAGAAGCTCCCGCACGTATTGCGGCTACAGGAGCATAAATGCGCCGAGACTGGAGATCCAATCGATGGAACGGTCTGCTTAGTTCTCTGATAGTTTCAGATGTTTCAAAATCGGGTTGTCGTCCCGATTCAATTTGCTGAATCCATTCGGCGAATGGCATGCCTTTCGCGCGCCATACATCCTTACAAGCAAGTAGATAATCAATAACCGGAATGCGCTGTCCAAGAGAAAACAACTTCTGTGCGAGAAGAAGGTTGGGCGGACGAACTCCGCATTCTATCAAAATCATCTCGTCAGCGAAGCAGGCAGATATGGAATCCTCCAACCAGCGGACAGCTCCATGAATATTGCCGACACAAGCTTCGAAGAAACCTTGCAGTGTACAGAGAATATAGCGTTCCCAACCTATCGGATCTAGAATCCATGCTTCCTGAGTATGGCGTCTGGCCGCTACTTCGATTCCCCACTCAAAAGCGAAAAGTGCAAGATCGACGTGAAGAATAAGGCGGACGTGCGATTCGCCTTGCTCGGCTAACCGCTCCATCCTTTCTAGCTGGTCACCAAGACTCGGACAAAACTCGATAACCCTCATTTCTCGTAGCGCAGAACCAAGTGACACGTTGTCCGACGATCTGTAGGCTGCCAACAATCGGCGATATGATTCGTACATCACTTCAAAAGATGGGTTCATTCCCTCGTCGGATAGTCTCTCGTCAATCAATTGTTCTTCCACCGCCACAGACGACGAGATATTTTTTCTTATCCAGTACGCAGCCCTCATCGCATATAGACGTTGAAGCACAGGAGAAATCCTCATACGCCCCTCGAATCTCTCCACAATGGTCATCGTGTTCAAGAGTTCGTCAGCTTCTTCCTCCAGGGATGGCGTCTTCATCTTCAGTTCACTCGCATCGCTGTTAGCGAATGTCCAGAAATCCTAGTCAATGAGGGAGATGCAGAGGGCCTTTGCTAGATTGTACGCCTGAATTGAAGGTACTCCCGCAGCTTCCAACGCCGCCGTATTAACCTGTATGCACGCTGTCACGAGCTCGTCCCGAACTGCCAATCCGATTAATCTCAACTCTTCGACCGTTTTTTCGTCCTCTCCCAGCTCAATCGCATAGTTAAGAATGGCATCTTTCCCGCTCGGATCAATTCGGTTGACGGGATTGCTCTGCGTATAGACATACTTGTGCAGCGTGCCGGGATTGAGGATGTTTCCTGGATATGGATCCATGTTCTCAAACCGGCCCGTCTGCATATTGTAGTACCGCGCCCGAAGGTGATACAGGCTGATATTGCTGTCAAACCGCTCGCCGCTGTACAGGTAGCTGTTGGCCGTTGTTCCTGTGCTGGCGACCGGGTTGCCGAAGGCGTCGAACTGATAGGTGTTGCCCACCATGCCCGCGGAACTGGTCAGGAACCGGACATTGCCGTGGCCGTCGTAGCCGTAGAAGGTCGGCGTCCAGGTGCCGCTGACGAGCTGGTTCTGGCTGATGCGCTGCAGGCCGTAGGTATACGTCTTCGTTACCGCGCCGCTCACCAATTCGTCAAGCACCTGCGAGTAGCCGGTGGGATTGAGCGTGTCGACCAGGTAAGTGGTCGTGGCGCCGCCGGCCGTCTCGCTGACGCGATTGCCGTCGCCGTCGTAGGCGACGGTCACGGCTGCGTGCTGCATCAGGTGATTCTCGTAGTCGTAGGTATTCGTAACTCCAAGGGATAGCGTGGTGTTGCCGTTGTTGTCGTAGGTGTCGGTGGTCAGGCGATCGTTGGCGTCGTAAGAATACGACAAGCTGCCCGACAGCGACGGGATTGTGGAGTTCAGCGTTTTGCGGTTGCCGACCGCGTCGTACGTGTAGCTCTCCACGCCATTGTTGCCTGAGGGATCACTGGCGATTCCGTTCAAGCCTTCAGCAATACGTAAGTGCTGTAACTTTCCTTGTCGATGTTCATGAACGGACGCATGGTCACGCTGCTTCCGTCGGCCGAACTCGCCAGCCAATCTCCCTTGGCGCTATTTGCCGGCTTAGCTTGCAGCAATGCGTTTCGGTCGAAGCTGGGCTGCGCATCGGCCACGGCGAAGAGCACGAGAGGGCCCTGCACCAGGGCGACTAAGTTGGGATGGTTCGCATCCACTTGTTCCAGGCGCAAGGGCATGGGGAGTTCGAGTTCCACGCGATCGCCATCTTTCCAGATGCGCCGAATCGCAGCAAACGTGCCCGGCTGCACCGGATCGGAAACGCGCACACCGTTGACCGCGAGCACAGGGTCTGGCGCGGCCCAGCTTGGAATGCGCACATAGAGCGTGTATTCCTTAGCCTGCGAACCTGAAGCCTGAATCTGGATTTTGTTGTCGAACGGATATTTGGTTTCCTGTTTCAGCCCGTAGTGCCCGGCGGCATCCTTCCATTGCACCCGGGACGGGGTGAAGAGGTTTACGCACACGCCATCGGCTGAACGGAGATAAGTGCTGACGTGGTAGTCGGCGGCGAGTTGGGGAAACGTCCCTGAGCAGCACGGCCATTTTTGCCCGTACCAAACTTTCTTGCCGGTGTTGGCGTAGTCGGAGTAATAGAACGACGTGCCGTCGGCCTGAATCGGCCATGCTCCGAGAATGGTGTTATAAAGCACGCGCTCCATGCTATCGCCGTAGCGCGAATCCTTGGTGACACGAAGCAGGTAGCGAGTGATCTTGAAATGGCCGTAGGTGCCGCACGGGGTTTCAAAACTGGCATGGGTGAGCCCCAGACTGTCGCCCAACTGTCCGGTGCCGGGTTCTCCAAACGATTCATTCGGTCCCCAGCCGCCAGTAGCGAAGCTCTGCGTCTTCAGCAGCATCTCGAACCCGTTCCTGGCGGCGCGCAGATGCTTTTCGCTCCCCAACGTGATGTAAGCCTGCATGGCAGAGCTGAAGGCATTTACATGGCTGTAGGCGTGTTCGAAGGGCAGAACGTTGTTGCCTTCGGAAAGCGGGTTGAAGTAAGTGTCGTCCTCGAGATACTGCTTGGCCATGTCGCGATAGAACGGCTTGCCGCTGCGCTGATAGGCGAGAAACAGATTCTCCGGCAAAGTGTAGGTTTCGTCCCAGGTGTAGGACGTATCTTTGTGCGGGCGGGAACGCTGTTCCTGGCGTGACAGGGCTTTCTCGGGGAGATAGGCCGTGATGGCATGGGTGAGTTTTTCGTGAACATCCATTGCCATGGGATCGTGGGCGAACTCGTGCGCGTCAATCAGTCCACAGGATAGCTTGTCGTAGGTGTAGGCAGGCAGGCGATAGTCGACGAAGAATTTGGCTTTGGGATCGAGCGTTTCCGCGTAGCCCTTGACCAGGCGATTGACTTTCGCGCGCGTGGGCTCTGATCCTGTGACCGCATAAGCGCGCGCCAGCCCAGAAACATACTGCCCAAGGGTATGGCCGGCGATAAAGCCGTGGAAGTCATTGCGCTCAAGGCTGAAGCCAGTGAGATCGTACCAGCCTCCCATGTCTTCTCCGGGAGCGGTCAATCCGGCAACCTGGCGGAAGACTTTGAGCAGGCGATCGTCGTCGAGGTTCAGGAAGCGGGCGTGGTTCTCTTCGAACTGGCGTTTCATGGGACCGTCGAGCAGCTCTACGTCGGAATAGGCAAAAGTCGCCAGCGGAGTGTTGACGGCGACGGCGCCTCGATCAGCCGCAGCCCAGGCGGGGAATGCGCGAGCGGCGTAGGTGGCAGCGGTGGTAGCAGTGGCGGCCTGAAGAAAAGTTCTGCGGCTGACGCGGGAGGGCATACGGGGTCTCCTACGAGATAGGGACTTTAGAATAGCAAACGTTTACTATGGCCAGCTTCACCCTCCTGCCCCGTGTTTGTCAACTGGGTTTCTGATCGCTTCCGGAAACGCCCGGGGTCAGGCGGCGCGTTCCGGTTTCAGCGCGTCTTCGATCTCTGCCATCTCGCTGGGAAGAAGCCGAAAATCGGCGGCGCCGATGATGCCGGATACCTGCCGCACGTTGCGAAAGCCCACAATCGCAGCAGTCACCGCTCGATGGCTCAGGGTCCAGGCAATCGCCACTTCTCCGGGGCTGCGTCCGTGGCGGCCGCCGATGGTGCGAAGGAGTTCGACCAGTTTCAGATTGCGAGAGAGCAGCGGTTCACGGAAGTTCGGGAGGTTTCTGCGCCAATCCTCGCTGGCGAAGTTTGCGACCCTTTCGCGCGTCATCGCTCCGGTGAGCAGTCCGGCGGACATCGGCGAATAGACGATCACCCCGATGTCGTTTTGCGCAGCGAAAGGGAGGATTTCTTTCTCGATGGCACGGGTAACGACGGAATAGGGTGGCTGCAGTGAAGTGATAGGGGCAATGGCCTGCGCCCGCTTCATTTGCGGGACGCTGAAGTTGGAGACGCCGATGAAACGCACTTTACCCGACTGCTGCAGGCGGGCGAGTTCCGACCAACCCTCTTCGATATCTTCATCCGGCTCGGGCCAGTGGATCTGGTAAAGATCGATCACGTCGGTATGCAGGCGGCGCAAACTGGACTCGCACTCGCGGCGAATCGAATCAGTCTTGAGCGAGGGGCCAATTGTGCCGCTAGTGTCCCAGACTCGCTCGCATTTGGTAAAGACATACGGGCGCGGGGTGCGCCCGCGAATTGCCTGGCCGACGATTTCTTCCGAATGGCCCAGTCCGTAGAGGGCAGCGGTGTCAATCCAGTTGAGGCCGTGGTCCAAGGCGGCGTGAATGGCGGGGATAGAGTCGGCGTGATATTGTGGTCCCATACTTCCGTTCCAGCCACCTCCGCCCATCGCCCAGGCTCCAATTCCGAGGGGAGTGATGTGGAGATCGCTGTTTCCAAGCTGGCGGGTTTCCATGAAGGCACCTCGGATCGGGCTACGAGAAAATAGGAACGCAGAAGCGTGAGATCGGCTTGTGAAATCGCTTGCTAGAATGGCGATAAAATCGCGCTCTTGCGTCGCCGAAAGAATAGAGTCTGGAATCGCTGTCCGTCAATGGCTACGGAGGACTGTGGGAGCGAACGGCAGAGCGATGCCGCGCGCGACGTTCCGGAAAGAGCATTTCCAAGGGAATGCCTGCAGGTTCGGGAAGCCCACAGGGGTCAGCCCAGCGCTCACAGCCGGGCAGCCCGGCGACCTGTTCCTGCGGAGAAGCTGCAAGACGCAGACACTCACAAGTTATTGAATAGATTCAATATAGCGGAGTCATGACCCACAGTCACAGATGTGGAGAGTGGGGAAGACGCCGGACACCTTCCGCCTGGGCCGCGGCTTCCGGTGCCTGGTCGCTGCGCCCGATGACGTTCATGCTGGACTGCGGTTGGGCCTGGCGGCTCCGGTGTACGGTTGCGACACGGGCTGAACCAAGGAGCGAAAAAAATCTTGACAGCCACTGGCCGAGGGCGCTATAACCTGTTTCGATTAGCTGAGAAATCGTTTACTCAGCACTCGCACCGCGATGTGGGAGGAAATAACATAGTGGCTAACTCTGGGTTGCGTCTTTCCTCGCACCTGTTGTTCCTTCTGGGCTTGCTGCTTTGCAGTCTTTCCGGCTTTGCCCAGTACAGCAGCAATATTCAGGGCGTGGTTTCCGACCCGGCTGGCGCCGCGATCAACGGGGCTTCGGTGCAATTGCGGAACGTGGACACCGGAGTCACGGCTGTGATCACTACGACTGATTCCGGCAACTACCGCTTCAGCAGTCTTCCATCGGGAAGCTACGTGCTAACGGCCGAGGCCCAAGGTTTCAGAAAAACAGAAGCTCGGTTCACGCTCAGCACGTCAGAAACGAAGGGCATCAATCTGGCGCTGCCGGTCGGCGCGACTCAGCAAACCGTAACCGTTGAGGTTACCCCTCCGTCTGTCGACACCGATGACAGCCGTTTGGAAACAACGCTTTCTTCGAATACGGTGCGAGACCTTCCGGAAGCCAATCGCAATCTTTGGGACGTGCTGGCGGTCGCACCCGGAGTTGTTGGCACCGGAACACGCGGAGCAGGAGAGTCTCCGGGTGGTTTCGCCGATAACTTCGGAACCCAGACGCCACAAATCAGCGCTAACGGCCGCAGCTACACCGGAAACCTGGTGATGGTGGATGGTCTGAACGTGACCAGCCCGATCCAGAACGGCAATATCATCCTCGCGCCCATTCCCGACGCGGTGCAGGAAGCCACGCTGCAAACCAATTCCTGGGACGGGGAAGATAATCTGGGCAGCTCGATCCTGATTCAGGTGACGACAAAATCGGGCACCAACAAGTTGCACGGCACAGGCAGCCTTTTCTTTACTAATCAGGACTTCCAGGCCACTCCGGATTTCGTGGCGGGAAATGCGTTTACTCCGTTTGCGCGAAAAGATCTGGTTGGCACACTGGGCGGGCCTATAAAAAAGAACAAAACATTTTTCTTCGCCGACTTCGAGAAACTGTGGGCAACTACTTCGGCGGCAGCCCAAACCGGCACCCAGACGTTTGAGGATCCGGCCTTTGTCCAGTGGGCTACCCAGAACTTCCCCAGCACTGTGGGAACACAAGTGATTACAGGGTGGCCGGCGAGCCGTTTGGTTCCAAACGGAAAGGTAGACAATGCCCAGGCAGTCTTCGGCGCGACCAATTGCGGCACCGGCTCGGCGACTGGCATTCCGTGCACCCTGAATGTGCGTGACTATGGAAATTTTGTGGCCAGCCCCTATTACAATGCATTGCAATACAACTTCCGCCTTGATCAGTACTTCACCCAGAAGGATCGGTTGTATCTGAGCTATTACAACGATTCCTTCGATCAGCAGCAGCCCTCCCCCAGGGCGGGCTTGCAGGCCCTGGACATCATGCGGAACCGGTATGGCCAGATCGACTTTACCCATACTTTCAGTTCGAATCTGCTGTGGGAGTCCAGTTTTGCGTTCGCCAGCGTCGGGGGTGCGAATGGGCAGGATGCCAACCTTAAGGTGCCGGCTATCGGCGTGAACGATATCAGTGAAGGTTTCCAGGTCGGCGGCGGATGGGGACCGGGCGAATACCGCGGTCCGATGTACAACTGGCGCTCAGTCTTGAGTTGGATTAACGGCAAGCATTCCTGGAAGGTGGGCTACGACGGAGCCAGGGGAATTGAACATGGCGACTTCACTCCTACCAACGTCCGGCCGAATTTCACCTTCAACACATTATTGGATTTGGTGCAAGACAACCCGGTTAGCGAAACCGTTGGAGCTTACAATCCCTTAACCGGTAAACCGGGGCTGGTGGTTTTTGGCGGGCAAACCAACCCCTTTGGTTTCTTTGTTCAGGACGACTGGAAGGTGAAGTCAAATCTCTCTCTGACGCTTTCTGTGCGCTGGGATGATTTTACGAATCACATCCCTTGGGGAAACAGCGGTTTCCAATTTAGCGCCCTGAATCTGGGGACGGCGGGCAATTTCAACGAGCAGGTGCAGTACGCCACGGTTGGCACGGTTCCCTCCGTGTTTGCCAATCCCATGAAGAATCTCATTAGCCCGCGGATCGGTTTCTCTTGGGATCCAACCAAGACCGGGAACTGGGCCATACGCGGCGGAGTTGGCGTATACCACGACTGGGTTGTGATGGGGCAGAGCATCGATCAAACCCGCCTCAACCCACCCGGCATTATCAGTCCACTCTTCACAACCGGGGGCTCAGGGATCCAGCCGATTTTCGCGCTGGCGCCTTCCGGCACCTATCCGTTTAACTTTCCTTTGCCGGCGATTCCTGCGGGCTCGCTAAACGCCGCGGGAGGCGTCACAGGGGTCGCAGCCGGAGTAACTTCGCTTGATCGCAACATGAAGGCGCCGATGGCGGTGAACTATTTGATCGGCGTGGAACACCAACTTCCCTGGAGGCTGGTAGCGGGTGCCAACTACTCGGGCTCTCGCAGCTTCAATGGCCTGAACGGCTCAGACGTGAATCGCTTTCCCGGCGGTGCAGTGGTCAGTGGAGGTGGTGAGGTAATCAACCGGCTCAATCCGAACTTCGGCACTATCACGTATGTGAACAATGCCAATCAAGCCACCTACAATGCAATGATTCTGTTTCTTCGCGGAAGAGCGGGATCCCGGGGCAGCTTTCAGGGTTCATACACGTTTTCGCATGCCAAGGACTACCCCGAGGCAGGTACGCGGTTTGACCAGGACGGCGGCCTGAGCATTCCCGATCAGAACGCGTATTTCAGCTACTATGGCGACGCGAATTATGACGTGCGCCAGCGGTTCTCGTTCTCCGGATCGTACACATTGCCCGGGCTCAACGACGGGGCTGCGAAGGTTCTGACTTCTGGCTGGGAGATTTCCAGCATCATCGCGATCCAGAGCGGCACGCCCTTCTGGGTTTACAACACGAACTCGCCGACGGCCGCGCTCAACCCGGGCGACTACAACCTTGATGGCAATAACTGGGATGTGCCCAACGCTCCGACCCAAAACTTCAGCGGGTCGCACAGCCGTTCACAATACATAAACGGGCTGTTCACGGCCGCAGATTTCCCGGTTCCCGCGGCGGGTACACAAGGGAACGAGCCGCGCAACCTCTTCCGCAATCCCGGCATGTTCCAGGTGGATGCTGCGGTGCTGAAAAACAATCACCTCCCCTGGCTGGGCGAACAAGGCAACCTGCAGTTCCGGTTCGATTTCATCAATGTGCTCAATCACGGAAATCTTGGCCCTGTGGATGCCAACATGGCGGATGGCACCTTCGGCAAGTCCACCGCGGCGCTTCCTGCAAGATCTCTGCAGTTGGGCATCCGAGTGGCGTTCTAGCTGCGCCTGTAGCAAGGTTTTTGCGGCGAGCCGGAGAATGAAACTTCGGCTCGCTAGTTTTTTGTGGGCGATGCGAGGTACATTGCTTGCTGGGTACGATGGCGCGATTCTCGCTGAGTGGACTGTTGCGCCGGCTCGGGGCTGTCTTTGGTGCAGAATGAGCGCACTCGGAGCGATTGGGAGATTTATCCACTAAGGAATGCCATGAATCGATTCGCTTCCTCCAGGCGTCAGTTCCTGAAGCAGGCTTCCCGCGCAGGGGCGGTATGTTCCGCCACTGCTCTTTTCCCCGGCTTTGCGCACGGGCTAGTGGCTGGAAGATCTCCGCAAGCTGCTCCGGCAGCCGGCGCGACCAGTGCTGCCCGGGTCTATGTCGATAGCCGGCGAACCATTGCGCCGCTCGACCGCAACCTGTTCGGCTCTTTCCTGGAACACTTGGGACGCGCCATTTACGAGGGTGTGTACGAGCCCGGGTCGAAGCTCTCCGATGCCAGCGGATTTCGTAAGGACGTGCTCAATGAGATTCACCAGATGGGCGTGCCGATCATTCGTTATCCGGGAGGGAATTTTGTTTCCGGTTACAACTGGCTGGATGGCGTTGGGCCGAAGAAGGACCGGCCACGCACACTCGACAAAGCCTGGGACACCATCGAGTCGAACCAGTTCGGAACCAACGAATTTCTTGCCTGGTGTAAAGCCGTGGGTACCGAGCCCCTCATGGGGCTGAATCTGGGGACTGGGACGGCGGAAGAGGCGGCTGCGCTGGTGGAGTACTGCAATGTGGAGAAGGGAACACGCTGGAGTGATTTGCGGCGGCAGCATGGCGTGGCTGATCCGTGGAAGGTGCAGCGCTGGTGCCTGGGCAACGAAATGGACGGTCCTTGGCAGATCGGGCACATGTCAGCCACGGAATATGGTCTGAAGGCTGCCGATGCCGCGCGGCAGATGCGCTACGTGGATCCGTCGCTCAAGCTGATTGCTTGTGGATCGAGCGGCCCGTTTATGCCGACGTATCTTGAATGGGATCGCGAGGTGCTCGAACAGTGTTACCAGTATGTGGATGGTCTTTCGTTGCACCGCTACTTTGGCAACAATGAACGCGACACCGGCGGTGACTCGTCGAAATATCTCGCCATGAATCTGAGCATGGAGCGACAGATCGCGGAGACGGTTGCGGTTTGCGACCTAGTGCGGGGACATAAGCGCTCGCCGAAGAAGCTTTGGCTGTCATTTGACGAATGGAATGTGTGGTACCGCGCCAACTCGGGGGATGCCGTCGACGGTCACCGGACGGAAGCGCCGCACTTGCTGGAAGAAGTCTACAACCTGGAAGATGCGCTGCTGGTTGGGGGACTCATCAATTCGCTGCTGCGAAATGCGGATCGAGTGAAGCTCGCGTGTCTGGCGCAGTTGATCAACGTGATCGCTCCGATCATGACGGACGCAAACGGTCTGCTGCGGCAGACCATCTACTATCCCTACAGTTGGGCGCTGCAGTTCGCTCGAGGCGCGGTGCTGAACCTGCAAGTGGAGTCGTCCACGTATGAAGTTTCCGGACTGGACGCAGTCGGGCATCTCGATGTGGCGGGTTCGCTGGATCATGACGGCAAACTCTCGCTCTTCATTCTGAACCGGGATTTGTCGAAGTCTCATGACGTGGAAGTAGTGTGGGAAGACGCGGCTCCGGCGCGAGTGATTTCTGCGTCGATGCTGACCGGTGATGATCTGAAGGCTGCGAACAGTTTTGCTGCGCCGAAGCGAGTGGTGCCGCAATCGTTCACAGCGCCGGCCAGCAGCGCGGGTAAGACCAAGTTTGAAGCCCCGGCGCGGTCCTACACGGTCATTCAATGGTCAATGTAGAAACGAGGTAAGAGGTATGTCGGAGAAAGGAAACATCTCGCGCAGACAGTTTGTAACCGCGGCGATTTCGGCGGCTGCCGTGTCGTCTCTGGGGGCCCGTCCAGTTTTTGCTGAAACTGGAGCTGGCGGAAAAGCCGCGCTACAGGCCTCTGTGACGCTGACTGACGCGCCCGGATGGAAGGATCAGGGCGTGGAAAATCTCGCCAAGTCACCCCATGCCAAGCTGAGAGACATTCCTGTACGTGCGGTGACCATCACGGGCAACTTTTGGGCACAACGTCGTGAGATTAACGTGACCAAAAGCATTCCCACGATGCACGACCTGCTGGAAGCTAACGGCCGCATGAATAACTTTCGCCGGTTGGTGGGCAAGAGTACGGCTGCGCAAAGCGGGCCGGTGTTTTCCGACTCCGATGTTTACAAGTGGACCGAGGCGGTTGGTTTTGTGCTGCAATCGGGGGATCGTCCCCAACTCCGCGCTGCTGCTGACAAAGCCATTGACGAGGTGATTGCCGTTCAGGAGCCCAGCGGCTACCTGAACACCTACTATCAGGATGACCGCAAGTCTTTGCGAATGCTTCCGCAAACCCAGACGACGGGTCATGAGTTGTACAACATCGGACACATGCTTCAGGGAGCCATCGCTTACTACCGGGGAACTGGCGATCGCAAGCTGCTCGACGCCGGCATTCGCTTCGTCGACGATTTCCTGATCCCCAATTACGGTCCGGCGCCCAAGAAGCCCATTGTTTCGGGGCATCCTGAAATTGAAATGGGACTGATCGAGCTCTACCGGATCACGGGCGACAAACGCCAATTGGATCTTGCCGGCTACATCCTGGGGGGAGACGAGCGTATCGAACTGCCAGAGCGCCGCACGATTTATATGTTCAGCGGAACTCCTTTCACCGCGCGCACCAAACTTCAAGGGCACGCGGTGCGCGCTATGTACGCTTGTTGCGGCGCCACCGACTATTACCTGGAGACGGGCGACCCGGCCTATTTGCAAACGCTGAATACGCTTTGGAACGACATGACCACCACCAAGATGTATGTTACGGGTGGCGTGGGTTCGCGGTCTGACGGAGAAGCGTTTGGCGATGCCTACGAGTTACCGAATTTTCGCGCTTATGGCGAGAGCTGTGCCGCTATCGGCAACATGATGTGGAACTGGCGCATGCTGGCCGTTACCGGAGACGCGAAGTTCACCGACGTGATGGAGCGCGCTCTGTACAATGGAATCAATTCAGGGATGTCGCTCGACGGCACGCTCTATTGTTATCGCAACCCGCTGGCTTTTGATCCCTCCACCGGGGACAAGATTCGGAATCCCTGGTACGACGTGACCTGCTGTCCGCCGAACCTGGAGCGTACGTTCGGGTCGCTGCCGGGATATTTCTACAGCACCAGCGCGGACGGAATCTACGCCCACCTTTACGACAACTCGGAGCTTAACTGGCACCTGGAGAATGGAGTCGGCCTCAAGGTTGTGCAGAAGACGAATTATCCGTGGGATGGGGCGGTGGAAATCGCGGTGACGCCCGCGGAAGCTGCCGAGTTCACTTTTTATCTGCGCATTCCTGGATGGGCTGATCACGCGCAAGTGACGGTGAACGCGAAAGCGTTGGCGGGCGCGACGCCGGGGCAGTACCTTCCGATCCGCCGGCGTTGGTCGGCGGGGGACGTCATTCGGCTAACGGTCGAGGTAGTGCCCCAGGTGATCGAGGCGAATCCTCGTGTTGCTGATGACAGCGGGCGAGTCGCGATTCAGCGAGGGCCGCTCATTTACTGTCTGGAGGAGATCGATCAACCGAGCGGCATATCCCTGAGTGATGTGGCAGTGAATCCCGGACGGCGGCCGGCAGAACAATTCCAGACCGAATTCAGGAACGATCTGCTCGGTGGGATGGTTGTGCTTCATCACACTGGCGCGGTGTATGAACGAGGAGCATCGGAGAAAGTCCTCTATTCGCGCTACGGCAAAGAAGCGACGACCCGGAAGGTTCCGCTCACGTTTATTCCGTATTATGCGTGGGCGAACCGGCAAGCGACCTCGATGCAGGTGTGGAATCTGCTGCTGCAGACATAGTCGGCGTTCGATTCACCACGAGAGTCGCAAGAGCGAGAGGCCCTGCCGAGGCAGCATGAAGTGCAAGTGGATGCTGCCACTCGACATTTCCACCCACGCAGGCGAGTTCAGGAGTTGCAGTTGGCCGGCAGCCTCCAGACGCTTGTACTCGCTCTCAGAAGGCGACTGTGGCGCGTTCATTTCTTTCCACGCGGTGAAAGCGTTGCTGTGGCTGGAGTCCACACGGAAATGTTCGAGCAGGGCGCGTTTCGCGTTCGCGGGTAGGCCAGTGATGTCCAGATCGATAGGTGCGTCGGGGAAGGGAACGTCGTCGTCGTGGTAGTTCCAGGCGAGAACCTCGATCTCATGGTCCCTCCGCGTGGCGATGGCGTTGACGTCGGGCAGCGCATGCACTCCCTCGCGGACGATCTGCTCGGTTGCCAGGGCTCCTGAACTGCTTACCTTCACGCGCTCGTTGCCAAGAAGTCCCAGCATCCGAAATGCGTTCGAGACGGGCTTGTCCACACCGTTCGTCGCTAACTCCCGGAGTCCTTCGAAGTAGGGCTGGTTCTCAAATTCGAATGCCCAGGTAACCACTCCCAGAAGATTGACGCGTTCTTGATGCGCCAACGCGAGGATATTATTTAGAGCCTCGACGGTGTAGGCGCCATAGAGCGGTCCATTGCGATAGGAATTCTGCGGATGATCTTTGGCGGAGCAAGCTGCACAACCCTCAGGGTCGGATTCTCCAAGAATGATCGGAGTCTGTTTCCACTCGGGAAAAGAAGCTGTGATCTTGAATCCTTGCTCGATGGCCGCAAGCTGGCGGCTAATGCCCATCTGTACGTGGTCGCCTTGCCATGTGGGAGATCCCTTGGGATGAAAGCTGATGAAATCGAGATGCGAACCAACTTTGCCATTCGCGTAATTTTTCTGATGCGCGCAATGTTCCAGGAATGCGCGGAGAAAGTCTGTCGCTTTGGTATTTCCCGGGCCCGTGCTGTCCGGCCCCCCGACCCGCGCCTCGGGAAGCGCCCGCAGCACAGCCTCGACGGAAAAATCATAGAACTTGAAATATTCTTCCGGCGTTCCTTGCCAATAGCCAATATCGGGCTCATTCCACACTTCCCACAACCACGTTTTCACTTCGGCTTCACCAAAACGCTCGCGAAGATGGCGAACGAACTGGAAAACAAGTTCGGACCACTTCTGATAGTTGTTTGGCGGATAGGCCCACCCTGTGTAAATGTCGCTGACCTTACCGCGAGGAAATTCGTGACGATAGGGCTCCGGGTGGGTGGAGAGCGCCTTCGGCATGAATCCGATTTCGACCAAAGGCTTAATGCCCGCTGCGTGGAACGTGTCGAAAATCCTATCCAGAATTTCCCAGCTATAGACGGGATTTCCGGACGCATCTTCGGAATAGACGTTGGTGGATCCCCACTTCAGGGAAGCTGATCCGTCGCCGCTGGTCAGCAGATTGTGAGTCCGCACGTAAACCGGCGCGGCGTCGGCCGCGGCCAACTCAGCGAGCAACTTTCTGCCATTTGGAGCGTAGGTGTAATTGGGCTCGTCATATCCGAAGTAGTTCCACACCGGCGAGATCGGCCCCTCCGACTGATCGGCCTGCACCTGAATGTTCACGCTCTTCGAAGTTTCGTGAGGCCAGCAGGGTCCGCAGAACAAAGAGAATAGGAAGAACGCCGAGAGTAGACACGCCCGCCTTTCACCGCGGCGCCGAGTCTGCATTCGAGTGCGTTGTCTCAATCGCGAATCACCGCCGGTGCGAGCGAATTTCCGACATTCCTATCGGGTAGAGAAGCTGTAGATCGTGACCGTATGGTAGCGCTCACCGGGCTTCAATTCGGTTGTCGGGAAATCGGGATGATTGGGCGAGTCCGGAAAATGTTGTGTCTCCAGGCAGAGCGCTGCGTGCAACTCATACGGTATTCCGCCCTTGCCTTTGACGGAGCCGTCCAGGAAATTTCCGCTGTAAAACTGGATTCCAGGCTGGTCCGTCAGAACTTTCATCACGCGTCCACTGCCTGGATCGTAGAGCTCGGCGGCTTCCGCCAATTTGCCGCCAGCGCTGTCCAGCACCCAGTTGTGGTCGTAGCCACGGCCTCGGTGAATCTGTTCATCGTCCGCGTTGATGCGCGCGCCAATCGCGGTGGCCCTGCGGAAATCGAAAGGAGTCGATTCCACCGATTTCAACTCTCCCGTTGGAATCAAGCCGGCATCCACCGGAGTAAAGCGAGAGGCGTGGAGTGTGAGTTGATGGCCCAGAATGTCACCATGCCCGGCGAGGTTGAAATAGGAGTGATTTGTCAGATTGATCACCGTGTCTTTATCCGTCGTGGCGGAATATTCAATCCGCAAGTCCCCTTTCATCAGTGTGTATCGAACCACGGCCGACAAATTGCCCGGATATCCCGCTTCGCCGTCTTTGCTCAAGTAACTGAGCTCCACCCCGTTCGCCATCGCTTTTGCTTTCCAGATTACGTTGTTGAAGCCGTGCGGCCCGCCATGAAGAGAGTTTTCGCCATTGTTCAAGGGCAGGGAGTATTTCTTCCCGTCAAGAGTAAAACTGCCATGCGCGATCCGATTTCCGTAACGGCCGATGAGGGCTCCAAAGAATGCGCTTGAAGACCCGTCGAAGTTAGCGACGTAGCCGTCGACATTGTCGAAACCAAGCACTACGTCCGCGGACTTGCCGTTACGGTCGGGAGCTTTCAGGGAAACCACGATCCCGCCGTAGGTTGCGATTCGAGCTTCGTAGGGCCCGTCGCTGAGCGTGAAAATCTCTACCGTAGTGCCATCGGGCATCCTGCCAAACGGTTGGCTTGTCACTTTAGTCTTGGCCTCCACGCTCATCGTGAACAGAGCCAGCCACAACCCGCCGATCGCGATCGTTCGCAGGCCTTGCCGTACACTCATGGTTGCTCCTCGACTTAAGCCCTACTGCGTTGTTTTGCCCATCGCGGCCTGAGCCACGGCGATTAATGTCGGAAGAATGTCACCCAGGCCGTCGCTACCGCGCTGGCCCAGTGTGAAGTACAGCTTGCTGTACATAGGATACAGCTGGTCGTAGGTGCGTTGCGCCGAGCCGTGCGGCGTGAAGGTTTGGTTGGGAGGGCAGATTTTATCCTGTGCTTCCTCGATTGTCTTGAAAGTGCCGGCGGCGAGAAATGCAAAGATTGCCGATCCCAGGCTGACCACGCTCTTGCCCGGAACCAGTACCGGGCGCCCGAGCACGTCGGCATACACCTGGTTCAAGACGTCATTCTTTTGCGGAATCCCGCCCGCGTTGATCACGCGCTTGGTGTGCACACCATGCGCAGCCATGCGGTCCAGAATCACCCGAGTGTGAAACGCAGTACCTTCGATTGCGGCGAACAATTCGTCCTGCGCGGTGCTCTGCAGATTCCATCCCAGGGTCACGCCCCGCAGGTTGGGGTTCACCAGCACCGTGCGGTCGCCGTTGTCCCAGGTCATCCGCAGCAGGCCAGTCTGTCCGGCCCGATACTTTTCGAGGCCCGCGCTCAGTGTCTTCACGTCGGTTCCGGCGCGAAATGCGATCGCGCTGAAAATGTCTCCCACGGCGGAGAGTCCTGCCTCGATTCCTGTGCGCAGGGGATGCACGCTGCCTTGCACCACGCCGCAGACACCGGGCACCAGATTCACCGAGGGAGTGATCCCGATGATGCAGGTCGAGGTGCCGACCACGTTGACCATGTCATCGGTTCGGCAGCCGGCGCCAATGGCGTCCCAATGCGCGTCGAATGCGCCGACCGGAATCGGAATGCCTGCCTTGAGTCCTAACTTCTCCGCCCACAACGGAGAAAGCGTGCCGGCGATTTGATCGGAGGTCGCGTATTCCCCATCCAGTTGGTCGCGGACCCCTTTCAACAGAGGGTCGACCTTTACCAGAAAACTCTCTGGCGGAAGGCCGCCCAGTTGCGCGTTCCATAGCCACTTGTGCCCCATCGCGCAGATACTGCGTTTGACTTTCGTCGTATCAGTGATGCCGCAAAGTGTGGCCGCGACCATATCGCAATGTTCGAAGGCGGAGACAAATTGGGAGCGCTTCTCCGGATTGTGCCGGAGCCAGTGCAGCAGCTTGGAGAATCCCCACTCCGATGAGTACACACCACCGCACCATTGGATCGCTTCCAGACCCTCTTTGTGGGCCGCCGCGGTGATCTCGGCCGCTTCCCCCTTGGCACGATGGTCACACCACAGGTAGTACTCGTCGAGGGGCTGAAGATCTTTTCCGACGGGGATCACTGAGGAACCCGTCGTATCGAGCGCGATGGCCTGCACCTGGCCTCCCGCGATCTTGGCCTTCTTCAAAACTTCTCGTGTGGCGGAGACCAGCGCCCGCATGTGGTCGTCATGGGATTGCGTGGCGTATTCGGGATCCTCGCGCTTGCGGTGAAGGGGATACTCGGCGGAGGCGGAATCGATCAGGCCGCGTTCGCTGTCGACCAGAGAAACACGAACGCTGAGCGTGCCGAAGTCGACGCCGGCGACGACGGCCATCAGCAGGCTCCGTCGCGGCCGTGATAGTACATGTCCCAGCCCAGATAG